>ENA-ORBV01000936-ORBV01000936.1-microbial-mat-metagenome-genome-assembly--contig:-NODE-936-length-66585-cov-8.728243_pt1 | contig 66585 bp, 68 predicted proteins | sample MGYA00237777_ERZ505514 | MGnify/ENA primary metagenome ERZ505514 (study PRJEB26160, sample SAMN06269048) | microbial mat metagenome | isolation source: Oligotrophic lake microbial mat | place...
CCCCAGCCGCCCCGGGGGGCAGTGGGGTCGGGCTCACGCGAGGTGGAGGGTCACTGGAGACCGACGAGCTCGACCATCCGGTCCAGCTCGAGCTCGTAGACCGCGGCGGCCGCGGCGTCGGCGATCACCCGGTGGCGGTGACCCCACAGCTGCGAGCCGATCGACCCGAGAATGTACGTCCAGGCGACCATGCCCCGGAGCAGCAGGTCGTCGGGAACGGCAGCCGGGTCCTCGAACACTGCGCGCAGCTCCAGCGAGTCGTGCAGTTCGGCGGGCACGGTCCCACGGTCACGCGCGGCGCCGGCCTCGGTGACGTCCAACAGGATTCGGGACAGGACGACGGGGGCCCGGATCGCCGGACCGACGGTGTCCGAGGGCGCCACGTACCCGGGCACCGGCGAGCCGTAGATCAACGCCCACTGCTGCGGCTCGGCAACGGCCCACTCGCGGCTCGCCCGCCCCACCGCCCGGTAGCGATCACCGAACGCGGCGCGGTCGACGGCGGCCTCCGCTCGCTCGACCACCTCACCCAGCGCGTCGTAGGACTCGATGATCAGGGCGGTCAGCAGGGCGTCCCGACTGGGGAAGTAGCGGTAGACCGCCGACGACACGAGTCCGACGTCCCTGGCCACGGCGCGGAAGCTCAGCCCGGCGGGACCCTCCTCGGCCAGATGCCGGCGGGCCGAGGCGAGGATCTCGCCCCGCATCTCTTCGCGCACCCGCGCTCGCAGCCCGCGCGCCGGTGGCGGCTCGGTGGTCGTCATGCCTCAGTTGAACACGAACGAGAGAGCAATGCAACGATACGAGAGCGCTGCTCTTGACATGGCGCGGATATAGGGAGCACTATTCCGTTCTGAGAGCGATGCTCTCCTCAACGAAAGGATCTCACCCATGACCACCACCCACCTCGTCGTAGGCTCCGGCCCGGTCGGGACGGCTATCGCCCACGAACTCGTCACCAGCGGTCACGAGGTCGTCCTCGCCTCTCGATCCGGCAAGGGCCATGACATCAGCGGCGTGCGCCGGGTCGCGGTCGACGCCGCGGACGGCCCGGCCATCAGCGCGCTCGCAACCGGCGCGGATGTGATCTACAACGCCGTCAACCCGCCGAAGTACCACACGTGGCCCACTGTGTGGCCGCCGATCGCCGCCGCCCTGCTGAGCGCTGCCGAACGCAGCGGTGCCGTGCTGGCGACGGTCGCCAACCTGTACGTCTATGGCCGTGTCAGCACGCCGATGAGCGAGCAGACACCGCTGAACCCGGCGGACATCAAGGGCGAGGTCCGCAAGCGGATGTGGCTTGACGCCCTCGCCTCGCACCAGGCGGGTCGGGCCCGGGTCGTTGAGGTCCGCGGCAGTGACTACCTCGGCGCAGGCGCCCAGTCGCACCTCTCGCGGGCGGCGGATGCTCTGGTGATGGGCAAGCGCGCCCAGCTCATCGGAAACCCGGACCTGCCGCACTCGTGGACCTACGTCGGCGATGTGGCCAAACTGCTCGTCGCGGCCGCGGCCGACGAGCAGGCGCACGGCCGCGCGTGGCACGTGCCGTCCAATCCGCCCGTGACGCAGCGCGAGGCGCTGCGCGAGATGGCGCAGCTGTCCGGTCTGCCCATGGTCGGCGTCACACCCACCTCGACCCCGATGCTGCGCCTGCTCGGGCTTTTCATCCCCGAGATGCGCGCCGTGGCCGACAGCTCGTATCAGTTCAAGGCGCCCTTCGTCATCGACGACTCGGCAGCGCGCGCCCGCTTCGGCCTGGAACCGAGCTCGTGGACCGTCGCCCTGACCGAGACCGTGGCACACGCGCGCGCCACCGCTGCGGCCGCGACGGCGGCTGCCCGATGAGCGCGGCACACGGCCGGCGGCCACGGGCCTGCTCCTCGTCGCGTCGGCGCTGCTGTCGGTGGTCGGCCACATCGTGCTCGGTACCCAGTTCGAGTGGCCCGGGGTGCTCGACGAGCCGGGCACCTCGGCGCTGGACAAGTACGTGGCCGCGGAGCAGGCCATCCGGGCCGGCTTCGATGTCATGTCCCTGGCCAGCCTGGTGCTGATTCCCGCCGCCTTCGGGTTGCAGGCCGCGACCACGCGCGATCACACGGCGGCGCGGATCATCACCGCCTTCGGTGTGCTGGGCGCGTTCGCACAGCTGCTCGGCTGGCTGCGGTGGCCGATCACCATGCCGTCGGTGGCCGACTCATGGGTGGCGGCGCAGGGCGACCCGACGGCCGAGACGGCGGTCGCGACGTCGTACGACATGCTCAACAACTACGCCGGCGGGGCGCTCGGGGAGCATCTGGGATGGCTGCTGCAGGGTGTCTGGGCGGTCGGGATCTTCGTGATCGGGCTGCGAGCGGTCGGGCTGCCGAAGTGGGTCTCCTGGGTGGGCCTGGTGCTGTCGGCGCTGTGGGCGGTGGCGGTGCCGGTCGGAACCGCCCTGGGCAACGACTCCCCCAAGACTCACGGCAGTCCCGGGGGAGGGTCGTGGTGAGGAGGGATCAGCGGGGGGCGAGGCGGATGGCGCCGTCCAGGCGGATCACCTCACCGTTGAGCATCGGGTTCTCCACGATGTGGCGGACGAGGGCGGCGTACTCCGACGGCTCACCGAGCCGAGCGGGGTGGGGCACCTGACGCGCGAGTGACTGCTTGGCCTCCTCCGGCAGGCCGGCGAGCATCGGGGTCCGGAACAGGCCGGGGGCGACGGCCACCACCCGGATCAGATAGGCGGCGAGTTCGCGGGCGGCCGGCAGCGTCAGGCTCGCGACCCCGCCTTTGGACGCGCCGTAGGCCGCTTGGCCGACCTGCCCCTCGAACGCTGCCACCGAGGCGGTGTTGACGATGACTCCCCGCTCCCCGTCGACCGCTTCGCTGGCCGCCATCCGTGCCGCGGCCAGCCGCAGCACGTTGAAAGTGCCGATGAGGTTGACGCGGATGACCGCCTCGAACCGCGCCAATGACAGCGGTCCGTCGCGGCCGAGGATCCTTGCGGGCCCGGCCACCCCGGCGCAATTGACGACCACCCGCAACGGCGCCGCGGCCTGCGCCGCGCTCAGCGCCCGTTCGACGTCGTCGGCGTCGGTGACGTCGCCCACGACCACCGTGGCGGCCGCACCCAGCGTGCCTGCCGTCTCGGACGTCGCCGAGGACGGCAGGTCCAGCACGACGGGGTGGCATCCAGCGGCGATGAACTCGGCGGCGGTGGCCAGCCCCAGACCGCTCGACCCGCCGGTGACCAGCGCCGACGTGCCTGTCAAACGCACCAGCGCCCCCGGCCGTCAGTGATAGGGCTTGTGCGGGATCGCCGCGTCGTTGAGCTGTTGATCCATGTCCACCCACACGGCGTCGTCCTCGATCTTGCAGGCGTACACCGGGATCGGGGCGACCGCGGGGATACCGATCGGCTCGCCGGTGCGCAGGTCGAAACGCGAATTGTGCGCCGGGCAGATGAGCGTGTCGTCGTCCTGCAGGAATCCCTCGTTGAGCGGCTGCTGCTGGTGGGTGCACGTGTTGTGCACCGCCACCACCTCGTCCTGCGACAGCCGGACGATGCACACCGGCTCGCCCAGCTGTACCAGCATCAGGTCGCCCTCCTCGAGCTGGTCGAGATCAGCGATCGCCTTCCACGCCATGTGCGTTCCTCCTCGGGTAGCCGTGCCTAGGTTGTCGAGCGCCTGGGCCGGGGCGCCGAGCCCCGGACCTCGACCCAGCCGTTGCGGGCCCGCGCCAGCAGCACCGGCTGCGCGTGGTGTGCCGGGCCGCGCAGGATGCGGCCGTCCCGAAGATCGAACTTTGATTCGTGCAGCGGGCAGATCACGGCGCAGCCCTCGACCTCGCCGCGGCTGAGCAGAGCGCCGGCGTGACTGCACACGTCATCGATGGCGTGCAGGTCATCTCCTCGGCGGTGCAGCAGGACGCGGCGGCCGTCGACGACCACCCCGGCCACGCCCCCGTCGGGGAGGTCCGCCGCCGGCAGCGCCCGCACCCAGCTGCTCGGCCCGGCATTGGCGGCCACCCGGTTGACCATGACCGCCCTGCCCTGCACCAGGTGCCCCCCGACGAAGCCTGCAGCCCCGACCGCGGCGAAGCTGCTCGCCCCCAACAGTCCGGCAGTCCGCCGCCTCCCCGACAGCCGAGCGATCAGCGCGGCCGCCTGCAGTGCGGTTGCGGCCAGGTTCAGCAGGCCGTGAAAAAGCCCGGCCTTGCGGTCCTCGCCGTCGCTGACGTTCCAATCCGTGACCCCGGTCGCCACCGTGCCCGCCGCCGCCAGCAGCCCGGCCGCGCTGAGCGTGGCCGCCGGATCCAGCCGCCCGCCGTGTGGTGCACGGCCAGTCCCGGCCGCCTCCTCGACCACGTCGAGCACGAGGGCGCCCGCCCACAAGCCGATCGGCAGGTCGCTGAGTGCGGCATGCAGCGAGTGCCCGGCCCAGCGACCACCGTGCATCAGCTCGACGACGAGGTTGTCACGGTGCCGGTCGTACACCGGCTGCGTCACTGCTGAGACCCGGTCGTTCAGCGTGCTCAGCCACGGCCACTGCCCCATCGCCTTGAAGAAGGACTCGTGCCAGGTGGTCAGCCAGGATCCGCCGGGCGCCGTGGTGCCGGCCGACCGAATCGCACTCGTCATCGAGACCTCCTGGGGCCCATCTGTACCAGGGGCCCCCGGCCCTGACCACCCCTGTCCAGAATTGCGACAGCATCGGCCGCCTCGCGGGTCAGTGGCTGACCTCGTGCGGCAGCCACCCCGGTCGTCAGGTACGCGGTCGGTACTGCTGCACGAGGGGACATACGAATGGATCGCTAGCCCCGAGGCCTACCCGGTTCAGATAGGCGATGACGATGCCGTAGGAGGTGAGCAATCCCTTCTCGGTATACGTGATGCCATGGCGTTCGCAGAAGGCCCGTACCACGGGCTGTGCGCGCCGCAGGCTGGTGCGGGGCATGCTGGGAAACAAATGATGCTCGATCTGGTAATTCAACCCGCCGAGGAATGTATCCATGAAACGACCGCCGCGGATATTGCGCGACATCAGCACCTGGCGGTGCATGAAATCGAGCGACGAGCCCGCGGCAAGAATGGGCATCCCCTTGTGATTGGGTGCGAACGCCGATCCCATGTAGAGCCCGAACGCGGCGAGCTGGATGACGAGGAACAGCGCAGCCTTTCCGGGTGGCAGCACGACGAAGACGACAGTCGCATAACCGCCCAGTCGCAGCGCAATCATCCCCAGCTCGATCCGTCGCCGTTTCATGGGGCGGCTTCCCAGAAGCGCCCGAATTCCGGAAATGTGAAGACTCAGGCCCAGCAGCAACAGCACGGGGAAGAACAGCCACCCCTGCCGGGCGGACAGCCACGAGCCGACCCGGCTCCGCCGTCGAGCCGAATGCTCGGGAGTCCACGCCAGCAGCCCCCGGTCGATGTCGGGATCCTTGCCGACCTTGTTGGGATTGGCGTGATGCCGGGAATGCTTGCTGGTCCACCAGCCGTGACTCATTCCCAGCAGGAGATTCACGATGATCAGCGACGTCCACTCGTTGAGTCGCGAGCTGGCGAAGATCTGCCGGTGGGCCGCGTCGTGCCCGACGAATGCGGTCTGGGTCAGTGCTATCCCGAGCACCGCAGCGAGGACCAGTTGCCACCACGTGTCCCCCAGGACGACGAACGCCGTGCCCAGCGCGGCGAGCACAGTCACCGCCCCGATGATCTTCGTCCAGTAGTAGCCATACGCGCGTCGGAGCAGACCGAGTTCGCGGATCTCGGCGGACAGCTGGGCGTACAGCGACTGTTCGCGGACAGGGCGCGCAACGACGGGCGCAGCGGTAGTGGTCATGGAGGTCCTCCGGGCGGACACGGCTGAGCACTGCCCCGGGGGGTTCGGCCGGAAGGAAGTGCCACGTCTGGAAAGGGCTCCATCACGGTAACCTGGCGGGACCGTGGCTGCAGTGTCGCCCTGGATGCCGATGGTCAGGGCCAGGTGGTGAGCAGCTCCTCGGCGGTCCACACCTGGGGGCCGGGCGGCTGTCGGGCACGGCGCCACCCGGGCCGACAGCCACCAGTGAGGTGGCGGGCGTGACTGCGTCTCGTTGTACTTCCGGACGTGTCTTCACGTCGGGGCGAGGGTGTCGAGCAGCTGGCCAAGCACCCCTCGGACGAAGCTGTCAGGTAGGCCCTCGGCCAGCGCCCGCAAGGTGGCGCCGTCGATGACGGCCAGCACCAGCCGCGCGTTCTCGATCGAGCCGGCGAAGCCAGACCGCTCGAGGACTGTCCGCAGCAGGGACTCGATCTGCTCGTCATAGTGAACAACAAGTCGCCGCAGCCGAGGATGGCGCGCCGCCTCCAGGTAGCGCTCGTACAACGTCAGCCGGCTGAACAGTGGCTCACCCGCGCCGACCGTCGGGTCGTTCATCCGGATCAACGCGCCCAGGAGCCCCGCCACGTCCAGACGATCCGGCAGTTCCGCCATCACAGCCCGCGCCTGCGCCAGCCACGCCTCGGCCAACCGTGTCAGGGCCTCGGCCATCAGGTCGTCCAGGGACGTGAAGTAGTACGTGGTGGCGGCCAGCGGGAGGCCCGCCCGCTCCGCCACGCTGCGGTGGCTGACGGCAGCGAATCCTCGCTCCAGCAGCACCTCGACAGTGGCGTCGAGGATCAGGTCGCGCCGGTGGCGCCCCCGGGGTGAGAGCTGCCGGGCCGGGCGGGTGGGGTCCGGCACGAATCAGTGCCCGGAGCTGCTGGTCAGCTGCAGCCCGACTACCCCCGCGATGATCAGCACGATCGAGACCAGCTTGAGGACCTGGGTCGACTCGCCGAGGAAGATCATTCCCACGATCGCCGTCCCCGCTGCCCCGATCCCGGTCCACATCGCGTAGGCCGGCCCCACCGGCAGCGTCCGCAGGGCCAAGCTCAACAACGTGAAGCTGCCGCCCGCGAACGCGATGAACAGCACGCTGGGCAGCCACCGGGTGAAGCCCTCGCTCGCCTTGAGGGCGATCGCGAAGCCGGTCTCCAGCAGCCCCGCGATCACCACCAGCAACCACGCCATGGTCACTCCTCCTCGATTGGTACGAGCGTACCACATTGCGACGGAAGCGATCATCCCAAGGCGCCGTTTGTGGACAAATGGCTGTGGTGGCGGTCCCCGTTGGCGCCGTTTGTGGACAAATGGCTGTGGTGGCGGTCCCCGTTGGCGCCGTTTGTGGACAAATGGCGGTCGCCTGCCTATCTACTCGGACCGGTGGGCCGGCGATGCTGACCTATTGATGCGCGAGGGGACCGACCTGACCCAGGGTGATTGCGTGGTCGCGTGGGACGTGGGCGAAGTGCCTGACGGCCGTCAATCGGTGACCCGAATGTTCATCGACGCCAACAAGGCGATCCCGAGGGCAGCGACCTGGTCGGCGCTGATCTCGGAATCGCGCAGGAATTCGGCACCCTGAATGCCGTCCAGAGTCGACCCGTGCAGACGGGTCCGCCGAAGTCGCGAGGCACTGAAGCTCGCTTCCTGCAGATCGCACCCCAAGAATGCACAATCCTCTCCGGCCAGTTCATAGAAGTCGGCGCCGCGCAGGGAGGAGTCCGCCACGAGCAGGTGCGCCGCGGTGGTCATTCTGAAGGATGTCAGGTCGGCCCGGCTGTTCGATATCCGAACATCCCTCAGCTCCGCCCCGGAGAAGACCGTGCCTGTCAGTCGGCAGTCCGTGAAGGCCACGCGACGGAACGCCGCGTCATCGAAGACGGTGCTGGAGAAATCACAGTGGTGAAAGTGCACGTCGAGAGCCCGCAGGCCCCTGAACCGCCGACCACTCAGTTCTCCGCCGATCCAGCGGCTCGCGCGCACCTCGAAGTCGACAACCGTGGCGGGAATCACGATGCCGTTGTCCATTGAGGCCTCGTCCCAGCGGTCGCCGGACTGCAAGGCGGAGGGCGACGACGCCAGATCGACCGGGATATCGGGGGCGTCGGGCTGGAGCTTCCGCGGCGGTGACCGGCGTGCCATCGCGATCGAGCCTAACCGAATTCGACGAGTGTAACTGCTTGCAAGGCGCCCGCAAGCGGGCACAAGCCGACCGCAACCGAGACCCAAGTGGCCCCCGCAACCCTCGGATCGAGCACCACTGCAGTGCTCCTGACTTGAGGAGGACCACATGACCCGCTTCCTTCACCGCGTCAGCGGTGGCGCCGCGGCCCATCCGTGGCGCACCATCGCCGCCTGGCTGGTCCTGGCGGCGTTGACCATCGGCGCGGCACAGCTCATCGGCGGACCGTCTGCCAGTTCCAGGGACGGCGTCGCTCGCCAGGCCGCGAGCGCGTCGGCGATCATGTCCGACACCCGGGGGTCGGCGCTCCCAACCGGGTGTGTCAGGTTGTGGGCCAGTGGACCGAGCAGGCGCCGCGCCTCGGTGACCGCCTGTTCCAGCCGCTCGGCATCCACCGCCCCCGGCTGGACGACCAGCCGATAGCCGGGCTCCTCGGTGACGAGTAGGGACGCCTCCCCGCGCGTCGCCCGGTCCGGTTCCAGGCTCCTGCGCACCCCGGCGACATAGGTCTGCAGTGTCGCGAACGCCGCAGGCGGCGCCGCCTCACCCCAGATCCGGTCAACGAGCTCGGCCATCGAGACGACGCCCCCGCGCGACAGCACGAGGGCGGCGACCAGCGCCCGCCGCCGCCGCCCGCCCAACTCGACCAGCCGCCCGTCGCGTTCGACCACGGTCGTGCCGAGGACCGAGATCCTCATAGCGATCGACTCTAGGGCTCGGCCGGGCAGCGGGTTGACCGTAAGCCGGACCCGAGATCACCCTCGTCGACCCGAGTGCCGCGCTGGCTGTCGAAGCTGCCGAACACGGCGCGGCGGGGCACTACCTGCAGCTGTTCATCGCGTTCGCTTTCGGGGTCGCCGCCACACCGGATCTCGCTCAGGCGGTGGACCTGCTCCCGACATCAGCTGCCCGTGGCCCCGCCGACACCAGAGGAAGGGCGCCGCGTCAACCCCAGGGATACGGTCCCCTATGCCTATTGCGGGGGACACCGTTTCGGTCGGGCCCGAGAGCGAGCTGAAGCGCTCCATCACCGGTCGGCTGCTGTTCTTCTACGTGCTCGGCGACGTGCTGGGGTCAGGGGTCTATGTGCTCATCGGCCTGGTCGCCGGCGCGGTGGGCGGCGCCTTCTGGATCGCGTTCGCGGCGGGGGTCGCGGTCGCCACCATCACCGGCCTCGCCTACGCCGAGCTGGTGACCAAGTACCCACAGGCCGCAGGCGCCGCGATGTACGTCAATCGGGCCTTTCGCAATCCGACGTTGACGTTCCTCATCACGATCTGCATGCTGTCGGCCACGTTCGCCGCCAGCGGCTCGCTGGCCACCGGTTTCGCGCGCTACTTCAACTCGGTGTGGGACCTACCGCCGGCTTTGCTGGTCACCCTGGCCTTCGTCATCGTGCTCAGCATTGTCAATTTCATCGGCATCACCGAGTCGGTGGTGGCCAACCTCGTGATGACCATTGTCGAGGTCAGCGGCCTGGTCCTCGTCGTGCTGATCGGGCTCGTCTATCTCGCGCAGGGCGACGGGGACATCGCCGTGCTGACCCAGTTCAACACCGGTGACGCGAACCCCATCCTCGCGATCGTCGCCGGTGTCGCCCTGGCCTTCTTCGCGATGACCGGCTTCGAGAATGCGGCCAATGTCGCCGAGGAGACCGTCAACCCGTCGCGGACCTTCCCCCGCGCCCTCGTCGGCGGCATGATCACCGCTGGCGTGATCTACGTGCTGGTGTCCGTGTCCGCCGCACTTGTCGTACCCGTCGACACGCTGGCCGGGGCAGAGGTGGCGCTGCTGGAAGTGATCCGCGCCGGCGTGCTGCCGCTGCCGGTCGGCGCCATGCTCATTGTGTTCGCGTTGATCGCGATGATCGCGATCACCAACACCACTCTGGTCGCGATAGTGACGCAGTCGCGCATCCTCTACGGCATGGCGCGCGCCGACGTGGTGCCGTCGGGCTTCGGGCGGATCCACCCCGTGCGACGCAGCCCCTGGGTCGCCCTGTTGTTCAGTGCAGTGGTGGTCTCAGCCCTGTTGATCGTCGGGCAGATAATCGCCGGGATCGACGCCGACGTCGACCTGGTCGGCCGCCTCGCCACCGTGACCGTGGTCTTCCTGCTGTTCATTTATGCCTTGGTCATCGTGTCAGCTCTGAAGCTTCGCGGTCAGGACGAGCACGCCGCTTCGTATCGCGCCAACACGCCGCTGCTGCTGGTCGGCCTGCTGGGAAACGTGGTTCTGCTGGTCTATGTGATCGTCGACGATCCATCGTCGTTGCTGTGGGTGGGTGCCCTGCTGGCCGTCGGCGTCGCGCTACTGCTCATCCGCCGGCTAAGAGGGCCGACTCCGGTGGCCGAACACCGGCCCACGTCGTCGGCGGACAGGGAGGTCTGACCGTGCATGTCATCGTGTCCACCGACGGATCGGTGCAATCGCTCGAGGCCGCTAGGCACCTGAAGTCCTTCGCCGACCCGGGCCGGATCAGCGACGTCACCGTCGTGGCCGTGATCAGTCCGTTCGCCGCCGTCCCGTTCGTCAACGAGCTGGGTGGCTCGTTGCGAGCGGCTGACCCGACGATGCTGAGCTTTCGCGAGGAGGCTGAAGCCGCGACCGAGGCGGTCGCCGAGGAGTTCGCCGACTGGGGGGTGCGGGTGCAGCGCCAGGTCCGCAGCGGGTCGCCCGCCATCCAGCTCGTCGAGGCCGCCACCGAGCTGCGGGCAGGCCTGCTCGTCCTGGCCAGCGGCGGTCGCGGGCTCAGCGGCAGCGTCCTGCTCGGCAGCACGGCGCAGCGGGTGCAGCACTCGGCGCCGTGCCCCGTCCTGGTCGCGCGCTCCGTGCCGCGCCGGGACTGATCCCGGGCACGAGACCGGGAGTCGACGCCGGCTACTCGCGGCCGTGCCCTTCCCCGTCGCGGTCGCGGTCGCAGTCGCGGTCGCTGTCGACGCCGTAGACGTCGCTGCTGGCGACGGGTTACCGGATCAGCCGCACTCGTAAGGGCAACGTCAGGTCGGCCCAGGCACGATCGGCCGTCAGGACCTCGGCGGGCGTGCTGCGGACCGCCAACGCCAGGCAGCAGCGGTCGCCGAGCGACAGGGAGGGCCCACCAGGCAGCGAACGCATCGCGCCGGCCAGCTCCGCGTCTGCCGCTGACACGGGTTCTATGGTGACGCCGGCGGCGGCGAGCAGCTCACGGACTCGCCTGATGTCGATGTCGGCGTCGACCAGCTTTCCGATGACCTCGGCCAAGTTCGCCGTCCCGAGGGAGGCTGACGAGAGCTCGCCGGCGACGACGTCCGCGCCAGGTTCGTCATGAACGAGGGCGAGCACCGCCGAGGCGTCCAGGACCGTCACTCGGCCGCCGCGGCCAGCTGACGCTCAGCGATCAGTTCGTCGACGAGCGAGCGTTCCTGGGGGACCGCCGACGCCAAGCGACGCAACTCTGCAACCGCGTCCTGCTGGCGCTCGAGCACAAGCCGTCGACCTGCGACCTGCAGGTGCAGCCGATCGCCGGGTGCCATCCCGAGTGCGGTCCGGATATGGGCCGGGATGACGACTCTCCCTTGCTGACCGAGCACCAACGTGGCATCCATGGCTGAAGTATGCCACGATCGCGGCTACGTGCCACGGTTGGTGTCGGCGAACGAATCGCTCCGCAGGCATGATCACGTCGACTCAGATGCTGCCAGGGCCTTGAGTGGTGCTGTCAACGGTATGAAGAGCCGCCAATCGGGCCAGCTCTTCTCGCCGGCGCTCGACGTAATCCGCCGCCGCCTGCTCCCGGCGTTCACGCTCGCGGGCGTCCTCCTCCGCCTGCTGCTGATCGAGCGCGGCGGCAGCCGCCGCGTCCTGCGCCGCCGCCAGCCGCCGCTGGAGGTCGGCGACGGCCAGGTTCGATGCGGACGCGGCGGCCTCGGCCGCGTCACGGCGTTCGCTCGCCTGCCGGGCCTCCTCGTGTGCGGCTGCCAGGGCCGCCTTCGCCGCATCCAGGGCCGCAGCGGCCTGCTGAACCCGGGCTTCGTGCTCGGCGTCCGGTTCCGGCGGCCCCGATTCCGTCGCTCGCGGCTTGGCAACCGGCGCCGGCGGCAGCGCCGCCACGGCCGCGTCGAGGTCCACCTCACCGAAGCCGGAGTACGACAGCGCTCGGGTCAGCGCACCCGACAGCACCGCCTCGGCAGCCGCCTCGTCGGCCACGGCCGCGACCAGCGTCTCCTCGATCTCCCGCTCCACGGCCGGCCCGATGGTGTGACCTGCGGCGTCGGACAGCTCCTCGGCGCGGCTGACGAGATCGGCGACGCGGGTTCGCCGTTCCCGGCCGAGTTCGCGCAGGAGATCGGCCGCCAGAGCCGCCTGGGCCTCGCGAAGTCTCGCGCCCAGCGCCGCCAGGTCCGTCAGCGAGGCGCCGCCCTCGGGGTCGCGCCGCAACATGTTGATCAGCCAGGCAGCGACGGTGGGGCGCCGCATTGTGGCGATGGTCTTGGCGGCGTCACGGTCCTTGGCGGCGCGGGCCGCCGTCACCAGCTCCTTGCGCCGCTCCAGGAAGCCGTCGGGCGCGAGGCTGTACAGCTCATCGACGGCCTCACCCGTGAGGGACACCTCGGCAGCGTAGAAGGTGCCGGCACGTCGAGCTGTGCCCAGAGTTGCGAATCGCCTAACCACGGCCTTGCGAATCCCCTAACGAAACCATTGCGAATGGCAGGATGGCCCGGTGGCGGGGTATCAGGCGCGTGTGGTGGACGACGAGGTCGGCGACCGGCTGCGAGCAGCCGGCGCCGTCCTGCTCGAGGGTGCCAAAGCATGCGGGAAGACCGGGACCGGTCGGCAGCATGCTGCGAGTGAAGTACGGCTGGACAGTGATCGTCGGGCAAGGGATGCGGCAACGCTCGACCCCAGCCTCGTCCTCGACGGTGACAGTCCTCGCCTGCTCGACGAGTGGCAGATGGTGCCCGACCTGTGGAATGCGGTCCGCCGTCGCGTGGACGACCTGGGGGGACCGGGCCACTACATCCTGACCGGGTCGGCCACCCCGCCCGAGGACATCACCCGGCACAGCGGCGCCGGTCGTTTCGCGCGAGTGCGGATGCGGCCGATGAGCCTGTTCGAGTCGGGTGCCTCCGCTGGATCGGTCAGCCTGGCGGCGCTGGCCGCTGGCGAGCCCGCTCGTGCCGGTGACACCGGCGCCGCCCTACAGGACGTCGCCGGGTGGTGTGTCCGAGGCGGCTGGCCGGGTTCGCTGACGCTGGCCGCCGCCGACGCCCATCAGCTGGTCAGGGACTACCTGGAGCAGATCATCCGGTTGGACGTGCCGGGTGCACAGTCCGGCCGGGACCCGGTGCGGGTTCGGCGGCTGGCGCGCTCGCTGGCGCAGCACATATCGACGAGAGCATCCGTGGCCACGATCGCCTCGGACACAGGTGGCGACCGGCCGTTAGCCGAGGACACCGTCCGCAGTTATCTCGATGCCCTTGCCCACGTGATGATCGTCGAGGACGTTCCGGCCTGGTCGCCGCGTATCCGGTCACGATCCCGACTGCGCACCGCGCCGGTACGGACCTTCGTCGACCCGTCGCTGGCCACGGCGGCCCTGGGCGTCGAGCCGCAGCGGTTGCTGAAGGAGCCCGAGTTCTTCGGTCTGGTCTTCGAGTCGCTGGTGGTGCGTGACATTCGGGTGTACTCCCAGCGCCTCGGCGGGGACGTGTTCTCCTATCGCGACAACACCGACCTCGAGATCGACATCATCGTGGAGTTTCGCGACGGGCGGTGGCTCGCGTGCGAGGTCAAGCTGTCACCCAGGGCGATCGATGCGGCCGCAGCCACACTGCTGCGACTCGCCGACCGCGTAGACACCGAGGTGATGGGGGCGCCAGCCGCGCTGGTCGTCGTGACTGGGGGTGGCTACTCCTACCGGCGGCCGGACGGCGTCGACGTGGTTCCGATCGGTGTCCTGGGCCCGTGATGCACCGCTGACGGCCTGCGTCATGCCACAGCGCCGGCCTTGCCGTGCTCCACCGCACCGGACCTGCCGCGTTCCAGGGCCTCCTGCCGCAGTTGCTCCTGCTCCTCGCCCAGCGCAGCGGCCACCTCGTCGTCGCGGGTCAGGTTCGCGCCGGTCTCGGGATCGAAGACCTGCACCCGGCCGGAGTCGAACCACAGTGTTGCCTTGTCTCCTTCTCGCACTCGGCTCTGCGCGTCCAGTGCCGCGACCAGCTGGGTCCGCAGCCCGCCGCCATCGAGCTCCCTGTCCAGCTCGATGAGCGTCTGGCGTACCGACTCCTCCGGCTCGAACGGCACGTAGATGTACAGCTCGTTTCCCAGCCATTCGGTGACGTCCACGGTCACCTCGAACTCGGTGCCCTTGTCCCGCTGGTCCTCACTCACCAGCGAGGCGTCCTCGAACTGTTCCGGACGAATGCCGACGACGAGGACGTCGCCGTCACGGCCCTCGATCGCGCCCGACAGCTTCTCGGGCAGCTTCAGGTCGACGAACGGCAGTTCGATCTTCCCGTCGGTGACGCGGCCGGGGACGAAGTTCATCGGCGGGGACCCGATGAAGCCGGCGACGAACAGGTTGACCGGCTGCTCGTACAGCTCCCGCGGACTGGCGACCTGCTGCAGCTCGCCCCTGCGCAGCACCGCGACCCGGTCTCCGAGCGTCATCGCCTCAGTCTGGTCGTGGGTGACGTAGACCGTAGTGATTCCGAGCCGGCGTTGTAGCCGGGAGATCTCGGTGCGCATCTGCCCGCGCAGCTTGGCGTCGAGGTTGGACAGCGGCTCGTCGAAGAGGAAGGCCCGAGCCTCGCGGACGATCGCCCGGCCCATTGCCACCCGCTGTCGCTGCCCACCGGAAAGATTAGCGGGTTTGCGATCGAGGTGCTCGGTCAGTTCCAGCAGCTCCGCTGCCTTGTTGACCGCTTCCTTGATCTCCGCGTCAGGTCTCTTGTGCCGCGCCAGTCGCAGTGGGAAGGCCATGTTCTCGAAGACACTGAGGTGCGGGTAGAGCGCATAGTTCTGGAACACCATCGCCAGGCCCCGCTCTCGGGGTGCCTTGTCGTTGGTGCGCTCGTCGTCGATGAACAGGTCGCCGTCGGTGATGTCCTCCAGCCCGGCGATCATCCGAAGCACGGTGGATTTTCCGGATCCGGACGGGCCTACCAGGATGACGAACTCGCCGTCCTTGATGTCGAGGTCGATGTCCTTGACCGCGGGAAAGCCGTCGCCGTACTTCTTCGAGACGTTGCGCAATGAAATCTGGGACATGACGGCCTCCTGATCAGCCCTTGACGGCGCCGGACGTCAACCCGGACACAATTCGACGCTGGAAGATGAGTACGAGAATGACGACCGGGACGGTCACGACCACCGAGGCTGCCGCGATGGCGCCGGTGGGCGCCTCGAACTGGGAGGCGCCGGTGAAGAAAGCCAGTGCGGCGGGCACCGGCCGAGCCGCGTCCGTCGACGTCAGGGAGATGCCGAACACGAAGTCGTTCCATGCGATGAAGAATGCGATGATCGCGGTGGTGAACACCCCTGGGGCGGCGAGCGGCACGATGACCTTTCGGAACGCCTGCCACGTGGTCGCACCGTCCATCTGTGCCGCCTGTTCGAGCTCCCACGGGATTTCTCGGAAGAACGCTGACAGGACCCAGATGGACAGCGGCAGGGTCAGTGCCAGGTAGGGAATCACCAGGCCGGGGATCGTGTCGTACAGCCCGATGATCCGCCACAGGTCGAACAGCGGGGTGACGATCGAGATGACCGGGAAGATGGACACCGCCAGCGCCGTAGTGAGAATGACGCGCTTACCGGGGAAATCCAGCCGGGCGATCGCGTAGGCGGCGAAGGTCGCCAGGACGACGGCCAGGAACGTCGAGGCCAACGACACGATGACGGAGTTCCGCAGCGCCGGCAAGAACAGGTCGCGGGCCTCGCCGACGAGGATGAGCCGGTAATTCTCGAACGAGACCTGGGTCGGCAGGAACTGACTGTTGGCGAGGTCAGACGGGGCCTTGAGCGACAGCGACACGATCCACACCACCGGGAACAGCGCGTACAGCGCGATCACCAGTGCCGCCACGATCCACAGCACCCGCTCACGGGTGGACAGGTTCGACATCGTCACTCCCCTCTCGCCCGGCCGAGGTCGACCTTGAACAATCGGATGAACAGGAACGCCAGCAGGACGACGGTGAGGAACAGCAGCACCGACACCGCACTGCCCATCCCGATCTCGACCCGCGTGATGGTCTGGTTGTAGGCCAGCAGCGACAGCGTGGCGGTGTCCTGCGACCCGCCGGTCATGACGAAGACGTTGTCGAAGATGCGGAAGGCGTCCAGTGCCCGGAACAACAAGGCGACCAGGATGGCCGCCTTCATGTTGGGAATCGTGACCCGGCGCATCCGCTCCCACCAGGTGGCGCCGTCCACCTTCGCCGCTTCCTGCATGTCCTCGGGCACCTGCGCCAGCCCGGCCAGCAGCAGCAACGAGATGAACGGCGTCGTCTTCCAGATCTCCGAGGCCATGATAACTGTGATGGCGCCCCAGAAATTGCCGAACCAGTCCAGCTCGCCGAGCCCGAACCACCGGTTGACGAACCCGGTGTCCAGGCTGAAGGCGTATTGCCAGGCAAAGGCGGAGACCACGGTGATGATGGCGTAGGGGACGAGGATGATGGTGCGGATGAACGGCCGCAGCAGCTTCAGTGCCCGGTGCATCACAAGGGCGAGCGCGAACCCGATGATCAGCTCGACGACGACGGTGACGACCGTGATGAAGGTGGTGACGGCGAACGCCTGCCACCACAGTGGGTCGGACAGGATGACGCCGTAGTTCGACAGCCCGACGAAGCGCCGGTCGTCCGGTGCCGTCAAGCGGTAGGAGAACAGCGAGTAGAACACCGCCTGCAGGATCGGATACAGCGTGACGGCCAGCAGGATGATGAACGCCGGTCCCGCCAGGTACCACCCGAGCCGTCGCTCGGAGCGGACCCGATCACTGGCTCGGGCCTTGCCGGGGGTCTTCGCCCCGGTGTCGTCATCTCGCAGCGGCCCGGCGTGCCTGCCGGCCCGGGTGCTGGCGTCGGTCGCGGTACTCATAGCAGCGCCTGCCCTGCCAGGACGTCACGGATGAGGTCGGTCGCCTGCTGCGGCGTCTGCTCCGGGTCGACGTTCTCGGGCGGCGAGAACACCCGTTGCAACGCGCTGGAGACATCGGCGTAGTACGGGCTCTGCACCCGGGGTACGGCCTGTTCCAGCGACTCCAGGATGACGTCGGCCATCGGGTACTGCTCCTGGACCGCCGGGTCGTCATAGACCTCCGTGGCCGCCGCCGGGTTGCCGGAGCTGAGGAAGTAGGCCAGCTGGTTCTCGGGGCTGGCGATGCAGGCCGCGGCCTCGAAAGCCTGATCGGCCTCAGGCGTGAAGGCCCCGACGGCCAGGTGGATGCCACCGAGCGGCGGTGCGGGCTCGCCGCCGTCCGACGTCGCCGGGTACACCGCCCAGCCGATATCGTCGACGACCGCCTGGTCGAGGTTGCCGGCCGTCACGGCATCGATCGAAGCCCGCCAGACGAACGGCCAATTGAGCATGAACCCCCCGGTCTCACCCTGGAACAGGCTCAGCGCCGCGGTCTCGTCCGAGCTGGACAGCGCCGGTCCGCCCACGCCGCTGTCGACCAGGTCCACCAGGATCTGCGACGCCTCGCGTCCCGCCTCGGAGTCCAGGCCGTACTCCAGCTTCTCCCGGTCGTCCTGTGGATTGTCGATGATCGTCCCACCCGCGCCGGCTACCAGCGCGTTGATCAGCACCGCGTAGCCCTCGTAGCGCCGGGCCTGGACGGCGACCGTGGTGTCGGTCTGCTCGGCGGCGTCGATCAACTGCTGCCAGGTGGCCCCGCTCTCGGGGTCCAGCCCCGCCTCCTCGATGACCGAGGTGCGATACCACAGCAGTTGCGTATTGGCCCAGAACGGCACCGCGACCAGCTCGTCCTGGTAGGTCGCCGTGTCGACCGCGGGTTGCACGATGCCCTCGGTCACCTGCTCGCGCAGCTCCTCCGGCACCGGGGCCAGGAAGTTGGCCTCGGCGAACTCCGGGATGAATACCGGGTCGACACTCATCAGGTCGACACTGTCGTCCTCGGCCGCCAGCCGCCGGATCAATTGCTCGCGCTGCGCGTCGGCGTCACTGGGCAGGATCGCGGTGACGATCGAGTATGCGCCGCCCGCCGCCTCGGTGCACACCTGGGCCAGTTCGGCCTGGCCCCCGTTGTCGGGGTTGATGTACCAGGTGACGACCGGCGCCGCGGAAACGTCGCCGCCACCGCAGGCTCCGAGGGCAACTGCTGCCGCCATCCCCCCCACAAGTAAAGATGTGCGGGATCTAACCCCTCGCCGGAACCCCACGTGACCGCCTCCGCTCTGCCTCGTCGCAGCAACTCCTTTGCAATACTGTGGCCCGAACCGCTTGCGGGCGCATCTTTAACGGCGTCTGCTTACGCTCGGGGACGTGACTGAGACCATCACCCGCCCCGCCGAGGCGTCGGGCAGCTTCACCCTCGGCAGCGACCTGCCCGTGGTCCGGCTGGGCTTCGGCGCGATGAGGCTGACCGGCGAGGGGATCTGGGGCGACCCGGCCGACCCCGACGAGTGCGTGCGAGTACTGCAGCGCGCCGTCGAGCTCGGCGTGACCTTCATCGACACCGCCGACAGCTACGGCCCGTTCGTCAGCGAGCAGCTGATCAAGCGCGCGCTGCACCCGTACGCCGACGACCTCGTCGTCGCCACCAAGGCCGGGCTCACCCGGCAGGGACCCGGACGTTGGTACCCGGTCGGTCGGCCGCAGTACCTGCGCCAGCAGTGCGAGCTGAGTCTGCGGCACCTCGGTGTCGAGCGCATCGACCTGTTCCAGCTGCACCGCATCGACAGTGAGGTGCCGCTCGCCGATCAGTTGGGCGAGCTGGTCATGCTGCAGGCCGAGGGCAAGATCCGCCACGTCGGGCTCAGCGAGGTCGACGTCGCCGAATTGGACGCCGCGTCGCAGCTCGCCACCATTGTCAGCGTGCAGAACCGCTACAACCTGGCCGACACCTCCGCCGACGACCTGCTGGGGGTGTGCGAGCAGCGCGGCATCGGATTCATCCCGTGGTCCCCGCTGGTGGCGGGCGACCTGGTCCGGCCCGGTGGGCCGCTGGACGTCATCTCCGGCGAGCACGGGGCGACTCCGTCCCAGCTCGCGCTGGCCTGGTTGCTGCGCCGCTCACCGGTGATCCTGCCGATTCCCGGTACCTCCAGGGTCTCCCACCTGGAGGAGAACATCGCGGCCGCCACCATCGAGCTGACCGACGAGGAGTTCGCCGCGCTCAGCAGGGCGGGCGCCGCGTGACGGCGGCGCTCCGGCGCCGCGTGACGGCGGCGCCGGAGCCGGTTGTCAGCTCATCCCGCCGTCGACGAGCAGCTCCGCGCCCGTGATGTAGGCGGCCTCGGGCGAGAGCAGGAAGGCCGCTGCCGAAGCAACCTCGTCCGGCGTGCCGAACCGGTTCAACGGCACCTGGGTGAGCAGGACCTCACCGAAACCCTTTATCTCGTCGGCCGACAATCCGGTGCGACCGAAGAAGCCGGTTTCGATGGGCCTCGAACATTGATCGACATCTGCCGGTCGAACTCCTCGGCGGTGATGCCGGAGACGGGCTGGAAAGGCGCCGAGTCCCGCGTTGCGGAAGACCGCGTCCAGGCGGTCGCCGAACGATTCCCTGACCGCTCGGGCCAGGCGCTTGCGGGGCGGTTCAGACCAGGCGATCCAGGGCTTCGCGAAGCAGCTCGCGGGCGCGGGCGGTGGTGATGCCGGTCCTGGCGGCGACTGCCACGCCGTTCACGACGGTCATCAGCAGGTGAGCGACAGTCTCGGCATCGGCAGGTGCTGGTGTCGTACGGGTCCTGGCCACCGCGTGTGTGACCGCGTCCAGCAGGGCTCGTTCATGGGTGTCCAGGCGTGCTTGCACTCAGGGGTCGTGGCCGTCGGTGAGGCCGACGGCTGTCTGCACCATGTAGCAGCCGGCGGGGTAGTCGCTGTCGCCGCCGAACTGCTCGGCCATCAGGTCCAGCCACACCTCCAGGCCGGCGCGAGGGTCATCTGGCGAGTCGAGGGCGGCTGTGATCGCCGTCAGGCCGCGGGTGAGGTAGTCGTCCAGTGTCGCGTGGAGCAGTCCAACCTTGCTGCCGTCGGCCTTGTAGATGCTGCCGGAGACGAGGCCCGTGGCCTTGCACACGTCCGAGATGGACGTGCCCGCGCCGCCGACCCAGAACACGTCGCGCGCCTGGCGCAGGACGTCCGCCTCGCTGAACTCTCTCGGTCGAGCCACGAGTGGAGCGTAGGACGGTTAGGAATCGATCGTTTCCTAACTCGGCTGGCAGGAATCAGCCGGCCGGCGCTCGCAGCACCGGCCACAGCGCGTCGAGCACCGAGGTGTCCTCGATCGTGCCGGGCACCGAGGGCCGCTCGCCGTCGGCGATCTGCCGCATCGTCTTGCGGAGGATCTTGCCTGAGCGGGTCTTGGGCAGCGCCGCGACGATGTCGATGGTGCGCAGCGAGGCGAGCGCGCCGATCTCGTCCCGGATCGCCTGCACCAGTTCGGCCCGGAGCACCTCGGGGTCGGTGTCGATGCCCGCCTTGAGCACGACGAAGCCGCGCGGCAGCTGACCCTTGATCGGGTCGGCTACTCCGATGACGGCGCATTCTGCGACGGCCGGATGCGCGGCGAGGACCGCTTCCATCGGGCCGGTCGACAGTCGGTGACCTGCGACGTTGATGACGTCGTCGGTGCGCCCCAGGACGAATACGTACCCGTCGGAGTCCAGATACCCGCCGTCGCCGCTGACGTACCAGCCAGGAAACGCCGAGAGGTAGGAGGCGATGTAGCGCTCGTCGTCGCGCCACAGCGTCGGCAGCGTGCCCGGCGGCAGCGGCAGCCGGACGCAGATCGCGCCCTCGGTCCCCGCCGGCACCGGCGAACCGGAGCTGTCGAGCACCGCAACGTCGTAGCCGGGCATCGGCACCGTCGGCGAGCCTGGCTTGACAGTGAGATCCTCGATACCGCGCGGGTTGGCGCAGATCGGCCAACCCGTCTCGGTCTGCCACCAGTTGTCGATGACGGGGACGCCGAGCCGTTCGGTCGCCCAGGCGTAGGTATCGGGGTCCAGTCGTTCCCCAGCCAGGAACAGGGTCCGCAGCGACGAGAGGTCGTGGCGGGCCATGTGCTCGCCGGCGGGGTCGAGCTTGCGGATCGCCCGGATCGAGGTGGGTGCCGTGAACAGCGCCTTGACCCGATGCTCGGCGATGACGCGCCAGAAGGCCCCGGCGTCCGGTGTCCCGACGGGTTTGCCCTCGTAGAGGACCGTGGTGGCACCGGCCAGCAGCGGCGCGTAGACGATGTAGGAGTGCCCGACCACCCAGCCGACGTCGCTGGCGGCCCAGAACACGTCGCCGGCGCCGATGCCGTAGATCGAGGGCATCGACCAGGTCAGCGCGACCGCGTGACCGCCGTTGTCGCGGACGATGCCTTTCGGGCGCCCGGTCGTTCCCGAGGTGTAGAGGATGTATAGCGGGTCGGTGGCCGCCACCGGCACGCAGGCCGCGGGCTGCACGACGTCGCGACGCATCACGGTCGTCCAGTCGAGGTCGAGCGGTCCCAGGTCGGCCGGTGACTGCGGCCGCTGCAGGATGACGCAGCGCTCGGGCTTGTGGCTCGCCTTCGCGAGCGCCGCGTCGAGCATCGGCTTGTAGGGCACGACGCGGGTCGGCTCGATCCCGCACGAGGCGGACACGATGACTTTCGGCCGCGCGTCGTCGATGCGCACGGCCAGTTCGGCGGGGGCGAAGCCGCCGAAGACCACCGAGTGCACCGCCCCCAGCCGGGCGCAGGCCAGCATGGCGACGACCGCCTCGGGCACCATCGGCAGGTAGATCAGTACCCGGTCGCCGTGCCCGACGCCGAGCGCTTGCAGCACCCCGGCGAACCGGGCGACCAGGTCCAGCAGTTCGGCGTACGTGTAGGTGTGCACGGTGGCGGTCACGGGTGAGTCGTAGACCAGCGCCGGCTGGTCGGCGCGGCCGGCGATGACATGCCGGTCGAGGGCGTTGTAACAGGTGTTGAGGGTGGCGTCGGGAAACCACCGGTACAGCGGCGGATGGTCGTCGTCCAGCACCCGTCTCGGCTTGCGGATCCAGGTCACCGCCCGGGCGGCCTCCCCCCAGAAGCCCTCGGGGTCGGCGAGGCTGCGCTGGTGGGCCGCGGCGTAGGCCCCGGTCGACGGTGGCTGGGTCATGGGCCCATCGTGCCGCCTGGGCAAGGGCATGGCCGTCGAGCCTGCGCCGCGGACTCGATGGGCAGCGCCCACCAACTGCGCTCGCTCAGGCAGGTGGGTCCACGAGAACTGCGACGTCCGGGTGCAGCGCCGCGAGCCCCCGGTCAAGAGTGGCGACCCGGCCGCCACGCCAGCGAGCGAGCGAGGCGAGGTAGGCATCGGTCACCTGCCGGTGACCGACTACCCCTCGAAGGTCGACATCGTCGTAGCCGATGCCATCCGGCCAGAACTCGTGACGCTCGTGACTGACCAGCGGAAGTATCACGCTCATGGCCTGCGTCGAGCTGGCTCCACCACGTAGCAGGAATCTCAGCAACGATCCCTGGGTCGAAGGGCACGTGGCGTAGCCATCCGTGAGCGTGACGAACCAGTCCTCTGCCACGTCGTGATGAACGTGATCGACCACACTGAGCGCTATCACGACGTTTGCGTCGAGCAGGGTGGTCACCGATCATCCTCCAGCGCTCGAACGTCCTCGCTGGTGACCACTCGACCAATGGTGGCCACGCGCAGGCCGGTGCGAGCACTCGTACTGACCGCCACGGGACCAGGTGCCCCTAACGCGGTCCGCAGCAGCGCCGTGACGGTCTCGCTCAGCGACGTCCTGGCATCGCGGGCAATGGCAGACGTCAAGCGGTGCACATCGTCCGGTAGGTCCACTGTGGTCCTCATTCTGACCACCATACGTCCCCTACAGCATCCTGATGCCGAAAGTCCGTAACGGCATCAAGATGCATACCTCGATCCCACCTACGAGGAGGCGCGACGTTGCGTGGCCGCCCCCGAGCGCGGGCGGCCGCTCGCTCAGCCCGGCAGGGCGAGGCGAGGAGTACGCGAGGCGGTACGCCAGGTCTCGATCGGCCACCGGGCCTTGCGCGCCTCGCGGTAGAGGGTGATGTCGGGGCTGACCGCGGTGGGCAGGCCGACGGCCTTGAGCAGCGGCAGATCCGAGTGCGAGTCCGCGTAACCGTACGCGTGGGCCAGGTCCGCGCCCTCCAGCGAGGCGTAGCGCCGCAGCCAGGCCGCCCGCGCCTCGCCGACCAGGGGCGGACGCGACAGGAAGCCGGTGCAGACGCCGCGGTCGTCGACGGCCAGCTCGGCGGCGACGATCTCGTCGAAGAGCGGGGCGAGCGGCCGAGTCAGGGGTTGGATGGCTCCCGTGATCAGGACGGTTCGGTGACCGGCCGCCCGGTGATCACGTACCCGTCGGATGGCGGCGCCGCTGACCCGCTGCAGCACGTGGGTGGTCAGCGACTCGTCGATGAACGCCTCGAGGCGGGCCAGGTCGGCGCCCTTGTAGCCACGGTAGGCGGCACGCAGCAGGCCGCCTCGGTCGGTGCGTTCGGCCGACAGGAAGCGCGGCAGCTGCCGCGCCATCGTCAGCACCTCGCGTGCCCGGCCGGCCGAGGACAGCTCGGGTAGTTTCAGCCAGAGGAACGTCTCGAGGATGTTCGAGGACAGCAGCGTGCCGTCCATGTCGAAAACCGCCAGGACCGGTGGCTCCGCATCCTCGATATCGGATCCACCTGTGTCGATCAATCCTGCGTCGACCCGGCGGGGGAGTACCCGCGGCTTGGGGTCGCCCCCGGCGCGCCTCTTGCGGCGGATCACGTCGTAATCGCGAACCGCCTTCGTGACCGCCGGGCAGTGGATCTCGACCAGGTATTCCCGCCAATCGACGATGGCCGTGTCGAAACCCCACAGCTCGACGTCCTCGGGGTCCAGCGCGTGATGCAGCGCCAGGGTGTTGTCGTCGACGAAATGCAGTTCAGTCTGCGTGTAGGCCCGGTACAGGTCCATGTACCGGCGGAGGAAGTCGATTCGGCGCTTCTGCAGATCGAGGTCGCGGGCGACCGAGCGCACCCGGTCCGATCTCGGCGCGAACGACAGCGCCTTCTCGGCGAGCCGATGCGCCTGCTCCGCGCGGACCAGCGTCCGCTCGACGCGGTCAGCGCCCGGGAACCGCCATTCCGGCAGTCGTACCGCACCCTTGGCGTCCATATCGAACGGGTGACGCGAGAAGTAGTCGCTGACGTTGCGTTCGAGATCACGAAAAGTCAGAGGGTTGCGGGCGCCGCTCGACAGGTGGAAATAGGCTGGTGAACCGACCGGAGGCGGGTTCGCGGCCACCGCCACGATGGAATTGACGACCAGGTCCACGGGCACGATGTCGACGACGGAGTCCGGCGCTGCGGGGAAGTCGGGCAGCTCACCCCGGCCGAACGCCAGAATGATCGGCTCGGCCATCTTGAAGCCCTCGATCCACCCGGGGTAGGGCGACTTCAGGGCGGATTCGATGATGCTCGGCCGGTACACCGTGGTCGGCAGCACCGGGCCGGCCAGCTGCTCGACCACCCGTTCGCCGAGCGCCTTGGTGAACGTGTAGGCGTCTGTCCAGCCGAGAATGCGGGCGCGTTCGGCGCCGGCGGCCTTGCGTTGCTTGGTGACCCAGTCGATGCGTTGCGCCTCGGCGGCCTGGGCGACGGTCAGCGGGCCGGCGCGGTTGTGGTCCCGCTCGGCCTCGGCCATGAATCTGCCGAGCACGGTGGGGGTCCGCGAGGAGTCCTCGATCCGCTCCGACAGCCGCCGGGCGGCCGCGAGTTCCGAGCGCCAGTCCACCGCGTGCTCGATCGAGGTCTCCGGAACCGGGCCGCGGCGACGGCCACCGACGTAGGCGGTCGAGACGTGGACGTAGTGCAGCGGCCGGTGACTACCGTCGGCCAGCTGGGCCGATTCCAGCACCCGCCGCAGCAGCAGTTCGACCCCGACGACGTTGGTGGTGAAGGCCTCGTCGATCAGCGGGTCGAACGAGACGTCACCCGCGCAGTGCACGGCGATGTCGAGGTCGGTGGGGAAAGCGGGGAGATCGGCAAGGTCACCGGACACGACGGTGATCCGCTGCGCCAGGGTGTCTGCCGACAGATCGGCGAAGGCCGGCTTGTTCACCAGCGCTGCCGCCCGGTCCTCGGCGCTCTGTCCGGACTTGGGGCGCACCAGTACGGCGACCCGGCAGTCGGGCACGTCGCGCAGCAGCCGCAGCAGCAGGGCCTCGCCGACGAAACCCGTGACCCCCGTGAGCAGGATGTGCTTGCCCGCGAGTCGATCTGCCAGACGCATGGCTGGCATCAAACCATCCCGCCCGGTTGCCTGGTTCGGCCGCATCGACGCCCTGCCAGTAAAACTCGGCGTGCGGGACTGGCCCAATGGGCCTATGAAGGTCTGTTATGGAGTCTGTCAGCAATCGCGCCGGTCGAGCCGGGCGCGCCGCACAGGACGCGGTGCCGGACTCGGCCCGCGAGGCCTCGGACTGGACGATGCGACTGGGACGGGCGGGGGTGGCCGGCCAGGGCGTGCTCTACCTGATCCTCGCGTGGCTGGCGGGACGGATAGCGCTGGGTGGTGGTGGCGAGGAGGCCAGCAGCAGCGGTGCGCTGTCCACGCTGGCCGATCAGCCCTTCGGCGTCGTCCTGCTGGTCCTGTTGGCGCTGTCGTTCTTGGCTTACGCCGCCTGGCAGGTCCTGGAGGCGTTCGGGCAGGGACTGGGCAAGCCCGACGCCAAGGAGCGGGCCAAGGCGGCAGCCAAGGCCATCGTGGGCGTGGTGCTGCTGGTCAGCACGATCGTCGTGCTCACCGGCGGCGGTCAGTCGTCCAACAGCGAGGAGCAGGCGACAGCGACCGCACTGTCATGGCCTGGCGGCCGGATCCTGGTCGGCCTCATCGGCCTGGGGGTCATCGCCTTCGCGGGGTCTCTGGTCTACCGGGGCATCAAAGGCAAGATCCGCGAGAAGCTGGAACCGGGCGTCGACCAACGGCTGATCCGGCTCGGGCAGGTAGGAGACGTCGCCCGTGGCCTCGCCCTCGCGACGATCGGCGTGCTGGTGATCACCGCCGCGGTGCAGTACGACTCCGAGGAGTCCGGCGGGCTCGACTCCGCATTGCAGACGCTGCGGGACCAGCCGTTCGGAGTCTTCATCGTGCTGGCCATCGCGCTCGGCTTCGCCGCCTGGGGGATCTTCTGCGTTCTCACCGCCCGGCGGCACAAGAAGGCCTGACGCCGCACCACCCGTGGCAGGATCGGCGACGCGGGTCTGCCGCAGTCGGCCACCGTATGAGGAGTCGTCAATGCCCATCGCCACGCCCGAGACCTATGCCGAGATGCTGCACCGGGCCAAGGACGGTGCCTTCGCCTACCCGGCCATCAACGTCACGTCATCACAGACCCTCAACGCCGCCATCCGGGGATTCGCCGACGCCGAGAGCGACGGCATCATCCAGGTGTCCACCGGCGGCGCCGAGTACCTGTCGGGGCCGACGGTCAAGCACATGGTGACCGGCGCGACCGCCTTGGCGCTATACGCCCACGAGGTCGCCCGCGACTACGGCGTCACGATCGCGTTGCACACCGACCACTGCCCGAAGGACAAGCTCGACGGCTTCGTCCGGCCGCTGCTGGCGGCCAGTACCGAGCGGGTCCGCGCCGGTCAGGGGCCGCTGTTCCAGTCACACATGTGGGACGGCTCGGCGGTGCCGCTGGATGAGAACCTGAAGATCGCCGAGGAGCTGCTGGCCGATTGCGCCGCGGCCAGGGTCGTCCTCGAGGTCGAGATCGGCGTCGTCGGCGGCGAGGAGGACGGCGTCGCCAACGAGATCAACGAGAAGCTCTACACCACGCCGGAGGACGCCATCGCCACCTACCAGGCGCTCGGCCTCGGCGAGAAGGGCGTGTACATGGCGGCGCTGACCTTCGGCAACGTCCATGGCGTCTACAAGCCGGGCAACGTCAAGCTGCGCCCGGAGATCCTGCGCGAGTGCCAGGACGCCGTCGCGGAGCGGGCCGGGATGCCGACCGGTGCCAAACCCATGCTGCTGGTCTTCCACGGCGGATCGGGGTCGTCGGCGCAGGACATCAGCGACGCCGTCGACTACGGCGCGATCAAGATGAACATCGACACCGACACCCAGTACGCCTTCACCCGCCCGGTCGTCGACCACATGCTGAAGAACTACGACGGCGTCCTCAAGATCGACGGCGAGGTGGGCAAGAAGAAGACCTATGACCCCCGGACCTGGGGCAAGGCGGCCGAGGCGGGGTTGTCGGCGCGGGTCGTCGAGGCCTGCCAGAACCTGCGCAGCGCCGGCACCAGGCTGTCATGACCGGCATAGATCTACTGGGTGGCATCCCCGAAACCCTGCTGCCGGTGAGTGACTCCGAGATCGTCGCCGCGGCGCTGCTGGCCGGGGCCGATCCGGCAACCGTGGCGGCCCGACACCCGCAGACCTCACTGTCATGGGCGGAACTGGCCGAACGCGACCTGCTGGCCGAGACCGGGCCGGACGGTGAGGTGCTGCGGCCCGAGCTGAACGGCTACGACACCGCCGTTGCAGCGTATGCGTACGCCCGGGTCGGCTACCACCGCGGGCTGGACGCGCTGCGCCGAGCGGGCTGGAAGGGGGCCGGACCGGTCCCCTGGCGGCACCGGCCCAACCAGGGCTTCCTGCGCTGCCTGCGGGCGCTGGCGATCGCCGCCGAGCGGATCGACGAAGCCGACGAGGCGCTGCGGTGCCGGGACTTCCTCACCAGCTGCGATCCGAGTATCCCGCCCGGCCTGTAACGCCAGGATCGGCACTTGGCGGCTCGTCGCCCGGGCTTGCGCAGCCTGTTCGGTCCGACCCGCCGCCCACTGTCGATCGTGAAGCGGCACTATCGTCGAGCCATGACGCCCGACGCGGCCCCGTCGTTGCAACGTCGCCTACCGAGGTGGTCGGAGGTCAAGCCGCTGCTGGGGATGCGGGCGCCGGCGTTCGGCCTGGACGCGCGACTGGCGGACGCGGCGACCATCGGTGACCTGCGGTTGATGGCGTTGGCGCGGGCGCCGCGCTCGGTGTTCGACTACACCGACGGGGCGGCGGGCAGTGAGTCGAGCTTGTTCCGATCGCGGCGGGCTCTTGCCGACGTCGAGTTCCACCCGACGGTGCTCCGAGACGTGTCACACGTGGATCTCTCCGCCACCATTCTCGGCAGGTCATCGGCGATGCCGCTGGCGCTGGGACCGACCGGCTTCACGAGGATGATGCACGCGGCGGGGGAGCCGGCGGTGCTGCGGGCGGCGCACGCCTCGGGGTTGCCGTACGCGCTGTCGACGCTGGGCACGACGTCACCGGAGGACCTGGCGGCGGGCGCGCCGGCCGGGTCCCGACGCTGGTTCCAGCTGTACATGTGGCGCGACCGGGACAAGAGCGAGGCGTTGCTGGAGCGGGCACGCCAGGCCGGGTTCGAGGCGCTGATCCTCACGGTGGACACCCCCGTCGGCGGTCAGCGGTTGCGTGACGTCCGCAACGGGCTGACGGTCCCCCCGAAGCTGTCGCTGAAGACCCTGCTGGACATGTCGCTGCACCCGGCGTGGTGGTTCGACGTGTTGACCACGGCGCCGCTGGAGTTCGCCTCGTTCGCGGCCTTCGACGGCACCGTCGGGGAGCTGATGGACCAGATGTTCGACCCGACGATCAGCTACGGCGAGCTGGAGTGGCTTCGCGAGCGCTGGGACCGGCCGCTGATCGTCAAGGGCATCCAGACCGCCGCCGACGCGAAGCGGGTCGTCGACCACGGGGTGCAGGGCATCGTCGTCTCCAACCACGGCGGGCGGCAGCTGGACCGTGGGGCACCCTTGCTGCACGTGCTGCCCGACGTGGTGCGAGCGGTGGACGGCCGCGCCGAGGTCTACATCGACGGCGGGATCACCGACGGTAGTCACATCATCGCGGCCGTCGCCAACGGGGCCACGGCGGCGCTGATCGGGCGGTCGTACCTGTATGGGCTGATGGCCGGCGGGGAGGCGGGCGTGCGGCGGGCGCTTGGGCTGCTGCGGGAGCAGGCGCTGCGCACCATGCAGCTGCTCGGCGTCACCTCCCTCGCCGAACTCACTCCGGACCACGCGAAACTGTCCACCCGCTGACGTGCCGCGAGGGTTGCCCGGTCCCATGCTCATCGCAACCAGTGCAACCCGGCGCTACGTCCGAGGCGTGGCTGCCGGGCGGGCAACGGTGACATCACAGCCATGTATTCATGGTGGCCGCCGCGCCGCCAGAACACCGTGGGCAGGGGTCAGTCCAGTGACAGGCCGTAGGTGGTGCGCAGGTGACTGATGTCGGCGTAACTGTCCCCGGTGGTCGGCGTGCCCTGCGGTTCGAACATCAGGATGCGCGTTCCGGGCTCGGCGCGGGGGAAGTGGTCCACGCCGCGCGCCACCGTGAACACCTCACCCGGACCCAACACGACGGTCCGCTCGCGCATCTCGATGGTGAATCGGCCGGCAAGGCACAGAAAGAACTCGTCGGTGTCCTGGTGTGCATGCCAGGCGTGGTCACCCTCGACCTTGGCGATGCGGACGTCGTAGTCATTGACCCGGGTCAGCACCCTCGGCGCCCACACCTCGTCGAACCGGCCGAAGGCGTCCTCGATGTTCGTGACGGTGTCCATAGCGAAGGCTAACCGGCCAGGTGCGGCAGACTGCCGATGGTGATAGTGGTGGTGGGAGCGGGGATCGCCGGGGTGGCGTGCGCCAAGGCGCTGGTCGAGGCGGGTCACGAGGTGCGGGTGCTGGACCGCGGCCGGCGGATCGGTGGCCGGCTGGGGCTGCGCGAAGTGCCGACCGGCGCAGTGATCGCGGCGCCGCACGTCGTCGACATCGGCGGCTCCTACCTGACGGTATCCGACGAGGGTTTCGCGGCGGTCGTGCGCGACTGGACCGAGCGCGGCCTGGCCCGGGAGTGGACGGACACCTTCCATGTCTCGAACGGGCGCGGCCTGCAGCGCACCACGACCGGGCCGATGCGCTACGGCTCCACCGAGGGACTGCGCGGCCTGGTCGAGGACCTCGCATACGGGCTGGATGTGCGGCACCCGATCCACGTGAAACGCATCGCCCCCGGCGCTGAGAACCCCTGGATCGTCGAGGTCGAGGGGGGCGAGGACCTGTCGGCCGACGCGGTGGTCGTCGCCGCCCCAGACCCGCAGGCGGCGCGCCTGATGCCCAGCGACCTTGTTGCAGCGATGCACCGGGGCGGTCCCTGGTCGTGGAACGCCGTCATCGCCGTAGCAGCAGCCTGGGATCAGCGGTGGTGGGCAGGCCTGGACGGCAGCTTCGGTCACCCCTTCGAGGGTGCGTTCGTCAACGACGACGTCGCGCTGACCTGGATCGCCGACGACGGCAGACGGCGCGGCGACACGGCCGCCGTGCTGGTCGCCCACACAACCCCCGAGGCCGCGGCCGGCTGGCTGGCCGGACCGGCGCTCGCGCTGGTGCCGGTGCTCGAGGCCGTGGGGCGGGTCCTCGGCGTCAGCCCGCCACCGCCCGTCTGGAGTCACGTCCAGCGCTGGGGTCTGGCGCAGCCCACCCGCGACCGGCCCGCGCCGCCCTACTTCCTGCACCGCAGCGGACTCGGCGTGTGCGGCGACGCCTGGGGCGAGCGATCGAGCGTCGAGGGGGCCTGGCTCTCGGGCACCACACTCGGGAGCGAGTTGGCCAGCAGGCTGGATTGAGCGTTCCGGGTACCCTGCATCTCTGGCGACACCGTCGTCGCACAGCAGAGCAGTCAGGCACGGAGGTCCGTCATGCCCGCAGTGATCATCGTTGGGGCGCAATGGGGTGACGAGGGCAAGGGCAAGGTCACCGATCTGCTCGGCGGCCGGGTCGACTACGTCGTGCGCTACCAGGGCGGCAACAACGCTGGTCACACCGTCGTCGTGGGCGACCAGCGCTACGCGCTGCACCTGCTGCCTTCGGGCATCCTCACCCCCAGTGTCATTCCCGTCATCGGCAACGGCGTCGTCGTCGACCTCGGCGTCCTCTTCGGCGAGATCGATGCGCTGACCGAGCGGGGCATCGACTGCTCGCGGCTGCAGATCTCCGCGGACGCCCACATCATCGCGCCGTACCACGTCACGGTTGACAGGGTCGGCGAGCGCTTCCTCGGCAAGCGGGCGATCGGCACCACGGGCCGTGGGATCGGCCCCACCTACGGCGACAAGGTCGGCCGGATCGGTGTCCGGATCCAGGACATCTTCGACCCGTCCATCCTGCGGCAGAAGGTCGAGGGGGCGCTGCGGCAGAAGAACGAACTGCTGGTCAAGGTCTACAACCGCCGCGCGATCGGCGTCGAGGAGGTGGTCGAGGAGCTGCTTGGTTACGCCGAGCGGCTGCGGCCCTACGTCGCCGACACGCGCCTGCTCATCAACAAGGCGCTGGACGCCGGTGCGATCGTGCTGCTGGAGGGCGGTCAGGGCACGCTGCTCGACGTCGACCACGGCACCTACCCGTTCGTCACATCCTCCAACCCGACCGCCGGGGGTGCCTGCACCGGCTCCGGCATCGGGCCGACCCGCATCGACCGGGTGATCGGCATCCTCAAGGCCTACACCACCAGGGTCGGCTCGGGTCCGTTCCCGACCGAACTGCTCGACGAGGACGGCGAGCGGCTGCGCCGGATCGGCCACGAGGTGGGCGTGACCACCGGCCGCGACCGCCGCTGCGGCTGGTTCGACGCGGTCATCGCTCGCTACGCGACCCGGGTCAACGGATTCACCGACTTCTTTCTCACCAAGCTCGACGTCCTGACAGGCTGCGAGCGGGTGCCGGTGTGCGTCGCCTACGACGTCGACGGGGTCCGCCACGACGAGATGCCGATGACGCAGACCGACCTGCACCATGCGACCCCGGTGTATGAGTTCCTGGACGGCTGGGACGAGGACCTGACCGTGGCGCGGAGCTTCGAGGACCTGCCGAAGAACGCGCAACGCTACGTGCTGGCGCTGGAGGAGATGGCGGGCTGCCGGATCAGCGCTATCGGCGTCGGCCCCGATCGCGATGCCACGATCGTGAGGCACGACCTGCTGGGCTGATCGCTGCCTTTCCGGCAGGGGGCCTCGATCCAGGCGGAAACGATTGATCATATCAATCAGATGTCCCATAGGTCTTGACTGTCTGGATCTGGGGGACTAACGTCCAAAGTGCCAAGCAGATCTACTCACTAGGGAGCTGTAATCGGGACAAGCCAAACCAAGACGTTCTTGATCTTTGATGGTGATTGCATGTCGTGCAGCACCATTGCCCAAAAGGCGGAGGACGTCGGTCTGCGGATCGCGTCGGCGTCATCCGACTGGGTGATTCGGGAGCTGGCTCAGGTCGGTATTGCGAAGCTTGAGGAACCGGCACTCCTTGTCAGGGGAGAAGAATCCTCGCGGGTGCTGCGAGGTCTTCCCATGAGGATCTACCTGGTACGCCATCTCGGGCCACGCAGGACACAGAGTCTTCTGCGAAACATCGTGACGGAACGCGGCAACGGCCTGTCGCGCAGGACAGCCCTCATGGCTGTGCTTGGTCTCGGAGGTGCAGCGGGTATGGCGGCAGCGCCCGCGAGCGCAAGTGCTCACGGGGCGATGGGCATGTCGTTACAGCCGTCACTCGGCCTTAGCGCGAGAGTGTCGGGTCTTCTGGAAACCGAAGAGGGAGTGGCTCTGACGGAATATGCGACCGCACTGGGCGCGGGCGTCATAGGTAAGGAGTGCGGTCAAACTCTCGTCGGACGCACCTCGGCGGGCGCCCCCATTTACCACGTTTTTGCGAGTCTGGCGTCGTCAAGCGTGCTCACCGACGGCGCGGGCAGCGTCCGACTGTCGCTTAGTGCGATCGTGGAGGACGGCGTCTACCGCAAATTTGAGGCCGCACGGACAGACTTCGTCTCGGGCGTCGGCTCGTACTCTGTGCAGGCGCTGGAGATTTCCGGTTCGCAAGTGGAGGTGGGCGAGGTCAGGGCGGAGGTCGCCGGCCCCGACGTCACGCTCTTCCGGGGGGGAGTTCTGGATGAAGTCGATTCGCAGGCGCTGACCGAGGCGAAACTGAACTTCTCGTCGAGGGCCGCAGCATCCGGGTCAACATTGGTGTTGGGCACCGACGTGGTCGACACATCGCGGGCTACTGCACGTGTCAAGCGCAATTGCAACAGGTGTCTCGATATAGCGGGCTACATCTACGCGGGCGGTTGCGGGCTGACTGGTGTGGTGATCGGGGGCATTGTGTGTGGTCCAGCGGCGGTGATTTGCGGGATCATCGCCGGCGTTGTCTCGCTCATCATTTGCTCGCCACTCGGCGTCCGGGGCCCTGGGGTTATATGTAAGGATGCGGGCTACTGTTGAGGCGGTCTTCACTCATCCCGCTCGCATTGGCCTGGGTGGCGTCGGGGGCCATTCTGTTGTTCCGAACCATGCGGGTCGCAAGCCCTGAAGAGCGAGCGAAGGCGTCGGGGTTGGGGTCATGGTTCATGATCCTTTCGGGTGTGCTGGCGGTGGTTGCCATACTCGTGTTCGTCGATGACTGATCTCCGGATTGACAACCATCTGGCGACTGCCGCGAGGCCACGATGGTCGGACACCGTCCGCCCGACCATCGTGCGCTCGTGACCACGCTGCCGGGCGCCGCTGTGCGTATTCCCAGACTCCAGCACTAGGCTACTAGGGCGTCGCCGCCCGTGGGGACGCGCGACCGGGGTGGACCCGGTACGTCACAACCAAGGTGGAGGATCTCTCGTGGGTGTCAGCCTCAGCAAGGGCGGGAACGTCTCGTTGTCCAAGGAGGCCCCCGGCCTCACCGCGGTGATGGTCGGACTGGGCTGGGATGCCCGGTCCACCAGCGGCGCGGAGTTCGACCTCGATGCCAGTGCGCTGGTCGTCAACTCGGCCGGCAAGGTCCTCAGCGACGGTCATTTCGTCTTCTTCAACAACCTCAAGAGCACCGATGGCTCGGTCGAGCACACCGGTGACAACACCTCCGGCGAGGGCGACGGCGACGACGAGTTGCTTAAGGTGAACCTCGCCACCGTCCCCGCTGAGGCCGACAAGGTCGTCTTTCCGGTGACGATCTATGACGCCAAGAACCGCAGCCAGAGCTTCGGCCAGGTCCGCAACGCCTACATCCGCATCCTCAACCAGGCCGGCGGCGCCGAACTGGCCCGCTACGACCTCAGCGAGGACGCCTCCACCGACACCGCCCTGGTCTTCGGTGAGCTGTACCGCAGCGGTGCTGACTGGAAGTTCCGGGCCGTCGGCCAGGGCTATGCGGACGGCCTTGCGGGCATCGCCAAGGACTTCGGCGTCTCGGTCTGACGTCGCTAGCCCTGGGCTTCGTCACACCTGGCGTAGCTGACACCTGACCACCGACCCGACGGGCACCGATGATTCTCCGCACCTTCTGGGGCTCGTTCGTCGTCGCTGTCGTCTCGCTCGTTGTGGCGTTCATCTACGGCGGGCCGCAAGCGCTACTGCTGTGCGCGATCCTCGGCGTGCTGGAGATCTCGTTGTCCTTCGACAACGCGGTGGTCAACGCCAAGGTGCTGGAACGGATGAGCGACTTCTGGCAGAAGATCTTCCTGACGATCGGCATCCTCATCGCCGTGTTCGGCATGCGGCTGGTGTTCCCGCTGCTTATCGTCGGGATCACCGCCGACCTGGGGCCGGTGGAGGCGGTCAGGCTGGCCCTGGAGCGGGGTGACCCCGAGGAGCCGGGGTCTTACGGCTACATCCTCAATCAGGCCTACCCCCAGATTGCCGCCTTCGGCGGCATGTTCCTGCTCATGCTGTTCCTGGACTGGGTGTTCGAGGAGCGGGAAATCGTCTGGCTGGCTCCGATCGAGCGGGCGCTGGCCAAGGTGGGCAAACTCGGCCGGTCCTCCGTCATCATCGCCGGAGTCGCCCTGGTCATGGCCGCGCAGTTCCTGGCCGACGAGCCATCGATCGTCATGATCTCCGGCGTGCTGGGCATGGTCACCTACTTAGCGGTCAACAGCCTGGGCAGCTTGTTCGAGACCACAGCCGCCCCGGAGGCAGCGCGCGAGGCGTTGGCTGCCTCGAACACCCCGGCTGCCACGGTCACCTCCGCCGGGCCTGACGCAGCCTCGGCGACCGCCACCGCAACGAGGAAGCCGACCGGGGGGCCTACCCAGCTCGCGAGGGCGACCGGCAAGGCCGGGTTCTTCCTGTTCCTGTACCTCGAGGTGCTCGATGCGTCGTTCTCGTTCGACGGCGTCATCGGGGCCTTCGCCATCACCAGCGACCCAATCATCATCGCGCTTGGCCTCGGCTTCATCGGTGCCATGTTCGTCCGGTCGATCACCGTGTTCCTGGTGCGCAAGGGCACGCTGGCCGAGTACGTCTACCTGGAGCACGGCGCCCACTGGGCCATCGGTGCGCTGGCGACCATCCTGCTGGTCGGCATTGGGTTCCACATCAACGAGATCCTGACCGGCCTGATCGGGGTGGCCCTCATCCTGCTTTCGCTGGCACAGTCCATCATCCGTCGGCGGCGCTTGCCCGCCGAGGAGCCGTCCACCGAGCAGCAGACCGCCGTCCCGGTCGGTTGAGGAGCGCACATGTCGATCAATTATTCCAAGCCCAACCCCGAGTCCAAGCCGGCCTCGACCGGCGGCGGGGTCAACCTGTCCAAGGTCACCCTGACCAAGAGTTCACCGACCATCTCGCTGACCAAGTCCGGCGGTGGCTCCGGCGTTCTGCGGGTCAACCTCAACTGGAAGACCACCCCCCCGACCAGCGGTCGTGGCGGTGGGCTCTTCGGTTTCGGTAAAGCGGCGGCGTCAAAGATCGACCTCGACCTCGGCTGCCTGTACGAGTTCTCCGACGGCTCCAAGGGAGTGGTCCAGGCACTGGGCAACGCCTTCACGTCACAGCAGAGCTTCCGCACCGAGCCGGTCATCTGGCTCGACGGCGACGACCGCTCCGGGCAGAACACCGACGGCGAGAACCTGTTCATCGACCTCGGTGCGGGCAAGAACATCAAGCGGATCATCGTCTTCGCGTTCATCTACGAAGGCACCCCCAACTGGGTCTCGGCCGAGGCCGTGGCCACGTTGCACCCGGTCAGCGGGACGCCCATCGAGATCCTGCTGGACGAGGCCGACACCAGCTCGCCGTTGTGCGCGATCGCCCTCATCGACAACGCGCGCGGCGAGTTGGAGGTGCGGCGCGAGGTTCGCTACATCAAGGGTGCCCAGAGCGCGCTGGATGACGCCTACGGCTGGGGGATGAACTGGTCACGCGGGCGTAAGTGACCCGACCGCACGCGACCCACTAGGGTCTGGCGCACCGCCAATCCGGTGGCGTGACGTGTGGACGAGAGGTGAGGTGCGTGGCCCGATTCCAGCTCAAGAGTTCGCGTGTCCTGCAGGCGCATCTGGCGGGTGACACCGCGCGGGCCATCACCGGCGCGATGGTCGCCTACGAGGGTGACATCAGCTTCAAGAGCACCGGTATCGGCGGCAGCGGTGGCCTGGGGGCGGCGGTCAAGCGCCGGATGACGGGTGAGTCGCTGCAGTTGATGGACATGAAGGGCAGCGGCGTGGTCTACCTCGCCAAGGGGGCGATGGAGATCCAGCTGGTTCAGCTGGCGGGTGACAAGCTGTCCGTGGAGTCCTCGTCGCTGCTGGCCTTGGACACCGACCTGCGGACCGACGTCGCGTTCGCAGGCCTGCGGGGGGCCAGCAGCGGGCAGGGCCTGTTCACCACCACGGTCAGCGGCAACGGCACCGTCGCCCTGCTGTCCGACGGCCCGATGATCGCCCTGGAGGTCTCGCCCCAGTACCCCCTGGTGGTCGACCCCGACGCCTTCATCGCCCACCGTGGCCAGGTCACCCAGACGTTCATCACCGATATTTCCTGGCGCAACGTCATCGGCGAGGACAGCGGTGAGGCCTTCAGTCTGCGCTTCGACGGTTCCGGCGTCGTCTACATCCAGCCTGCGGAGCGTTGACATGCCGGGTTTCGAGATGGTCAACAGCAAGGTCGTCAAGGTGCGGCTCGGGTCACCGGTGATCGCCCGACGAGGCGCGATGCTCGGGTACACCGGCGACGTCCGGTTCGTGCCCCACGGTGTCCCTGGCGGTGCCGGCGCGGGTGGCCTCGGCGGGCTGGCCGGTGGGCTGGCCCGGCGGATGGCGGGCGAGCACGAGGCAACCATGGAGGCGACTGGCCAGGGTGAGGTCTGGTACGGGTTCCGCGGCTCGCACGTGACCATCGTCGACATCGCGCCGGGGCAGGTGATGCTGGTCGAGGCGGATCGGTTGCTCTGTCACGACGTCACGCTGCAGGCCTCGACAGCCTTCATCGGTCAAGGCGGGATGCGCGCCGCCGTCAGCGGGATGATGTCCGGTCAGGGGCTGTTCACCACGCAGCTGTCCGGTCAGGGTTCGGCGGTGCTGCTGTCCCACGGCGAGACGTTCTCCCTGCCGATCGACCAATCCCGCAACGTGGCGGTCGACCCGCAGGCATACGTCGCCGCATTGGGGCAGGTCAAGGTCGAGGTATCGGCCAAGGTCGGCTGGCGCGAGGCGGTCGGCAAGGGCTCGGGTGAGGCCATCCAGCTACGGTGCACGGGTAGCGGCACTGTCTTCGTTCAGGCGTCGGAGGAGAAGCTATGACGGAACCGGCGCCACTCAACCCCTACACGCTGCCCACCGACGACAACGTCAACCCCTACGCTTTCTGCGTCGACCTGTCCCAGCAGTGGTTCATGCGCAAGGGCGCGATGATCGCCTACTACGGCCAGGCCAAGTTCGAGGCGCTGGCCGCCACGTCAATGGCGGGTTTCGTCGCCACCCGGTTCTCATCCCCGCTGTATGCGATGGACTGGGTGGTCGCGCAGGGCCAGGGCAAGGTCGTCATCGGTGACCGCGGGCACGACATCAACTCCTTCGACCTCGAAGCCGGGAACCTGACGATCCGCGCCAACAACCTGCTGAGCTTCGCTACGTCGCTCGAGCTCAAGCAGTCGATCGTGCCGGGATTTCTCACGCTCTACGGCACGGGCAAATTCATCGCCTCCTCCAACGGTCCGGTGATCTTCGCCGAGCCGCCGATGCGGGTCGACCCCGAGGCGCTGGTCGGCTGGGCCGACACCCCGGCGCCGTGCCATCACTTCGACGCGGGCTGGATGCAGAGCTTCCTCGGCATGGCCGCCAACAGCATGCTGGGTATCAACAGCGGTGAGGAACGTCAGATGGACTTCGTCGGCGAGGGCACCATCCTCATGCAGTCCTCGGAGATCATGTCCGAGGACCCGGCTGTGGTCCGGATGATCGAGAGCCAGCTCGGTGGCCTCGGCACGGGCGGTCTGCAGCGCATCAACCACGTCACCGCGCAGCGTCTCGCCGCCAGTCAGCAGTAGGACCGGAGGCGGAAACGTGACTCACCTGGTGAACTGTCGCCCTGTGGCGGCAAAATGAGGCATTTCAGCCAGCTGGGCGACGAGCAACTGGACCGGTTGTTCGAGACACCACCCGCCCCGTTCAGCGCCGAGGACCCCATCGACCGGCTCGCGGTGGCGCTGGGCGGCACGCTCTACAGTCCCGCCACCCGTTCGCACCTTGCCGACGACCTGCGGCGAGGCGCCGAGCGAGGCCTCACCAGCACCGTGCTGTGCCTGGAGGATGCCATCGCCGATCGTGACGTCGAGCAGGCACAGGTCAACCTCCTCGCGCAGCTGCAACTCCACCGCGAGTCCGGTGCCGCCTCCCCATTGATCTTCGTTCGGGTCAGGGAGCCGGAGCAGGTGGATCTCCTGGTCGACGGCCTCGGCGAGCACGCCGGGGTGCTGTCGGGCTTCGTCCTGCCGAAATTCGACCGTACCCGCGGCGAGATCTTCCTTGCTGCGCTGGCGAAGGCTTCCATCCGATCGGGGCATCGCTACCTGGCAATGCCCGTGCTGGAGTCGATGGAGATCGCGAAGGTCGAGAGCCGGACAGCGGCGCTGCGCGATGCCTACGCGCTGCTCGACCACTACCGAGACGAGATCCTGGCGATCCGCATCGGGGCCACCGACCTGTGCGCCGCCTTCGGCCTACGCCGGCACCGCGAGCTGACGATCTACGACGTACACCCCGTGGCAACGGTCATCGCCGACATCGTCAACGTGTTCGGTCGCGGCGACGGCTCAGGTTTCACCATCACCGGTCCGGTGTGGGAGTACTTCAGCAGCGCCGAGCGGGTGTTCAAACCGCAGCTGCGGGCCTCGCCATTCGTCGAGGGTCAAGACACGGCCCTGCGCCGCGACCTCATCGCGATGGAGGTGGACGGCCTGATCCGCGAGACCTTCCTCGACCAGGCGCAGGGCCTGACGGGCAAGACGGTCATCCACCCCACCCACGTACCGGTGGTCAATGCCATGTCGGTGGTGCCGCACGAGGAGTACGTGGACGCCAAGGCCATTCTGGCCACCGAGCACGCCGGCGGGGTCGTGGCATCCGATTTTCGCAACAAGATGAACGAGTCGAAGCCGCACCAGGCATGGGCCAGGCGGGTGATGGCGCGAGCCGAGGCCTTCGGAGTGGCGCGCGACAGGGTGAGCATCGCCGAGCTGCTGGGCGCGGCCGTCAATCGATGAGCATCCCGACGGGCTGGCGGTCCGGGTGGGTCACCCGCACCACCGGCATCGCGATGCGGGCCGCTGCCCCGACGACCGGCAGCCAGGCCGCCGGCACCGCAATCACCGAGCTCGTGGGTCTGGCCTTGCGCGACAACCCCAGGCGGGCGTTCCTGCTGGTTTCGCGGGTGCTGGGCAAGCATGTGCCGGTTGCGCCCAGCGAGGCCGGCGCGGCAGCCGCTGGCCTGGCTGATGCGGTGTCGGTCCGGTTGGGCGAGGCCCCAGCGCCCCCTGCGTTCGTGCTCGGGTTCGCTGAGACGGCGACCGGTCTCGGGCACGCGGTAGCGGTAGCGCTGGGGGCGCCCTACCTGCATTCCACCCGGCGACCGGGGGAGGTCTCACCGGAAGTCGGCTTCGACGAGGCGCACAGCCACGCCCGTGCCCACGCGCTCTGCCCCTCGGACGCCTCGCTGCTGCGCGGTGGCGGCCCGGTGGTGCTGGTCGACGACGAGATGTCCACGGGCAGCACGGCGCTGAACACCATCGCCGCACTGGAGCAGATCCGGCCCCGAGAACGCTATGTGGTCGCAGCACTGGTGGACGTGCGCCGCACGGCGGACGAGCGCCGGTTGACCGAGGGCGCCGCCGCCCTCGGCGTGGAGATCCTGTGGGTCACGCTGGCACGGGGCACGCTGCTGCTGCCGCCAGGTGCGAGCGACCGGGCTGCCGGGGCGCGCGTCGTCGCTGCCCACCTGCCGTCGCCCGGGACAACGTCTGACGAGTGCGGGAAGGTCACCCGGGTACCGGTCGGCTGGCCCGCGGCGGTGCGCGAAGGTGGCCGGTACGGCATCACTGCGGCCGGGTCGCAGCAGCTGGACGCCGCCGCGGCGGGTGTCGCGTCGGATCTTGTGGCGGTCATGACGACCGGCCCCGGCAGGGTGTTGGTGCTGGGGACGGAGGAGCTGCTGTACGCCCCGATGCGGATCGCCGCCCACCTCGAGGCCGCCGGGGTAGCGGTGTGGTTCTCCTCGACCACAAGGTCGCCGGCGGTCGTCGTCGCGGATGAGGAATACGCGCTGCGCGACCGGATCAGCTTCCGCGCCCACGACCTTGCCGGCGGCGAGACCGCTGACCGGTTCGCCTACAACATCGAGCGAAGCCCGACCGGTCAACCATGGACGGACATCGTCGTCGTGGTCGACACGGTCTCGGACACCCCCGAGCTCGCAACCCATGGCGGACTGCTGGATCAGGTGTCCGCCCTGGCACCTGCGGTGTGGCTGGTCACATTGCCGGTGACCGCATGACGGCCGGGCAGGCGCGGCCGCCTGCCCCGCCAGCTCCGCCGGCATTGCGCGGCCCCGGGTTCGGGTCCTACGCCGCCGACGAGGTCGCGTGGCTGCTGACCGACCTGTCGCACGCACATCTCGAAGCCCCCGTCGAGCAGCGGGAGGATCTCATCGCGGCGGGCCAGTCGCACTATGCCGAATCGCTGCCGGTGGAGTACCAGCCCGATGAGCAGTACTACTCGCTGTTCGCTGCCGCCCTGGCCGCTTCGGCGGCGCGAGTGGCGACCGCGGTCGGGGTCGTGACCGAACTGGTGCTGGCCGAGCGGGGCCGCGACGTCGTGCTGGTGTCGCTCGCCCGGGCGGGCACCCCGATCGGCATTCTGATGCGCCGCTGGGCGCGGCGTCACGGCCTCGACCTGCCGCACTACGCGGTGAGCATCGTTCGCGGCCGCGGTCTGGACGCCCTGGCACTGGACTTCCTGGCCGGGCGACACGAGCCGCGCTCGGTGGTGTTCGTCGACGGCTGGACCGGCAAGGGCGCGATCGCTCGCGAACTCGACCTGGCCGTGGCCGTGGCAAACGAGCGGCTGGCACTGGCGCCGGGGCAGGGGTTCGAGCCGTCCCTGGCCGTCCTGGCCGACCCGGGCCACTGCGTCTCGGTGTTCGGTACCCGCGACGACTTCCTCATCCCGTCGGCGTGCTTGAACTCGACCGTGTCCGGACTCGTCTCGCGAACCGTCCTGAACCCGCGCATCCTCGGGCCGGGGCAGTATCACGGGGCGAAGTTCTACCGCGAACTGTCGGACGCGGACGTGTCCGGTCTCTTCCTCGACACGGTGACCAAGCAGTTCGACGAGGTCACGGCTGCCGTATCTCGGGGGCTGGCCGACGTCGCGTCGTCGGACCGCCGGATCACGTGGCAGGGCTGGCGGGCGGTGGAGGCGATCCGTGAGCGTCACGGCCTGGTCGACGTCAACCTCGTGAAGCCCGGAGTGGGTGAGACCACCCGGGTGCTGCTGCGGCGGGTACCGTGGCAGATCCTCATCGACCCCGCCCGCGACGCGGAGCTGGGACACATCCGCCACCTCGCAGCCCAACGCAATGTTGAGCTGGTCGAGGTGCCGGACCTGCCGTACTCGTGCGTCGGTCTGGTCAGGCCGCGCGGCCGCATCGACGGCGACGGGATGATCCCGCCATGGCTGGAGTGAGCTCCGCTGGACTGCATACGAAACCCGTAGCGGCCTTCGTCGACCTCGACCGCACACTGATCTACAGTCGCACCGCGGCGCTGCTCAACGGCGGGCCCGGGCCGGATCTGGTGTGTGTCGAGCACTACGAGGGCGAACCCCTGTCGTACGTGACGGCCATGGCGTCGGGGCTGATCGCCGGGCTGGCGGGGACCGGGGCGCTGGTGCCGGTGACGACGAGGACGATCGCGCAGCTCGGCCGGGTGCGGCTGCCCGGGCGGCCGGCCCCGCTCGCGATCTGCACCAACGGCGCCACCATCCTGCAAGCGGGGGTGCCGGACGAGCACTGGGCCGCGGCCGTCCGGGCGGCGGTCGCGTCGACCTCGGCGCCGCTGGCCGAGGTCGTCGAGGGGATGGCCGGCCTGCTGAGGGCGGAGTGGACACTGTCGCGGCGGGTCGCCGACGACATATTCTGTTACTCGGTGGTCGACCGCGCCAGGATGCCGGCCGGTGTGGTCGAGGAGCTGACGGCCTGGACGGCGGAGCGCGGCTGGACGGTCTCGGTGCAGGGCCGCAAGGTGTATGCGGTGCCGACGACGCTGGACAAGGCATCGGCGGCGGCGGAGGTCGCGCGTCGGCTGGGGGCTGGTCGGACGTTGGCGGCGGGCGACTCGCTGCTGGACCGGTCGATGCTGGCGTGGGCGGACGAGGCGATCAGGCCGGACCACGGCGAGCTGGCGGCGGTCGGCTGGCGGGCGCCACGGCTGTCGGTGACCACCGCTCGCGGCATCCTGGCCGGTGAGGAAATTGCGAGGTGGCTCACACCTCGGCTGGTCGCTTCGTGGGAATGCTGAACGAGGCTCGCGCCTTACGCGATCAGTGACGTCATCCAGCGCCGTCCTCGCGCCGCCCGCGCCCAGTACCGACCGCCCGTCTCGCAGCGAGCCCTGGCAGCGTCTCGGTCCCGCTCAGATCGCGCTGCTGGGCGTGGCCACGGCGGTGGGCCCGCTGACCATCGACCTGTACCTACCGGCGCTGCCGCAGATCGCCTCGGACTTCGCGGCGTCGGCGCCGGCGGTGCAGCTCAGTCTGACCGCGGCGGTCATCGGCGTAGCGCTGGGTCAGCTGGTCGCCGGACCGATCGCGGACCGGCTTGGGCGTCGCCCCGTGATTCTCGCCGCCATGGTCATGTTCGTGGTGCTGTCGGCGGTCTGCGCGGTGGCACCCACCCTGCCGCTGTTCATCGGGGCTCGCTTCGGGCAGGGGCTGCTGGCCGGTGCCGTGATGGTCGTCACCCGCGCTGTGCTGCGCGACTACGTCAGCGGGGCCGCTCTCAGCCGAGCCTTCGCGGGCCTGATGCTGGTCGTCGGCGCCGGCCCGATCCTCGCGCCCGCGCTGGGCAGCCTGCTGCTGGCGGTCACCGGGTGGCGGGGGGTCTTCGCCGCGCTCGCCGCAATGGCGGTGATGACGGCCGTTGCCCTCGTGGTGTGGCTGCCGGAGAGCCTGCCGCGGCGGGATCGGGTAGCGGTGTCCCTGACCAGCCTGCGCCGAACCTATGCAGCCGTGCTGGCCGACCGGGCGTTCGTCCTGCCGACGCTCGTCTCGGCGACGGCGTTCGCCGCGATGTTCGCCTACATCTCATCGGGCTCGTTCGTGCTGCAGCAGGGTTACGGCCTGTCGCAATTCTGGTTCGGCGTGGTCTTCGGCACCACGGCGACCTGTGTCATCCTCGGCACGCAGCTCAGCCCCCGCCTGATGGAACGCTTCGGTGACGTCACCGTGCTGCGGGCCGCGCCGATCGGTGGCCTGGGCGCGGCGGTGGCGCTGGCTGTGGTGTCGTGGGCCGGCTGGGCGACGCTGCCGGTGCTGATCGGCCTGGTGATGGTGATGTTCCTGGGCATCGGCGTGGCGATCCCGGCGGGCACGTCGCTGGCGCTGACGTCGCAGCCTCCGCAGCGGGCCGGCCTGGCCTCCGGCCTGCTGGGCGTCACGCAGTTCGTCGTCGGTGGCATCGCAGCGCCCATCGTGGGGCTGTTCGATGCCCGCTCGGCAACCGTCATGGCCCTGGTGATGGCCGCCTCGCTGGCCACCTCCGCCGCAATCGCCAGGTTGGCGCGCCTGCCCGCCACCTCGTCACGCGCAGGGAACGGTGATGGCGCTGAGGTGAGGACGGCCTAGCGGTTGCTCAGGCGCTCTTGCGCACGGGCTGCTTGTCCTCGGCCGAGCGGTCGCCGTCCTCGGCGCGGGCCGCCCGGGCCCGGTCCACGCTGTTCTGCAGCGCGGTCAGCAGATCGACCACCTCGCCACCGCGGGGATCCGTGTCGGCCTCCTCGGGCTTCTCGCGCGCCTCGCCGCCGGCCAGCTTCGACTCGATCAGCGCCTCGACCGCTGCGCGGTAGCCGTCGGTGTACGCCTCCGGCTGGAAGTCCGCCGCCATCGACTCCACCAGGGAGGCCGCCATCTTGACCTCCTGCGGACGCAACTCGTTGTCGCCGCCGGTCTCGAACTCCGGCACCCGTACCTCGTCCGGCCACAGCATCTGCTGCAGCACGATGACGTCGTCGCGCACCCGCAGCACCGCCAAGGACTCCTTCTGCCGCAGCGCATACGTCACCACAGCCATCCGGTCGGTATCGAGCAGCGCCTGGCGCAGCAAGGCATAAGGCTTGGTCGCCCGGGCATCGGGTTCCAGGTAGTACGTCTTGCCGAAGAAGATGGGGTCGATCTGGTCGGCTGGTACGAACTCGTGCACTTCGATGTCGCGGCTCGAACTGACCGGTAGCCCTGACAGGTCCGCGTCGTCGAGGATCACCACGCGGCCGTCCGCCGTCTCGTAGCCCTTGGCAATGTCGTCGGTAGCCACCTCCTCGCCGTCGACGCTGCAGACCCGGCGCAACCGGATCCGGCCACCGTCGGAGTTGTGGACCTGGTGGAACCGAACTTCCTTCTCCTGGGTAGCGGTATATAAACGCACCGGCACATTGACCAGACCGAACGTCACCGCGCCTTTCCAGATTGCGCGCATCACCGCCTCCTTTCGCAGCGCACCAGAATGCACCCGCCATGCTCCTCGGCACAACACGAGGACAACTGAACGGCTGCCGACCTCACCTGCGCGACGATGGACGCGTGCGCCCGATGCTCGCCACCGCCGCCGGCCCGACGGGCCTGCCGTTGGGTCCGGCGTGGGCATACGAGGTCAAGTGGGACGGCATCCGGCTGCTGGTAGACATCACCGAGGGCGGCCTGACCCTGCGCTCGCGCGCCGGCCGCGATCTCACGGTGGCCTTCCCCGAATTCGCCGACCTCGCCGGCGCCCACCCCGATGTCCTGCTGGACGTCGAGGCGGTGGTGCTGGAGGCGGGGCGGCCCTCGTTCGCACGGGTGGTAGAGCGGGTCCACATCACCGACGCGACCCGCGCCGCTCAGCTGGCCGCTCGAGCGCCGGTCACGTTGTTCGCCTTCGACGCCTTACGGCTCTACGGCGTGGACCTGACCGCCCGGCCGTGGCACGAGCGGCGCGCCAGCCTGGAGCGGCTGCAGATCCCTGATCTGCGCGGGGACGGCCCCGCCTGGCAGGTCTCGCCGGTCTACGACGACGGCGCGGCGCTGCTGGCGGCGACGCAGGCGAACGGCCTGGAGGGTGTCGTCGCCAAGCGGCGCGCCTCGCGCTATACGCCCGGCCGTCGCTCGCCGGACTGGGTCAAGCTGGCCCATCGCACGTCAACGACGTGCTGGGTCGGCGGCTGGCGGCCCGAGGTGGGCGACGACCGGCGGATCGGAGCGCTGCTGGTCGGCATCCGCCGGGGCGACGGCAGCCTGCGGTTCATGGGTCGGGTGGGATCGGGGATGACCGCCGCGCTGGAGGCCGAGCTGCGCCGCCGGGTGATGGGTAACCCGTCCGCCACCAGTCCGTTCGCCGACGAGGTGCCCCGCGAGGATGCTCACGGCGCTTATTGGTGCGACCCTTCGTTCGCGGTAGAGGTCCGTCACCTCGGTCACGGCCTGCCGCCGGAGGGTGCCCGGCTGCGGGCTCCGGTGCTGCGCGGCATCCGGCCCGAGGCGGACCTCGACGACATGGACTTCGCAGCGCAGATGCGACGGGACAGCGGATCGGAGGAACCGTGAGCGAGTCCGACGAAACCGTCACCGTCAAGGTCGAGGGCCGCACGATCGGGCTGCGACGGCTGGACAAGGTGCTGTACCCGGCCACCGCCGACACCCCGGCCGTCACCAAGGCGGACCTGCTCGACTACGCCCGGCGGGTGGCGCCGGCATGGCTGTCGCACCTGCAGGACCGACCTGCCACCCGCAAACGCTGGCCGGAGGGCGTCACGGGACCAGTGTTCTTCGAGAAGAACGTGCCGCTCGGAGCGCCCGACTGGGTGCGCCGAGTGACGATCTACTCGCCCGGCAGCACCCGGGGGCACGACGAGGTGACCTATCCACTGATCGACGACCTCCCGACGTTGCTGTGGGTGCTCAACCTCGCCGCGCTCGAACTCCACGTCCCGCAGTACCGCGTCGGCCCCGACGACAAGCCGGGCTATCCCGACCGGTTCGTCGTCGACCTCGACCCCGGGCCCGGCACCGGACTGGCCGAGTGTGCGCTGGTAGCCGCGTGGGCGGCGGAGCGGCTGGTCGCCGACGGGCTGGTGCCGCTGCCGGTGACCAGCGGCAGCAAGGGAATGCAGCTGTACGCGGCGATCTCGGGGGAGCAGCCCGGCGATACCGTGCGGAACTACGCGAAGCGGCTCGCCGAGGGTCTGGAGCGCGACCACCGCGATCTCGTGGTCGCCAAGATGGCCAAGGACCTGCGGCCGGGGAAGATCTTCGTCGACTGGAGCCAGAACAACACGGCCAAGACCACGGTGTGCCCGTACTCGCCGCGTGGCCGTGATCTGCCCACGGTGGCAGCGCCACGGCGCTGGGAGGAACTGGGCGAGGATCTGCGGCAGCTGACGATGGCCGAGGTTGCGGCAAGGTACGAGGCCGACGGCGACCCATTGTCGGCGCTGAGCGGACCGGGACCCGCGCTGCCGTGACGCTGCCATGATTCAGCAGTGATGCGTGTGGTCCTGATCGGCTCGGGTGCGCGCGAACATGCCCTGGCCCGCGCCCTGCTCGCCGACCCCGCAGTCGGCGCGGTCATCGCCGCTCCCGGCAACCCCGGGATGGTCGCCGACGGCGTCGACGTCCGGAGCAATGCCACGGGCAAGCTCGCCGACCCGACGGGAGTCGCGGTGCTCGCCAGCGGTGCCCGCGCCCATCTCGTCGTCATCGGTCCCGAGGGGCCACTGGTCGCCGGCGCGGGCGACGCGGTACGGGCAGCAGGGATCCCGTGCTTCGGGCCATCGGCCGGCGCCGCAAGGATTGAGGGCAGCAAGGCTTTCGCCAAGGAGGTCATGACCGCGGCCGGGGTGCTGACCGCGGCGTCGCGTTCATGCCGGACGATCGACGAGGTCCGCGCTGCTCTCGGCCGGTTCGGGCCGCCGTACGTGGTCAAGGACGACGGGCTCGCGGGCGGCAAGGGCGTCGTGGTCACCGATGCCTTCGGGCAGGCACTGGCCCATGCCTCGGCCTGCCTTGACCGGACGTACGGCTCGGTGGTCATCGAGGAGTTCCTCGATGGCCCTGAGGTGTCGGTGTTCTGCCTGAGCGACGGCCGGACCGTGGTGCCACTGGCACCGGCGCAGGACTTCAAGCGGCTGGGCGAGGGCGGCGCGGGGCCTAACACGGGCGGCATGGGGGCCTACACACCCCTACCGTGGTTGCCCGGCGACCTCGTGGATCACGTCGTCGAGGCGGTGGCGCGGCCGACGATCGCCGAGTTGGCCCGGCGCGGCACGCCGTACCAGGGCGTCCTGTACTGCGGGCTCGCGCTGACGGCACGAGGACCCAGGGTCATCGAGTTCAATGCCCGGTTCGGCGACCCCGAGGCGCAGGTGGTGCTGGCCCGGCTGCGCACCCCGCTCGGCGCGCTCCTGCTGGCGACCGCGACCGGCCGGCTGGCCGAACACCCGCCGCTGGAGTTCGACGACGGGGCGGCGGTGGTGGTCGTGGTGGCGGCGGACGGGTACCCGTCGGGCCCGGTGTCCGGGGATGTCATCACGGGCATCGAGGCCGCCGAGGCGGTCGAGGGGGTCAGCGTGCTGCACGCCGGAACCGCTCGTGATGGCGCAGGGTCGCTGGTTTCTCATGGTGGCCGGGTGCTCTCGGTGCTCGCCACGGGTTCCGACGTCGCCCAGGCACGCCGACGCGCCTACGAGGGGGTCGACCGGATCCGGCTGCGGGGTGCCCAGGTGCGCCGTGACGTCGCCGCCGGCCAGTGACGGCGCCGCTTCCCGGGTGGCGGCACTCGTTCTCGGGCAAGGTCCGCGAGGTCTACATAGCCCGGCGCGATCCCGACGTGCTGCTGCTGCTGGCCACTGACCGGGTCAGCGCCTACGACCACGTGCTGCGTCCGGACGTGCCCGGCAAGGGGGCGTTGCTGACCGCGATCAGCCGGTGGTGGTTCGAACGGCTGGTCGACCTGGTGCCCAACCATCTGCTGGGCTCCGCGGCCGCGCCCCCGGTGCCCGCGGCCGTGGCGGATCGGGCCATGATCAGCCGGCGGCTGGACATGGTGGCCGTGGAGTGCGTCGCCCGGGGCTATCTGGCCGGGTCGGCATGGGCGGAGTACCGGGCCACAGGTGCCGTCAGCGGGTACCGGCTACCGCGCGGGTTGCTGCTCGGCTCGGCGCTGCCGCGAGCGCTGTTCACCCCTGCCACCAAGGCGCCGCCGGGCGATCACGACGAGAACATGACAGTCGTCGAACTCGCCGCCCGCGTCGGTGCCGAGCTGGCCGCCGAGCTGGAACGGGTCACCCTGGCGGTCTACCGTCGGGCGAGCGAGGTCGCTGCGGCGGCCGGGCTGATCGTCGCCGACACCAAGCTGGAGTTCGGCCACCACCCGGCCACCGGGGAGCTCATGCTGGCTGACGAGGTGTTGACGCCGGACTCGTCGCGCTACTGGCTGGCAGCGGACTGGAACCCCGGCGAAGCGTTGCCACAGTTCGACAAACAGGTGATCCGCGACTGGCTGGCCGGGCCGGAGTCCGGGTGGTCGCCTGACTCCGACGGGCCGCCTCCGCCGCTGCCGGGCGATGTCGTGGCCGCCACCGCGCGGCGCTACCGCCAGGTCCTCGAGCGGTTGTCCGGCTAGCTGCGAGATTCCGCTGCATTAGGCGCCCGGCCCGTTGCCGCTCGGCCTCGACCCGCTTGAGCGCGCTGGACGTGCGCAGGCGGACGCTACAGCTCCAGCGGCCCGTCGGTGACGATGTCGTGCATCGGGGCGCCGCCCAACGCCTCGACCCGACCGGTGAACATCCCACGGGCGCCCGGCGCGAGGATCTTGTCGTGGATCGGCACCGTCCGACCAGGACGAACCGCCCGGACGAAGTCGACCGCCTCCTTCAACGCGCCCCACGGCGCGGCCACCGGCACCGCGAGCACGTCCACTCCCGAGGGCGTGTACTCGTAGCTGTCACCGGGGTGGAACAGCGTCACTCCGCCCGCCCGCACCAGCAGGCCGACATTGGTGGCGCGGTCGAGGTCGGCGTGGATCACGGCATGCAGGCCGCCGACACCCTCGATCTCGACGTCACCGACGGACGTCGACTGCCCGGCGCCGAAGGCCTCGAATTCCACCGAGCGCGGGAACTCCTCGGCAGCCCGCAGCACGTCGAGGGCCGCCGCGTCGCCGATCACGCGGGCGCCCGACACCGCCAGATCGGCCACCAGCTCCGGCGAGACGTGATCGGCGTGGGCGTGTGTCAGCAGCACGGCGTCCGCGGTGGCGGGCAGGTCGCCGGAGAAGACCCCGGGATCGATCACCAGCCGCACCGGGGGGCCGGAGGACTGGACGTCGACCTGCAGGCAGGAATGACCGAGGTAGGTGAGCTTCATGAGTCATTACTACCCCGCAGTTGCCGGATGAGGTATCCGTGGTGTGCCATTCGTCCATGACGTCCAGCCACGGCACCGAACCGACCCGTCAGTCGCTGCACACCCTGGCCGAGGCGGTCCTGGCAGGCCCGCAGCACGCCAGGGCGGCCACCATCCGCTTGGGCGTGAGAACGGATGCCAACGAGACTTCGATCATCACGACGAAGCCGCCCGAGGTGCGGCTGAACGCGGCCGGGCTGCACGGTCCGGCGGGCAGCGTGGCGCTGAACGCGATCACGACCGCGAGGGCGGCGGGGGCGGCCATCGGCGTGCCGGTCGCCCGGGCGGGCATCTACGGCGACACCTCCGGCGTCGAGCTCGACGACCCGCTGACGATCGACCCCGACTTGGCGAGGGCCCTGCTGGGGTGGTTCGGTCTTGGCGCGCAGGCGCTGGCGGGGTTCGCGCCCGAGCACGCTGCGGTGCTGTGGCCCGAGCATTTCGACCTGGCTGTCAGCGTCGGCACCGTCAACTACGGCATCTCCGCAGGGGACGCCACGCATTCGGACCCCTACGCCTACGTCGGCCCCTGGACCGTGCCCGAGCACGAGTTCTTCACGGTCTCCTTCGGGGCGCTTCGCAGCTGGGAGGAGGTCCGGGACCCGGCCGCGATCATGGCCTTCTTCGACGCCGGCCGTCGCGCGGCCGGGGCGCCGGCAGCGGTCTGAGTCCCGCTCGTCCACCCGCCGCCGCAGGTGGGTGGACCGACCACCGGCCCGATCGCTGGCTACGCTGCCGCCATGCCACGCGTCGTCGTCGAGGTCATGCCCAAGCCCGAGCTGCTCGACCCGCAGGGTGCGGCTGTCGCCGCCGCCCTCGCCCGGCTCGGGTATGCCGGGACCGGCGCCGTACGGCAGGGCAAGAGGTTCGAGATCGAGGTCGCGGACGCCACACCGCAGGCGCTGGCCGGCATCCGAAGGGCCGCGGCCGAGTTGTTGAGCAATCCCGTCATCGAGGACGTGGTGAGCGTCGATCTACTCCCGGAACGGGTGGCGCCATGAGGATCGGCGTCGTCACCTTCCCCGGGTCCCTGGACGACACCGATGCTGCCCGCGCCGTCACCCTCGCGGGGGGCGAGGCCGTCAGGCTCTGGCACGCCGACGCCGACCTGCACGGCGTGGCCGCGGTCATCCTGCCCGGTGGCTTCTCCTACGGTGACTACCTGCGCTGCGGCGCCATCGCCCGCTTCGCCCCGGTGATGACCGAGGTGATCCGGGCCGCCCGCGGCGGCATGCCCGTGCTCGGCATCTGCAACGGCTTCCAGATCCTCTGCGAGGCCCACCTGCTGCCCGGTGCCTTGGTCCGCAACGACCATCGCCGCTTCGCCTGCCTCGACCAGCGGTTGCGGATCGAGCGCACGGCCACGGCCTGGACGCACTCGTACGAGATCGGCGCCGAGATCACGATCCCGCTCAAGAACGGCGAGGGTGCCTACGTCGCGGACGAGGTCACGCTGGACGCGCTGGCGGCCGAGGGTCGGGTCGTGGCCCGCTACCTCGGTGGCAATCCCAATGGATCGCGGCGGGACATCGCGGGTGTCTGTGACCCCACGGGCCGCATCGTCGGTCTGATGCCCCACCCCGAGCACGCCGTCGAGCCGGGCTTCGGGCCGTCGACCGATGGCCTCGCGTTCTTCACCTCCGCCCTGCGCAGGACTGGATCACAGTGACGGCCGAGCAGCCCTATGCGGCTCTCGGCCTGACCCGCGGGGAGTACGAGCGCATCCTGGGGATCCTCGGCAGGCGCCCCACGACGCCCGAGCTGGCGATGTACTCGGTGATGTGGAGCGAGCACTGCTCGTACAAGTCCAGCAAGGTGCACCTGCGGCAGTTCGGGGAGAAGACGACCGAGGCGATGGGCTCGCGGCTGCTAGCGGGGATCGGTGAGCAGGCCGGCGTCATCGATATCGGTGACGGTTGGGCAGTGACGTTCAAGGCCGAGAGCCACAATCACCCGAGCTTCCTGGAGCCCTACCAGGGTGCGGCCACCGGCGTCGGCGGCATCGTCCGCGACATCCTGGCGATGGGTGCGCGGCCGGTCGCTGTGATGGATTCGCTGCGGTTCGGCGGCATCGACCATCCCGACACAGCCCGGGTGGTCCATGGCGTGGTCGCCGGGGTCGGCAGCTACGCCAACTGCCTGGGCCTGCCGACGATCGGGGGCGAGGTCGGATTCGACCCCAGCTATCAGGGCAACCCGCTGGTCAACGTCCTGTGCGTCGGGGTGCTGCGGCACGAGGACATGCAGCGGGCGCATGCCAGGGGCTCGGGCAACCTCGTCGTGCTGTTCGGGTCGCGCACCGGCGGTGACGGCATCGGCGGGGTCAGCGTGCTCGCCAGTGAGACGTTCGGTTCGGAAGGGCCGCCGGCCAAGCGGCCCGCCGTGCAGGTCGGCGATCCGTTCGCGGAGAAGGTGCTCATCGAGTCCTGCGTCGAACTCTTCGCCGCAGGTGTCGTGGCCGCGATCCAGGACCTGGGTGGCGCAGGTCTGTCGTGCGCCACCAGCGAACTGGCCGCCGCCGGCGACGGCGGGATGCGGGTGGCGCTGGACCGGGTGCCGTTGCGGGACCCGTCGCTGTCGCCTGCGGAGATCCTCATGAGCGAGTCGCAGGAGCGGATGATGGCCATCGTCCGGCCCGCCGACCTCGACGCCTTCCTGGCGATCACCGGCCGGTGGGACGTCGAGGCCACGGTCATCGGTGAGGTGACCGGGACCGGGCGGCTGCAGATCACGTGGCACGGCGAGACCGTGGTTGACGTCCCGCCGCGGACGGTCGCCCACGATGGCCCCGTCTACGACCGGCCATACGCCCGCCCGAGCGCCGCCGACGCGATCGCCGCCGACACCCCGGCCCGGTTGTCGCGCCCTGCCGACGAGCACGAGCTGCGGGCGATGTGGCTGCGGCTGATCGCCAGCCCCTCGCTGTGCTCCCGGGCGTGGGTGACCGATCAGTACGACCGCTACGTGCTGGGCAACACCGCCGCCTCGCGCCCGGAGCGCGCCGGGGTGGTCCGGGTGGACCCGGCCACCGCGCGTGGGGTGGCGCTGGCGCTGCGCGGACCGGGTAGGTTCACGGCGCTGGACCCCTACATGGGCGCCCAGCTGGCCTTCGTCGAGGCCTTTCGGGCGGTCGGCTGCACCGGTGCTGAGCCGGTGGCAGTCACCGACTGCCTCAACGCCGGGTCGCCGGAGGAACCGGGCTCGATGTGGGCGCTGGCGGAGGTCATCCGGGGTCTGGCAGACATCTGCCAGGCGGCTGCGGTCCCGGTGACCGGCGGCAACGTCAGCCTGTACAACGCGACCGGTGACGTCAGCGTGCTGCCCACCCCCACGGTCGGCGTGCTCGGCGTACTGGACGACGTGGGACTCGCCGTGCCGTCCGGGTGGTCGGCGCCGGGGGCGGCGATCTACCTCGTCGGCGTCACCCGCGACGAGCTGGCCGGCTCGGCGTGGGCCTGGGAGGAGCACGCCCACCTCGGCGGGGTGCCGCCGCTGATGGATCTGCCCGCCGAGCGGGTGCTCGCGAGCGCGCTGCGGGCGTGCCTGCGCGACGGCCTCGTCGACGCGGTGCGGGACATCGCCGAGGGCGGCCTGCTCTCGGCGCTGTCCGAGGCCTGCCTGCGGTTCGGCGTCGGCGCGCGGGTGTGGCTTGCCGAGGTGTGCGAGCGCGACGGCGTCGACCTGCTCACCGTCCTGGTCGGCGAGAGCGTCGCCCGAGCGCTGGTGGCCGTCCCCCGCAGCGAGGAGATCCGCTTCACCGACGTGCTGAGCGCCCGCGGTGTGCCGCACGCCCGGATCGGGGTCACCGACGACGCGGGTGGCACCGACGGGGTGCCCGCGCTCGACGTCGCCGGAGTGGGCGTCATCACCCTGGCCGAGTTGGCCGCCGCCCACCAGGGCACCCTGCCCCACCACTTCGGCTGACCGGCAGGAGTCGACCGATCGCGTCCAGGCGTCCCTCGGGAGCGTGTGTCCGCTCGCAAGGTGTCCCCCCGGTGTGCCCCCATTGCCTCGTACATGTGCTTCCCGTGGACGCGGCATCGTCACAGCGAGCGCAGCGGCAGCACCTCCGCCAGATCGGCGCGGGTCCCGCTGGCCCTGACCGCCCCGCGGGCCACCGCCGCCGACCACGCCTCACCGCCGGTGGCCAGCGCAAGCCAGGTCGCCGCGTCCGTCTCCACGACGTTTGGCGGGGTGCCACGGGTGTGTCGTGGGCCGACCACGCATTGCGTGACGCCGAAGGGCGGGATTCGCACCTCCACGGAGTTTCCCGGCGCCTGCTCGGCCAGCACCTGCAGCGTCCACCGCACCGCCAGCCCCGTCGCACGCCGCTCCGCCGCGCCGGCCAGGGCCGCCGCCAGCGCCTCCCGGCCCGCAGCGGAATCTATTCGCCGGACCATCCCACCATCGTGCAGGGCCGCGACCGCGACCGCGTACCGTCATCGGGTGGCCAGTCCGCGAGAGGTCCGCTACCCGGCGTTCATGGGGACCGGCGCCGTCATCGGGATCACCGCGGCCCTGCTGTTCGTGGCCCTGCGGCCACCGGAGGGCGGTTACCCGCTGCCGACCGTGCTGGGTTACCTCGGCGTCGTCGGAGCCATGCTCGGCGCCCTGGCCGGTGGCGCGGTGGCTGTAGTGGTGGAGACCCTGATCCGGCGAGGGTCCGGCCATTCGCAGGGCTGATCCCGCCCTGGACCTGCCACACTGAGGCAGTGGCACGCGGTGACGGCAGGCTCGGGCACGACCTTCTCCCGCAGCACCCCAACCCGGCGGACGCCTGCGGGGTCTTCGGCGTCTACGCGCCCGGCGAGGATGTCGCGACCCTGACCTATTTCGGGCTGTACGCGCTGCAGCACCGCGGCCAGGAATCGGCCGGTATCGCCGTCAGCAACGGCAGCCGCTTCCTGGTCTACAAGGACATGGGCCTGGTCGCTCAGGTCTTCGACGAGCAGGTCCTGACACCGCTGCGCGGCGGCCACATCGCCGTGGGCCACACCCGCTACTCCACCACCGGCGCCAGCACGTGGCAGAACGCCCAGCCGACGCTGGGCCCCGCCGGCGGGGGCACCGTCGCGCTGGCGCACAACGGCAACCTCACCAACACCGAGGAGTTGCGGGCTGGGCTCGGCGCGGCCCGCACCGGCACGGACACCTCGGTGATCACGGCCCTGCTCGGCGAGGAGCTGCGCGGCACGTCGACCAGATCCCTGGCCGAGGCGGCGATCAACGTAATGGGCCGGCTGCGGGGGGCGTTCTCACTGGTCTTCGCTGACGAGACGGCGCTGTACGGTGCCCGCGACCCGCACGGTGTGCGGCCGCTCTCGCTAGGCCGGTTGGGGTCGTGCGGCTGGGTGCTGGCGAGTGAGACCGCGGCGCTGGACATCGTCGGCGCCGAGGCGGTTCGCGAGATCGATCCCGGCGAGCTGATCCGGATCGACGAGCACGGGGTCCGCTCGTTCCGGTTCGCCGATGCGGACCCGAAGGGCTGCGTGTTCGAGTACGTCTACCTCGCCCGCCCCGACAGCCGGATCGCGGGCACCACGGTCCACAGCGCCCGGGTCGAGATGGGGCGCCGGCTGGCCGTCGAGCACCCGGCGGAAGCCGATCTCGTGATGCCCGTGCCCGAGTCCGGAACGCCCGCCGCCATCGGCTACGCCGAGGCCTCCGGCATCCCCTACGGCCACGGCCTGGTCAAGAACTCCTACGTCGGCCGCACGTTCATCCAGCCGTCGCAGACCATGCGCCAGCTCGGCATCCGGCTCAAGCTGAACCCGCTGCGCGAGATCATCGAGGGCCGCCGTCTCGTCGTCGTCGACGACACGATCGTGCGCGGCAACACCCAGCAGGCGCTGGTGCGGATGCTGCGAGACGCCGGTGCCGCGCAGGTTCACGTCAGGATCTCCTCGCCACCGGTGAAGTGGGCGTGCTACTACGGCATCGACTTCGCCACCAGGGACGAGCTGATCGCCACCGGGCGAGGTGTGGCGGAGGTCCGTGACCGCATTGGTGCCGACTCCCTGGGCCACCTGTCGCTGGCGGGGATGGTCGCCGCGTCGGGTCAGTCGCAGCAGCGGTTGTGTACGGCCTGCTTCACCGGTAGCTACCCGATTCAGGTTCCGAGCGAGGTGGCGGGCCCGATCGACGTGGCGGCCCCGAGCGAGGTTGCCGGCCCGAGCACGGTGGACGTCATGTCACCACGAGACGTGCGGCAACCGGTCGGAAGCGCCGGCAGATGACGGCGGCGGCCGACGCCGCCGGGTTGGGGCTGACCTACGCTGCGGCGGGGGTCGACACGGCTGCGGGGGACCGCGCCGTGGAACTGCTGGCCGAGCGGGTGAGACGTACGCACCGCAGCGGGCCGGCCCCGGTGCTCGACGGCGCCGGGGGCTTCGCCGGCATGGTCGACGTTTCATTCCTGACCCGGCTGCGACGGCCGGTGCTGGCGACGTCCACCGACGGGGTCGGCACCAAGCTGGCCATCGCGCAGGCGATGGATGTCCACGACACCGTCGGGATCGACCTGGTGGCGATGGTGGTCGACGACCTGGTGGCCTGTGGTGCCCAGCCGCTGTTCCTCACCGACTACCTGGTAGTCGACCGGGTGCGGCCCGAGCGGGTGGCGGAGATCGTGGGGGGTGTGGCGCGGGGCTGCGAGGCCGCCCGCTGCCCGCTGATCGCCGGCGAGACCGCCGAGCACCCGGGCCTGCTAGGCCCCGGAGGCTACGACCTCGCCGGCGCTGCGACCGGGGTGCTGGATGCCGACGACGTCCTGGGCCCAGGACGGGTCGAGGTGGGTGACGTGGCCCTGGCGATCGCTGCGTCGGGGCTGCATTCCAACGGCTTCAGCCTGGCCCGTGCGATCGTGGCCGTGACCGGATGGCAGTGGGCATCGCCGGTGGCCGAGTTCGGCCGCAGCCTGGGCGAGGAACTGCTGGCGCCGACCGCGATCTACACCGCCGCCATGCTCGATGTGCTAGCGAGATTGCCCGGTGCGGTCCATGCCCTGGTGCACGTCACGGGCGGGGGCATCGCCGCCAACGTGGCGCGGGTGATGCCGGTCGGCCTGCATCTCGACGTCGACCGGGCGACGTGGGTGCCCGGCCCGGTCTACACCGTGCTGGGTGAGGCGGGGGGTGTGAGCCCGGGCGAGCGCGAGCGGACCTGGAATCAGGGGATCGGCATGATCGCGCTCGTGGACGCCGGCAGCGTCGCGGCCGTTCGGGATGTCGTGGTCGGTTCCGGGTTCACCACCTGGCCCTGCGGGCAGGTGGCAGCGGCCGAGGAGGTCCCCGCCGGCGCCACGAGCGGCACCAAGGGTGTCAGGGGTGGCTCGGCGCGCTTGGTGGGCGCTCACCCCGGGTGAACCCCGTGTCCGCCACGAACGGGCAACGCCCTGACCTGTGGGCCTGACTGTGCCGACGGCTGACTGTGCTGACGGCTGACCAGTGCTGCTGTCCGTCAGCGCCCGTTGACGACCGACCTGACCCCGGAGTCGCCCTCTCCCGAGTCCTCGTCGACGTCATCGACGGGGTCGTCCTCGCCGACGTCGAACCCATCGGTCCGCTCGCCGGAGCCCCGTGTGGGACCCGCCGACGAGGAACCGCCGTGCAACTCTTTCGCCAGGGCGTCGTAGTCGGTGTCCGGGCTGAAATACTTCAGCTGCCGAGCAACCTTCGTCTGCTTCGCCTTTTGACGGCCGCGCCCCATGGCGTCGACCCCCTCAACGTCGATCGGGGCCGGCCCAACGGCTCGGCCCCGGAATGTTTATCCGGTCTCTTCGTAGGCTCAACGGTACAGCCTCCGGGGCTGTTCCCTCATCCCGACGCCTCCGGAGTCGCCGATCCCTGCCCGAGGCGACCTGACGGTGCTCGCGAACCGCTTGTGACCAGCACGGTGCCCGACCTGTCCGGAATCGTCCGATCGGATGATGTGCCATCCGCTGGTCGGTGCGACCAAACCGTCCGCACGGCGGTTCCGAACGAGTAGTAACGAGACGATGCTTTGGCCCGAGATCGGTCATCGGTCACATCAGGCCACGATCACCCGACGAGAGAATGCGAGAGGACCCTTGGCTACCATGACAACCCGCGACCTGCACGCCAGCAGCGATGACTCCCAGAGTGACGAACTGCTGACCCCTGCGGAGGTCGCAGCGATGTTCCGGGTGGACCCCAAGACCGTGACCCGGTGGGCGAAGGCAGGGAAGCTGTCGTCCATCCGTACCCTCGGGGGCCACCGCCGCTACCGCGCTTCCGAGGTTCGTGCCCTGCGCACTGGCATGGGCGCCCACGGCGAGCTGTAACACCGGCCCCACCGCTACCCCAGATCCGCCAGAACGCGCAGCTGTAGATTCCGGGCCACCACAAAGCCCCGGCCGCCATGGACGGCGACCGGGGCTTCGTCGTGCTCAGACGGGGGTCAGTCGAGCAGGTAGGACATCACCCGCCCGATCAGGTCGTCACGGTCGGCCTCGTCGGCCACCTGCTCCAGGCCGAAGCCCAGCAGCACGGTGTCCTCGGTGGCGATGGCGGCCTGAGCCGGGGGCACCAGTCCGGTCGAGACCGTGAAGTCGTTGCGGTTGCCGGGGCTGTCCGCGGGGGCACCCGGCACGGACCAGGCACCCAGACCTGCCTCGAATCCCTCGCTCTCGGTCGTGACGCCACCGACGACGACCCGGGTGTCATCGACGAAGACGCCGACGCCACCGGTACCGGGGTCGGTGACGTAGCTGACCGACACCTCGACCTGCGAACCGGCATACGCCGACAGGTCGAACGCCACCTGCTGCCAACCACCGGAGTTGCCGGTGAAGGCGTTCCATTCACCGGTGAGACCGGTCGGTGTGCACGGATCGCCGCCGGTCAGGTAGTTGGCGAGGAACGGGTGCTCGGCGAGCAGGAAGCCCGCCTCGCACTCGGTCGGCACATTGGTGGTGGTGCCGCCGTTGAGGTCCGGCAGCGTCGTCCAGTCGCTGCCACCGGCCGTCCGGGCTTCGACGATGACGTTGTCGTAGCCAAACTCGGTGTCGAACGACAGCTGCGCCTGCAACTGCGGCGACTGGCCCGCAGTGACCGCTGTCAGGTCCACGGTCCGGGTCAGTCGCATGTAGGCGTCGTCGACGTGGGTCGCGCCGGCGTACTGCGCGCCCTCGACGGGTGCGTACGGGTCGGGACCGCCGGCGGCGTACTCGGCGACGCCACTGCTGGCGAACTGCGGGAAGTCCGCGATCGGCAGCGCCTCGCTGGTCGGCGTGAAGGAACCGGCCTCGTCGACCGGGTTCGCCGATGCCAGCGCCGAACCGAGTGTGCCCTCGAGACCGGTCAGCGGGTCGCCGGTACCGAGGTAGCCCGCCGGATCGGCCGCATCGCTGCGGTCGAACGCTCCCAGGTAGTACTGGAAGAAGTCATCCGCCAGCAGCAGGCAGTCGCTGAAGAAGTCCTGCGTAACCACGCAGTCCTCCTCGGGTGCGCCGTCCAGGCCGTAGTAGATGCCGCCCACGGCGCCGCCCAGCAAGCCGGTGTAACCCGCCGTCTCGCCGGTCACCAGTGCCTTGCCGCCGGCGTTGAGGTAGTCCCGGACCGCCAACGTCAGGTACTGCTCCCGTTCGGCGACGGACAGATCGGGCAACGGCCCGAACAGGAAGGTGTCCGTGAGCTCGTCCTCGGGATCCTGGGTCAACCGGTTGTCACCCTGGTACCAGACCACCGCATCGAAGTGATCGAGCACTCCCAGGTCGTGCGGCACACCCTGCGAGGTGACATCCCACACGGATGCCTCGATGCCGTTGGCGGCCAGCGAGGCGACGTAGGCGTCGGCGTACTTCGGCGCGGTGATCGCCGGGTCGTAGATCGGGTTGACGCCGGTGTAGTCCTCGTTGGCGATGACGAGCACGTCGTTGCCGGTGTCCTCGGCGACGACGTAGGTGAAGTGCTCGCTCTCCCGGACCGACTGGTTGCGCCCTGGCCGGGTGCCCGTGAACCACACCTCGACGGAGTCACCGGCCCGAGCCTTGATCTTGGTGCGGTACTCGGCGTAGTAGAGGTCGCCCTCGTCGCCGTAGCGCTCGCCACCGCGCCAGCGCTTCATCTCGGTGATCTGCGTCGGCCCACCGTTGATGGAGTAGCGGGCCCGCAGCCGACGCAGGTCCTGCCTGGCGGTCACCGCGACGGTCTGCGGGCTGCCGTAGGACACCGAGAAGGCGTCCACCGCGAAGTCGGGAACTTCGAGCCCCAGGGCCGAGACCGGGTTGTCGGGGTCCTTGGCGGACTTGGCCACCGACAGCGCGAAGGGGATGTTCTTCTCGAACTCCGCCTGGACCAGGACCTCGGAGTCGGGGAAATTGAAGACGCTCTCGCAGTCCGCCGGGTCGAAGGCGTCCTCGGGGTCGACCGCGCTTGCGGTCTCGCAGGTCGCCATCTCCGGGGTGAACGCGAGCGTGCCGCGGGCGTTGTGGGCGTGCTCGGTGGTCTCGCCGTTGGTGGTGTACAGCTCGGCCGCGATGTCGGGGTCGTAGCCGGGCACTGCCGGGTTGGCGTCATCCCCGACCAGCGCCTCGTAGATGAGATCGTCGGGTGTCGGGGTGGCGACCTGCCAGCCGGTGCCGTAGAGCAGCAACTCGGCGGCTGAGTGGTAGTTGACCATGTACTCGAAGTCGATCCGCTGCATCAACCGGTCCATGGCTTGGGTCTCCGGCTCCGATGCCGGTGACGGGCCGCGATAGGTCTCGCTGAACGGGTCCGGCGAGGACCCCTCGTTGTCGTAGCCCCAGCGGGTGGGCCAGTTGCGGTTGGGGTCGACGCCGTCTCCGGCCTCGATGATCCCGTCGCCGTTGTTGTCCGCCAGGTTCTTGCGCCACAGCCGGTTGCCCTCGGTGAACGTGAAGTCGTAGCCGTCAGGGTTGGCCACCAGGACGAACCACAGTTCGGTCGTGTCGACGATCTTCGTGACCTCGGGGTCCGTGCCGTAGTTGTCCAGGTAGTAGTTCATCAGCCGGCGGGTCATCTCCGGCGTGATCCATTCCCGGGCGTGCTGGGCCGAGGCGTAGAGCACCGACTTGCGTGCCCCACGCCGTACGTTGTCGGCGTTCTTCGTGATCCTCATTGCCAGGATGTCCTGACCCTGCACGCTCTGGCCGATGGTGACCAGCTGGGTCAGCCCGTCGTTGTCCTCGGCGGTCGTGACCATCTCATCACGGAGGCCGCCCGGCTCCGACCACGAGCGGAAGACCTCGTACGCCGGCGCCGCCAGGGTGCGCAGTTGCGCGCGGGCAGCCGACTTGGCGACCAGATCGATTCCCTGGTCGAGCAGCCGCTGCGCCAGCACGCTGTTCATCACGACCTCGACCCGGATCAGGCCGCCGGAGTCCGACGGTGCCGCGGCGATGTCCTCGAAGTCGAGGCCCACGGCGCGGATCTGGCCCAGCTGCTCGGCCGTGACGTTGCCCGTGTACACCTGGGGTCCGGACGCCTGGTCGACATCGGGCGCTGCCGGCGCGTCGTCGACGGCGAATGATGGAGCCGCACTGCACGCGAGCAGTGCCGCGACGGCCAGCGCAGTCGATTTCAGGATTGACAACCGTTTCATGTGTAACCACCTCATTGGGGGGAATGGTGTGGTCATCCCATAGCGTCGTCTCCTGGCTGTCAACGGTGGACACGACGAGTGGTCGCCGTGGCGCCCGCGGTGGTGGGGCTATGCGGCGCGGGCGACCAGCGTGCCGGCGATCCGGCCGAAGGCCCGGGCCCTGGCGACGGCGGGCTCGTGGCGGCCGACGAGCACCTCGACGAGGGTGGGCGAGACGCCGGCGGCGCGGGCCTGCTCGACCAGCGTGGCTACGTAGCGAGGGTCGACGGCGGCCACGCCTGCGGCCTCGACGGTCATCGCGATGCTGTCGAGTTCGCGGCGGTCGAGGGTGTGGGCTGCCGAGTTGGTGGTTGCGGGGAATGTGGTGGTCATGACGGATGCCATCGTGTGTCCTCTCTTCGTGATGTCCACGCTACGCTGGCGGGGCCATCAGGCATAGCGATAGTTACTACTGCTGATGAGCAGCTAGACTGATGGCATGACGGCTCTGAAGGATCTCGAGATCCGCCACATGACGGCGCTGCGGGAAGTGGCGCGGACTCGCAATTTCGGCCGGGCGGCCGAGCGGCTGGGCTTCACACAATCGGCCATCAGCCAGCAGATCGCGGCACTGGAGCGGATCGTGGGCGGACCGGTCTTCGAGCGGCCCGGCGGGCCGCGCGCGGTCGAGCCCACGCCGTTGGGCAAGCTGCTGCTGGGGCATGCCGAGGCGGTGCTCGATCAGGTCGACGAGGCCGCGGGCAAGGTGACGGCGTTCCACGCCGGTCAGGCGGGCGCGCTGTCGATCGGGTCCTTCGAGAGCGTGTCCGTGCAACTGCTGCCCCACGTCATCGGCCGGTTCCGGCGATCCCGTCCGGAGGTCGAGCTGCGGTTGTTCGAGCACGACGACCAGGAGGTGCTGCTGTCGCAACTGCTGGGCGGAGTGCTCGACGTGGCGTTCCTGGTCGGACCGCTGGACGAGGCCGGCCTCTGCGTCCAACCGTTGCTCACTGACGTGTTCGTCCTGCTCAGTCCTCGACCCGGCCTGGGCTCACCGAACAGCGGCAGCTCGGCGCTGGCCGACGACGGCCTGACGTCGATCGACGTCCGGGAACTCTCCGGAGCGCCACTGATCGGCCAACGGGACAACGCCTGTCAGCGCCTCATCGAGGGTGGGCTGGTGGCGGCGGGGGTGGAGCTGAACACGGTCTTCCGGACCAACGACAACGCCGCCGTGCAGGCCATGGTCCGCGCCGGCCTTGGTCATGCTGTGATGCCCGCGCTGGCGGTGGACGCCGACGACCCCGATGTGGTCGTTCGCACGCTGTCGCCCGGCATCCCGGCCCGCCGCATCATCATCGCCACGTCGCAGGAGCGGACGCCGAGCCCGTCGGCGACGGCATTCATGGACACCACCGGTGAGATCTGCGCGGCAATGCCACCGCCGCGGATCAGCGGGTAGCCAGACGTGCGCGAAGGGGTCGCGATCGTGTCGTGATCCTGGGGCCGCGCCTGCCCGGCTTGCGTTCGGAGCGTCCCAACGGCGACCATCAGCGACAGAATGCCTAACTCTGACCCGATCTCGACCCGCGCCGGCATCGACCGCCGCACCGTGCTCCGTGGCGCCGGAGCTCTCGCCGCCGCCGGTGGCACCGCTGGCCTTGCCGGCTGCAGCCTCTTCAGTTCGTCACCCGACGGCGTCGGTGGGGACGCCCGTCCGATCAAGCTGGGCTACGTCACACCGTCGACCGGTCCGCTCGCACCCTTCGGGGAGGCTGACAGTTTCGTGGTGGAGGCGCTGACGGCCTACTTCGCCGAGAGCGGGGGTATCCGAACAGGCGCCGGTGTCAGCTCCGTGGAGATCGTCGTGCGCGACTCGGCGTCCGACCCCGCCCAGGCGGCCGCGGCCGCTACGGAGCTCATCGCCGACGGCGTGGACATGATGCTGGTGTCCTCCACACCTGACACCACCAATCCGGTCGCCGACCAGTGCGAGGCCAATGGCGTTCCCTGCATCTCGACGGTCGCGCCCTGGCAGCCGTTCTTCTTCGGCCGGGGCGCGTCGCCGGTCTCGTCGTTCCAATGGACATACCACTTCTTCTGGGGACTGGAGGATGTCGAAGCGGTCTTCATGGACATGTGGGATGGCGTGGACTCCAACGGCCAGGTCGCCGCCCTGTGGCCGAACGACGCCGACGGCAACGCCTGGGGCGACCCGGCGACGGGCTTCCTGCCCGTGGTCGCCCGGCGCGGCTACGACATCATCGACCCCGGCTTCTACAGCAACGGCACTGCGGACTTCACGGCCCAGATCACCCAGTTCAAGGAACGCAACACCGAGATCCTGGTCGGGGTGCCGATCCCTCCGGACTTCACGACGTTCTGGAACCAGGCGGCCCAGCAGGAGTTCCGGCCGCGGCTGGTGACGGTCGCCAAGGCACTGCTGTTCCCCTCCAGCCTGGAGGCGCTGGGGGACAGCGGCAACAACCTAGGCACCGAGGTGTGGTGGTCACCGGGGCACCCTTACACCTCGTCGTTGACCGGCGAGACCGCGCAGGAGCTGGCGGATGCCTACACGGCCTCGACGGGTCGGCAGTGGACCCAGCCGATCGGATTCGTGCACGCCCTGTTCGAGGTGGCGGTGGCCGCCCTCGGTGCGGCGGACAGTCCGGACGACAAGGCGGGAATGGTGGCGGCCCTGTCGCAGCTCCAGGTCGACACGGTCTGCGGGCGACTGGACTGGAATGCGGGCCCGGTTCCCAACGTGGCGAAAACCCCGCTGGTCGGCGGGCAGTGGCGGGTCACCGAGGGCGGCGCCGAGCTGGTCATCGTCTCCAACGCCCAGGCGCTGGACATCCCGAAGACGGGCAACATCCAACCTATGGCGTGAGGTCCGCAGGCACTCGCGCCATGGCGGCGGTTGGCGACGAATCAGCGGACCAGCGACGACTCCGCCGCGCCGGCCCGCAGCATCGCGTGCTCCACAAGCATGATCAGCGCGGCCTTGACCGAGTCCCGGTCCCGTGCATCGCAGGTCGTCATAGGCACGTCGTCGGGAATGGACAGCGCCTCGCGGACGTCGTCCACGGCGTGCGAGAGCAGGCCGTCGAAGGTGTTCAGGCCAACGATGTACGGCAGGTTCCGGTCCTCGAAGAAGTCCAACGCGCCGAAGCAGTCCGCGAGCCGGCGCGAGTCGACCAGCACGACCGCTCCGATGGCGCCCCGGACCAGGTCGTCCCACATGAACCAGAACCTGCTCTGGCCGGGGGTGCCGAACAGGTAGAGCACGAGGTCGGCATCGAGGGAGATCCGACCGAAGTCCATCGCCACCGTGGTCGTGGTCTTGTTCGGGGTGAGGCTGAGGTCGTCGGTGGCGAGGCTGGCGTCGGTCATCACCGCCTCCGTCGTCAGCGGAACGATCTCGGAGATGGCTCCGACGAACGTGGTCTTCCCGACACCGAAGCCCCCGGCAATGACGATCTTCGCGGACAACGTGGCGTTCGCGGCGCCGCCACCGAACTCGGCATCGTCGCCGTCAAAGCCGGTGTAGGCCATGCAGCACCCTTTCCATCAGAGCAGTGTCGGGCCGGTCGCGGCCCTGGCTGCCGTCGTGCACGGTCAGCAGACCCATCATGGCCATGTCACCGAGCAGCACTCGGGCCACGCCGATCGGCATCCGCAACAGGGCCGAGACCTCCGCAACAGACTTCGACCGGCGGCACAGTACGGCTATCTCGCGGTGCTCGGGCGCCAAGGCAACGTCGTCGGCCGTGTCGAGGTCCGCGCTGATGACCATTGCCTCGATAGCGAAGTTGTACAGGGGCTTGGTGCGTCCTCCGGTGCGGGCATACGGCCGTACCATGCCGGCCCCTTCGCTGCCGGAACCGCCGTCGCCACTCAAACCGCTGCCGCCCACCTCACCACTGTCTCCTTCACGGCCGGGCCAGCCGTGTGCGGCCGGTGAACTCACGAGCGGTCAGTTGGCGATCCTGCGATCGGCGACCCGCAGCCCTGGGGTGAGTGCTTCCCCGACGCGATCGACGAGCAGGGTCATCTCGTAGCCGACCAGACCGATGTCGCACGACGGATCCGCCAGAGTGATCAGGCTTGAGCCGTCGCTGATCGCCATGAGCATGACGAAGCCCCGCTCCATCTCGACCACCGTCTGCACCACGGGACCACCGTCGAAGCAGCGGGCTGCGCCGCCGGTGAGGCTGGACAGCCCCGAGGCGATGGCAGAGAGCTGGTCGGCCCGGTCCTTGGGAAGCGCGGACGACGCCGCCATCAGAAGTCCGTCGGAGGAGACGACCGCTGCATGTGCCACGCCCGGCGTTCGGGTGACGAAACCGTCCACCAGCCAGGTGTAGTCCATCGGGGCAGGTGTCATCGGGCGTATCTCCGTTCGTCGTCACGCAGCGTCTTGTGACGTCCGTGCAGTTCTTGATCGTTGGACTCCCCGGAGTCCGGCGCTTGGGAGTCCGTTGCGCTGGCGTCCGGGGCGGGGCCGGTGGCCGAGCCGGCGGTCCGTTGCCGACCCGATTGCAAACCACGCTGGTAACTGCTGAGCCGGCCACGGACGGCCTCGGCGTTGCGTGGCCGCGTCGTGATTGCCGGGGCCACGTCCGAGGAGGCCGACCCGGGTACGAGGTTGGCGCGTGGGCGCCGTTTCGGCAGGCCCGCCTGCGTGGTCCTGTCTCTTATACACATCTCCGAGCCCACGAGACTAAGGCGAACCTCGTATGCCGTCTTCTGCTTGAAAAAA
>ENA-ORBV01000938-ORBV01000938.1-microbial-mat-metagenome-genome-assembly--contig:-NODE-938-length-66381-cov-6.792260_pt1 | contig 66381 bp, 49 predicted proteins | sample MGYA00237777_ERZ505514 | MGnify/ENA primary metagenome ERZ505514 (study PRJEB26160, sample SAMN06269048) | microbial mat metagenome | isolation source: Oligotrophic lake microbial mat | place...
GGCTGGAACCGCGGAGGCGGCGGTGGTGGCCGAGGCGGACGCCGCTAACTCAATAAGCTAACCAGCCTGGAAAGGGCGCGCCGGCACCCTCAGGACGTAAGTTTAGGCGATACCGTGCAAGGTCGGCAGTCGCCATTGCCCGAAACGATCAACAAGACTGCTGCCAAATGGTTACAGGGGTGAGGCGTCTGCGGGAACCCACCCAATTAACAACATCTGGACCCATTGCGCGTTAGACACTTGGACGCCAATGCTACCGCAACGATAGAGAGTGAATCCCTCCACTAAAAGCGCCCCGCTGCCGGGCGCTTTTTCATTCCAGAGAGGAAAACCGCTATGTCCCCCGCGAAATCGAAGCCAACCTTCAAAATGCCACCCTCTCCACAGAACCCAGGTGCGGTTTGACCTCAAAGCCATTCAATCTGCGGGAGGTCGGATTTGCGAATCCACCACAACTGAGCGTCAGTCTTGGTCTTGGATAAGGCGATCGCAACGCATCAAGTGACGATGCGGCAACTGTGGTCTAGCAAGCCAATCCCACCGATTGAGGCGTGTGTCCCTATCAAGCAAAGATAACGCGGGCCTTTGGATTGCCAGGGCCTAGTCATAGCGGTGAATAGACGGGACATACCACGGGCCTCGTGGTGCCAGGGGTCTGGAGCGATATGCCGGTTCGAATCTTACCTCCTTACCCCCAAACGCTTCTCGGCCAAGTCCGCCTGCCGGATGGCGTCATCCGCTTCTTTGTTGCGATTCTGGCGTTTCAGCCCCTGCCCCATCGCTCGAAGGATGTCGATCTCCGCGGAGCTGTCGCGATTCCCCGCCGTCTTGCGAACGACTGCTCGAAGATTGGTCAAACTGGAGGATCCCTCTTTGATCAGGCCCTCGTCAAGATAAGAAACGCCTGCATTTTTCGCCGCCGCAATCCAAGCTGGTTCGGCAGCCCCCGCGGACGTCCAGAGCGCCATGACTTTTTGAAACGTCTCGCGCGCGACCGTGTGCCGGTTCGCCTGACGGTAGACGAGGGCCAAGGCGTTAAGAATCGCGGCTTGCTTGCGGACCCCATCCACCGCGCTGCTTTGCGCAATTGCCAGCAGCGTGCCGTACGTTGCGATGGCCGAGTCCAGATCGCCCGACTTTGCCTGGGTTGACGCAATACCAGTCAGGACAGTGACTGCCTCGTCGCTATCGGGGCCCTTGAGCCCCTCGAAAATCCGTTGGGCTTCCCGGTATGAGTCCAGCGCCTTCGGATACGCTTTGCGCAGCGCATAGTGTTCCGCCAAATTGTAATGGGCGTAAGCGGTTTCCGGACTCGAGTCTCCGAACGACCTGCCACTGGCGCCGAGCCGACGACGATACAACTCCTCAACCTCTTCGCTTTTCCCGGGCGTGCGCGCGTACAGGTTCGCGGCTTCGTCGAGATACTCAATCAACGGGGGATCGTCAACCGTCGTCCCGGCTTCGATTTGGAGGAACTTTGCATACAACTCCAGTGACATCGCCGTATCGCCCTTAACGGCATTCCAGGCCGCAAGATTGGCGACAACCATTGCCTCCAGTCCGCGGCTCGCGCTGGCCGGCGACCCGCCGCTTTTGACCAGAGAAAGGGCACGATCCAGTTGCGTCTTCGCACCCGGCAAATCTTTCTGCTTCAGGGCAAGGCGACCGAGTCCATTCAGGCTGGAAGCCTCGATGGATGAGTTGCCTGACGCCAGACCTACCGCTTCTCGATAGAACTGCTCCGCCTCTTCGCGTTTGCCCTGCGCGGCACGGATGTCCCCGAGAATGTTCAGTGCGCTCGCGCGTTGCGATGCGCTAGCCGTCAAAGCGCCGGGCAAGGCCTGGACCTTCTTGGCGAACGCTTCGGCTTCGGCGTAGGCATGGCGGTCAAGCGCGAGACGGGCTCGCTGATCGTAAGCTAAGGCCGCTTCATCGCGGCGGCCGGTGCGTGCGTACGTGTCACCGACTCGTTCCAGCAGGCTTTTCCGGTCCCCGATGGTCTTGCCCTTGATCGTTGCGTCGATCAACCGCTCGTACAGCGGCGACGCCTGAACGAGCCGACCACTCTCGAAATAAAGATCCGCGAGGCTACTGACGATTGCGATCGAATCCGGCGAGTACTTGTCCTGGCTCTGATCGCGCAAGGCGAGCAGGCGGGCCAGCAGGGGGATGGCGTCCGCGGAACGCTTCGCCTCCACCATAGCTTTGCCGGCAGTGGCCATGGTGCTCAAGAACACCGGATCGGCCGCCGGGAGTCGGCCCTCGAACATCTTCAGCGCCGTCTGGTACTCATTTGCGGCGTTGGGCGGGAGATGCATTCTTGTGTAAACGTCGCCAAGCAACCGATGAGCGTGGGCGGCATCCAGAGGTTCGAGCGTCTTCACGGATTCCTCCCGCCCCAGCACGGCCTCGAACATGCTGACAGCACCGGGAAGATCCCCCGCAACGAACCTTGCTTTCCCCAATAGCAGTGAGATTCGCGCCAATACGGCCGGGCCGGGCCGGTTGACGACCTCGATATCTAGGGCCTCCTTCAACAGCTTGGCGGATTCCGTAGCTTGTCCCTGGGACAGCAAAATTCCACCTACGATTTCGCGCGCCTGCGCCGTTCCCAACTCCACGGCTGGTTTGACGGTGGAGATCCACCGGGTTAAAAGCCCCTTGGATCCTTCGAAATCCTTCTGCTGGTGCAAAATCGCGCCCATGGCAAAATCGGCAGCCAACCGGTACTCCTGTGTGGCGCTCACCTGGCGTGAATCGAAGACCGTCATCGCTCTTTTGAGATACGTTTCCGCGAGCGCATGACGATTGGCCCGTATCTCCAACAAGGCCACCATAACGCTGGCCTCGGCGAACGCCAGGGAATTCTCCCCGGCTTGCGCCTTTCGGAGCTTCAGGGCTTCCAGTAGGTTTCGTTGCGCACCAACGGTGTCGCCTCGCGAAAGAAGGTAAGTTCCCGTCGCAAGTTGAAGCCGCGACTTGGACGGTGCGTTGTCCGGCAGGGAAGCAACGATTTTGGAGATCCTGTCAAAACCCGCCTGGGCCGGGCGTTCGTCGCGACGGCCGTGGGAAATGACGGCTTCCAATAGCACCGACCCGGCGAAATCGGGGTGCATGGTGCCTGCAGCCGCTTCGATCAGTTGAGCATTCCCATTCACCTCTTTCGAAGCTTGATCGACGTCGCCCAGACGATAGGCGACATAGCCCGCCAGGTTGCGGAGGTGGATCGTATCCGGATGCGATGGCACCATCCTCCAGGTTCTCCGGATGGCTTCGACCGCGCGCCTGGCTTCGGCATACTTGCCCAGAGAGACAAGAATCTCGAGAGGGCCGAGGAGAACCTCTCGTGTCGCTGAATGGCCATCCCGTCCAAGCATCGATGCGGCTTCCGCGAACTTGCCCGTAGCTTCCGTGAACTTCTCCTGACGCCTGAATGTCTCCGCGATGCCCGCCCTTGCCAAACCCACCGCAGCGACGCCGCCCGCGGTCGCACGGTCAAAATAGCCAGCCGCTGCGTCGAAATCGCCTTGTTCCAAAGCAATCCGGCCTTGTAGCAGGTAAACTTGCGCTTGCTCCTCCGGAGTGCGGCTCACCTTTTTCGCCAGCATTCCCTGAGCGGTCAGAAGGGCAACCGGATAGTCTCCGGTGAGAACCTCCGCCTCCAACTGTCGAATAAACATGGAGTGAAACTGAGCCTCCCCACCCACGGTGGAGGCCAGTCGAACCGCAGCCGCGGTGAAGATCGCTCTCGCTTTCAAGAAATTTCCCGCCGCCATCTCCGCATCCCCGTTCGTCATCTGCTGACCGACCAGCGGGAGACAGAATGCTAGCAGCCACGCCGTGAAATGTCGTAAGTTCCGTCGCATCGTCACAATTTAAAGGCCTGAATTTCAAGATTGACCGGAATCCGTGTGGTTGCGCCGCCGGCGACGGTGATTTCCAGTTCACCGGCGTAGGATCCCGCCGATTTTCCGGACAGCCGGAAGGACACGGTCACGGCTGAACCGGGGCCGATCGTAGCGTTCAACCAATCCGCTCCTTTTGCCACCCGAACCTTGCATTGATCGGGCTTTGCGCCACTCAGTTCGAGCCGCCGCGCAGCGGGCAGCGGTTGGGAGACCTGATAGACGATATTCAAAGCACGCGGCAAAACGGTGAGCACCGGCTGTTGAGTCGCCGTCGCCTTCTTCGTCTCGAGTTGGAGAATCACTTCGACTTCTTTCTTGGACGCCCGCCCGTCAACGTCAGCCTGAATCACGATCACGGTACGATGCCGACCCGGGGCGAGTTGGCCGGATTTCGCCTCAACAGTGAGTACTCCCGGCGTTTTGCCACTCTTTTCCCGGATGTCGATCCATGCATCTCCGCCGGACACGCTATACGGCACGGAGACCGGACTGTTTACTCGAATCGTCTGAACCCCCGGCCCTGGAAACTCAAGCTTGGCCTTACTCACGCTCAACTCGACCCGCTCACCCGTGTCCCGGGACAGCCAAACGCCCATGGCGACAACTGCGACCGCCGCAAGGGCCAGGATCGCCACCAGAGGTCCCTTTGTCTTCGCTGGAGGCTCCGGAACTGGTATTGCAGCCTGCGAATCGAACGTTGGGGCTTGGGCGCTCTTGGGCGTCTCGGTCACCATCGTCCGGTCATCGACCGGTACCGGCTGGGGAGGGGGCGCCAAACTGCGTTCCGCAGCCAGCTTCCCTTCCTGAATCGAACGCCTCAATCTGGCTTCTTCCTGAGACGAAGGGGTGCCAGCGGGAACCTTCTCCAGGGCCTCGAGGGCTTCCTTCCAGTGGCCTTGCTCGACGAGACCACTCGCGAGACGCAGGGTCTCTTCGGCGCGATGCGCCCGTTCCTGCTGTTGCCGCAGGCGAAGCGTCCAGTCCCCGAGCTGCGGTGCCGTTGGGAATTCCTTGAAGACCCGGTCAACGATTTCACGGCACGCATCGAGATCGTTCGATTCCAAACCGCGTTTGAATCTGGTTTCGAATTGATCGAGTTTCCGGCGCTGGTCCCACTCGGCGCGTTTGCGCTCGTGCTCCAACATCCACTCGAACACACTGGGAGACTCGCCATCCGTCTGCACCGCGCTCTGAACGATGTCACCAGCGGCAGTGAGATCGCCCGCAGCCCACGCTTGGCCCAGCTTGCGGCCATACTCCGCGATTCGCTGTCTGGCGGCCAGTTGGGTCCGCTCCCCCGCCAATTCGGATCGCAAGGAATCGGGAAGCGGCGCAAACTTCGATCCGTCGTCAATCGCCCGGGCCGCTTCATCCAGCCGGGATTCACGGATCAGCAGGCGGACGCGAAGTGCGAATTCGGCGGACGCGCGCTCATGATCGGCCCTGTGCCTTTCAATTTCCGATCCCAAGTCCGCGACCGAAGGAAAGTCTCCGCCCTCAAGCCAGGCGGTCTCCGCATCGTCGAACCGGCCAGAGGCGAGACACTTCCGGATCCGCGATTCAAAGTCCAGCGCGGCATCGACCTTTTTCGCAGCTTCTTGAAGAGACGGCGCGGATGGGAATCGGCCGAGGTATTGTTGTGCGACAGTTTTCGATTGAGTGCTCGCGCCCGAAGCCAGCAGTTCGTTGATCTTACGCACCGCTGAGGCGATTTCCGTTTCCCGTTGCCGTTCCTCAGCGACCCCGGCAACCTCGCGGGCCTGCTGGGCAAGCGCGATCCATTCGGGTTCGTGACGCCACTCCGGCGAAAGGCCTTCCAAATAGCGAAGCGCACCACTGGGGTCCCCGTTCGCGATCAGTTTGCTGGCATTAGCCACCATTCCGACCGATTCCTGTTGGCGCTTCGCCTTGATTTTTTCGAATCGCGCGGAGGCTTGCCGCAACGCCTGGTGTTCGCCGGACTGCTGGAGTTCCCTGGCGATGATCTCGAAGGCTGCGCCCGGGTCGGTTTGCCGCTCCGCTTCGGCCAAGACCGCCTTGATGCTGACCTCCCGTTTCTCCTGCTCTTGGGCGGCTGCCGCAGCGGCACGAAGTGCAGCGACGGACGGCTCTCTCGGAAATTCACGATCCGCAGCCTGCAAACCTGCGGAAACATCCGCCCATTCGCCTCTTGCAATCGATTCTTCGATTGTGGAAAGAGCCTGGGCGAGGCGCTTTTGCCGTTCCGAAGTGGTCTTGCCGTCCTCAGCCAAGCGGCGAAGCCGCCCGACCTCGTGTTCGCCATCAAAGATCTTGGGCGCTAATTCCTTAAGCGCCTGTTCCCATTTGCTGGAATCGATGAATTTCCGGGCTTTTACGCAAGCCGCTCCGACGGCATCGTCGTGCTTCTTCCGATCGCTGGAGATAGCACCGCGAGCAACCTCGATCGCCGGATTCGTGCCGAATTCGGTCTCGGCTCGATCCAATTCCGCGGCGGCATCGTTCCAACGCCGCTCCTCGGCGAACCGACTGGCGCGATCGACCGCCCCGGCTATCCTTTCCTTGCGATACGCCGACGCACGCCCTTCGGCGGCTTGCTTCGCCAGCGATGCGAAGGCTTCTTCCGCATCTGGAAACCGCAAGCGTCCGCTTTCCGCCGCGGTTTGCGCGTCGTCCCAGCGTCTGCCTTCCAAGATTCCGCGAATGATCTGAAGTGCCCGCTCCACTTCTTTGGTCCTGCGCCAGGACTTGAATTCCCTGTTCGTCCGATCCAAGAGTTTCCGGATTTCGTCCGCCTCTGGATACTCTTGCAAAAGCTTCTCTGCGATTGCGATCGCTTCCTGCCATTGATCCGCTCGCAGCAAGCTTTCAACTTCGGAAATACACTTCGCCGCCTTGGACTCAAAATCCCGTCTTGCCGTTTCGAGCTTGCGACGGACATCGGCGAGGTCGCCATCCGAACCGAGCCGCGATTCCGCTTCGGAAAGCACACTTTCCGCCTCATCCCAGAGGTGGCTCGAAACCAGGCCCGAGGCGCGACTGGCCGCCGCTTTGCGCGCCTGCTGTGCCTGCGCTTCTTCGCGAAGCCCCTCAAGGCGCACAGACAGGTTGAGGAATATTTCGGCTTCCGGAAAACGTTCCCATTCCCGCTCAACGACAGCCCTCGCTTCATCCAATCGCGCCGATGCCAGGAGACTTTCGATGCGAGTCACGGCCGAATTCAGTTCCTGAGCGTGGATCCAGGCCGCGTGCTTACCATCGATCTCTTGTTCGAACTGAAGCAAAGACTCCGTTCCGGGAAACTCCGCCAACTTCCGCTCGATTGACTGGAGCGCCAGCTTCCAGTCCGAGCGCTCGACCAGCCGCGCGACCTCCTTGCGGCATTCCTCCTCAGCGAGCCGGAGCGCCTCTGCGCGCCGCTTTGCCTCGGCCTTGCCTTCGAATTCCTTGAGCTTCTCCTCGAGTTCCGCGATTGCGGGATTCGCGGCCAGAGCCTCGGCCAGCATGCGGGCACCGCCCGCCCAATCGTCGGACTTCCGGAATGAAGCCACCCTTTGAATAGCCGCCTTGGTAGCGGCTTGCCGTGCTTCGAGCTTTTGGGCCTGGCAAACTCGATCCAGGGCCTTTTCAAGTTCCGGCTCTTGTGAAAGTTCAGCCGACGCCTCCGCGAGCAAGCTCGACGCCTTGTCCGCCGCGCCCCCCGCGACCAGGCGGTCAGCTTCCTCCACCAGCGAACGGATCCGAAGACGCTTCTCTTTCGCCGCAAGCCCTGCACGCGCCTCAGCCTGCAACTGAGTGAAGATCTCTTCGCGAGAGAACGCCTTGCACAGATCTACCGAAGACTCGATCGCCGATTCGAACTCCCCGGCCTTGATCCGTTCCTGGACCTCGTTCGCCGCGGTGTCGACTCGTTGACGGTATTCCCTCTGGCTGGTTTGGATCTCCGCTCGCAGCTCATCGAACGCGGGATCCGGGCCGAGACGTTCCACCGCCAGATCGATCTCGGCGAGGGCATTTATCCACTCACCCGATTCCCTAAGTATGTCGACGTTCCTGCAAGCGCGCCGCATTCCGTCCAGCCGCTTTCGCTCGGCGATCTGCGCCTGGATCTCCTTGCGTTTCGCCTGCACCTTCTGGTCTCTGGGAAAACGTCGGAAGGCGACTTCCAGCGCGGAATCGGCATCGTCCAGCCGGCCGCTTCCGACGAGCTCGTCGATCTTGCGGTAGACGCGTTCGAGGTCCGCGCGTTTCTTCGCGTCGTCGCGGGCCTCTAAAAGCTGCCGCAGCAACGTGAGCAGGCTTGGATCGTCGGGCTGGTTGAGCCTGGTGTGTTCGATACGGGCGATGGCCTGATCGTAGTGACCTTCTTTGGCGAGTTTTTCCGCCTCCTCGCGGCATTCGAGAATCTGTTGCCGCTTTTCCCGATCGCGCTGCGCCTTGATGGTTCGTCCAAGCAGGGCGGATAAGGCTGGTTGTTCGGGATTGAGACTTACGGCCTCCACCACGATGGCAATCGCTTCGCTGAAACGTCCCTCTTGCACCAGCGGGCGGATCTCCTCTTCGACCAGCGTAGCGGCCTCTGCCTTCTGTTTCTTCTCTTGGACTTGACGCCTGGCTTCTTCGAGGAGTTCCATCAAGGACACTTCTCCGGAATAGCGGTTCAACTGAGTTTCAGCCGCCGAAAGCGCCATTTCCGCGAGCCCTCGATCCAGGTATCCGCGGATTTCCTGCGCCGAGCGCCGCAGGTCTTCCTCATAGTGCCGCTGTTCGCGTTCGATGCGCGCTCGAAGATCGCGGAGCGTGGTGTCGGCGGGGAATTCCTGCAGGGACCGCTGCACGAGATCCATCGCCTCGCGCATGCGGTTCTGCGTCATGAGCTCTTCGATGCGGCGGTTGGCTGTCGCAGCCGCGGCGACGGAAGCCCCCGGGCGCACCCGCGCGGATTGAGATCCGCTCTCGCCCCTGCCGGTCGGCGGCTTTCCCGTCGTGAAGCGCCGCCAAAACGGAGAACTGCCGTCCCGTTCACCATCGCCCCGGACATCGTCCCCATCGTCGACTTGTTCGAGCGCTTGCGCCATCTGCCCGGCACTCTGAAACCGGTCGGCAGGAATCTTGGCGAGCGCCTTCAGGATCACCTCTTCGAGCTTGCGTGGCAGGTCCGGAACATGCACCGTTGGCGGCGGAGGCGGTACTTCCACATGCATCCGGGCGAGCAAATAGTCGTTTTCGCTGATGAACGGCAGCGATCCGGTCACCATCTTGTACAGCATAATTCCGCAGGAATAGATATCCGCCGCGGGGGTGATTTCCTGACCGTTGAGGGCCTCGGGAGAGATGTAGTCGAGGGTTCCAACGATATTGCCCGCACGCGTCAACCGCCGGGACCCGAGCACGCGGGCGATACCGAAGTCCATCACCTTCACGGTCCCCTCGGGCGTGATCATGATGTTGTTCAACTTGATGTCGCGGTGAATGACCCCGAGGCGGTGCGCGTGTTCGAGTCCATCCAGAGTCTGGGCCATGATCTGGATGGCGTCGCGATAGCCGAGGCGCCCGACGCGTTCGACAAAGCTGCCGAGGGTACGACCCTCGACGAACTCCATGACAATGTAATAGTCCTGCCCCTCGCGCATGAACGTGTAGAGCTTGACGATGTGTGGGTTGTTGAGTTTGACCTGAATCTTAGCTTCTTCGCGGAACCTTTCCGCAAGTTCCGGAGTTTTGGTAAGTTCGGCGCGGAGGGACTTGAGGGCGACTTTAATGTCGAGGAGAGTGTCTTCCGCCGCGTAGACAGCACCCATCCCGCCTTCGCCAAGCAAGGCAAGGATGCGGTATTGTCCTACCGTCTGATTCATGGAATCGGGTCTCAATCAGCATAACGCATCCCGCAAGAGGCAGTGCCGGAGAGATTGGCCCTCCGGCCCTTGCGAGGATCGTGCGTTAACGGTGCTTCTAGAAATTCGCCCGCAGCATGAACTGGATTCGGCGCGGGTTGTTGCTTTGGAACACCGAACGTCCGAAGTTTGTACCGGCCGCCACGAACGCGTCATTGGCGACCCAGTTCACTCGGTTCAGCAGATTGAAAGCTTCGGTCCGGAACTCGATTGATTTGCCTTCTTTTATCGGGAAGAGCTTTCGTAGCCCGACGTTGGCGGTGATGGCGCCAGGCCCCGTGAACATACGCCGCTGTAGAGTGCCCGCCAGACTGCCAGCCGGGGCTTGGAGAAACGTTCCCGCCGGAGCCTGGATATAGAAAACCCCGTTTCCATCTTTGCGAATCCCGAGAAACGGCTTGATCTCGTTTGCAGTCTTCGTGGTCAGCGCCCCAATATCGGCACCGTCCGTGCTTCGAGTGTTGGACAGGATCGAAAGGGGCGCGCCGGACTGCACGAGGACGATTCCACTGACTCCCCAGTTTCTGAAGGCTCCAAGCATGACTCCCCCCTTGGGCATCGGAATGTCGTAAACCCAAGTGGACTTGAATGCGTGCCGCAAGTCAAAGGATGCCGGTGCACGATTTAGTCCCGGATTACGGATATCCAAGTAAGGATCGAACTGTTCCTGGGTGTAGTCGTCGAGGTTGCTCAGAGCCTTGGAGAAGGTGTAATTGATATCGAAAGTGAGTCCCGCCCTGGTGCGGCGGGCACCTTGCACCTGCAATGCGTGGTAGGTGGAGTGTCCGAGGTTCGATAGAAGCCAGATAGGGGATCTGGCGATCGGATTGACACGGTCCGGATCGATATCCACGTTGCGCAGGGCCTTGAGCAAGTGGTTGCCGATGTAGCGTGCGCTCAAAATGGTTTTGCGAACGCTTGTCTCGATCGCGAAGTTCCATTGGTGGACTAAAGGCATGCCGAGGTCCGGGTTGAGGGCCTTCACCGAAGTTCCAGTGGCGCTTCGAAGTAGCGCAAGATTGAGGTTGTTGGGTAGCACAAGCGCGCCGGCGGACGGTCTCGTAACCATCGGGACGCCCGCAGGCAAGCTCACGAATGGCGAGAGGCTCTGAAAACCATTCTGAAACGTGTACACGCTGATGCGACGCAGGTGATCGTCATTCACATAGCTGACGTTGTAGGCACCGCGCACGACGAAAGGCTTTGAGGCGGTTGGAGTCCAAGCGAACCCGACATTCGGACTGATATTGCCGTTGGCGCTGTAGAGCGTCCGGCCCGTTCCGTCTCCAGCGAAAGAGTACCTCAAATTGGGGTCATACAGATTCGCGAAGCTCCCATTGGGAATCACCGGCAGGATGGCGTTTCCGGACCGTTCTCGAACCGGAGACAGGTAGTCGTACCGAACGCCAAGGTTCAATACCAGGCGAGGGGACACCTTCCAGTTGTCCTGAAGGAAGCCGGACCAGAGATCCTGAGACGGTCGGTTCGCAGGGGGAACCCCGGTTTGGAAACCGGACGTCGGAGACAGGATATTGTATGCCTGCGTTGTACCGAAGGCCAGGCCCGCCTTTGTGGCTGCGGCGTTGCCGACGTCAAAGACCTCACGGGCCTGATAGAACGGAACCGTCACCGATGAGAACAGCCCTCTGCTGAATCCGTAGCTTGTCAGTCGGTATTGTTGCAGGGAGAATCCGGCTTGCAGGCTGTGGTTGCGCGCGGTAAAGCTGACGGTGTCCTGAAAATTGTAAAGGTAGTCGTCGCGCCCTTGCGGATCGACGCCAAGCATAGGACTCTGAAAAAGATCGGTGAGGACCGCGAGGAAATTGAACTTCTCGCGGGTCCGGTTTCCGAAGTCCACACTCGGCAGGTTGCCGCCGATGCGAAGTTCGTTGGTCAGTTTGCCCGCCTTGCTCGCATACCGCCAGGTCCCCGCATAGAAATTGGTCAACGTCTTTTGATAGGTATTGGGCTTGAGTTGGTAAATACTCGAGGCCCCTGGCAAGTCGAAAGTCCCCTTTGTGCTGGTCACGGTCAGCGAGAAGGTATTCTGTGAAGATTTCAGATAGTCCAGACGGAATAGAGCCCCATGAATGGTTGCATGGTTGTGCTGCTCGTTGCTGAAATTGAACGTATTGTTTCCCACCAGAATGAAGGCATTGGGAGACGGAAACATGCTTAAGGCGCTCTGGAACACCGGGTCGTCGGAAGTCGGCAACGACACAGGCGCATTGCCCCGTCGTGTGGCGGTGCTGAGGTCGAAGAAACCCTCGTAGCTGGCGAGAAAGAACAGCTTGTTCTGAGCAATCGGACCGGAGATGGACCCGCCTAACTGGTTCACGTTGACCTTTTCGCTGGTTCCAAACTGATTGTTGGCAAAGGACTGAGCGGCTAGTCCGGAGTTGATGTGTGTCCAAAAGGCGGTCCCATGGAACTGATTCGATCCGGAAGGAGGATTGAAGGCCACCTGGGTGGATCCTCCCGAAAACGCGGCGCTGGGATTGGCGGTGACAATGGTGGCTTCGCTCAATTGATCGGTACGAAGGCGGTTCGAAGTGAAACTCAGCGCGTCGCCGCGCAGAAAGCTGTTCTGAATGTTGATGCCGTCGAAGGTGATATTCGAGAAAGAGGTGCTCTGGCCGTTGATGATGCGCGGAGAGGCGCGGCCGTTGCTGCTCACGCCCGGCAGGATATCCAGCAGCGCGAGAGGATCCCGCTGCGCCAGCGGCAACCGGCTGACCTGTTCCTGGCTCAGGACGGCCGAAACCTGTCCCGTCGATGTCTGTAATTGCTGGGGGGCGGCTTGGGTCTCCACCGATTCCCGCGTCTCACCCAACTCCAACTTCATCGCCGCCAGCGGCGTCTCTGTCAATGGGTCGATCTTGACCCCTTTCTGGCTGATCTTCTTGAAGTTGCTCGCTTCGACAACCATGTCATAGTAGGTCGGCCGTAAGCTTGGAAAGAGAAAGCGCCCCGATCCGTCGGTGACTGTTGCAGAATCCTCAACCGTCGAATCAGCAAGATACAGTACAACTCTCGCTCCGACAACGGGCTTACCGTCGGGGTCGATCACTGTCCCGGTGAGGCGCCCTGTGACCTGAGCCATGACCGGAACCAGTACGAATGTTAGAAACGCCACTAGTAGGCGCATACCGCTCAATTGAAACACTGAAATCCTCCGTGTGTATTAGTATGCGTCAAAAAGGGTCCCAATAGGACACCTTGCGTTCAAGATTCTCACTTGGGTCCCAACGCAAGCCTAGGGTGGGACTACAATGAGCAGCTTGCGCGAGCGGGAGATCGGGGCGGGCACAAACCGGGACGATAGAAAAATCCAATCCACCCGATACAAAGGGTTTGCGCGACATGGGGGCGTAATACCCCTATACTGGTAAAAACCTACGACAAACGGTCGTCGTTTCCAGCCCTGTCCGCCGGATACGATCCAACTCAAACAGGAGTATTCATGGTACGAATCGCCATGTTGGGTCTGCTGATCCTTACGGCGCTGGCAAGCGCGCAGACCCCGGCTGCACCACTCACTATCGAACAGAAAATCGCCGCGCTCGAAGCTGCCACCAAAACAGCCCAAACCGCCGGAGATAACGCCTGGATGCTGACATCCTCGGCACTCGTCCTCATGATGACCGGACCGGGCCTCGCGCTCTTCTACGCTGGACTCGTTCGCAAGAAGAACGTGCTCGGCACGATGATGCACAGCTTCATCATGATGGCCATCATCACCGTGCTCTGGGCCGTCGTCGGTTACAGCCTCGCTTTCGGCGAAGGAAATCCATTTGTCGGCGGCATGCAATATTTCATGCTGAATGGCGTCGGAACCGCTCCCTCCGCTTACGCGGCTACGATTCCGCACCTGACCTTCATGATCTATCAGTTGATGTTCGCGATCATCACCCCGGCACTGATTTCCGGCGCATTCGCAGAGCGCATGAAGTTTTCCGGCATGATCCTCTTCACCATTCTGTGGGCGCTGATTGTTTATTTTCCCATGGCGCACATGGTTTGGGGGGCGGGCGGATTGCTCGGCGTCGCCGGCGCGATTCCCTGCCTCGACTTCGCGGGCGGCACCGTCGTCCACATCACCTCTGGATTCTCGGCCCTGGTCTGCGCCCTTTACATGGGCAAACGTAAGGGCTACGGCACCGAACCGATGCGTCCGCACAGCCTCGTGCTCAGCACCGTCGGCGCTTGCCTCCTCTGGGTGGGCTGGTTCGGATTCAATGCGGGATCGGCGCTCGGTGCCGGCGGACTCGCTTCCAGCGCCTTCGTCGCGACCCACTTCGGTGCAGCAGCGGCCGCCTGCGGCTGGATGCTCGCGGAATGGATGAAGCACGGCAAGCCCAGCATGTTGGGCGGCATCTCGGGATGCGTCGCCGGTCTCGTCGCCATCACTCCGGCGGCTGGCTTCGTGACCCCGGGTTCGGCACTCATCATCGGTCTCGCGGGGGGCATCTTCTGCTTCCTGATGGCGACCACGGTGAAGAGTATGTTCGGCTATGACGATTCGCTCGACGCCTTCGGCGTGCACGGAGCGGGCGGCACGATCGGCGCGATCCTGACTGGCGTCTTCGCCACCAAGGAAGTCAACGATCTCTTTGCGGGCAAGCCCATGGGCATGCTCGAAGGCAACGGCGGACAGGTGGTCAACCAGCTGATTGGCTGCGGCATCGCGATCGCTCTCGGCGTCGTAGGTACTTTCGTCATCCTCAAGGTTGTCGATATGATCACTGGTGTACGTTGCACGGCAGATGAGGAAATCGAAGGACTCGACCTGAGCATGCACGGCGAGGAAGGATACAGCCTGGAGGCATAACGGCCATGAAGAAAATTGAAGCGGTCATCCAACCCCATAAGCTCGAAGAAGTAAAAGAAGCGCTCAAGGGCATCGGCGTCGATGGCATGACCATCACCGAAGTCCGCGGCCATGGCCGACAGAAAGGACACAAGGAAGTCTACCGCGGTATGGAATACCAGGTCGACCTCCTTCCCAAGATCAAACTCGAAGCCGTGGTTTCGAACGACCGTGTCGATGAGGTCACCTCGACCATCGCCAAGGCCGCCCGCACTGGCAAGATCGGCGACGGCAAGATCTTTATCTACGATGTCGTGGATGCCATCCGGATCCGCAACGACGATCGTGGAGAGAGCGCTCTCTGATATGCAAGTGCTGGCGGAACGGACGGCGTCCTGCGATGCCATCGTCAGATCCGCGTACGCCAGCGATCTGGAAGGCAAACTGCCGTGCGCGATCCTCGCGGTCGGTGGTTTTGGACGCGCCGAGTTGTTTCCTCACTCGGATGTCGACATCATGCTGCTTGTGGAATCCGCCGACGCTGCGCAGGCAGCGAAGGCGGATCTTTCCACGTTTTTAAGGAATTTGTGGGATTCGGGCATCCGGCTCAGCCATTCCGTGCACACGGTGGAAGAGTGCTGCCAGATCCACGACGGCAACACAGAGCTATCCATCAGTCTGCTCGATCAACGGCTGCTCTCCGGCGTCCCCGGGCTTTACGAGAAGCTCGAAAAGAAGCTGCCCGATTTCGTACGGACCAAGGCATTGGTGCTCACACGGCGACTCGCGGAACTCGCCCGTTCGCGTCATTCCAAGTATCACGCGACCATCTATCATCTGGAACCGGATATTAAAGAGACCTGTGGCGGCATGCGCGATCTGCACTTGGTGCAGTGGTTCGGCAAGATAGCCGGTAAGTCTTTTCCGCCTGAGTTGATGTCCTCTCGCGATTTCCTGTTCCGGCTGCGCTTCGGATTGCACCAGCGCGCAGGCCGCGACAAAAACGTACTCGATTTCGAATCTCAAGACGCGCTCAGTTCGCAGCCCGAAGAGTTGATGCGCGACTATTACCGCCACGCCCGCGCCGTGCACCGCTGCGCGCTGTGGATGATCGACGCGGCGGAAACCACCAAAGACAAAAGCTTGCTCGAGCAGTTCCGCTCGTGGCGCGGTCGATTGTCGAATTCCGACTTCACCGTATCTCGGGATCAGGTGCTCGCGCGTTCCCCACAACAGTTGCGACACGATCTGGCGTTAGTACTGCGAATGTTCGCCTTCACTAGCCGACATGGCTTGCTGCTGGCTGCCGATACGGAAGCCCGCTTGTTGGAGTTCCACGCGCAACCGGAAGACTTTAAGTGGCCAGCCGCCTCCTCGCTGATGCGAATGCCGCGGGCCGCTTGGGCTTTGCGCCAGATGAACGCCACCGGGGTGCTGAACAAAGTTCTCCCGGAATGGAAAGAGATCGAGTGTCTGGTGGTGCGCGACTTTTATCATCGCTACACGGTCGATGAACATACAATCGTGGCGCTCGAAGCGATCGAGCCTCCGCACGACGCGCGTTTGGCCACCTTGCTCGAAGAGACCGGCCGTGTTGAACTGCTGCGCCTGGCACTCGTGTTTCACGACATCGGCAAGGGCGATGGCGACCATGTACGCGAGTCGGCGGAAATTGTCCGAAAGGTGATGACCCGCTGGGATGCGCCGCCCGAAGATATCGATACGGTGGAGTTTCTCGTGCTGCATCACATCACGCTATCCGGCGTGATGAGCAAGCGCGATCTGGCCGATCCGTCCACCGCGCGCGATCTCGCCGGCCAAGTTGGCACCATCGAACATCTAAAGCTTCTGACGCTGCTGACCTATGCGGACATTAGCGCCGTCTACCCCGGGGCGATGACACCGTGGCGGCTCGAACAGCTTTGGCGAGTCTATCTGGCGACTCACGAGGAACTGACCCGTGAACTCGAGACCCATCGGATCCCAGCAGCGATCGAAGGGGTTTCGTCGGAAGAGGCGGCGCTGCTCGCCGGACTGCCGGCACGCTTTCTGCGCACCCATTCGAAGACCGAGATTGCAAAGATCGTGAAACTGGCGCGGGAACAGCAGGAAGAACAGACCGCCGTAGCGATCGACCGATATCAGGGTGCGTGGCGGGCAACGATTTTGGCTACCGATCGCCCCGCTTTGTTCGCTTCGCTGGCGGGCGCGCTGGCTGGCTTCGGATTCAACATCCTCAAGGCGGAAGCGTTCGCTAACGCTCGCGGCGTTGTGCTCGACACGTTTGCGTTCGAGGATCCACATCGGAATCTGGAACAGAATCCAGAAGAAGTGGACCGGTTGCAGCGCGTGCTGGTGCGAACCGCGCTCGGCAAACACAATGTGAGCCAAGTGCTCGAAGGCCGTAAACGAGCGCATAAGCAGAAGAGAACGATGCAACCCAAGGTTGGGGTGAGCAATCTCGCAGTGGACAACGCGACGCTGGTGGAAGTGCTTGCGGAAGACCGTCCAGGGCTGCTGCATGACTTGGCAAGTGTGATCTCGACCGCGGGCTACGATATCGATGTCGTGTTGATCGATACCGAGGCCCACAAAGCGCTGGATGTGTTTTATCTAAAGCGTCCCGGCGGCGGCCAGGTGCCAGAAGAGGCCCACGCCGCTTTGCGACAGCAGTTGACCGAAGCCTGTAGGTCCTAAAAACGAAAGCGCCGGCTGGGATTCAGCCGACGCTTCGGTAGGTTTGAGGCGAGAGTTTATTGCTGATTTGAGGAAACGATTCGCGCTTGCGGATTCATCCGGTCAGTAACCAGATACAACCCGGAGCGGCTCGCCGACCCTTCGGCGATCGCAATCTCCACGCCATCCATGGTGACCGACAATCGACCGTCCATCCGGTAGTCGACTCGAATCAGAGACCCGGCCTTGACTTCCGAGACAACAGCCAGAGGCTTAGTATCCTGAAGCACTTCGAATTGCGGTGCGCCTTCAGCGCTTCGAGAGACCCGAAGTGTCACTAGAGCAGAATCGTCCGATAGGCTGAGTTGAAAGGGCTGGGGGTCTTCCAGCGGGAATTCCAGCGAGGAACCGGGCAGCAGCGCCTCATTCGACCGCGTCAGGGGGCCAACCGTAGGCTCCTCATCCGAGTCAGAGAATCGGCCGATGGCCGGCGTTGACCAAGTGAGTGTCGTATTCTTAACCTCGAACTTCGTTCCATCGGTCCATGAGGTCGAACCAATCGGCTGGACAATAGCGCGAATCGTCTTGCCCAGGAAAGGCGCCTTGTACGAGATCTTGAGCTGGTAGCCGATGTTTCCGTGAGCGGTGGCGTCAACCGATGAACCCGTCAGATCGATGCGGCAGCGGGAATTTTCGACAAAACCCGCGGAAGACGATCCGATGGGACCGGCAAACCTGTTGACGAAAGTTCCCGTATCGTCCGCCAGTTGGATCATCCTGGTTTTCGTCACCTGGAACATGCAGGAGGTGGCCTTCAACGCCGCCACTTGGGACGCATCTTGCAACACGACATTCGCACCGGTCGCAGTCGCAACATGCGAAACGGTCAACACGGTTTGAGTTCCCGGAGAAGTTGAGGTCACAGAGGTATTGACGGTAACGGTATCATCCAAAAGCATTCGCCAAGACGGAGGAATACGGACCGTATAGACCGCACTCTTCACCGCCGTTGCAGTACTGGGGGTGCCCCAGTTGCTGACGAAGGCCGCGTATTTTCCGTCGGGGCTAAGGCTGACGCGGGGCAGATCCCAGTAGGCGGAACCCGAATAATCCTGGATGCGCGATTGATTGTGGGCGACGCGCAGAAAACGGGTACCCGAGGTGTTGAACAGAATCAGTTCGTTTCCGTAAAGGCAGTGGCGCACGGGACAACTCGCCAAAACGGAATACACCCCACCGTAAGTCTCGTAACTGTAGGTGGAATGGACAGCGGCCAGTGCCAGACCGGAAGGGCCGTTAATGACCCCGGCGTCGGTGTAGGAACCCCACCAGCCGGTAGGGTTGATCAGGTTCGGCAGGGCGAGTAGCTTTTTTTCTGGCGTGCCCTCTAAATATTGGATTGCCAAGGCCTGAGTAATGCCATTCGCACCCACCCGCAAACCGTTGGATAAGGCCCCGTGAGAAAGCTGGTCAAGCGCAACCGGATTCGCGGAGACAATCGTAGCGCCCTGCGGCACCGTATTGAGATCGTGAATATAGGTATCGGACGAGCTGCAGCCCCCGAGGTTGTAACTCGCATCCCCGCAGACGGCGAGGTTGAAGTATCGACCCGTGCGATCTGTCTGAGCACCAATCACGCGCTTGTCAATGGCAACGCCGTTAAGTTTTCCAGTTGCCAGAAAGGGGACATCCGGTGTTCTCACCGGGCCAACGGAATACCAGAGCGAATTGTTCCAGGGCCGGTAGGAGAAAACGCCCCTGGTGTTCTTGTAGCCTTCGCCACGAGTCAGGAACCCGGTGAAAGTCACATCGTCGTTACTTGGCGTGACAGTCACAAAGCCGATATTGCCATTTTGAGCGTGGGCACCGAAGAGGTCGTCCAGATTTAGAAATACGGGACCTTGACGGCATATTCCCACAGCACAGGAGGGCCATTGCGCGATAGAGCGGGCGTTGCTCCCGGCAACCAAACCCGCGCTCTGATTGGCTGCATTGTACAGGGCGAGGTTGTACTTGAAGATCCGCGTGCCGCAACCGACGATGTAGATGACGCCCTCATCTTTGCGGCTCCAAAACAAACCGTTCACCGGACACACCACACCGGCCGGCGACATGGGAATCATCTCGTAGCTGATCGGAATCTGCCGAACCTGTCCATTGACAAGTTGCGCCCTTCCCGTACTGGGATCGATGGCGATAGCCAGGGCACCTCCGCCCGGGCCGTATGTCAGTAGCCAACCGCCCCCAACGCTAAACGAATCCGCGATGAGGCTGTACCCGGTTGGCGTGACTCGGCTAACTGTAGTCTTGAATGCGGGATCGCAGATGGAGCCACCCAATGCGGGCGGAAAGGTCGTCGGAGTCACGAAGGTGGCTCGGGCATTCGGATGCCGATCGGTGATGATCGAACTCGTCTCCAGCGAGGTTGGCCAGACAACCACGGCATTGACGTTCGTGGTGCCAGGCCCCGCTTGAGAACTGACTGGCCATTCCAGATCGGCGGGACAATTTTGCCCCAACATGGAAAATTGGAAGGTCAGTAGCAAGAAAATGAAAGCGCCCAACCCATGGCGAAAAACTAGTACTTGTTGCATTGTGTCTCCATTACTGCAAGATATCCACTGCTACTTACATCGGTGGTTTGGGGGCAGTACTTTAGGAGAAATGGGGGGGGACGGATTTGGCTGGGGCCTTCGTTAGGCTTGACAGGGTGAGGAGTAAGTCGTAGCACCGATGGCGGTGGTAGCTGGTATTCCCAGGTTGGAGACTCAGGCCAAAAGACCTGCGCCGAGAAAACTGGTGGGCATACAGTCCTCAGAGCGGTTCGAGGTAAGGCAATCATGAAGGGCTCGCGTATTGCGAAGTTCCGTCAGGAGCCGACGGCGCTCCTCAAGCAGTTGCTCGATCATGGCTTGACCGGCTGCCTGCGCAGTCTGAAGACTCCGTCGGTCGGCATGGGCTGCGAATTGAACCACGGAGCATCCGCGAGCCGCAACCGCTTGGGTGGCGGCGTCCAGGTCTTCTAGATCGATCGATTGGATTCGGTTCGTGGACTCGTCGATTGTCATACGTTTTCAGCCGGCCTTAGCGGTCCGATTTGCCGTACAGGCTCAGATTCGCGGATTGGAAGCTGGCGTCGATGATCGATTGTTGTGACTGCAGCGATCCAAGCAAGGCATCAACGGCCTGCAACCGTTGCGCCGTGGACTTTTGCAGGAAGTCGATGCGCTCTTCGAGTTTGGAGATCTGTATCTGAAGCCGCTCATCCGCTTTGTCATACGAATCCTGTTGGAGCTTGACCAGCCCTGTGACAGGATCGGAGATTTGCGTAAAGCGCTTGGAAAGTCCCCCGAATCCCGTGGATTCGGTACCGAGAAACGCAAAGGCATCGTTCAACCGCGTTTCGGAAAACGACGTGATCTTGGCGGAATCGAACACGGCTTTGCCCGTGGAATCGAAGGTGACGCCAAGATCGGACAGTGAGAGATTTCCGGCAAAGTTCGTGACCTCGCGAGCGGCTTTCTGAATCTCGCGTACAAGAAAATCGCCGCTCAACAACCCGGCCGTTGGCCCCACCTGCTGGGAAACCGAATTCTGCAGACTGTTGTAGGCACCGACGAACTGATCGAGACTGTCCGTCAGCCGCGACTTCTGGGTGGCGATGGTGAGAGTGACAGGAGTGGACGTGACGCCCAGAAGGTTAAAGCTCAGCCCAGGGATGACGTCGTTCACCTGGTTGGAATTGCGGCTTACCGGAACGCCGTTGAGCTGAAACTCAGCGTTCGAACCCTGATTGCTTGCGCTCAGCAACTGCGTTGGCGTTCCCCCTGGATTCTCAACCAAAGCCAACGGCCTGGCGCCCGCGGTACTGGAGGAAACAGATAGAAAATTGGGGTTCGCACCCGTACCCGTGGTCAAGATCGACGCGGTGACACCTGCCCCCAAAGCATTGACTGCGTTGCGTAAGCCGTTGAGATTGTTGTTCGCCGGGCTCAGATTGATTGTGTAATCTTGCGTGCCCACGGTGAGTTTCACCGTTCCCGAAGCGGACACCTGCGCGGTTGACGAATCGGCGTAACCGGTCACGCTGGTTTCCGACGCCGCCTTCGCAAGAGAGGTCACATTGTTGATCGTATAGGTGGTCGCTGCGTCCGCATTGGTGTTGGAAACCGACACCACCGCCGAATTCGAACTGGTCGCCTGCAAACCCTTTTCTTTCGAAACCTTGCCCAGAGTCTCAAGCGCCAAGCCAAAGCTGGACGCCTGCCCGCCAAGACCCGCCAACTGCGTTTTTCGGGTCAGCAGATCGGATGTCTCATTCTGTAAAGCTTTGAGCGGCAGAGAGGCGATTTTGACCGCGCGATCGAGCACGGTCTGAAAATCCCGCGAGTATGAACTGATTCCGGAAAAGGTGAGCGGCGTAAACGACATCTGACAACTTCCTCATAGGCCTTATCGGAACATGACAGGAACACTTGAGGGGAAGTCTTGCGCAAAAGACGATATCCTCTACGCCGCCCGGGAATACCACCTAACCTGGGATCGAACCCTTGCGAATGATCTTTTCCATCACTTCGACAAACGTATCCACCTCTTCCAGGGTGGAGTAAACGTTTGGCGTGATCCGAAGACCTTCGTATTCCCCGCCCGTTTTGATCGCCACCGTCCAGATCCGCTGCTTGTCCCAAAGATACTTCGCCAACGCCGAGGAATCGAGGCCCTTGACGCCAATAAAACCGATGGCGCAGCTCTGTTCCGGATCTTCACTGTTGAGAATTTGCACACCCGGCAGGTTCCGCAATTTGTTCGACCAGCGCTTACGCAGATAGCGGAAGCGCTCGGCCTTGCGCTCCGCGCCGATGCTCTCGTGAAAGTTCAACGCCTCGGTGATCGCATTGCGCTGCGAGGCCGGATGCGTGCCGATCTCCTCGAACTTGCGGATGTTGTCGCGCATCGAGTCCGGGGCAGCCATCATCGGCCAGATCTTGTCAATCTTCGATTTCTTCACATACAGCATCCCGGTTCCGATGGGCGCGAGCACCCACTTGTGCAACGATGTCCCGTAGTAGTCGCAATCGAGGTCCGCCTGTTTGAAGGGGAACTGGGCAAAGGCGTGGGCGCCATCCACCACGACCTCAATCCCGCGCGACCGAGCCATCTGGCAGATCTTTTTGACGGGAAAGATTTGTCCGGTGCGATTCGTGATGTGGCAGATATGCAGCACGCGCGTCTTGGGCGTGATGGCTTCTTCGAAGATCTTCACCAGATAATCCATGCTCGGCGGAGGCACGGGAAACTTCACTTGCTTCAACACGACGCCATCGCGGCGCTCGCGTTGCTGCCAGCAGGTGATCATGCGGCCGTAGTCCTGATTGGTGGTGATGATCTCGTCGCCGGCTTTGAGTTCCATCCCGAGTTGGACGATTTCGAGGGCCTCGCTGGCATTGCGGGTGATGGCGATCTCTTCGGGGTCGCATCCAAAGGCGCGAGCGAGGCGCCGGCGAACGGTCTCGATGCCGGGGTCGAGGACGTTCCACATGTAATAAGACGGGTTCATGTTCTCGACATCGAGGTAACGTTTCTCGGTGTCGCTCACGATCTTGGGCGAAGGTGAAACCCCGCCGTTGTTGAGGTTGATCATGTTGCGGTCGATGGTGAAGGCGTGGCGGATGTTCAGCCAGAAGTCCTCATCTCTCGCAACGGTGTCCGCGGGCCGGTCAAAGGAATTCTGCACGGCGGATTGAGCGCGCAGCATGGCATCGCTCTGAAATGCAGCGATACCGGCGGCTGCGGCGGTTTTATTGAAGAGATCGCGGCGGCGCATAGTCTCATCTTACTCGTGTTTTTGCAGCGCAACCAGAACCGGGTTGTCTTCGTCCAAGGCAAACAGAGGAGAAAGCTATAATAGGGGGTCGGGGGATCGCGCTCCGGCGCGCAAGCAGTAGCCCGCGCACTGACAATCGGCAGGGAGATCCCATGACATTGCGTCCGCTGCACGACCGCATCGCGGAACAGGCAAGCGCGTGCCGTTTGAGATCGAGGTCGGCGGCAAGATTCTGTTCGGCAAGTATTTCCGGTTCCGAGGTCAAGATGTCGGCCAGGAACCGCTCATCATGCGCGAGGACGAAATCCTCGCGATTCTGAATTAAGATTACGAGGTAGAGGATTAGAATGTTGAAGAAGTTCATTGTGCTGGCCGCCCTGGCGCTGGCATCCATCCAGATCGCCGCGGCCCAGTCGAAGGTGGCTGTCGTCAAGTTGCAGGAAGGCCTGCTCGCAACGGCCGAGATGAAGAAGGCGCAGGCGGAACTGCAAACCAAGTATAAGCCCCGCCAGGACACTCTCGAAAAGCTTTCCCGCGAACTCGAATCGATCTCGGCGAAGCTCGGCAATCCGACGGAAACGGCCAAACTCAGCCCGGCCGGCATCGCCGAACTGCAGGCTCAGGGCACGCGCAGACAGCGCGACGCCAAGCGCATCGAAGAAGATCTCGAAGCCGACTTCAACCGCGACCGTCAGGACATTCTGAGCCGCGCCGGTCAGCGCATGTCCGACGTCGTCAAGAAGGTGGCGGAAGAGAAGGGTGTGGACATGGTGTTCGACATCGGTAACGCGATCTATGCGAAGCCCGCGCTCGACATCACGAACGACATCGTGGCGGCTTACGACAAGGCCTATCCGGCCAAGTAAATGTTTGCACCGAAGAAAGGCGGCAGGTCGAGGGCGAGTCTCTCGAGCGCCGCCTTTCTTCTTTGTTTGGGCGTTCGTGGTGAGTCCGTTGGTGTGGTGAAGATCCAGAATGCGCTGCTGGCAACGGCGCAGATGAATCACGCCATCGCGAAACTCGCGAAGCAGTCATTAGCCTCGGCGCGAGTGTTTTTCCGCCTTGAAAGCCAGGTGGATCGCGCGAGTCAAGAAGTTGCACCAACCAGTTTGCGGGCCCGGGAACCTGGAAGAATTCCGACGCTTGGACATCTCACCAAGGACCGGACACGAAAGCAATTTACTTCTCCACCGCACTCGACGTCACAGCCGAGGTCGTCGCCGCCTACAACAAAGTCCACCCGGTTGAGTGAAATCCGGGAACTCCACACCCTTCCCTGGGGTCTAAAATGGAGAGGGAGCAGCTTACGATGTCCACCCACGCTGGCAGAGAATACCTGACAAACTACGGAGTCTCGGACGCCCGCCGCGAACGGCGCTTTTTCATTACCGCGGCCATCGTCATTGGATCCGCCCTGCTCGGAACGTTCCTCTACTATCACTTCCGGACCTACAAAGACGAGCGCGATGTGAAGGAATTCTTCGCGCTGCTCGCCCGCAAGGACTACAAGGCCGCTTACGCCAAATTCGGCTGCCCAACGGAGTGCCGCGACTACAAGTTCGACCGCTTCATAGAAGACTTCGGCGACAAAAGCCCCTACTCCGATATCCAGAACGTCAGGATCACGCTGGCGGAACCCTGCGGCAACACGGCTTGGGTGTCCGTCAAGCACCCCAACTTCCCAGAGGTTGGGCTGAGCGTCGACCCCGGGGATCGCACCATCACCTTCGCCCCCGAAGCCCGCTGCCCCGGCGTCTGGCGTCTCAGCGAGTTTCCCGGGCGGTTGTGGACATTCATCAAGCACCGCATGGCTTAATGGGTTTTGATAGCATGATGAAGTCATCATGTCTCAGATCAAAGGTCCTGCCCTCTTTCTAGCCCAATTCATGGGCGATGCCGAACCGTTCAACTCGCTTCCCAACATCACCGCCTGGGCGAAATCGCTCGGCTATAAGGGCGTCCAATTACCCTCCTGGGATGGCCGCGTCATGGATCTGCAAAAGGCTGCATCTTCGAAAGCCTACTGCGACGACCTCAAAGCCCAATGCAACGGACTCGAAATCACGGAACTCGCCTCGCACCTGCAAGGCCAGCTCGTCGCCTCGCATCCCACCTACGATGAGCTGTTCGATGCCTTCGCCCCGGCGGCCGTGCACAACGATCCCAAGGCGCGCGCCAAGTGGGCCACAGAGCAAATAAAGCTGGCCATCAAGGCATCCGCCAACCTCGGACTCACCGCGATGCCCTCGTTCTCCGGAGCGCTCCTGTGGCCGATGATGTATCCTTGGCCGCAGCGTCCCGCAGGACTCGTCGAGGAAGGCTTTAAAGAGCTCGCCAAGCGCTGGAAGCCCCTCCTCGACTACGCCGACAAGATGAACGTCGATGTCTGCTATGAACTGCATCCGGGCGAAGATTTACACGATGGCGCGACGTTTGAAATGTTCCGCGAAGCCTGCGGCAATCATTCGCGTGTCTGCATCAACTACGACCCGTCGCACTTCATTCTGCAGTGCATGGATTATGTGGGATTCATCGATCTCTATGCCCCCTACATCAAGGCGTTCCACGTCAAGGATGCGGAGTACCGCCCATCGGCCCGCGCGGGAGTTTATGGTGGATTCCAGGGCTGGAAAGAGCGTCCGGGCCGGTTCCGCTCGCTGGGCGATGGGCAGGTGGACTTCAAACAGGTCTTCTCGCGGATGACTGCCGCCGGGTACGAATCCTGGGCTGTTTTGGAGTGGGAATGCTGCTACAAAGATGCCTCGCAAGGGGCCGCCGAAGGAGCGCCGTTTATCCAGTCAATGCTGATCGATGTGCCGACCAGAGCGTTCGATGATTTCGCGGGTGCATCCAGCGATTCGAAGCGGAATCGGCGAGTCCTCGGATTGAGCAGCTAAAGCTTCAGCAAAGGGTGTACGATAAGAGTCGTAGGTGCAGACCCACATGACCGCAGCCCCACCGGCCTACCACGAAATTATCGAATTCATCGCCTCGGGGGCTTCTTCCGAGGCGGTGTCTCAATACCGTCCGTCTGCACAATCTCAGCGCCGGGTCGCCGACCTGATCGCGCGCGAGAAAGAAACCGGCTTGTCTGCCGAGGAGAAATCGGAGCTCGACCATTTCATGGAACTCGAGCATATCATGCGCATGGCCAAAGCCAAAGCCAAGCTCATTCTCGCCCTTGGCAAATGACATTCCCCAGTTCGTTCGCGACCAAGTCGCCGAACGCGTCGACTTCCGCTGTGAATACTGCCTGATCCAAGAAGTCGACGTGGGATACCGACATCAAGTCGACCACATCTTGAGCCGCAAGCACGGCGGCGATTCCTCTCTCGAAAATCTCGCCTACGCCTGTATCTTCTGCAACCGCTACAAAGGCAGCGACACCGCAACCATCGATCCCGACTCCGGGCTCGCCGTCGCCTTGTTCCACCCCAGGCAGGATCACTGGGACGATCACTTCCAACTCCGCGACAACTTTGTGGACGGCTGTACGCCTACCGCCATGGCGACAATACGGATCCTCCGCATGAACGCCGCCGACCGGCTCGCGGAACGGGATCTGCTCTTCTCCCAACGCCGATTCGATCAACTCCGGCGAACCTAATTCGACCTTCATGTGCTTGACCTTGCCATCGAGGCCCAGCAACGTTGAGACCCGAACCGTCCCCTGCACTCCCAATTGCTTGGCATCCGCAGGATACTCTGGAGTGACCTTGCGTACGAGATTCTTTAGGGCAACGTTGCCCCCAATGCGGAGAATCTGCGCCGGACGTTCGCCAGGATTCGGCAGCTTCACCGGTAGCGTGAGAAGAAACATCGACTCGGGAGCCAACGCCTTTGCCCGTTCGAGCAAAGGCAAACCGACCGGAAGGTAATCCCAGTCGAGCTTGCCATCCGCCCACAACGTCGCCCCATTCATCAACAGCGTCCTGGCGGCGGACTCCACCAAGGCCGTTGCCGGAACCCCGCATCCGCTCCAATGGCATCGCTGCGCCGGTAGGCTTATCCGGTGACACCCAGCACGGCATCCGCACACAAGCGCCCCAAGCCCATACTGTCGCCATCCTGGGTCAACCATTTTTCGGCCTCTTCAGGCAAGCAGTAGCGGATCGCCTCAGCAGCAGCCGAGCGGATATCCGTATCCTTCGGATTCTTGTTCACCGCGTTCCGCCACAACTGACTCGCAAGATCGAACGCCCCCGCGTCAGCCAACGGATCGCCTGTGCAATTCAACCGGTCGAGCGGCAACGCATTCCCCGCCAACCCCAGACGCCTTTGGGGATCGTGCTCAATCATCCAAAGAATATGTTTTGCCCGGGCGGCTTTGACATCGGCAGTCGCAAGACCTTTCGGCTGCGTCGCATAGAAGGCAAGCAATTGCACTCGCGACTCGTGATCGCCGCTCTTTTTTGCGACGCGGTCTTCAAGCTTGGCGGCATCCTCACTGCTCAGCGACTCACCTGTTTTTAAGGAATCCCAAACGCTCTTTTGTGCCGCCATGACGGCACCTTGAAGAATCAGGAAAAGGAAGATCGTCAAACTCCGCATCTCCCCTCATGGTACTGGCATGGTATCCATGAAGAAACAATGTCCAAAATGTTAAACGAGGTCCGCGAGCAGCCTTCCGCCCTCGACCGGACTCTCCGCAGTGAACTCAAGAAGGCAGAAAAGCTCCGCGCGATCTTCTCCAAGAACCGTCCCAAACTCATCATGCTGGCCGCGCGTGGAACCTCCGACAACGCCGCCCAGCTAGGACGCTACCTGCTGGAACTCACCACCGGCATCCCTGTCTCTCTCAGCGCACCGTCGCTCTTCACGCTCTACAACGCGCCAGTGGATTTCACATCCACACTTTGCGTCGCCATCTCGCAATCGGGTGAATCCACAGACACCAATATCGTGCTGGAAAGAGCCCGCGCCGGTGGAGCCATCACCATCGGCGTCACCAACGAGGAGTCGAGCAGCATGGCGCGTCTTGCCGAACATGTGTTCCTGGTTCGCGCCGGCAAAGAGAAGTCTGTGGCTGCCACCAAGACGTACACCGGTCAGGTGCTCTGCATGTACCTGCTGGCTTACGCCCTCGGTGCCGATCTCGATGTGGACGACTTCCGCCGTATTCCCGAATGGGTCGCGCAATCGCTGACACTCGAACCCGAAATCACAGAACGCGCGGAACGTTATCGATTCATGGATCACGCCGTTGTCTCCGGTCGCGGACTCAACTATGCCAACGCCTTCGAATTCGCGTTGAAGCTGATGGAAACCTGCTACGTCGTCGCAGAACGATTCTCCTCCGCGGACTTCCAACACGGCCCCATCGCCATGGTCGGGCAGTCATTCCCGATGTTCCTCTTCACACCCGGTGGCGTCACTTGGCCGGGCATGCGCGACATGATCGCCAAGCTCACGACGCTCAAGGCCGAAACGTTGCTGATCCGCGATCAGTCGAACAAAGAAGCTGCGAAGCTGAAAGCACGTGAGATCGTGCTGCCCATGTCCCTGCCCGAACTTTACACCCCGATTCCGTATATCATCCCCGCACAACTCTTCGCCGGACGACTCGCCGCCGTCAAGGGGCTCAACCCCGATCAGCCGCGCACGATTCAAAAAGTTACGCAAACACTATGAGCGCGCCATGGATCCGGGCAGGAAGCGCGTATTTCGCCGCGGTTTTCGCTGTCGGATTCGTATTCGGAACCATCCGTGTTTTGCTCATCATTCCGCGCATTGGTGAAATGGCTGCCGTGATGCTGGAGGGTCCGCTGCTGCTCGCCGTCTCTTGGATCTTTTGCCGCAAGTTCGTTTCGCTGTTTGCGGTGCCATCGCGTGTGCCCGATCTTCTCGCCATGGGATGCCTCGCGCTCACGTTGACCCTCATTGCCGAAGCTGCGATTTCTGTCTTTCTGGCTGGCCGTACGATCCCTGAGCACCTGCAACTCTATCGCCTGACGCACGTGCAGATCGGCCTCTTGGCGCAGTTCGCGTTCGCCCTCTTCCCTGCTCTGCAGAACAAAGCGGCGTAGCCGAAGCCACGTTCTTCTTCGCTAGGCCGCTACTGCTTGCTTGATTTTCAGACGTGTTTTTTTAGCCTTCACTCACTAATGCGAAGGTGGTCGCACAATGGGGTCATTGTTCCCGCAAGTCAGAACAACAGCCGCAATGCGAACTGTACCTGCCGGGGCGATCGAGCGGAAAAGATGCGGCCGAAGGTCGACGGCTCATCCACGAACGCTTCCGGCAAGCTGTAATTGATGCGGTTGAAGAGATTGAACGCTTGCGCTTCCGCCTGTACGGACAAGCGCTCTTTCACCAAAACGAACTTGCGCGAAAGCGAGACATCCGTCGAAGCGTAGGCCGGTCCGCGAACGATATTGCGTCCTGCGTTTCCAAACGTGTATCGCGCCGGAACCGCGAACGCTGCAGTGTTGAACCAGCGGTCTCTGGTTCCTGATCGCGGGGCAACGTCACCAATGACATTCGGACGGTCATTGCCATAGGTTCCGCCCGTGTTACCCGTATTGCTGTTGTCGAACCGAAGGATCGGAGTGAAAGGCTGGCCCGTATTTGCACTGAAGATGAGGCTCGACTGCAACCCCCACGGCATCGTGCGCCATACCGCCGCGACACTCGCGCGCTGGCGGATATCGAAACTCGACGCCGCACGCTCGGCTCCGTAATTGCGGCTGTCCTGCGGAAAGTTTTTGTCGGCCTTCGTCGCCAGAAACGCCGAAGAGTCGTCAATCGACTTGGCATACGTATACGCGGTCAACAGCGAGAATCCACGGGCGAGGGGACGATTGAGCGACAACTGCAACGAGTGATAGTTCGAGTTGCCACCGCTCTCGATCCAGAAAATGTTCGAAAACGCCCTAAAAGGCCGCCTCGCCGCTACATCGCCTGATCCAGGGACGGGTTGATTCAGATCGCGAGAGCGAATGAGGTGCGTTCCCTTCGAGCCGGCGTACGCCGCGCTGACCACGCCGAGCGGCCGCCATTCCCGCTGGATGTTGAAGTTCCAATGCTGCATCGAAGCCTGCGTCAGATCGGGACTCAATGAACTCAACGACGCCGCTGGCGTGATACCGCCGCGAACCGGAAAAGGGTCGTTCAAACTCAGCAGCGACGTAGCCGTCGGAAAGAAGACGCGGATGTTGAAATAGGGCGGATTGAAGTAAAGCGAAGTGTTCGCCACCATCAATCCAGAGTCATAGAACAAGCCGTATCCAGCGCGAATCACACTGTGTCCATCGCGCGACGCCCAGGCGAGACCGACACGCGGCGCGATGTTGTTGCGATCCGGCCGCGTGCCCGATCGCGAAACTCCATTCGCGCCCACCTGCGAAAGCGCGCCAGTCGCCAGGTTGAGCACCGTCATCCGATTCGTTGGATCCGTCGCAGGCGTGTTGTACTCGTACCGCAGGCCCAGGTTCAACGTCAGTGAAGGCAGTAGCTTCCAGTCATCCTGCACGTACACATTCGTCGCCGTGGAACGCAGCGTTTGCACGGCATCCGATTGGCCTTGCACCCCGAAGGAAAGCAGCCCCAACAACAGATCGCTGGCCCCGGTGCCAGAGAGCGCACCAGAGAAAGTCATCGACCCGCGCGACAGCAGATTGTTGATGCCATTGTGCTCAATGCGCCGCGCATCGAAGCCCAGCTTCAAGGCATGAGCACCAAGCACAATCGAGAGGTTGTCCTGCAGTTGATAGGTATTGGCGGCACGATCGATTGGAATCGGCGTGACATCTCCAACGCGTGAAAAGCCCGCCACGGTGATCGATGGATAACCAAAATCGATCGGTTTACGCGGCAGCCAGTTCACGCCCCAGAGCTGATTCACATCCTTGCCGATGTTCTCGGGCAGCACGCTGCGATTGAGTCGATTGAATCCCATCAACAATACGTTCACCACATTCGGCCGCACCACTCGCTGATACTGCGCGAGCGCGTTGTGACCGCGATCGCGGATACGATCGCCGAATCCCGGAACACCAGTGCTGTCTTCGGCAAAGGGTTCCGCAAGGTCGTTCGCGCCAAAGCTATAGCGCAGCGTAAAGATGTCTTTCGATGTCGCGTAGTGATCCAGGCGTCCGTTGAATTGATTCTGATCGCCAACGGCCACAGGCTGTGCCAGGTAGTTGCCGGTTCCGCCAGGCAAATTTGCGCGCGGGAAAAGCTCGAACACTCTCGCAGAAAGCGGATTCACGCGCGAGGCGGGAATGCGTGCTCCAGCGAAAGGCTGCCGCGTGAAAGGATCCACGACGGCGACACCCAACGAAGAGACATCCCCCTGGCGGATCGCATCCACCGGAACGCTACCGATGCGCGTCTCGCCGGCGCGTTCCCGGAAGAGATCGCCATTCGCGAAGAAGAACGTGCGATCGCGCTTCAGTGAGCCGCCAACGCCCGCGCCAAACTGATTGCGCACATAGTGGCTCTTGCCCTTGCTCGTATCGAAAGCATTGCGCGCGTCGAAGAGACGGTTGCGGAGGTAATCGTAGGCAAAGCCATGCAGGCCGTTCGCTCCGCTGCGCGTGATGACGTTCACCTGGCCGCCTGCGCTGCGCCCATACTCGGCACTATAGGCATTCGTCGCGATCTTGAATTCCTGAATTGCGTCCACCGGCGGCTGCAGATTGTAACGGTTGATGTTCGGGTCGTTGTTGTCGACACCATCGAGCAGAAAGTTATTGAACTCCTCGCGAGCGCCGTTGGCATGCATCGCAAACGATCCGCGCGACGACAACTCAGAATCCTCAACCGGAGGCATCACACCGGGAACAAGCAACGAAAGCTGCAGGAAATCGCGTCCATTCAAGGGCAGTGCTTCGATACGAGATCGATCGATCACGGCCCCAAGGTCGGATGATTCGGTTGGCAAGACCTCGCCCCGGATGTCAAGACCTGAGCTTTCAGCCGCGAGCGCCATCTTCAGATCGACACGCTGCGGACTATCGACGGACAAAACAATTGAAACTTGCTTTGTTTCCGCGAAGGACTTCGCCTTGGCCTGCAACGTATAAGATCCACGAGACAACTGCTTGAAGGAGTAAAAGCCTTGCGCGTCCGCCTCGATCGTCCTGAGTAGGCTCGTGTTTACGTAGCGGAGGCTGACCACAGCGCGCGGAATGGAGCTTCGCGTTTCGTCCAGGACATATCCGGAAATCGAACTGGACGTAACCTGTGCGAGCGCCGCCGTGCAAACCACCACCAAACCAAGCACCTTCATCTTCGTCTTTCCATTATGGCAACCTGGAATCCAATGCTCCTTGAATTCGCTCTTCTCCTCGCCGCCGATTCCAATTGGCCGGCCTTTCGCGGACCCGCCTCCAACGGCGTCTCCGAAACGCAAGCCGCGCGAACCTTCAACGCAGACCCGGATGCAGGGCCGTTGAAGAACATCAAATGGAAGACGCCGATTCCTGGGCTTGGACATTCCAGCCCCATCGTTTGGCAGGGCAAGATCTTCGTCGCTTCGGCCGTACGCAAAGATGGCGATGCGCCGCTCAAAGTTGGTCTTTACGGCGCTGGTGATTCGGCTGACGACGATGTGGAACAGAGCTGGAAGATTTACGCGCTCGATAAGAGCACCGGCAAGATCCTGTGGGAACGAACCGCGCACACGGGCACCCCAAAGGCGCGGCGTCACACCAAGGCCACTCATGCCAACACAACGGTGACCACGGATGGCAAGCGAATCGTCGCGTTCTTTGGATCCGAAGGCTTGTACTCTTACGATCTCGACGGCAAGCTGCTTTGGAAGAAAGATCTCGGCTTGCTTGACTTCGGCCCTTGGAACGATCAGTCGCTTTCCTGGGGATTTGCTAGTTCACCGGTCTTGTTCGAAGACACAATCGTCGTGCAGTGCGATCGCAAAGGCGATCCGTTCGTAGCGAAGTTCAGCGCCAAAGATGGACGTGAAATCTGGCGAACATCGCGCAAAGGCACGGCCATCAATGGCTGGGCGACTCCTGCGGTGGTGCGCGCGGGCAAGCGCACGCAGGTGGTGCTGAATTCGTATCCGTACATTGCAAGCTATGACTTTGAGACTGGCAAGGAACTGTGGCGCTTGAAGTCCCTTGGCGACATCCCTGTGCCCACGCCAGTCTTCGCCAACGGACTCATCTACGTCACCAACGCGCACGGTGGCGCTGCTCCGCTGTACGCGATCAAGCCCGAAGCGGAAGGCGACATCACGCCCGCCGCAGGCGCAACGACATCGAGCGGCGTGGTGTGGAGCGAGCCTCGCAACGGAGCCTACATGCAAACGCCGCTGCTTGCAGGCGGGCTTGTCTATAGCTGTTCCGATCGTGGAGTGTTGAAGGTCTTCGATGCGTTAACCGGCAAGCTGCACTATCAGCAACGCATTGGCGGCGGAACCACAGGCTTCAGTGCATCCACTGTCATTGCAGGATCGGCAGCCTATCAGACAAGCGAAGAGGGCGAAGTCTATGTCTTCGAGACTGGGCCCGCTTACAAGCCCTTTGGCATGAGCAAGCTCGGCGAGATTACGATGGCGTCGCCCGCGATCTCAGACGGCACGCTTTACTTCCGCACGCGCCGTCACCTGATTGCGGTTCACTGAAGTTTGGCTTCGAGCTCGGTCCAACGATGATAGAGCTTGTCGACGACTGACTGCGAATGGTTCATCTCTTCGCTGATCTGCTGGAGACGCGCGCCATCGGTCACGACCTCCGGATGTTCGAGCAGAGCCTTTTTCGCTTCGAGCAACTGCTCGGCATCATGGATCTTGGCTTCCATCGATTCCAACTCGCGGGTCTCGTTGTAGGAAAGTTTCTTCTTCGGCGAGGTGCCGCCAGACTTGCCCCCGGTGGCGGCAGCTTTGGCTGCGACCTTAGCGGCTGCGCGCCGGTCGACTTGGCCCTGTTCCCACTGATAGTAATCCGCGTAAAGCTGCGATGTGCCGTCACCATGCAAGCCCAGCACGATGTTCGAAACACGATCCAGCAAAAAGCGATCGTGCGTCACGAGGATCAGCGCGCCTGGAAAATCGACAAGGCTATCCTCAAGCACTTCGAGCGTTGGAATATCGAGATCGTTGGTCGGTTCGTCAAGCAACAAAACATCCGCGGGACGCAACATCAACTGCGCGATCAACAAACGCGCCTTCTCGCCGCCCGAAAGCCTTTCGACTGGCATGTCGAGTTGATCGACTTGGAACATGAATCGCCGCGCCCAACCAGCGACATGCACGACGGTATCGCGAAAAATGATCGAATCGCCGTCGGGAGCCAATGCTCGGCGCAGTGTCATCTTCGGATCCAGCGCGTCGCGGTTCTGATCGAAATAGACGATCTTCAGTTGGTCAGCGCGTTCAATCGTGCCTGAATCCTGCGGCATCGCACCCATCAGCAACCGCAGCAGCGTAGTCTTGCCAGTGCCATTGCCGCCAGCAAGACCGACACGAACACCCGGCAGCAGCGTGAGATCCAGACCATCGAACAGCAGCTTGCCGCCAAGGGTTTTCGAAACATTCTCAGCGTGGATCAACCGCTTGGTCTTGCGCCCGGAGGCCGTAAAATCCAGCCCCGCCGTGGTAACGCGCAATCGCGATTGCAGATCGCCCAATTCGCCGATCATCTTTTCCGCACTATCGATGCGAGCTTTGGATTTCGTAGTGCGCGCCTTCGGCCCGCGCTGCAGCCATTCCACTTCGCGCCGTACGCGGTTGGCAAGAGAATCCTGATACTGGGCCTGCGCCGAGAGAAAGTCCGCGCGACGTTCCAAAAATTCCGAGTAATTGCCATCGGTAACGAAGAGGCTACCCGGATAGACTTTGTTCAACTCGGCGAGGCGGTTGGCGACATTATCGAGAAAGTAGCGGTCGTGACTAACGAGCAGCGTGGCAAAACGCGCGTTGTTGAGCAGCTTTTCGAGCCACTCGATGCCTTCGATATCCAGGTGGTTCGTCGGCTCGTCGAGGAACAACAGATCGGGACGCGAAGCGAGTCCGCGGCAGATGGCGAGGCGCTTACGCCAGCCTCCGCTCAAACGGGCAGCTTCGAAATCATGATCCAGAAACCCTGCCTGACTGAGCACGTTGGCTGCGGTGACTTCGCGCTCTTCGGGAGGCCAGGCATCTACGAGTACGGCTTCTGTGACCGTGATGCCGGGTTCAAACGCGGCATCCTGCGGAACGTAGCTGAGGCGCGTGCCACGCTTTATCGAGCAGATGCCTGCGTCAGGCTGTTGGATACCCGCAAGCATTTGCAGAAGAGTGGATTTTCCAGCGCCATTGGGACCGATGAGAGCCATGCGGTCCCCGTCATTCACTGCGAGTGAAATGCCTTCAAAAAGAGGTTTCGATCCGAACGTGCGCGCCAGTGACTGCGCGTTGACAAGATTCATTAGCTGTCTTCATTTGTACCATCCGGCCCTAGCAGACAGCGGAAAACAGTCGTCGCATCGGCTCGGTTCGGGCCGCCAGCAAGGGCGAGAGTCCCCGGCTACGAAGCGAATGCGGGTCCGCGCCATGATGGAGCAAGAAGGCTGCAAAATCTGCCTTGCCGCAGTTGACTGCACGGCGAAGAGGCGTATCGCTGTTGCTGTCGCGAGCTTCCAAATTCACCCCGTATTCCACCAAAACCGTGCCGACTTCCACGTTGCCCCGCCGCGCGGCCATGTGCAAGGGTGTACAGCGCTTGACGCCTTCGCAGGCATCCACAAATGAGCCGCGCTCGATCAACATTCGGGCGACAGCGGCGCCGCCAGTGTGGCATTCGTTGGACAGCGAGTAGAGCGGAGTGTGGCTTCCCTGGTCTTGTGCGTTGGGGTCTGAACATTGGTTGAGCAGAAGCTCGACGAGATTCGTGCGGCCTGCAGCCGCGGCGGCGTGCAACAGTGTTTCGCCACCGTATCTTTGCTGGGGTAGATCCGGGTTGTCCGAGAGTGCCTTGCAAACGTATGCTTCCACAATTGTCTGGCGGCTGGGAAGCAATTCACTGATGAAATTGGCATAAAGCGACCGGTTGCGCCGGAACAGTTCGCACAAATCCGGACTTTCAGCCAGCGTTATAGTCTGCTTTACGCGGCCATCTCGAAACGCTTCGATGGCATCGTCAAGCAATTGCTGGCACCTCCAACGAGGCCCAAGCTCTTCGGAAACGACAATGGATTTCGGCTTTCTGCCAGTGTTGACCAAGTCAACTGAGGCCGCATCGAAGAGCGCTCGAAGCTACTCGCGGGCGCGGTCCGAAAGATCGGGCTCAACCACCAACGCCGTTTCGCATCCTCTGGCGGACCATCCAGGAACTGCGCCAAGTATGCGGCGAACTCCTCAATGGCACCAGTGAATGTCTTTCCAGGGTAGAAATGGCGCAAGATTGGATCCTGCGCCACTCGCGAGTAGAACGCGACCGCGAGCCTCTTGCAGGCGTCTCGTCCTCCATACTCGTCATGAAGACTCATCAGGGCTGTATGTGAATGGCCGGCGCCTTCGCATCGTTCACAGCTTTGTTGAAGGCTGCGACATCTTCTGTGACGAGCTTGTCGATTCGTTGCGCGGCATCCTCGACTGCTTTCTTCGTCAACGCAATCTGATCCAACTGGCTCTTGGCGGGAGCGGCGGAAAAGCTATCGAGTCCATTGGTGAGTTGACCGATGCGCTGCGTCAAACCGGGTAGTTGGAACTTCGGTTCTGACTTGGCGAGATGCTCCTTCAGTTCTTCTGGCGTAGGCGCTGGACCAAATGGACCTCTTGCAGCGAAGTTCGGGCGAATCTCTTCGAGCTTTGTCTTGAGATCCGCGGCAAGCTTGGTGACGTTCGCGGGAGCCTTCCATGCATCGGGACGCTTCCACGCATCGGTCAACGACTTCAGCGCCGTATCCACGGTGGTGAACTTCTTGCGAAGATCCGCCGCGCGCTTCGAAAGATCCATCAGTTCGTTGATCGCTTCGCGGCGCTTGACGCGGTCGGCGGCGCTGAACCAGGTGATGCGCGGATCTTCTTCCACTGTGAACGTCTTGGTGACAACGCTCGTGCCAAGAGTAACTTCAGCAGTGTACTTGCCCGGATCGACGGAAGGCCCGCCCAGCGCGCTTTCGGCGCTATCGCCGCCGCCTTCTGCGAAGCGATTGGCCTGTTCGATTTCCTGCGGCGTGGGAGGCACGACGCGATCCATCTTGAGGTTCCAAACAATGCGATTGAGGCCCGCGTCGAGTGACGCGGAGGCCGGGATATTGCGTACCAGCTTGCCAGCCGCATCCAGAATGCGGATCTTCACCGTCTTCGGATCGGGCTTGGCGGTAAAGTGGATATCGAGAATCGCACCTTGCGGCGGATTCCTGGCGAAGAACATGTCGTGCGCATCGAAGCCACGCTTGCGCGCAAGACGCCACATCGTCGCGGGGCGCATATCGTAAAGCTGCACCGCGGCCTCATTGGCTTTCGCCTGTTCGAGAGCCGAGATGCTATCGAGAATCCACACCGAGCGCCCGTGTGTGCCCAGCACCAGATCGTTGTCGCGGGGATGTATCGCGATATCGTCGACTGGAACGCGCGGCAGATTGTTCTTGAATTCCTGCCAATTGTCGCCAGCATCGAAGGAAACGTACAAGCCAAACTCACCGCCCGCAAACAGAAGATTTGCATTGCGCGGATGCTCGCGTACTACGTTCAAGACGCCGCCTGTTTCCGGGATGCCGCGCTTGATCGGCTTCCAGGTTTCGCCGAAGTCAGTGGTCTTGTACAGATAGATGCCGAAGTCGTTTGTGCGATGTCCATCGAAGGCCGCGTATGCAGAGCCCTGATTGTGCTGCGATGCAATGACGCGACTGACATAAGTTCCTTTCGGAACACCGGGAACATTGCCGATGACGTTCTTCCATGTCTCGCCATCTTTTGAGACATGCAGGTTGCCGTCGTCAGTTCCGGCCCAGAAGATACCGGCGCGAGTCGAGGATTCACCGATCGTCGTTGTGGTCGGAAAGTTCGCGACACCGTCGTTGCGTGCAAGAGTCGTGCGGTCGCCAACCGACTTACCCATGATCGACAACGTGTTGCGATCGACATTCGTCGTAAGATCGGGGCTCACGCGCCTCCAATTGTCACCTTGATCATTCGACTTGAAGACGAAGTTGCCGCCATAGTAAACCTGCTTGCGATCATGCTTGGAAATCAAGATCGGCGAGTTCCACTGAAAGCGAAAGCGATCCATCTGATCGTTGTCTTCGCGCGGCCGGATCGAGCGCGCCTCATGCGTGCGCAAGTCGCGACGCGACAAGTTGCCGTCCTGCGATTCCGCATAGACGATGTGCGGTTCTTCGGGATCGATCTGCGCATAGAAGCCATCGCCACCTTGCACGGTGTACCAGTCTTCATTGGTGATACCGTGCGCGTTGGTTGTGGCGCTCGGTCCACACCAAGTGTAGTTATCCTGCAGCCCGCCGCAGACTTTGTAGGGCTTCGAGTTGTCGAGTCCGATCTCGTAGAACTGGCCGAGAGCGATTTGCGCACGTTGATCCCAAAGGCGGCCCTGATCGCGAGAGAAGTGGATGCCTCCATCGCAGCCAGTGATCATGTTGTTGGAATTGGCAGGGTCGATCCACATGGCGTGGTGATCGGAATGCAGAACGGATCCGCGCTGCGTCGTGAACGTCTTGCCGCCGTCTTCGGAATAGTGGAGCGAGACGCCGAGCACCCAGATACGTTGATCGTTGTTGGGATCGATGCGGACATTCGAAAAATACATCGGGCGCGGATTCGTGTTCGACATCTTTGTCCACGTCTCGCCCTTGTCATTGCTGCGATACAAGCCTGGCTGCTGCGATTCAACTAGCGCGTAGACGACGTCGCCATTGCGGCGAAAGACATCGAGTCCGATACGCCCAAGGTCTTCTTGCGGCAGGCCCTTGCTGACCTTCTTCCAAGTTCCGCCACCATCGACAGTGCGATAAATCGCGCTGCCCGGGCCCCCGCCATTCATGCCGAAAGCGGAACGTCGACGCTGATAGGCAGCAGCAAAGATCGTATCGGGATTCTGCAGATCCATGGCGATATCGTTGACTCCAGTGTCGGGGTTGAGGAATAGAGCCTTGGTCCAGGTCTTGCCGCCATCGATAGTTTTGAACACGCCGCGCTCTTCATTCGGCCCCCACAGGTGGCCCGCCGCAGCGACGTAGACGATGTTGGGATTCGTGGGATGAATCAGGATCCGCCCAATGTGATGGGTGTCTTTAAGCCCCATGTTGACCCAAGTTTTGCCGCCATCCTGCGACTTATAGACGCCGTTGCCCCACGACGAGCTTTGACGATTGTTCGATTCGCCGGTGCCCACCCAGACGGTTTCGGGCTCCGAAGGATCGACGGTAACATCGCCGATGCTCGACAAAGATTGGTCGTCGAAGATCGGGTTCCAAGTGATGCCGCCGTTGACGGTCTTCCAAACGCCGGCCGATGCTGTGGCCGCGTAGACAGTGTTGGGATTGGATTCGACAACGGCGAAGTCGTCGATGCGACCGCCCATGTTCGCGGGTCCGATTTCGCGAAACTTGAGCGATTTGAAGTGAGCGATGTTCTGTGCGTCGGCGACGAAGGCGAGCAGGAAGAGGCTGAAGAGAGCAACCCGAATCATCTAAATGTTGTAGCAGAGTTTAGGGTCGGCGAATACAGGCGGACGGGCTGTCATAGCTGGTGCGCGAGTGCGCGAACGGACGCATTACTTTCATTTTGCCGGGGCCATCGTGCAGTAGCAGATATTCCGTATAGTTGAGTCCATCGGCCGGACCGTCCTTTGCCAGCTCATCCGCAGTTGATTCCACCACCATGCAGGTGACACAGTACGCGATCCCGGCCTCCTTCTCCACCAGCTTGATGGAATCGATCAAGGCGATGTGTTCTGTGCTGTTCCAGATCAACGCATCGCCGGGACGTATATCGTCGAGCTTATTGATTGAACTCCAGTTTTTCTTGGCCTGTTCGATATTGAACGCCGAGGGTTCGATGGGCCAAACCTTGGTCCCGTAGTAGGATCTCGCGAGTCCGCTGCAATCGAAGCCGATGTTCTGGTCTCAAGTACTGTTGAATCTGCGACCGGCTCGCGGGCAACACTCCGAGGTCGACAGCTGTGCGCAGGACCATTTGAATTTCGTCAGTGGTTCCTTTGCCGACGAACGGCCGTTAGAGTTCCCAATATGTAGACGATATCCGCGCGAAAGATCGTTCGGGTATAGGTCGATGATTCGCGGGTTGTCTCCGCGCGAACCGCAGTGCGATAGTATCCTTGTCCAAGTTTCTCGTAGTGTTTGAACACTAGGCTCGACAAGATGCCGAAGGCCTTCTGTCCGGAAACGGTCGAGAATCCGCCGGTGTTGTAGCCTTCGGCATTGTTGCGGTACTCGTGTACATCCAAACCAGAGACTTGCGACCCGTTCAACAAGGGAACGTTCAGATAGCGATACGTCCGATAAAGGCCATAAGGCGTCAGAGTGCTCATGAACTCTACAGTGCGATCGAGTAGCAAACTGGCTCAGCGCTGAACAAGAATCTTTCCGTTCACCCCGAGTCATCGCATCCGCGGATGGATTCGACTCCGCACAAACCGGTAGAAGCCACGAAGCGTGTAGATCACGGCGGCGATGATCAACAGGAACTTGATGGTTGCAAAAGTGGAGGAGATCGCGGGCCAGGGCTGAACGGTCTCTCCGGCGAGCATTCGGTTGATCGCGCGGTTCTCGATGAGATCGCAGATTCCCGCGATGATCGATCCATACATCCACCGCCTGCCCCACTTGCCCGTCGTCGCGAGATAGCAGCCGAGGGCGAGCGTCGCTGAGTAGATCGGGATCCACGGATCGTCCTGCTGCTGCAGGCGGACGGCGGCCTTCATTCCAGCATCCGACCAGCCGCCGACGATGTAGTTTGCATACGTCTCGATCGGCGCGAGTTCGAGCGCGACGATGCCGGGCCATTCCATGCCCTTGCCGTCCGGACGAAAGTAGACCGTCGCGGCCAGCAAAAGCGCGTAGATACAGCGCAAAATCACGCGTCGTAGACCATCTGGATAAGCGCCGCGATGTAGCCGTAGGAAAATGCGAATGCCTGTTTGCTCTTCTCATCGCCATCGATATGCGGCACATGATCGGGCATCATCATCTTGTCGAAGCCGACTTCTTTGTACGTGCGGATGCACTTCAAAAAGTTGACATCGCCGCAATCGGGCAAAGTCTCGCGGAACTTCAGGAACCCGCCTTCGATATTGCGGAAGTGGACGTTGAAGATCTTCTTACGCTTGCCGAAGTAGCGGATGACATCGTGGATTTCCTTGTCTGGATTTTTCATCGATTCGCAGATCGTGCCCTGACAGAAGTTGAGTCCGTGATAGGGGTTCTCGTTGATCGAGACGAAACGCTTCAGCCCATCGGCGTTGCCCAGCACGGTCTCGACGCCGCGGAATCCCTTCACCTTCGGAACCATCGGATCATTGGGATGACAAGCCATCTTCACTTTGTTTTCCGCAGCCACGGGAATCACGCGCTTGAGGAAGTATTCAATGCGTTCCCAGTAGAGGTCGGCGGGCACGGGTCCGGCTTCGGTGAGGGGCGGATCCTGCTTGAGCGTCTTGAAGTCGAACGTGCTGTAGTGGGCACCTCCGCGTCCAATCGTCGACGGATTGCGAACCACGCCGAGCACACTCATGTTGTACTTCACCGACGGGATGCCAACCTTTGCGATGTTGCGGATCATCTCGCAGATCTCGTCGATGGCGCGATCGCGTTCCGGACTCTTGCCCATCATAATCGCTGGATACTCCGCCTTGGTGATGTAGGCGGAACTCAGCGGCAGCGGCACCATATCGAGATAGATGCCGTAGGATTCGACGCGCTCGCGAAGGCGCGAGAGTCCGTCGACAGACCACGAAGCGTCCATCTTGCGCGAGGGCAGCGTGCTGCAGATGTGGTTGCATCCGAGGGCCGTCAAGACAGACAAGGCATTGTTCGAGGAATCGTTCTGCGTGCCCAGATACATGCGTCCGGGCTTGATGGGTGGAAGAGGGAGCTTCTCGGCGCGCGGCGATTCGGCGGGCTTGGCCGCACCAGCGCGATCCTGCGCTGCCAATTGAGAGGCTGCGGCGGTGGCGGCGAGAAAGATACGGCGATCCATTTTCGGCATGTCGGTTTCCGCGATCATATCACTACTCTCCGGCTACAGAACTGGCATATGCTGGACAGGATGGGACAATCCACCAGACGCCACTTCTTCTTCGGATCGCTCCTGGCCGGAGCCGTCCCCTCAGCCGGCTTCGGCAGCGTGCCTTCTTTGCGCGCCCTTGGATACAAGCCCTACTACAACAAGCTCAACGTCGCCGCCATCGGCTGCGGAGGCCAGGGTGGACAGATCCTCAATCAGGCCGCCGCCACTGAGAACATCGTCGCGCTGTGCGATGTGGATGAGGTCCGCGCAGCCGAGAACTTCACCAAGTTCGCAAAGCAGCCCAAGTACAAAGACTTCCGCGAAATGCTCGACAAAGAGGGCAAGAACATCGACGCCTGCACCATCGGCATCCCCGATCATATGCATGCCACGGTGGCGCTCGACTGCATGCGTCGTGGCAAGCACGTCTATGTCGAGAAGCCCCTGACACGCACGCCTTGGGAAGCGCGCCTGCTGCAAGAAGCGGCCGTGAAATACAAGGTCACGACGCAGATGGGCAACCAGGGATACTCTCACGAGAGCATCCGCACGGCTTCTGAAATTGTATGGTCGGGCGAGATTGGGGATGTGACGGAAGTGCACGCGTCGGCGAGTCCCGGCACGCATCCCACGGGATTGGGCGAAGCTCCGCCAGAGAGATCGGTGCCTTCGTCTTTGAACTGGGATCTCTGGCTCGGAGGCGCAAACATGCGCGCCTACGCGGCCGAGTACACGCCATACAACTGGCGAGGCTTCTTCGATTTCGGCACTGGACAGATCGGCAACTGGGGCATCCATACGATGGGTCCGGTAAACATGGCGCTGCAGTTGGGCGCACCGACCAGCGTCGAAATGATCAAGGTGGAAAAGCCCAGCAAGCTGAGCTTTCCGGAGCGCGCGGTGTTGAAGTTCGAGTTCCCTGCCCGCGGTGGGATGCCTCCGGTCGCTATCTATTGGCACGATGGCGCGCAACCGGGCGACCCCGAAGCGTGGACGGTTCCGGGTATGGAAGGCGAACAGATTCTGCCTCCCAGCAACAACCTCAGGGATAAGGGACGCGGCGGTGCGCCCGCTGGTGGCCCCGGACCGGGTGGACGCCGCCCGCAAGGAGGGCCACGCATGGGCGCCGGCGGAACCGGAGTCACTGTATACGGACCGGAACGCAAAGCCACCCAACCCGGCCTGTTGACGGGCAATGGCGCGGTCTTCGTGGGAACCAAGGGCATGATGGCAACAGTCGAACGCGGCGAAGGCGTGCACCTTCTTCCCGCCTCGCGCTGGAAGGATTACAAGCTTCCCCCACAACTGCTGCTGCGCTCGCCAGGCCATATGGCGGACTTCATCCGCGGATGCAAGAGCGGCGATCAGACGGTCTCAGACTTCAGTATTTCCGGCCCTTACGCCGAGTGGATGCTGTTGGGCGTGATCGCATTCCGCGTGCCTGGCAAGTTGCTGTGGGATAGCAAGACCCTGCGCTTTACCAACAGCGTTGAGGCCAACAAGTATGTGAAGCCCGCGTTTCGCAAGGGTTGGGAACTGAAGCTGTAGGATGTTCGAATACGGACGCCGGAATCCTTCGATCGGACAGTGCGCAGCGGCTAACCGATTGAGGTTCCGGCGTCCTGTCTTTGGCACGGTGCGTGCTTTGTTCAAACCGATGCTCTCAATTCTTGCCCTCGTCGTTGTCGCTACCGCTCAGGATGCAGACCCCGCCATCGCTGGCATCGTGGCAGCCGCGCGATCGTTCGACGAACGGCTTCCCAATTACATCTGCAAACAGGTCACCACGCGCTTTCAAGGCGCAACCATGGAAGGTCCGTGGAAGCAAGTGGATACCTTCGAAGAACAGCTCACCTATTTCAATCGCAAAGAGAATCACAAACTCACCTCGATCAAAGGCAAAGCAGTGGACAACAAGCGTCGACCTCGCGGCGGACTGAATACGGGCAACCTTTTCGGCGGGATGTTGTCCGGGGTGTTCCGAGTCGAATCGAAAGCGGAATTCGAGCGCGATGGCGAGGAGACAATTGCGGGGCGCAAAGCGATCCGACTGCGATATCGGGTGCTTCGCGAGAATTCCCGATGGACGAGTTCCGCGAACAAACAATCTTATGTTCGAGGGTTCAAGGGGCAAGCGTGGGCGGACGCAAAAACTTTGGATGTCTTGCGGTTTACCGGCCAGGTTGAGCCGGAACCCGGAGATCCGGAGTGGCTAGGTCGTACGAAGATCGACATGATTTATGGCTTCGTGAAAATCGGCTCCGATGAACACCTGCTTCCCGTGCGCTCCGAGGTCAGACTCGAACTCGAGAAGAAGCCCAAGAGGAATGTGGCGGAATTCAGCGAGTTTCGCCAATACAAGACGGAAACGAAAATCGAGTTCGGCGACGCCAAGTGAGATCCAGGCGTGCATTGGCACGCCCAGATGCCGATCCAATCGGTTAGTGCCTACTGCGCGAAGCAGTAAAAGCGCCCGGTTCCGCCGGTGGAAACAAGATTCGGCTGGCTGCAACCGCGTGTCGGATGCGCAGAGTTCCAGCTTGTGCCGTCCGTGCCGCCGCCCGTGCGGTCGTGATGTCCGATTTGCGCCACGCCTTCGCCGCCACTCGTCCAGTTCTTGCAGGTCTTGTCGCCGGCGGTCGCCGGAAACGCAGTGCCGTCGCCTTTCGATCCCGACAGAATGTCGTGCGTGTTGGGATTGTAGCCGCGTCCCGCCACGATCTCGCCCTTCTCGGTGAGCGACGTCTGCAAGCCAAGCTTGTTGTTGGCGCTGTGCAGATCTTCCACCGACTTCGCCACCATTTCGCCCTTGATGTTGAACCACGGACCTTTGCCGATGCGATCCTTGGCATTCACCGCCTGCGGATCTTGCGTGGAAAGATACGCGCGCCAAGTTCTGGCGGGGCCGGCACCGGCGGCTTGCGCGAGTTTTTGGCAGTGTGCGTCCGCACCTGCGAGGCCACCGAGATCGGCGCCATTTCCTGTGCCGGCCGAGGTGATGAAGAAGCTGACCTTTTCTTTGTCGAGAGCAGGTGCTTGTTGTGCGAGCGCGATCGCGCCGCCAATCGTGATACCGATGAAGAGATTTCTCATATCGACGTTAGTTTACACCCGTGCTACCGTTTGCAAATGGTTCGGATCGCTTTGATTGGAGACCGCAGTGACGATGTCGTGGCGCATCGTGCGATTGACGCCTGTTTTCAGCTGTTCGACGATGTCGAAGCCGTGTGGAAGCACACGAAGGCAATTGGCGACCTCAGCAAGTGCAAGGGCATCTGGTGCGTGCCGGGCGAGTCCGTATGCGGATACCGAAGCCGCACTGGCTGCGATCCGTTTCGCCCGTGAGCATCGCGTGCCATTCCTCGGCACTTGCGGTGGTTTTCAACATGCAATCGTTGAGTACGCGCGCAATCTGTTCGGATTCAGTGAAGCCGATCACGCGGAAAACAATTCGGCGGCATTGATGCCGGTGATCGCTCCGCTCGAATGCGCATTGGTGGAGAGTTCCGGCGAGATCATGCTGTCCGACGGTCGAATCCGCAGCGCCTACAACGATGCGACAAAGATCGAAGAAGGTTATCACTGCAGCTACGGCTTCAATCCCGCCTACGTCGATCTTCTCTTCGCCAACGGCGATCTGCGAGCCACGGCGCACGATTTCGCGGGGGATGTCCGCGGGGTGGAACTGCGAGGCCATCCGTTCTTTGTCGCTACGCTGTTTCAATCCGAACGGCGGGCCTTGCGCGGAGAAATGCCGCCTCTAGTGAAGGCCTTCGTCGCCGCCGCAAGACTCAATTAGGGCACTGAAACAACAGGAACTGCGGTCGTGTTCCAATCCGGAGCCTGCACGTCCATCAACTCCCGTACGAAGAAATCCGCGCGCTTGCGGTCGTAGTAATCCCCCCATCCACCATGATTGCGGCCCGGCAGAAACAATAGATCGAAGGTCTTGTTCGCCTTGATCAAAGCATTCACCACCTGCATCGTCGACGCCGGATCCACATTCGTATCCAGTTCCCCAACCGCCAACAGCAATCGGCCCTTGAGCTTGTGCGCCTGTTCCACGTTGGAACTCGCCACATACTCAGGACCCACGGGCCAACTCATCCACTGCTCGTTCCAGGAAATCTTGTCCATTCGATTGTCGTGGCACCCGGCCGAAGACGCCGCTGCTTTGTAGAAGTCGCCATGAAACAGCAGCGCACCCAACGAACTCTGGCCTCCCGCCGAATGACCATAGATGCCGAGCCGCGCAAGATCGTACCAAGCGTACTTCGCAGCCACAGCCTTGTGCCAGAGGATCCGGTCTGGAAATCCAGCATCGGCAATGTTCTTCCAACACACATCGTGAAAGGCCTTCGAGCGGTTCGACGTCCCCATGCCGTCCATCTGCACAACGATGAAGCCGAGTTCCGCCATCGTCTGCATCGCATGCGCCGGTGAGAACGTCTTGGGCACAAACGAATCGTGAGGACCCGCGTAGATGTACTCAAGCACCGGATACTTCTTCGCAGCATCGAAGTTCGACGGCCTGTAGATCACGCCCCAGATGTCGGTCTTGCCATCGCGCCCTTTTGCCGCAAAACTTTCCGGAACCGGCGTCTGCGCAACGCCACCGCGTTCGAGGGTCGCGACAAGAGAGAAGTCCGCGCCACGCCGCAACTCACTCATAGCAGGCGTCTGTGGATTCGAATAAGTATCGATGAAAGCTGACATGTCGTCAGCGAACGCCAATGCATGATTCACATCGGGATTCGACGTCAGCGGCGTCAGTCCGCTGCCATCGAAGTTCACCCGGAACCAATGTACAAAATACGGATCCTTGCCCCCATGCATGCCGCTTGCAGCGAACCAGATCTGCCGTTTCCGATCGTCGACCTTGGCCACCGAACGCACCACCCATTCGCCGTGGGTGATCGGATTCTTCACCAGTCCAGTCAATCCGTCGTAAAGGTAGAGATGGTTCCAGCCATCGCGCTCACTCATCCAGATCAACTCGCGGCCATCGTCCGCGTGATGAACGAAACGCTTCGAGTAATAACAAAAAAACGTCGAAGACCGCTCGTCGATCAACGCGCGCGCAGAGCCCGTAAGCGCATCCACTTCGATCACGCGATACAGCCGATGTCCGCGCTGATTGTATTCGAAGGTGAACGCGCGCGAGTCTTTGCGCCAAGCGATCCGCGACATTGAGTAGGGATTCGCAAACAGGGCCGTGTCGATCGAGAACGCCTTGCGCGCGAGCACATCGAACAGCACCGGAACCGGCACATCCAACGCATCGCCGGGCTTCGCGTATTCCATAAACGAAGATTTCGGCTGCACCTGATCTTCGGGCGACGACTCGATATAGGGGATCTTCCGACGCTGTCCGGGGCGCACGCGGTACACCGCCAATTTCTTCGAATCAGGCGACCACGCGGCATCGCTGAGCGCATAGTAGTTGCCTTCGGATCCATCGAAGCTCAACGCCACCGCATCTTTCGATCCTCGTGCGCGGATCCAGACATTGTGATTGCGCACAATCGCATCCCATCCGCCATCGAGCGAAGGAACGGCACGATCCAGTTGCGGCACGCGCGGCCCGGGCAATGAACGGATCGTCCGGTTGTCGCCTAGTCGCAGCGGAAGTTTCTCGCAAACATACGTGGCAAGGTTCACTCGCCACCGCGATTCGAGCGTCACAAACTCAATGGCATTGTCGTTCATGAACTCGATCGAAGTGAATCCCAAGTTGTCCGGCTTCACGGGCGTGCCGGAGGCAAGTGCCAACGCCGCAGCGAGACGCTCCGCATCGAAGGCCGGTGATTTCGCGCCTGCGGCCGCGTCGACAACGATGAACTCAGAACCGCCGCGCCGGTACCAGAAGCGGTTCGTTTTGCCAATCGCCTGCGCCGGATCGACAGAAACGGCACCGGCCTGACGCGCACGATCGCGCCATTCCGCCGACCTGCGGTAATCTTCCAACCTGCCCTGCCCAAAACAGGAAACCGCCAACAATGCCAGCAACAGACGCATTCTCTGAAAGTACATCAACTGCTACGCTGGCAGCGTGGCGATAAGAAAGAAGCGCGATCGCACGCAAGAACAACTCGACCAACTTCGCGACATCCGAGGCCAGGCTGCGGCGTCCATTCCCGCACTCGAAGACGCGCTCAGATCGACCTCCAACTATGTCGTCGCAAAGGTCGCAGCGATCATTGAGGACGAAGCGCTGCGGCAAATGACATCGCAGTTACTCGCGGCTTTCGACCGCTTCATGCCGGACGCCCCGCGAATCGACAAAGGATGCGCAGCCACAACGGCCATCGTCAAAGCGCTCTCCGCACTGGATTACCGGGACCCCGCCCCGTACCGCCGCGGTATCCGCCACCACCAGAACGAGGGCCTCGGCCCATTGATGTCGCCACAGAACTCCGCGGTGCCTGCGCCATGGGGCTCGCACAAACCAACGACGACCGCGCCATGGACGAGCTGGTGCTGCTGCTCACCGATTCCGAAGCGCCCGCACGGCTCAGCGCCGCTCGTGCCATCGGATGCCGCAACGATGCAACTGGAATCCCGGTGCTGATGCTGAAGGTCCACTTGGGCGATCGTGAAGTGGAAGTATTGGCGGAGTGCATGGCATCCATCCTCGCCATCTCGCTCACTCAAAGAACATGAAACTTCGTCGTCGAGCAACTCGGTATCGGCGGCAACGACAGGGCTGAAGCCGCCGCACTTGCCCTGGGCTCGGTGCGCGATGAGCGAGCGTTCGACGCCTTGCGTGAAACGTGGACTTCGACACCTTTTCGGAACCATGAGCGAGCGCATCCTGCACGCGATGGCGATGAGCCGTACCGAGAAGGCCATTGGATTCCTCAACGAGTTGATTGCCAAAGAACCATTGCGGACTGCCAGCATGGCGGTCCGGGCCTTGGCGATGCATCGGCGGGATTCGCGAATCACTGCGATGGTCGAAGCAAATCTGGAAGCGCGGCCCGAACTGGCCGCTGTCATACGCGACTCATTTAACAGGAGTACACTAGAGTAAATTAAGACGAACGCAAACTCGCTCCAAAGAGGATATTTCTAACGTGTTGCAGCTTCCGGCTAGGATCGGTAAGTACGAGCTCCAGGACTTTCTTGGCGGTGGCATGTCCCATGTCTATCGCGCGCAGGATACTGTCCTAGGCCGCCAAGTGGCAGTGAAGATTCTGACCGCGCAAGGCGTTTCCGATCCAGAAGCAAAGGCTCGTTTTTTGCAGGAAGCACGAGTCGCCAGCAACATTTCGCACCAGAACATCATCAGCGTTTTCGACTTTGGCGAAGAGTCTGGCAAGCCGTTCATGGTGATGGAATTCCTGGTCGGCGAGAGCTTGCGCGATGCGATGAAAAATCATCACATCGGCGATCTCAACCGCAAGCTCAGTCTGGCGTTGCAGATCGGTCGAGCGCTCGAACACATCCATCAGAAAAAGATCATCCATCGCGATATCAAACCTGAGAACATCCAGATCGATGGTGCAGGCAAGATCAAGCTGATGGACTTTGGCATCGCCAAAAGCGAAGGCCTGTCGCTGACACGCGCCGGGTTCACACTGGGCACGCCGTATTACATGGCGCCGGAACAAGTGCTCGGGCAGCAGGTCACACACTCGGTGGATATCTACGCGTTTGGCGTGATGCTCTATGAGATGCTGGTGGGCACAAAGCCGATCAGCGGTGAAACCGTAGAAAAGATCTTCAGCGCGATTCTGTACGAACCACTGAATATGGCACCACTGACGGCAGCCAACGTGCCCGAAGCGGTTTTCAACCTCGTGGGTGCCAGCACCGCTAAGAACGCCGCGGAACGCCCGCAGAGTTTTTCTGTGGTGTGCGCTGAGATCGAGCGGATCCTGCAGAATCCTTCCGCATCCGGCCGTTCGCAAATCAAACCGCCAGCGAATCCCACCGATGGCGGAGACATGCCCGGATGGGTCCGAGCACTACCGCCATTTCTTCAAAGCCAGGGTGCGTTGATGGCAGTTGCGGGGTTCGGTGTCCTTGTGGTGTTATCCGTCCTTTTCCTGATTGGGTATCAGTTCATCAAATAGAAGTGGATCGGGGATCGCGACAAGTCTTTCTGACAGAAGCTATGAACGTACTCTAGTTTTCCGATGCCGTCAACGGCTCACCGAAAATGAAATCATCCATCGCAACCAGATTGCGACCGGTGACCAACGGATCGTCCGCCTCCCCGACGATCGCCGTGCCCGGCGACACGCGAACCTTGGCGATGATCTTGTTCTCAAACACAACTCCCGCAAACGACAAACCTCCGGCATTCGGACGCACATAATAGCGGCCCAACGATCCACCGTCCGCTCGGAAAAATTCAATCCACGTGGAAAACGGAAGCGCGACATTCGAGAACACGGCACCGAATGCAGAAACCGGCCCGCGACGTTCCGTACCTGGCCCGAAGAAGTCGCAGTCGTAAGTGTTGGTTCCTGTAGCGACAAACACCTTCGCGCCGCTGAACGACTTCACCTTGGCGTATCCAAGCTGTTCGCCGGATCCCACCCGGAACGCTTCAATCGCCTGATCGGCACTCGAAAGCACCAAGCCGCGCGCAGAGGTTTTGTTGAAAAAGTCGAAGGCGAAGTCGCCATCCGGCACTCCATCCCAATTGATCTCGCGACGGCCTTTCGGATTCGCCTGCACCACCCCTGGAGTGTTCAGCGGACCAACCGCCTCGCGGAACTCATCCACCGTGGACTGCAGCGATGCGGCACTCGCCCCTGACGCGGTGTAAACCATTGGCACAGGGGCCTTCAGAGATAGATCGGGAATCTGGGAGTGCAAACACGCGAGGGCAAGAACGAAGGTATTCAATGCACCGTACCCATCTTTTCCAGCGGCCAATACACGAACACAGCCTTGCCATAGATGTGGCGACGAGCCACGGTTCCCCAGGCGCGGCTGTCGTTCGACGACGAACGATGATCGCCCATCACGTAGAACTGCTCGTCCGGGACACGCAGTTCCGGATAGCTGCCGTGATCGCGAAAGACATCGGGCACATAGCTCTCCGCAAGCTTCTTACCATTGACGTAGACCTCGCCTTCGTCCACCCGCACCATGTCTCCTGGCAGGCCAACCACCCGCTTGATATAAGACTTGCTGGTATCATGCGGAAACCAGAACACCACCATGTCACCGCGCTCGATGTTGCCGGTGAAACGATAGACAAACTGGTTGATGAAGATCCGTTCCTGATCGGAAAGCGCAGGCATCATGCTCGTGCCTTCGACTTTCACCGGACGATAAACGAACAGAATGATCACGCCCGCTAGTACGACCGCAAGAAACAGATCTCGCACCAGAAAGGCGAAGCCAGAGAACAGGTTGTTCTTCCTTTGCGGTTGAGCTTGCGATCCGGTTTCCTGCATAAGTTGCGATGCCCCTAGAATACACCAACGCTTTCAAGGCCGCACTGATCATTCCGGCCTTCAATGAAGACGCGGTGATCGGGCAAATGCTAGCAGCGGCACCGGCCGGTCTTTACGAAATCGTCATCGTTTCGGACAACGGGTCCTCAGACGGCACGGCGGATGTCGCCTACGCCAACGGGGCAACTGTCGTCAGCGACGACGAGCGCGGCTATGGAGCCGCCTGCTTGCGCGCCATCGCCGCGTTACCCGATACGATCGATGCCGTCGTCTTCATGCAGGCCGATCTCTCGGAATCCTACACCGAAGCCGATTCGCTACTGGCACCCATTCGCAACGGTCAAGCCGATCTGGTGATTGGTAGCCGCACGCTTGGCAACGCCGAACCGGGCGCATTGCTGGCGCACCAGAAATTCGGCAACGATGTCGCAAGTCTGCTCGTGCGGCTCCTGTTCCGCCATCGTTACACCGATCTTGGTCCGTATCGCGCCATCCGCCTCGACAGCCTTCGCGCCATGGGGATGCAGGACCGCAACTATGGCTGGACCATTGAGATGCAGGTGCGGGCGCTGCAACAGGGCCTGCGTGTGATCGAGGTTCCGATCAGTTATCGCATGCGGCAGGCGGGCGTGAACAAGGTGTCCGGCAACCTCACGGCCAGCATCAAGGCGGGCTGGAAGATTGTGACAACGGTGCTGCGCTTGTACTTCGCGATGTGACTACACCGCCTCGCAGGGCGAGCGTGATTCCAAGGGCAGCGAGGCAAAGAATCGCAACGGCCCGCCAAGCGATGCTTTGATGATTCAGGTTCATGAGTTCCATCTGGATCGACAACGGCAAAGCCGCTGGCCCGACATAGAAGAAGGCCAGCAACAACAGGAACCCGACTCGCAGAATCTGCCGCGCCGCCGTTGGCGAGAACAAGATCGCCAGATACGCGGCCGCGCCGCAGATAAACCAAACGGTGGACAAACAGAACATCGCGTAAGTTGTTAGCAGGTTGGCTGGCGGAAGCTGGATCGGCGCAGGGCGCGCCGCGAGATTCAGCGTCACCAATGCCGTGCTCAAGAACAGCAACCCGATGAACCATCCGAACGCGGTCGCTGCACCCACCCAGGTCAGCAGCCGCCGGTAGGATGTCCAAGCTTGCGAGATCCCGAATGCCACCGGTGTCGCGACGAACAGCATCGGGATGAACGCATAGGCAAGGATCATGCGCACGTCCAAAAAATCGAAACCGTGGCGCAACGGGATGAGGACGCCGAATCCCACTAACGATCCCAGCGGCAGCACTGGCGGTCTCACAGAGCTCAATGCGATCGCCCAAAAGGCTTGCAGAAAACTGCGCACTTGGGCTAGGCCAGAATCTCTTTCACGATGTTTCCGTAAACGTCTGTGAGTCGCATATCGCGGCCCGAATATCGATATGTGAGCCGCAGATGATCGATGCCAAGCAAGTGCAACATCGTCGCATGCAGGTCGTGCATATGAACTTTGTTCTCCACCGCGTAGTAGCCAAATTCATCCGTTGCGCCGTATTGGATGCCTGGCTTGAAACCTCCGCCTGCGGCCCACATCGTGAATCCAAATGGATTGTGATCGCGCCCGGTCTTGCTCGTGTCCCCACCTTCGGAAATTTGCGCGCAGGGCGTCCGCCCGAACTCCCCACCCCACAGCACGATGGTGTCCTTGAGTAAGCCGCGTGCTTTGAGATCCTTCAAAAGCCCCGCGATCGGCTTGTCGGTCGACTTCGCATTGATGCGATGCCCTTCCGTGAGGCCGCTGTGCTGATCCCAACGGTCAAGCCCTTTGCGCTGCGGCGTGAGCAGTTCAATGAAGCGGACACCGCGTTCCACGAGCCTACGCGCAATCAGGCAGCTTCGCCCAAACTCGCTCGTCATTTCTTCGTCGATGCCGTACAACTCCTTCGTCGCGTCGGATTCATTGGCGAAATCGAGCAATCCAGGCACTTCACTCTGCATCTTGAACGCCAACTCGTAGTTCGAAATCGTCCCTTCGATCTCACTGACTTGACCGAAACGTTCGAGCACACCCTGATTGAGCTTGCCCAGTAGATTGAGCTTGGCGCGTTGTTGCTGCGCAGTTCCGCGTGGTTCCAGGTCGGCAATGGGATGTTCGCCGCGACGAAACACAGTGCCCTGATAGCTCGCCGGAAGAAATCCGGAACCGAAGCAATCGAGTCCGCCGGGTGGGATGAGTCCGTTATCCAGCACAATGAAGCCCGGCAGGTTTTCCGACGCGGATCCAAGCCCATAGTTGAGCCACGCGCCCATCGAAGGGCGGCCCTGAAATCCAGATCCGGAATGGACAAAGTAGTTCGCCGCGGTGTGTTCCGAATGATCGGCCACCATCGAGCGAACGATGCACATGTCGTCGACGCACCCGCCAACATTGGGGAACAGTTCGCTCACCCAGGCACCGCTTTGCCCGTATTGTTTGAACGAAAACGGCGACCCGTAGATCTTGTCGCTGATATTGAAGACCGTGGTGGGCGGTTGAAACGGTAGCTTCTGGCCGTTGTCGCGTGTGAGCCGCGGTTTGGGATCGAAAGTATCCATCTGCGCCGGGCCGCCGTCCATGAACAGAAAAATGACAGACTTGGCCTTCGCGGGATAGTGCGGTGCCTTGACGGCGGCAGAGGCCTCGCGCGCCATCATGTCGACCAGCGCCAGGCCGCCAAAGCCATTGGCCGCGCGACACAGCATCTCGCGACGGGTGAGCAAACAGGGGTTGGCTGCGCGATGCGTCAATGACTCCGGGACTCTTCGCGCCATCCCCGTTGTTTGCGAACCATCGAATGGTTTACTGGACATACAAAAACTCCGCGGAATTGAACAGCACATGGCAAAGATCGGCCCAGGAGTTCGCCTTCGCAAAAGCCAGAGTCTCGACCGATTCCTGCGGCAAAGGATTACGCCCAAAGGCCTCGTTGTAAAGCTTCGCGATGCGCTTGCCCTCATCCGGTTCTTCACGCGAGACGCGATCCGCCCAAAACTTGGCCTGCTGTTCCACCAACTCATTGTTCATCATCAGCAAAGCCTGCGAAGGAACCGTGGACGCGCCGCGCCCCCCGATCGTCGAGATCGGCAACGGATAGTCAAATGCCAAAAACATCGGCGGCAGAAAGTTCCGGCGAATGTTGATGTAGATGCTGCGGCGCCCTTCGCCATCGAGCGCGCCAGACTTCGGCTTTCCGCGGCCATCCTGATACTTGCTGATAAATGGCAGAATACTCGGACCATACAACGTGCGATTCAGCGCGCCGGAAACCGCCAGCAGCGAATCGCGGATCGCTTCCGCTTCCAGCCTGCGAACTGGCAACACCCCCCGATAATACTTCGATTCGAGCATCGTGCGATGCAGCCACTTGATGCTCCAGCCGTTGTCGATAAAGCCCTGCGCAAGCGTGTCGAGCAAGGCGGGATTCGACGGAGCCTCGCCCATTTTTCCGAAGTTATCGACGCTTTTCACGAGGCCAGTTCCAAAGTGGTGCTTCCAAATGCGATTCACGAAGACACGCGCCGTCAAAGGATTCCGCGGCGAGGCGATCCATTCGGCGAGTTCCAGCCGTCCGCTGCTGTTCGGCTGTATGGACGGCCTGGCATCGCTGACAGCTTTCAAGAATCCGCGCGGGGCGATATCGCCAAGGTTCTCATGCGATCCCCGAATGTGTACCCGAACGTCGTGCGGATCTTCATCACGGCTAATCAGTGCGAAAATACTCGCGGGCGGCTTCGGCAATGCATCCAGTTGGGCCTGCAAATCCGGACGCGGCGTTGCTTCCGCATCCTCGAACGGCGGCGGCTCTTTGTCATCCGAAAACACGATACCGCCCAGTTCGATCTCTCTCTCGGTGTCGCGATCCACCACCTCGAAATAGGAAGTCCGCCCATGTTCCAAAGTCATCCGGATTGACTTCCATTGCCAGCCAGTCTTCTTGACCGGAGCGATATGTTGGCTCTTGTAGTCGCCAGCAACCAGCGTGATGCGGGTCGAGCCACCATCCTTGCCATTGGTCTCGTTGAGGTCGCCACGCAAGAGAACATGGATCCAGAACTTCGGCATCTTGAACTTGTCCGAAGTCAACGAACCCGTCAACGATCGCAGCCCATGCCTCGACACAAACGCCTGCCCTGACGTCTGCCAGGCCGCACGAAAGAGTTGATCGCTGGCGCGCAGTGCAATCTTCGGAGGCGCGACGCTCATCTGCGCCATGATCGCCGTCGCCTTCTCGCGAATCGTCGTAGCTGCCGCCTCACGTGCGGGGCTATCGATGACCGTCTCGCGAAAATACGTGCTGTGCATCATGCCCGCGATGCCATAGTACTCGCGTGTCGGCAGTGGATCGAACTTGTGATCATGGCAGCGCGCACACGAAAGAGTCAGACCGAGAAACGCCTTACTGAGAACGTCCACCTGATTGTCCACAACATCGCTGCGCGTTTTCACTGAGTCGGTTGCTGAGTTCAACACCTCTCCGAACCAGAACATGCCGGATGCGATCGGCGATTCCCAATGCGCACCATCGCGAGAGATACGCGGTTTCGGCAGCAGATCGCCCGCAAGGTGCTCGCGAACGAACTCATCGTAAGGCAGGTCTTCGTTCAACGCGCGGATCACGTAGTCGCGATAGCGCCAGGCATCGAGCTTATCGTTGTCGTATTCGTGCCCGTTGGTTTCGGCAAAGCGGACAAGATCCAGCCAGTGACGCGCCCACCGCTCGCCATAATGGGGCGAGGCGAGCAATCGATCGATCACCCGCTTGTCGGCACCGGCCGCAGCGTCGGCAAGATAGGCGTTCACTTCCGCAGGCGTCGGAGGCAACCCTGTAAGATCGAAGGTCACGCGTCGGATCCAAGCTCGCTTGTCGAGCGGCACGCCTCGAGTCATGTGCTCGTCAATCGTATTAGATGCAGGCTTCAACGGCTGAAAGGCCCAATGCGGAGGCTGTTCTTTCTTCGCCGTCACAGCAGCGGGAATCGCCAAGCCGGAAATCGCCAAGCGAGGATCGGCTGCGCCGCTCTCAATCCAAGTTTTGAAATCCGCAAGCACGCCAGGCGCCAGCTTGCCCGATGGCGGCATCTGCAGCTTGCTTCCGGGCGTGTACAGCAACGCCTTGAAGAGAAGACTCTGTTCCGCAGGCTGGCCCGGCAAAATCGCCGCGCCGGAATCACCACCGCGCTGAAGCCCCGCGGCGGTATCGAGTCGCAGCCCTCCGAACGGAGCTTTCAGATTCGCATTGTGGCAACCGTAGCACTTTTCCACCAGCACTGGCCGGATCTTTTGCTCAAAAAAGTCGTCGGACACGAGCAACACAAAGAGCGCTACGGGATGCATCTTATTTGTAGGCAGCCACGCCGGTCACGCGCTCGCCAATCACCAGAGTGTGGATATGATCGGTGCCTTCGTAAGTCTTCACCGTTTCCAGATTGCAGAGGTGGCGCATGATCGGATAATCCTCCATAATGCCGTTGCCCCCGAGCAAATCACGGCTCGAACGCGCCACATCGAGAGCGATCGCGACGTTGTTCCGCTTTAGCATCGAGATGTGCGCGGGATCGATCTTGCCTTGATCCTTCAGCCGGCCGCAGTGCAATGCCAGCAACTGGGCCTTGGTGATCTCGGTGATCATATCGGCGAGCTTCAACTGCACCAGTTGATGCGAGGCGATCGGCTTATCGTCGAACTGCTTGCGCGTGACCGAATACGAACGCGCGGTCTCGTAACAATCCATCGCCGCGCCAATCACGCCCCAGCCGATACCGAACCGGGCCTGCGACAAACAAGCCAACGGCGCCTTGAGCCCTTTCGCCTTCGGCAACATCGCGGACGCAGGCACTCGGCAATCGGTGAACGCAAGGCTCGACGTCACCGAGGCGCGCATAGAAAGTTTGCCATGCAGTACTGAAGTCGTAAAGCCAGGGGTGCCCTTTTCAACAATGAATCCGCGGATGCTGTCATCCGGAACCCGCGCCCAGATCACCGCGACGTCGGCGACGCTCCCGTTCGTGATCCAGGTCTTCTCACCATTGAGCACATAGCTGTCGCCGTCTTTGACCGCACGCGTCAACATGCCGGCGGGGTTCGATCCGAACATAGGCTCGGTTAGGCCAAAGCATCCGATGGCCTCGCCCGATTGGAGTTTGGGCAGCCACTGTTGTTTCTGCTCTTCGGATCCGTATGCGTGGATCGGATACATAACCAGCGCGCCCTGCACCGAAACGAAGCTGCGCAAGCCTGAATCGCCGCGTTCGAGTTCTTGCATGATCAGTCCATATTCGACGTTGCTCATGCCCGCACAGCCATAGCCTTCGAGGTTCGCACCGAAAAACCCGAGGCGACCCATCTCGCCGATCAAGTGCTTGGGAAAGGTGCCTTCTCTGAAGTGATCTTTGATGATCGGAACAATTTGATCGTCGACGAACTGACGCGTCGTTGCGCGCACCATCAGTTCCTGTTCGGAAAACTGCGAATCGATGAGAAGGTAGTCCACTCCTGGGAAGCGTGCCATACTCACCATTCTATTCCACGGCAAGTATGAGAGACTCTTTCGAACACCTCGCAGGGAGGAGCCGAAGTGGACTCGCTGTTGCAGAGACCTCGGAGAGTGGATGATCCGACTCTGCGGGATTGACTTGACTGACTGGCGACGGGGAGTCATACCCGAATCCACACTTGTGTCGTGATGGCGGGGTAGAGCGACGAAAGCGACTGTTTTCTTGCGATCCGGCTGGTAGGATCTGTCCGCCAACATAGGATATCGCCTTGACGCAAGGGCGGGAGATGGACAATGAAATTCGCTGCATTCACGATGTTTCTTCCGATCCTCGCCTTCGCGCAGGGCGACATCGAGATTCAGTATGTAACGTCATCGGTGAGCTTCGAACAGGGTGCACCGGTTGCCGGAGGACTGACGACGCTCTTTGTCCGAGGCTTAGGTTCGATGGGCGTCCCTGAAGCCGGGAAATCCGGCTCCAGGGAAAGTTGTCGACTAAGCGAAGGCCCGGCGCAGAATCTCAAGACTCTTCGGCACAGCGGTCGCCGCCGGTTCGTTGCCTTCCATTTCCAGCGAAACATAACCGTGAAAACCCGCATCCCGCAGAATCTTCGCGATCTTCACATAATCCAGATCGAGTGTGTACCAGACACCGCCGCCATGATAGGTCTTGGCCTGCACGATGGTCGCGTTCTTCGCCAGCTTCGCGATTTCCGGATACGGATCCCCCGGGTGATTGCCCGTATCGAGGTTGATGCCGAGCCACGGCGAGTTCACACGCTTCCAGATGTCCAAAACATTTTCGACCTTCGTCGTAAGGCCCCAATGATTCTCTAGCGCCATCATCACGCCTGTCTTTTCCGCGTGAGGAAGGCACTGTTGAATCGAATCGATACACCACTTGAAGGCGTCCTCATCGGTGTAGCCCGCGATGGGCGGCTCATTGCCCTTCACCTTCATGAGATCGTCGAAGCTCTTGATTGTCTTCCAGCGGCCCGAATTCAGGCGAATGCAAGGGATGCCTAACTGCGCGGCGACATCCATGCAATGCTTCGTATGGTCGATCATCCGCTGCCGCTCAGCGGCATCGGGCGAGACGAAATCCTGGTGGATCGAAAGCAGCACAAGATCCAGGCCGTTCTCGAAGGCCATACGCTTGAGGTTGTTGCAGTATGGCGCCGTATCGTTGTCCATCTGCCGGTGCAGAATCTCAACGCCATCGAAGCCGAGACGGGCGGCTTCTTGGATCACATGCTCGATGGGCGTACGCTCGCCCTTGAAGTGCCAATAAGAATACGACGACACAGCCAAACGGATGCGCTTCTTCTGTGCCTTGGCTGCGGGACTCTGTGCGCTCGCAAGCGCCGCGGCCGCAGGCGCAAGCAGCGCGGAACGACGGGATATCTTCTGCATGAGTTCAATCTTATAATGAAGCGGTGATTGCAGCGCTGTTTCTTTGGCTCGCGCAGGGCGAGATCGTCCTGGGGACATCAACGCGGCGCGAATCCTGGCGACATACGAACTCGAACAGAATCTGAGACCGGACAATGCGCTGAAGTGGCTGCAGGGCGTAACGGAGCCCTCCCCGCGATCGAGCGGCTTCGCGCACTGGCGAATCGGGCCATGGCGCAACGGATCTACAAGAAGCTCGATGCCGGATCCGCCGAGAAGCACGCACTCATGGCAGCCCTCCATTTCGCGGCCGGCCGGTATCGCGAAGCGTTCTCCTGCTTCCGAAAAACTCTACAACTCGCACCTGACTTTCCACAAGCTCACTCGGCCATCGCGGAGATCTACCGCCGAACCGGACATCCGGATTGGGCAGTCATCGAAGCGCGATTGGAGATCCAAAATCCGAGTTGGTGCAGTTTGCGGATTGTTGGGAAAAGCTCGACATCCAAGCCCACATCGCTCGCGAACGGAGAGAATATGCAAAAGCCCTGGAGTTGTCCCGCAAAGCGCTTTCTCTTTCCCCTGACAACGCTGCGGTGGAACGAGGACTCGCGCACACGCTGTTTCTCGACAAACAGTACGCGGAATCTCCGCCACTGCTGCACCGGTCCCTTCATTTCGAGCGAACGATCGCGCTACTGGAACTTGGCGAACCCCAGCAAGCCCTAGCAACTCTTGGAGTGACGGAGGATGAGGTCGAAAATGCGAAGCTGCCAGGCCGCATCTACATTGAGCTCAGCAAGCCGATGATGGGTATTCCCAAAGTGCAAGCTCTTGCCGGCAAGGACATCGACGGCAGCCTGCACGAGATACTCGGGCGCGCCTACCAGACGCTGCATCAGCCCAATCCCGCCGGGTTCACAATGCGTGCGGCGGGCCTCAGAAATCAAGAAGCGCTACGATGCGGAAATGGGCTTGGAAATCGGTCGGCCAACTAAGTAGCGGGCGCAGAAACGCTATTCTTTCTTCAGCTTTTCGCGAAAGTCAGTGCGCGCGGTGCGAATCATCTCCGCAAGTTCACCCTTGTTCACGAAGTTTCCAGTCTTGCGCTTCTCTTCCATTCGAAACTGGCCCGCGTGGGCACTGAGATAGATATCGCTGGGCATCGCCTCAAGCAGATCGAAGGTTCGCTCGAAATCCTCAACAAGATTGGGATATTTGGGATTGCCCTTGAGCTTGTAGTCCGGCGAGGACACGCTGCACACGAAGACCACATCGTGTTTGCGCTCGATGCGGGTCGTCCAAGTCGTGCAGCCCTTCGTGTGCCCCGGCGTGATGTACGCCTTCATATCGATGTCGCCCAACACCAGCCGCTCCCCAGGCTCAATGATGCGATCCGCCTTCACTGGCTCGAACTCAAAGCGATCTTGAAAAGCGAAGTCGCCCTTGCCTCCACGCGCCAGCAGCGCGGCGTCTTCTTTCGAAGCCAACAACTGCGCCTTGGGAATCAGCCGCTTCAGTTCCGCCAGTCCCGCTGCATGATCGTAGTGCGCCTGCGTCAAGAGCAGATAGCGGATGCTGTCCAGTTTGAATCCCAGCTTCTTCACGTTCGCCACGATCTGGGGCACCGTCTCGCGAAACCCGCTGTCGAGCAAAACATGTCCCTTGGGCGAAGTCAGCAGAAACGAAGTCACATCGTTCGCGCCGACATAGTAAAGGTTCCCTGAAATGCGGAACGGTTCAACTGGCTTGTTCCAAGCCTCATTCGCTGGAGTGTATGGCTGCGCCAGCAACGCCAACGCCATCAGACTCAACAATGTTTTAGTGCCTCTCTTTTGCTCAGATTCGAAAGCCCAGCGTGGGACTCAACAAACTCAACCACCGCGCGCGCGTCCGTGTAAGCGTATTGTCGCAACGCCCAACCGATGGCCTTGCGAATGAAAAACTCGGGAACGTTCGCATTCGCCGCGCAATATTCGAACAGCCGCTCGACATCGGTCTTTTCCTTGTACAAAATCTGGTGGATGATGGCGCACCGCCGGATACCGCAACACCAACTGCGCCACGCAGTGCGTCGAAAGCGTATCCACGGTGTCCCACCAGGCCTTCGTTTGTATCAACTCGCGAAGCAGCCGCAAACTTACTCCGGAAAGCTTCGACGGGGAGCGATCGAGCAGTTCAATAGCGGCATGCTGGTATTCGCGTTCAGGCATATTGAGCAACGCTTTGCGCTCGGGCGTTGGGATGCCCAAAAAGGGAAACTGGCCTCGCAGGTAACTGCGCATTGGCGTTGCCTGGGCGGCATTTCGATTCGTCTCGAATCCCTCACTCACCCGCTTGACGAAAGCCTCTGGTTTCAAGGAATCATCTTCTTCTCGCAGGCCTTCACCTTTTCCTGCGCTTGCGCCAGACGCTTGCGAGTGTAATCATTGGGCGGATCCCAATTCTTGAATCGCACCACGTTGTTCTGGTAAAGGTTGCGAGCTTCGCCCCAATGGCGGTTGCCGAACAGCATGTCTCCGTAAAGCTCGTCGTGATCGGCGGCCAGATGAAACGCATACAGAGAGGGCCGCACCGTCTTCAGAATCGTTGTGACCTGTGGCAATGCGCGGGTGACGCACTCGCCTGCTGCGTTCCGATCTCCGGCATCCAGAAACAAACGTCCGGCCCGATTGAGCTTTGAGATCACAATGGCGCGCACAGCAAAAGTAGAATCAATCGCCAGAGGAACACTCGCCGCGGAGGCAAACAGATCGGCCGCGGATCCTTCTGGCAGTGCTGGAAAAGCCGCGGGCTCAATCCAAACTCGCGCCGTCGCAATTTGCGCCGAATCCCCGGCTTTGCCAAACGCTTCGATCGCGGTCACAGCGTCGCCCTCTTCCATCGCAACTTCCCCAAGCTTCTTCCAAGTTTCCGTGGATGCCGATCTCGTAGCCGCGGCGCGCAACTCAACAATCTGCCTGGGCCGGCTGAACTTCGACAGATCGACGGGCGCTTCCGCACAAGCCGCCAAAAACACCAACGCGAAGAAAACCCCGTATTTCACCGCTCAAACACCATATGCGAAGGCGTTAAGCCACGCTCGTTGCAATGCTCAATATAGAGAGCACCATAGCTTTTGGTGGAAAAGTCGGCTTCCGAGAATCCCAACTCTTCCGCCGTGGCGTCGATCCAATCCGGCGGACCTTCCAACTCAATGAAGTTCCCAATCGGCGTCTCATCCACGGTCACCACTCCCGCGCCGCCATTGCGTCTGTATTCCGTGCGGAACTTCTCATAGTGAAACATCGGCTTCAACCCCAGCCGTTCAAGAATGCGCTTCACTGCAAACGTGCCCGACAACTCGTCTTCGAGTTCCTCGCGGCTCTTGTACTTCGATGTTTCCGCTTTGCCCTTATACGTGAGCACGTGCGTACCGTGGCTTTCGCGCAACCGCACGATCTCACCGGAAGATTTCAACATTCGCTCAGGTGTATCCCAAACCGTGTTGCGTTCCAGCGACCGACCGACCGCTTCATCGAAGCCCCGCACGCGCAAACGGGCTTCGATCTCTTCCACATCCCCAACCCGAATCTTGATCTCCGTCTCGACGCTTGTGGAAACCGCGTTGGTCGTCATTTGACTATTATGCATCGATTGCGCCCCTGATATCATTGCGGTTTGCATGAAGATCGTCGACATCCGGCCAACTACCGTCACAGTCCCTCTTGAAGCTCCTCTCCGCCACGCCAACGGCTGCCATTGGGGTCGCTTCGTGCGCACGATCGTTGAGATCGAAACCGACAACGGCATCATCGGCCTTGGAGAGATGGGCGGAGGCGGCGAGTCCGCTGAAGCCGCCTTTCGCGCCATGAAGCAGTATCTCGTGGGCCGCGATCCCGCGCGCCTCGAAGAGATGCGCTTTCTCATCTGCAATCCCACCGGCTCGCTGTACAACAACCGGACGCAGATTCTTGCGGCCCTTGAGTTCGCCTGCCTCGACATCTTGGGCCAAGCTTGGGGTGTACCTGTTTGCGACATCCTCGGCGGCCGCCTGCGCGATCGCGTACCGTTCGCGTCGTATCTCTTCTATCGCTATCCGAATCCAAGAACCGGTGAAGGCGAAGTACGCACCGTCGATCAAATGCTGGCCTGCGCCCACGCACTCGTTGCCAAACACGGCTTCACCACACACAAGCTGAAATCGGGCGGCTTTCATCCCGACTACGAACTCGAAGTCTACAAAGCGATCGCCGCCGAGTTCCCACACCACAAGCTACGCTTTGACCCCAACGGCGTGATGTCCGTGGAACAGGCGATCCGCTTCGGACAAGCAATCGAAGGACTCAACAACGACTATCTTGAAGATCCAACCTACGGCTTGCACGGCATGCGGCGCGTGCGCGAAATGGTGCGGATCCCGCTCGCAACCAACACCGTGGTCGTTGGTTTCGAACAACTCTCAGCGAACATTCTAAATACTGCCGTGGATGTGATCCTGCTCGACACGACGTTCTGGGGCGGCATCCGCGCCTGCGTCAAAGCGGCTGGAGTCTGCGAGACTTTTCAAATCGGCGTGGCCGTGCACTCTTCCGGCGAACTCGGGATTCAACTCGCCAGCATGCTGCATCTCGGAGCAGTGATTCCCAATCTGACCTTCGCCGCCGATGCCCATTATCATCAACTCGCCGATGACATCATCGAAGGTGGACCGATGCGCTACGAAGGTGGATCCATCGCAGTGCCCAATGGTCCGGGACTCGGCGTGAAACTGAATCGCGACAAAGTCGGCGAGTATGCGGAGTTGTATAAGCGACTGGGGTCGTATCCATACGATATGGATCCAGGACGCCCTGGTTGGTTCACACTCGTACCGAATGATCGCTGGGCCGATCCTACCGACGCGCGAGTTCCAACGATCCCCTGTTGAACTACGAAGGTCCTAGCCGAGCAAGGATCCACGTCCTGCTGCCGCGCAATGCGGCTGCACGGCTGTCGAACATCGGGTTCTGGATCGAGCGTGACAACCCCGGAACGCCCGGCATGACTTACCATCTCAGCGAGCAGTGGCTTCGGCAGAACGGATGCAATCCGGACAAGGCACGCTCAATCGAAATCGGAAATTTGCGAAATTTCCTCGCTTGACAAAACGGTCAGCCGTTTATGGTGCGGCACGATGTCGTACGCCTTTCACCACCGCTGCGAGTCGGTTGCCTACGCCTTGACCGCCTTGGCCAATGAGAAGGAGTATTTTGCAGAGATCTCCGAAGCCTATTGGGGCACAACGATTTCTTTCCCTTCAACCGAAATGAGTTGAAAGGTTCGACCCGGCCGGATTTCAGATCGTTGAAAAACTGAAAAACTTTGGTCGGATTAGCCTTCGGCGCGGCCGGAGATGATGATCGCCACGGGAATCGAGCCGATCTTGCGAATGAGCACCCAGTCATGCTCTCCTTCTTTGGTCAGGCTGGGCGTTGCCACGTCGGCCTTCCACATGCTCAGAATCAGCGGATGCGTGGTTCCGGAAGCCTTGCGTCCGATGGCCATCAGCGTGTCGAATTTGGGCGTCGAGTCTGGATCTTTATCTTCGGCAATAGACCCCAATACGACGAAATCGCGTTGTGGAGCGACGCCCTGATGGTCGCCGGTGATCGGAAACTGGCTGTACCGCAGAGTATAGAGCCCCGCCTTGATTGCTTGGCCGCGACGGTCGGAGGCGGCGGCTGAAAACGAGATCACGCCGATGAGCGCGCCGTGCGGCAACTCCGGCAGGGTGATGTTTTGTTCGGCGCTCTTGGCGTCCGCCGGTAGCGCGGTCCGCAACCAGATTTCTGCGTAGACTTTGCCTGTGCCGTCAACGATCTTGGTGCCGGAGGCTTCGAGGCTGCCCTTCAGTGCGGCTGCCGGTTCCGGAAGCGCGCCTCCGGGTTGTGCTTTGAAATCACCATCGGCGAACAGGGACGCGGCGAGTGAGAGTGCAAGGATGATTGGCTTCATTGAGTCCACCTAACTAGATGATCCCGCATTCCTCCGGTTACAAGATTTGGTCTTAATTTCCCTCAATGCCTTTCGAGCTGCGGTATCGTTGAATCCAGGGGAAGCTGCGTCTGCGAATTCAATTGCTCGGAGCCTTCCGTGTCACCATCGGCGACGTAGTTGTCGACGAATCGCGGTGGGCACGGAAAAAGGCCGAGACGCTGATCAAACTCCTGGCAGTCGAACCCGGGCATGAAATCCTTCGGGATCGCCTGCTCGAAATGCTCTGGCCGGAACTTGAGCCGGATCAGGCTCTCAACAACTTCCACAAGGCCGTGCACGCCGCGCGCCGCGCGCTCGAACCCGAATTGAAGTCTGGCGCGGAATCCCGGTTTGTGGTGACGAATGACCGCCGAATTTCTCTTCGAGCAGCAGACCTGTGGATCGATGCCGAGGTGTTTGAGCAGCAGGCGAAAAAAGCACTCGCTGCCGATCCACCGTCTGCCGCTGAGATTGAGTCTTCCCTGACGCTGATGACCGGGGAATTTCTGGCGGCGGATCGCCTGGAAGATTGGGCAGCCGTGCGGCGCGAGCGGATCGCGGGCTTGCATCAGGATCTATTTCTGCGCCTCGGGACGATTTACGAGCGAACCGGCGACACCAGGCAGGCCACGGAAATCCTGCGCCAAGCCGTAAACGTGCAGCCCGCCAATGAGAATGCCCACCGGCATTTGATGCGGCTCTACGCCGCCACTGGCAATCGCCACCTGGCGCTGAACCAGTTTCGGACGTGTTGCGAGATTTTACGTAAAGACCTGGATGCCGAGCCGGAATCGTCCACCGTGCGCCTGCATGAG
>ENA-ORBV01000940-ORBV01000940.1-microbial-mat-metagenome-genome-assembly--contig:-NODE-940-length-66343-cov-5.985045_pt1 | contig 66343 bp, 54 predicted proteins | sample MGYA00237777_ERZ505514 | MGnify/ENA primary metagenome ERZ505514 (study PRJEB26160, sample SAMN06269048) | microbial mat metagenome | isolation source: Oligotrophic lake microbial mat | place...
ATTTCTTCGGCGAACATTCGCTCGGCGATCTCACTCATCGCGTCACGGAGCAGCGTCAGGAATGCATGGGGATCGTTTTGGTTCTCACAGACGGCTTGCGCCGACACAACGGACTTAGTTTTCTTTTTCATGGGTGGTGGTTCTTTGGGTTTTAGACTTCCCTCGGCCTTTATTGGCAGCGGAACCACCATCCACCCAGCTATCTTTTAACGACCACCGGGACGCTTCCTGCAGCACTTCGAGATTCCGGCACTGGGATAGTCGCGGTGGTAGGACCGCGATAAAATTTAACCTCGCCTGGATGACCGTGACGGAATCATGCGCGAGGATTTCCTCGGACAACTGTTCGAGCAATTGAGCGGTCAGGTTGAATTCCACGGCGCAGGGTGTTCACGACGGAATCGGGCAGGTCGTGCCGGCAATTTACCATCATTCTGCGACAACTTACGTTGCATCGCCCGCGACACATTCTGGCGCAGTGCTCAATTATGATGCCGCGAGGAATAGACCACCCATTCCGAACGCCCATTGCCCAATCCGCCTAAGCCCCTTCCCATGTTCAACGCCCGACTCTTCCTTCGCAATCACAGCGCGAATTACAAATGGACAGATCTTCCGGAAGAAATCCGTGGCCTGTTTAGCTCACCTGACGGCAGCCTAGTTTGGGCGGAGTTCTTTGACGCTGACCGGGAACACGGGCAATACTACTTTGAGTTTGTGCGGGCCGGGGGCTCTAAGCCGAGACGGTTACGGGCATCCATTGTTATGTTTCAAGAGACATGTGGGCTATTAACGCTCATCGAGCGTCCATTTAAGCGAGGGCATAGACTACAGTGCATCTGCCTTGATGCATCATCCATTGAATCCGCCGTATTCAAACCACGTAGGGGCATGAGGAAATAGTGCATACAATAGCGAGACTCAGTCAGTTTTGCGGGGTTGCCATTCGACGTTGACTACGGTCTGGTTCCCCTGCTCATTAATCCTGCATGCAAGCGCTCCAACCCGATATTCTGCTTCAGCATGTGCAAGACTTGCTTGAGGTCGCCAAAAAGCTTAACAAGAAAGCAGCGGAACAAAACCGTGTCACAGGGGAAAAATTTAATCTTATCGAAATCCTTGGGGTAGCCTACCTTGAGGTATCGACACACTCGTCGCTCCTAGCGGAACTCCTAAATCCGAAAGGTTGTCACGGTCAGGGCATGGCTTTTCTTGAGCTGTTTCTTAAGGAACTCAGTCTGGAGTTCATCGCAACCGAACAAGTCCGCGTGACAACGGAGCATTTTATCGGGACGACAACCGAGACTACGGGTGGTAGAATAGATATTCTCATCGAAGATCCAAAAAACCGCTGGATGCTGGTCATCGAAAACAAGGTCTACGCCAAAGATCAACCGAACCAGATGTTGCGCTATAATAATTTTGCTAAGGAATTTGAAAAAAAAGGTGGTAAATACTCTTTGGTCTACCTTACACGATTTGGAGGGAAACCGGATTCATCCGAAATCAGGCCCAATGCATTGCTTTGTATTTCCTATCTTTGTATTTCCTATAAAACGCACATTTTGAAATGGATCAGTCAGTGCCGCGAGAGGGTGGACAACGTCCCATTACTAAGAGAGACCCTCACGATTTACCTCAACACGCTTATGACTCTCACGGACCAAAATCCAAATCAACGGATCAGCCAAGACTTAGTGAAGGCTGTCCTTAAAAGCCGAGAGTCCTTCTTAAGCTATACGGCACTTACTCAGGCGGAGGCTGAGATTAAGCAGGCCATTCAGGAACGATTGAGTTGGGAATTTATCGCTATCGCGAAATCGATGACCATGGACTATATCCCGGACAAGGATTGGAGCGCTACCGATTCGGGGTTTGGTTTTAGCAGCAATGCGATGAAGCATTTGGGAGTGACTGCGAAATTTGAATTTGAACTGAAATCTTTCCAAAACTTCTATTTCGGATTCAGAGTCGAGGATAACAAAGAACTTGAGATTGGATATCGGAATAAACTTTTCACTAAGTTTCACTGCGTATTCGGCGAGCCGAGCAGCACGCCAAAGTGGCCGGCCTGGCGATATGTTGAAGGGCCTCTAAGGAACTGGAATAACGAGACTATCGCGAGTATCTACTTTGCTGAGGACGCCCAGGAGCTCTTTCCCGAGGTTAAACAGATATTGAAAGGATTGCAGGATATCGCGGTTGAACTCCATGCCGGATCATAAAACTCCAACATTCCAATAACTTTGGTTCGGTTAGGCCAATTGTCTTTTCCCGTAGGGTGCGACCGCATTATTTAGTGTAGTAATTATCTCCTTCCTTAGAGATTGAGGCGAGACAACCTCGATCGCCACACCCTGCGAAAGAATCCACCAGCGCAGTTGCCATGAGTCGGTGACTTTGGCGGTGAGGAGGTGGCGGCCTTGTTTGGTTTTGATGGTCTGGCTTTCGGAAAGAGGCGTTTCGGTGAGATAGATGCCGAGTTCGTTGCTGACCCACGCCTTGAGCGTGATGATCGCGTGGCTGCCGAACTCCATCGCGCCGGACGCAAGGTATCGATCAATGTTGTAGTCTGCCGGCGGGACAACGGGCTCTTTGGAAAGCACCGCCTTTTTTATCCGGTGAATCGCGTAGAGCCGGAGGTCGGTGTAGTTGTACGCAGTCGCCACCAGATAAGGCGTCGAGCCGCGCTGGATCAGGCTGAGGGGATGCAGCGGAATATCCCCGGCTTTCTTATCCTGGGGCCCGGTGTAGGTGACCAGCACCTGCCGCTCTTGGAGGAGTGCCTCTTGAACGGTGGCCAGCACGCGAGCATCCACTCGCGGCGGGATCAAGCTCATGGTGGTGGGCACGTAGCGCACCTTGTCGGCCCACTTGGCGAAACGGTGGTTTCCTAAGGCGGCCAGTTTGCTGCGGGCCAAGGCAAACCTGGGTTGGAGCGCCGTGAGCATCGAGGCCGGGAGCAGCTTCTCCAAGGTCTGTTCCGCCAGCACGAGCGAGAGGGCGTCGGCCAGATCCACGCTGCTGAAATCACACTGTTTGCCCGGCAGCCAGTGCCAGCCGTAGGGAACGGATTCGTCGTTGCAGCGGATGCCAAAGAGGTGGGCGAGATCGATCAAATCGCGCTCTACGGTGCGCTTGCTGACCGCAAATCCCATTTCGTCACGCAGGTAATCGGTTAGGTCGCTGGCCGTGATGCCTGGTCCGCGGGACGGCAGTTTCTTCAGCAGTTCCCACTGGCGCGAGAGAGCGAGTTGGTTGGAGGACTTAGGCATGGGGTTGAGCGAGGCCGCACGTCAACATGGGCTCAAGCGACCAGAAGGTAAGCTCCAAGTGCGTCATCTTATGTCGGAGTTAGAGCCGGGCTGCTGCGGCTAAGGGCGGAACAACCGGCTCACGCGATGCATCATTCTCAGGAGAAATCATAACAGCGCAGAGCTAGCGCTGCTTGATACCGGGGCCTTCGGCAGATTCGGCGCTGGTTGAATTCGACCAAGTCGAAGTCAGTCAAAGCAGGAAAGTAATCAGCTCATATCTGGCAGCACTGGGGCTTTGGTCCCATTAAAAAACTGCCAGAGCCTGACCATGGCGTAGGTATCAAGCCGGCAGTAAGCGATGAGCTGCTGCTCAATTTCGCTTTTTCGTGCGGCCGTGACGGTCGGCTGTATGGCCTCCGCGTATGCCTCCATTGCCATCGAGCCATCTTTCACGCCTTCGAGAGCGTCGTAGCTCAGTTCAGGAACTGCTGCCGGCAATACAACCTTGATACTCCAGCTACCATGTTGGGAAGGATGGTAGTATCTCTCCCGGGCGATGGGTAGCAGATCCACGATTCGATCAATAATGGCGAGCAGTTGTCCGGCCAGATCCAAAAACCTGACTGCCAGTTCCCGGATGCGGGTTACTTCAAAGGCCGCGCTGTAGACAAAAACCGGCCCATTGGTGCCGCAGTTCGCGCTCAGGGCCTCGGCAAAGGGCCTTGATGGATCGCTACCAGACAGATCAAGAAATGAAAAATGAGACAACTGATTCTTGGCTGTCAGAGTGTGCAGACTGAACTGAACGGGGATCTGTTGGTAGGGTCGCGTGCCCGCCCAGATGGGCACCGGAAACTGGATCGTCTCAAAATCCAGAAAGTATTTTGGATCCCCTAGATCGGCGAGATCCGCCGCCGCACCCTCAGCATCGAAATAAACCGTCTTGGCCAAGGTGTGTTCCTTGACTCGCTTCTGCCGGGTGTTGAGCAAGTCATCCGGCACATCGAGGATGTCGTCGATCCCCTCCTCGGCAAGCTGCGCGCGCCGGGCAGGAGAGAGAGACGGAAGCCAATCGAGCGGCCGCTCCGAGATCGGCTTGCCCAGATTGCAGTAGTTGCAAAAGCCGCAAGCAAAAGGGTCGTAACAGTGATCTCCGGTGTCGACGTAGGGCTCGGTGGGCTGGGCTGCTACTCGCTGGGCCTCAGCGATCCAGCCTTTCGCTTCCTCAGAGCGGGCCAATGTTTCTGCGGTGAGGTCGGTTTCCGCCAAGAGGCCCTGGTAGTCGCCGTTTCCCGGGTAGACCCAGGAGCTGTCAATGCAGGCCAGCGAAACCGATTTGAGATTAACGCCTGCAGCTTGGGCAATGTAGCTCTGGACCGCAATGTCTTCACGGTAATAATCCTTCACCGAGGTAGAGAATTTCACCTCAATCATCTTCCAGCCCGGATGATCACCCGTGAGGTCGGGAAGCATTACATCAGCGAAGGCAACGGCGCCCTCGATCTTCAGACCGGCCTCGAAGATTGGCTGCTGGTGCTCGGAGAGCAGCTTGGTGGACTGCGTAAACGCCTCGCGAAAGCCATCACGCTGCGCGTTTACCTCAACGCCTTTTCCCGCGGGATCGTAGATGCGCTTGGCGATGTCACCTGCTTGGTGCCCCACTCGGTAGCTTGCCTTGGTCGACGCGGTTTCCTCCCGCAGTTCCGGCTTGTGGATTTCCAGCCACAGCCGCTTGGGGCATTGACGGAATGCGATGATCTTGGATTTCGACAGTGGGCGCATCAAGACGGTGGTAGTGAAGTGGACCCCATGCGTTGGACAGGGGATCGGTTAAATTAAGAAGTAGATCTGGGAGGGGGAGCAGGGGGAGGGTCGAAGCTCCTCCCCCGCCCGGATTGGGTTGTTGAGAGATTGAGGGAGGGAGTTCAAGCGCTGAGTGGTTGCGCGAGATCGCGCCGGTACACTTCCATCGGCGTGACGTGTTCGCCCTCGGCGCGGTCGTGCGCACTGTGCGGCCGGCTGTTGTTGTAGAAACGGAAGAAGACGGTGAGGTGCTTCTCGGCATCGAGCATGGTCTGGTAGCTGCGCAGGTAGATCTCGTCGTACTTGACCGTGCGCCACAGTCGCTCGACGAAGACGTTGTCGAGGCACCGACCCTTGCCGTCCATCGAGAGCTTCACGCCGCGGGCGAGTAGCGGTTGGGTAAATTCCTTGGAGGTGAACTGACAGCCTTGATCGGTGTTGAAGATTTCCGGGTCGCCGTATTGCGCGAGTGCTCGCTGGACGGCGCGGACACAGAAGCTGGCGTCGAGGGTATTGGAGAGTTCCCAAGCGAGCACGGCCCGGCTGTACCAGTCGATCACCGCACAGAGATAAATGAAACCGCCGGCGATGGGCACGTAGGTGATGTCGGTGGCCCAGACTTGATGGGTCGCTCGACGAGCAGTTTCCGCAGGAGATACGGGTCGATTTGCTGGCCGGGCTGCGGGCGCGAGAGGTTGGGCTTCGGATAGATCGCCTCCAGGCCCATGAGCCGCATCATGCGTTGGACGCGCTTGCGATTGACCACATAACCCTGGCGGTGCAGCCAGCGGGTCATCTGCCGGGAACCGAACACGGGCTGGGCCAGATAGGCTTCGTCGATCGCGCGCATGAGGCGCAAATCCTCCGTCCGCTTTGGGCGCGGTTGATGATAATAGCTCGTACGCGGCAGGCCGAGCAGGCGGCACTGCCGCTTCTTTGAGATACTGGGATGGTCGGGCTCGATCATCTGGCGTCGTTCAGCTGTGGAGCTCCGCAGATTTTTTTTTAGCCAGTCGAGCTCTACCTCGAGCTGGCCTATTTTCTGATACAAGCGGGCCTCCTTGGCCTCCGCTTCAGCGGGATCGGGCGTCCCCTTCCGGGCGAAGAGTTCGGGGAGTTTCGCCAATAGTTCTTTTTTTCACTGGGCGATTTGCGTGGGGTGCATCTTAAACTTCGCCGCCAGGGCGTGAATTGGCTCGATGCCCTTGAGGGCCTCCAGCGCTACTTTGGCTTTGAACTCGGGATTAGGAAGCGTCCCGGTGGTCGTTAAAAGATAGCTGTCTCGATGTCGGACTCGCCGGTTATCAACGCTACGCCGGATACGGCATCCTCGCCTACAACCTCCATGTGATCGGCCGCGAACTCCAGGATCGCGCCCGGCGCCGAGCCGCGACCGAACCCGCGGCCGCCTAAAAAACGAAAGGACAGGATCAGGAAAGCGAAACCCAAGGGAGCGGTGTGTCTGAGCCTCGAAGATTTTCCGAAAAACCAGCCCAACGCGCCGCGAAAACCCGCCGACTTGACAAAAGCGCCCGCGAGAAAATGCCAAAATCACCCGCGACTTTCAAAACAGGCAGTTTCCGGGCAGACACTAAGTAAACGTCCCACCGTCCGCGGACTGACGGGATGCCCCAACCGGGTCAGCTCGTTGGACAACCGCGTCGTACTCTTGCACGTCCAGCGCAACAGCGATTCTGGATCACCCCGCGTCCCGGACTCCACCAACTCCTCCAAGGTGGCCTGCAACTTCGGATCTGCTTCGGTCTGTCGCTTGCGGCCACCGCCCTCGCGCCGCAGCCGCGGACTTACCGGCTTGCGCGGATTTTTCGCACGCACAGCCAGCTCCAGCACGCCCTTGCGAATCGTGTTCGGCGACATCCCGATGGCCGCGCTCACCGCACTCAGCCCGCCCCAACCGTACGCCTGCGCTTCGCTTGCCGCCCAGTGCCGGCGCATCCGTTCGTCCATCGACGGCGCGAGCAGGCGATACTTCGTTGCGATCTTCTTGGCTGTGCTCTTGTGCTGCACATTTCCAGTAAATCCCCCTGTTATGACGCGACTCCTTAGTGTAGATTAGTGGTTCAAAAAAACCTACTTTTTCTCTGCGCCCTCCTATGAAAACCATCCCAGTACGCCACGACCGCCCGATACTTGATCAGACCGGCGAATCACGCACAATGCCGTCATGTCCACGGTTGAACAGATTGCGGCCGCGATTCGCGCTCTACCCGCACAGGAGCGGGACCGCTTGGCCAAGGACCTGCCGAAACTTTTCCCGGAATTGGACGGCGAGGCCGCGTGGGAGCGAATCTTACAGGACCATCGCCCCCGCCCCGCCTTGTCCCGGATGTTGGACGAAGTTGATGCAATAGTCGCCGAGGACCAACAGCATTACCCCGAGACGACCGACGACGAACTCAAGCGCCGGTTGTGACTTCGCGCGGCACGGAACGCTTTTGGACTCTCTACACCGGACTGCCGTCCCAGATCAAAGCCGCCGCCCGCAAGGCCTTCGCTCTCTTTCGCGAAAACCAATCCCATCCCTGGCTCCACATGGAACGACTCCGCAGTGATTCGCGGGCTTGGTCGATGCGCGTGTCCCTCAACTACCGGGCCATCGCTCTGCGACGTGGCGAAGATTGGGTCTGGGTGTGGATCGGAAATCACCGGGATTTCGACCGCGAGTTTCCGGCCTGACCCATCGCGCTGCACCAAAAACTCCTCTAAATGAGCGCCGTCGCATACCTTCTTTCCCTCGTCTGGGCGGCGATCACCGTTCCGCTCTCGTTGCTTCTGCTCGGCGTCGCGATCACTTGAGACGGACGGTTGTTTGCGATCACGACTTTGTTATTCGGACTGTCTCCAATCATTGGATTGAGTCAAAACCACTCCAGAATACCGGCATGATTTTTCGCTCAGATTTGCAGACCGCAGCCGGTGCCGACGGTTTTATCGCTGTAGGCCAGCAAGGCGGGCACATCGAGAATCAGTGCAATGTGGCCATCGCCCAGCACCGTCGCGCCGGAGAATACCGTGACTCGGCGCCCCACCCAGCCCAGCGATTTCAAGACGGTCTGATGATTGCCAATCACGCGATCGACCACGAGTCCGATGCGTTGATCGTCCAACTCCACCACGACGACCCGTTCCACTTCCGGTGCCTCGGAGGTAAAACCAAACACATCGCGCAGCCGCAAATAGGGCACGAGTTCCCCGCGTAATTCGACGAGATTGCGGGCATTGCCCGCCGTGCGCTGCGCGCGGCTGAGCTCGATAGTCTCGCGGGCGATGCCGAGGGGCAGCACGTAGTTCTCGCCGTCCACTTCCACCATCAGCCCTTCGATGATGGCGAGTGTGAGTGGGAGGGAGAGCCGGAATTCACAGCCGCGCCCGCGCTCGCTGCGCACCTCGACCTTGCCGCGTAATTGCTCGAGTTGCCGTCGGACCACGTCGAGCCCCACCCCGCGACCGGATACTTGTGAAACCGTTTCTGCAGTCGAAAATCCGGGAAGAAAGATCAACTGAAACAATTCGGCCTCGGTGAGCGTGGCATCGGGGGCGACCAATTTCTTACTGATGGCCTTCGCCCGGATTTTCTCCGCATCAAGGCCCCGGCCATCATCCCGCACGATCACGAGCACGCGGTCGCCGCGCTGTTCGGCGCGCAACGTGAGCGTACCTTTCGGTGTTTTCCCGGCGGTAACGCGGACGGCGGCGGGTTCGAGACCGTGGTCGAGACTGTTGCGCACAAGGTGAACCAATGGATCAGCGAGGGCGTCGAGCACCGTCTTGTCCATTTCGGTCTCACCGCCCTCGACCACCAATTCAACTTCCTTGCCGAGATCACGGGTGAGATCACGGACCAAGCGGCGAAACTTGCTGAAGGTCTGCTCAATCGGCATCATGCGAATATTCAGGATGACGGCGCGCATCTCGGTGCTGAGACTTTGCAAGGCCTCCGAGGCACCCAACAAACCCGGCGGCAAATTCAAGGCACCGGCACAAGCGGTACTAACTTGGGAGCGCAGGATCACGAGTTCACCGACGAGATTAACCAGACGATCGAGTCGTTCGGATGAAACGCGCAACGTATCACCGGTCGACCGCGCCATCGCTGATGCGTCCGTCGCCACCGCTGGTGTGCTGGCTGTACGCGCCACCTTCTCGACCGGGGCTGCCGCCACTGGCGGAGTCGATTCATCTGGCACGACCACTTCCGCCGTCAGTTTCGGATCGGCCTCAAGCAGAAACACGAAAGCGCTTTGAATCGTTTCGGCCGTGGCGGCTGATTCGAGTCGCAGGTGCCAAACCCCGGGGCCAGGTTGACCATTGTGCACGGGTGGCGAGGAAATCACCTGCACGCGGGCAAAGCCTTCGAGATCGCGCCACAGCGATTCCAACACCCCCGGCGACGACAGCGTACGCTCGGTAGTGTGAAACTCGAGCGCCCACCTGCGCTCGCCCTCGGCCATGACCCGCAGCGAAGGCACTTGTACAGGCGGTGGTAGCGCAGCGGCGATGAACTTGATCGTCAGTTCGCCTTCGCCATCGACGAACGCAAAAACATTTCGAATCGCATCCTCTCCGGCATCGGTCGTCAGCTCAATGGTCCACGAGAGATACGAAGATTCCGGATCGAGCGCCGCCAACGCGGGAAGATTTTCGACGTTGCCCTTGACGGTACACGGGCCAAGTGCCCGCAGGTCGTCGAGAAACATGCCGGGATCACAACCGGTGCGGAAAAGATCCGGCAGGGGACGGAATTCAATTTTATAGCGCGGCAGGAGCGCCGCACTGGGCGGCACCGCTGGAGGGCCGGAGGGGGGCGCGAGGGCGGGCTGATCACGCACCGCGACTGTGGGCAGAAAGGCGAGCAGCGCGGCGAGATCGCCACTGGCGTTTTGCAGGACCGCCGCCGCAACCGCCGGTTCGGCGGCCAGATAACGGGCGACGGCATCCGCGATCTTGAGCGTGCGATCAATTATCCCCGAATTGATGATGAGGCGGTTTTCGCGCGCGGCATTGTACACGTCTTCGACGCGATGGAGGAAATCCGCGAGTTCCTGAAATCCGCTCGTGGCCCCGGAACCTTTCAAAGTGTGCATCACGCGAAACGCACGGTTGATCAGTGCTTCGCTGGTCGGAGCGGATTCCAAGGCGAGCAACGCTTCTTCGAGTTCGCGGAGCAGATCCGTCGCTTCGAGTCGGAAGATTTCGCGGGTGCGGCGTTGGAGTTCGTCGAGGTTGATAGCCATGGGATTTTAAACAGCGGGACAAACTTTCTGCACCACGCCGATAAAACGCAGCGGATCAAAGGGCTTCACGATCCAACCCGTGGCACCGGCCCGGCGGCCCGCGAGTTTTTTTTCGTCCTGGGATTCCGTAGTCAGCATCAGAATCGGCGTGAAGCGGTAGTTGGGCAACAGCCGCAATTGGGCGACCATGGCGATCCCGTCCATCACCGGCATATTTAAATCGGTGATGACGAGATCGGCCCGCTGTTGCTGGGCGACGCCAAGTCCCTGGCGGCCATCGTCGGCGGTCAGGACGCGATAGCCCGCCGACTCGAGGGTCAGGCGAACAGTCTCTCGAATACTCATCGAGTCATCTACAGCGAGTACGGTCTTGGCCATGGTGGAAAAGGATTAGGGTGCGGGAAAATTCAGTTCTTTAAATCCGTGAAACCAAAACGCTGGAGCGCGTGCGTCCACGCGGCGGAGGCGGCGCTGATTTCGGTGCGGGCGGCCGCGCGGTCCGCAGCCAGGAGAACCTGCAACACCGCGGCATCGATCCGGGATACCGCGCCCGCATCAATGTGCAGCGTGATATCCTTGGCCACGGCGGTGACCAAGGCGGCGTGCAAATCGCGCGCGTGCTCAATCGTCACCTCGCCGGACAGCCTTAAATGCCGTTCGCGGGCGGATGAATTGGGATCAAGGTGAAAGGCGCTCATTGAGGGTATTCCCTGTTATCGGCTCATTTCGGCCGGGGCATTTGATTCATTTGCCGACGTACTGCAGGCGAGTAGTTCCAGATAACCGGTCATCGCGGTACTCGACACCGTGCAAAGTTCCCGCAACTCGCCGGGTAAAGTTAACCATTCGGAAAATCGATTTTCACGGGCCGCTTGTAACGCTCCCGCACACCGGACCGCGATTCGCTGCCAACCAATCGTCAGGAAACAACCTTTGAGCGCGTGCAACACCGTGGCGATCGCCACGACGTCCCGACGGGCGCACGCCTCGGTCAAGCCGGTGATCGCCGTCGCATAGTCGGCCAGCGCCGCCTCCTGCATTTGCTGCAATACTTCGGCCAACACTTTTCCTGTCATGCCAGGAAAGGCTGCGGTGATATACGTTTGATCCACCAACGGTAAACCTTCGGCCGCGGAAACCCGCGACGCCGCCTGCGGGTGTCTTTGATCGCTCGCGGCCCCACCAAACCAACGCAGGATACAGGTCTCAAGATGATCGGGCAGTACTGGTTTCGAGAGATAATCATCCATGCCGGCGTGCAAACAGATTTCCCGATCACCGGTCAGCGCATTGGCCGTGAGCGCCACCATTTTCGGCCGCTGCGCCGGGTGCGGATAAAGCCGTTTGATTTCACGGGCGGCGGTGAGTCCGTCCATCACGGGCATCTGCACGTCGAGCAACAGCAGATCGTAGGATTGCCGGGCCAATGCCAAAAGCACTTCCGCCCCATTGACACAAAAATCGGGCTCATAGCCGAAGAACGACATCATGCCCCGCAGCATCTCGCGGTTCAGGCGAATATCATCGGCCGCCAGCACGCGCAGAGGAAAACGATCCGCTAAACGGATCTTCGTCGGCATGGGAGCCACGGTGTTCGTGGGCAAGACGGGGGCGGATTTCGGCGTGGAAATCGCACGCTCCAACACCTGGTTCAACTCCGCAATATCCAAGGGTTGCTGCACCAAGGTGCCAGCGGGTTGTTGATTCGCTCCAGTCGTTTTGCCCCGGCCGATCCAAATCACCCCGGGCAACGCGCCCGCGGCTGGAGCGTTCGTCCCGTACTCGATTACCCGAAGCTCCGACGCTGCGTTGTTCAACTGAGCGTGGTGCTTCACGCCATTCTTCCCCTGGCAAAGCTTCGGCTGCATTCCCCAAGCAGTCGTCACCGCGTGCAGCAGCCGACGGATTCTAATATCGGTGGCCACAATCTGGATGGATTGCCCCCGCAGCACCGGAGACCCGAGATGCGCCAAAGTGCGTCCGGGAGATTCCGCTTCGTGCGCGATGATCGCGCAGCGAAAACAGGAACCGCGTCCGCGCTGGCTGCGCACGACGATATCGCCACCCATAAGCCGCGCAAAAGATCGGCTGATCGTCAGACCCAGTCCGGTGCCGCCATAGGTGCGGGCAATGTCTCCAGTTGCCTGCACGAAGGGCTCGAAAATTTTATTGATATGATCCCGGTCGATCCCGAAACCGGAATCCGCCACGGAAAAACTCCAGCGCCACCGTCCGCCCTCGACCGGCAGAGCGGATACGCCCAAGTGGATCCCGCCGCGTTCGGTGAACTTCACGGCGTTCTGCAGCAGGTTGATCAGGATTTGCTGCAGGCGGCGCGGATCGCTCTCCAGCGCCGTGGGCGTACCGGGGGCAATCCAGAAACTCAGGCCGAGGGATTTTTGCCGGGCGGGCACGGCGATCTGCCGGAGCGTCGCCGACAACAGCGCGAGCAAATCAAATCCTTTCACGTCGAGTTTGGCGCGATCTTCCTGCAACACGGAGAAATCCAGGATCTCCGCGATGATGCCGAGGAGGTGCTCACCGCTCTCGAGAATCAAGCTGGCCGACTCGGCCGGTTTCGTGCCGGCGAATTCCCGCACCATGGTGCCGGAGACGCCGTTGATCACATTCAACGGCGAGCGCAGCTCGTGACTCATGCGCGCGAGAAATGCGGTCTTCGCGCGATTCGCCGTCTCGGCGGCATGGGCCAGCTCCTGCGCACAGGCGATGGCCGATTTAAGTTGGGAATTCGTGTGCTCGAGTTCGACGGCGGAGGTAACCAAGCGCGCCTGCGCCTCTTTCGCCGCCGTAATATCCTCCTTCACCGCGATGAAATGCGAGATCTGGCCAGCCGGATCGCGTACCGGGGAAATGGAAGCGGATTCCCAATAAAGTTCACCGTTTTTCCGGCGATTGTGCAATTCCCCGTGCCACTCGTGCCCGCGGGTGACCGTGGCCCAAAGATTTTGATAGAATTCCCGCGTCTGAAACCCGGACTTCAACACCCGGGGATTATGCCCGATCACTTCCGTGGCCGTGTAACCCGTGACCGCCTCGAAACGCGGATTCACATACTCGATGGCACCCGTTGGGTCGGTGATGACGATGCTCACCGGACATTGCTCGACGGCGCGGGAGAGATTACGCAGGGTTTTCTCCCGCTGCGTCCGCTCGGTGATATCACGTACAAAACAAATAAAACGGTCATGCGCCGGTTCATTACCATTGGAGTAAATTTCAATCTCGAGATGTCGCCCACCGGATCCAATGCACGAGTGTAACATTTGCGGCAGACGCGCGGCCAGTTTTTCCTCTAAGGCGGCGCTCTCCTTCGCGCCATTAAGGCCAGCGAATAATTGCCCCAAGGTGAGATCAAGCAACGCGGGCCGGGACAGCCCGGTCAACCGGCAGGCCGCATCGTTGACCATCAGGATTTGTCCGGAGATGTCGGTGGCCATCAAACCATCGGGGGTGGTTTGGACCATGCCGGCGAGTGTTGCCTGGCTTTGCTGCAACTTCGCCTCCACTTCACACAGGTGCAGCGCCATCTTGATCGTGGCATGCAAAGCGGTTTCCATGTATGGTTTGTTCAAAAACCCGACCGGGGCGGCGGCTTGGGCCCGGGTCCAAACCGCCGCAATATTCTGGGCGGTCACCAAGACCGATCGGATACCGAACCGCACTCGGATTATTTCCGCCACCCCGATGCCGTCGATTCCGTCCGCCAAATTAATATCCATCAGCACCAGATCCGGGCGCAACTGCTCGACCAGGCTCAACGCCCGTTCGCCAGAATTGGCCGGTCCGAGCGGCGCAAATCCGAAGGTTTGCAGCTGCCGCGCCATCAACATGGCGGTGGCTGGTTGATCTTCGACGATGAGGATGCGCGGTATTTTCATGGAGTAAGTGCAGGTCAAAAAAGATCGATCCCCTCTCCGAAACTTTTGTCGGAGGCCAGAACCAACGGAGCCGCCGCGACGCGGTTGGATTTATGGGGGGAAACTTCCAGGGGAATCATACGCGTACCGTTGACCGCAGACGAAGGAGCAGGCTCGTCGCATAGCTCAATCGCCTCGTCGGCCGAGGCCACCGGCCGCAGTTGGAGCGCGGTCGCATGCGTGGCGTTCTCCTGTTTCATCGTGTACCGGTCCTGATGTTTTTTAATCTTCGCCAGCACGGCGGTACTCGGGGCCCCGATCATGACCGACGCCGCACTCAGCGCGATGAGCGCGCGGGACAAAGCCAACGCCGGAGCAAAAGTAGACTCGCTCAGGGTCGGGAAATTCAGATGGGCCAGCAACGCCTGGCAATCAGCATGCAACGGCTCAAATTCTCTCCGGGCCTGCACGGAACCATCCCGGACCCGCGCCACCAACCGGGCAAGCTTTTCGGTGACCGAGACGAGACCCCGCTCCAACTGGATTTTTTCCGTTGTCACGATGGTGAGAAACTCCGTGCCCTCTTTTTTCACCAACTGCAGCTTCTCCAGATTCGCCATGAGCTCTACCGTGAGCTTGCGCGTCGACTGGGCATTGGCGTCGGACACCTTGCAGGTTTCCTCGGCCAAACGGTTGAGTGCATCGACCGATGACAACCGGGCGGCCGCGATCTGGGCGTTCAACGCGACAATCTTCACGTCGAGATCGTAGCGACTGATTTCATTCGAAAAATCACGCACCACTTCCTCAATTCGTTCCACGAGCCGGGTCGTCCGCGCATTCGCCTGCTGACTCTGTTCGATCACATTCGTGAGACCCTGAAGCTCCCGGGAAAACATTTTCGCAATGTTACAGTGGTCGAGGGCGGTGGCGGCGGCCGATTCCATCGAGGAAAACCGCTCGACCATCGCAGTGCTGGTATCGAGGAGGGCCTGCAAGCCCCCGATAACGGCGGAGCCCGCTCCATCGATTTCGGTGCGCGACGCCTCCAGTTGCGCGATCTGAATGCGGGCAATTTGATGCACGTAGTTCCACTCCAGTTTCTGCCCTTCCCGTGAACGGCCCCCCGGCACCTGGGTCGCTTCGAAGTGTTGCTCCAGATCCTGAAAACTTTCGCTGACGTGTTCCAGTTGTTGCCGGACGATGTCCTGATGCTGCAGCGCCCCGATCACGGCCATCGTCTGCGGCTGGGCGGTGGTGAACAATTCCCCGATCGCTTTGCTCTGTTCCACACACGGGGCCAAACCCGCCTGCAAGTCCGAGAGCTCCCGCTGGATCGTATCGATGCTTGCGCTCGCTTTGCGCTGCAGCTCTTTCTCGGTCGCACTCAGTTCGGCTCGGGCAGTCCGCGACTCGGAAATCACCGTCTCGATCCGCCCGAAGGCCGTGTTGGTGCATTTCTGGATCCGATCCCCGGTTTCCGCGATGGCCGACGACACGTTCAGAAACACCGGTTGGGTTTCCGGCGGGAGTCGGCTGGCCTCGATCCGGATACTGAGAGTGACGATCCGGAGAAACAAAAGATCCCGATCAAATTCCTGCCGATTCTGACAACTCTCCATGAGCGCCGTCTCCACTTCGATGAGTCTCGCCTGCGCCGACACCGCGATACCCGCATTGGCATGCACCAAATCAACCGAGTCCTTGTAGAGCGCGTAGGCGGATGAGATCGCCCGCTCTTCATCACGATCCTGCAACACGGCGTCGAGCCCCGCCGTTTGGATGCGAATCGCCGCGAGCCGGGAACTCAACTGCGAAAGTCCCTTGGCGAGATCCGTGAATTCCTGATCAGATGACTGACCAAACCCGTGCAGCCCTTCGCGACAGGCTGCAATCTGAGTCAAAAATCCCGCCACCACTTCACGTCGTGGTTGAGCCCGCCCGAACCGCCGCAGACCGGTGCGGAGCCACTCGAGGGCGCGGGCAATGGAGGGTCGAGTGGGCATCGTTCAGCTAGAATTTTACTTCAGCCGATCAGCCGATGAATAGCCGCCATCAAGGCATCAGGCAAAATGGGCTTTTTCAGAATCTCGCAGTTGCCGGAAGTCGCCATCGTGGCCGTAATTTCCTTCTGCGCTTCGGAGGAAATCACCAGGACCGGCAGACCGTCGTAGCGTTTGCTGGCGCGAGCCCGGACCAAGAATTCGGCTCCACTCATCCGCGGCATCAGCAAATCGAGGATCACAAGATCGATGGGATTTTTTTCCAACACCGCCAACGCTTCCATCCCATCGGCTGCAGTCAGAGCCGTAAAGCCCGCCTGGCTGACCAGCATCTTGTGGTAGAAGCGGACACTCGCCAGATCATCGACAATCAAAATGGTTTTCATAGGGAACGAAGTTTAAGTAGCGGCTGAAAGTTTGGGGAGACGGGGTGCCCCACCCCCGCTGCTTGGATGCCCCTGCGGGGTGAGGGCACCCCGCCTCCAAGGACGAATGAAGAAACGATGGTCATAGGTGGCAGGCGTTAAGTGGTGCGCGTGCGGAGGACCGCAGCGGGAATTTGTTCGAGCGGGAGAACTTCATCCACGCCGCCGAGTTTGATCGCCTCTTTCGGCATGCCGAAGACAACGCTAGACGCTTCGTTCTGCGCAAAAGTGTGCGCCCCGGCATCGTGCATTTCCTTCATGCCCTGTGCCCCATCGTCTCCCATCCCGGTGAGAATCACCCCCACCGCATTTTTTCCCGCGAAGCGTGCGGCCGAACGAAACAAGACGTCGACGGACGGTCGATGCCGGCTCACGAGCGGACCAGCGCGCACTTCGACGACATACTGATTGCCGACGCGCTTGAGCATGGTGTGCTTGCCGCCCGGCGCGATGAGCACGAGGCCCGGCCGGACTACATCATTATCGACTGCTTCCTTCACGTGCATGCGGCAGAATGAATCCAGATTGTGCGCGAACGAACCGGTGAAGTTTTCCGGCATGTGCTGCACGATCACGATGCCCGGCGCGCCCGCTGGCAGTCCTTCCAGGAAAACCGCAATCGCCTGCGTGCCACCGGTGGAGGCCCCGACAACAATCACTTTCTCCGTCGAGGCCATCGCGGCTGAGGGATTCCCCTTGGCCAACATCGCATCGGCGGAAAGTTTACGACGCGTGACGGAGCGCGTGGCGAGCCGATCAAGCCGGACACTGGCGGCGGCTTTCACCGCATCGCAGATCGTGATTTGTGACTCGGCGAAAAATCCTTCGGTGCCGACCCGCGGCTTGGTGATGATATCAACCGCACCCAGTTCAAAAGCCCGCAACGTGGCTTCCGCCCCATCCGTCGCATGACTGGAGCAAATGATGACCGGGATCGGATGCTGGGCCATGATCCGTTGCAAGAAAGTGAGCCCGTCCATCCGGGGCATTTCGATGTCGAGCGTGATCACGTCCGGCGTCGCGTCGCGCATGAGCGCCACGGCTTGATACGGATCGCCCGCGCAGCCGATCACCTCCAGTTGAGGATCGCCTTCGAGCACAGCGGTCATCGCCTCCCGCACGGCGGGGGAATCGTCCACTACGAGTACTTTGATTTTGTTGGTCATGGTGTTTTCCTTTCGGCGTGGAGTTTTATCCACACAACTCCGGTCCAATTTTCATAAAACAGGCGCACGCCGGCGCTATGCCCGACTTTTTCCGCGATGATGGGAATGCCGGCGGTCGCGAGCACGCGACGGGCGACGACTACATTTTCGTCCCCGACGGCGTGGTTTTCATTGACCAATTTCAAGGGGCATCCGCCGCCAAACACCTTCGCCTTAAGATCGCCGGGCATGCTCCCCAATTGGCACATGCGCTCGATGAGACGCAGCGTCGACCATTCGCCATGGATCGCAGTATTGCCGCCCCGTGGCACCAGATAATGATTCATGCCGCCAAACTGCCGCGCGGGATCGTACAAACACACCGAGACGCACGAACCGAGGACGGTGGACATCCGCACGGGTCTGGCCTCCACCACCAGATCGCCCGCCCAGAGCATGGCTTCGGTGTACGAGACCGTTTCGCCACCGTCGACGTCGTGGGAAACCGGTGGGGCGATGAAACTCAGACAGCTCATTTCGCGACGGAGTGGGCGTTGAGCCGATAGACGGCGGTGCCGGCATTGCGCAGCGGCAGCCCGAGCCCTTGCAGCGTTTCGGCGTGGGCGGTGAAGAAAAAGCCATCCGGCCGCAGATTCCGGCAGAGCTTGGTCACGACCTGTTGCTGGGTCGGCCGGTCGAAATAGATCATCACATTGCGAAAGAAAATCGCATCCATCATTTCCTTCACGCCGTAATCGGGAGAAAGAAAATTGAGATGGCCGAAACGCACGTGCCTTCTCACTTCCGGGGCGATCCGCACTTGGCGTGCCGCCGGATCGCGGCTGCGCAGGAGATATTTTTTCTGAAGCGCCTTGGGGATGGGCGCCACCTTCTCCTCCTCGTAGATTCCTTCCTGCGCCAGATGGAGCACGCGAGTGCTGACGTCGGTTGCCAGAATCGCAAACTCGAAGGGCGACGCGGCCTGTTGTTCCAGGAGCGTCATCGCAATCGTGTACGGTTCTTCGCCTGAGGAACAACCCGCACACCACACACGAAAAACCGGCGCACTCCGCGTGCGCCGCCAGATTGCCAGAGTTTCGTTGACCAGGACGATGAAGTGATCGGCTTCGCGCAGAAAATCCGTCTTGTTCGTGGTCGCGAGGTTCAGGAGATGCTCGAGCTCCTCCGCCTGATGGGCGGGGTTTTGGAAAAACTGCGTGTGGTATTCCTCGAAGGTCTCGAGCCCGAGTTCGCGGAGCCGGCGTTGCAGCCGGCTCTGAAGCATCACGCGCTTGGCCGGCGGCATCTTGATGCCGAGCGTCGTCGCGATAATCGTGCTGAAGTCCTCGAACTGAGCGTGGGTGAGAGCGTGACATTCCATTGGGTTTTTTGGAAATAGGTGACGCGCGTTGCGCCACGACCTCAGGCGATGGCGGCAGCGGCGGGATGGGCGTTTTCAGTGAGGGTGACCAGTTCTTCGGTGGTGAAGACGCGCTCGATATCGAGAATGATGGTAAAGCGATCTCCGCGCCGGCCCATGCCGAGAATCAGATCCGTGCGCCAGCGCATCCCGAGCGAAGGCGGATCGTTGATCTCGTGCGGTTCCAGTTCCATGACCTCGTGGACGGCATCGGCGAGACCGCCGACCACGACGCTTTCGCCGTCGATTTGGAGTTCCATGACGATGATGCGCGTGTGCAGCGTATCCGCGACAGCGGGCAAACCGAATTTGCTGCGCAGATCGACGACCGGAATGGCGTTGCCGCGAACATTCACGACACCGCGGAGATATCCGGGTGCAGTCGGCACGCGGGTGATGTGACTGAGATCGAGGACCTCGCGGGCCTTGAAAACGTTGATGGCGAAAAGCTCGCCCCCGAGCCGGAACGTCAGATACCGGGCCGTCTCGGTGATTTTGGAAGTACTCATGATGGGTAGAGTGCGGCTGGGTGGATCAATACCGTTCGAATTTGCTGTCGGAGGCATCGTGGCCGTTCGTCTCGAGATCGATCATCACGCCGCTCGGCGCGACGGCAGCCCGGGTTTGCCGCGGCGCCGATGAGGCGGCGTGAGCGGCCGGTTTGGCCGGTTTATGCACGATCGGCGCATGATGGGGCGTAGCGGGAGTTGGAGCTTTGCTGCGTCCGGCGACCTTCGCGGTCGCGCGGCGGCCATCGTCGGTGACCTTGAAGAATTCAATCGCGCTCTGGAGTTGCTCGGCCTGGCTGGCGAGTTCCTCGGAGGAAGCGGCCATTTCTTCGGAGGCACTGGCGTTTTGCTGGATGACCTTGTCGAGTTCCTGCACGGCCTTGTTCACTTGGGCAGCACCGCTGTTTTGTTCTTCGCTGCCGGCGGCGATTTCTTTCACGAGGTCTGCGGTCTTGCGGATGTCGGGAACTAATTTGTCGAGCATCGCGCCGGCACTCTCGGCGATTTCCACCGAGGTACTGGAAAGTTTGGAGATTTCGCCGGCCGCAGTTTGGCTGCGTTCGGCGAGTTTGCGGACCTCGGAAGCGACGACCGCGAAACCCTTGCCATGTTCGCCAGCGCGGGCGGCTTCGATCGCGGCATTGAGCGCGAGGAGATCCGTCTGGCGGGCGATTTCTTCGATGATCGAGATTTTTTGCGCGATCTCTTTCATCGCCTGCACGGTCTTGACGACCGACTGGCCGGCTTCAGTCGCATCCTGTGCGGCTTTGACCGCAATTTTCTCGGTCTGCCGGGAATTTTCGGTGTTCTGCTGGATGGAGGCGGATGACTGTTCCATCGAAGCCGAGACTTCCTCGACGGAGGCGGCCTGCTCGGAGGAACCGGCCGAAAGCGTTTGCGCGGTGCTCGTCATTTCCTCGCTGCCGGAAGCGACATTTTCGGCGGCACCACGGACGTTGGCGACGACCTCGCGGAGATTTGTGACCATCTTTTGGAGGGCGAGCCCGAGCGTATCTTTGTCGGACGAGAGTTTCACTTCTTGGCGCAGGTCGCCATCGCCGATCAGGACGGCGAGTTTAGCTTTGGCATCGAGCGCTTCCGCCATGCTATTGGCTGCGCCCGAGAGCGCACCGATTTCATCTTGAGAATCGACCGTGACGCGAGCAGTAAGATCACCCGACGCTATCTGACCGAGGCCGGAAACGAGCTTGCCGACCGGGCCGGTGATCATGCGGGTGATCACGAAGGCGAGACCGATGGACAGCGCCAGGCTGGCAATCAAAAAGCCAATCATCCAGGCACGAATACTCTTGTAGATGGCCGTGCTTTCGTCCGATGCCGTTTTGGCTAGGGCGACATTGATGTCGCTCAGTTCCTGCAGGGTCTTTTCTAAAAGCTGATAAAGGGGGAAAGATTCCTGCCTCGCGGACGCAAAGGCTTCCGTGTTTTTGTTTTCGGAGACGAGGGCGATCACCTTGTTGACAGCTCGCTCGAAGTCCGCCCATTGCGGCTGGACCTGCTTCAGCAGGCCCTTTTCTTTCTCCGTGAGTTCAGTCGCGGCATATTTGGCGATACTTTTCTCGAAAGTTGCCTTGTAGCCAACCATCCTCTGGGCGGTAGCGTCCATGTCGGTTTTCTCCGTCTGCAGGATATAGTCGCGAAGCGCACGGCTGAAGTAGGTCGCGTTTAAATTGGCGTCGGACAACTGCGTGATGGGCATGAGCGCATTCGCATACAATTTGTCCAGCATGTCATTGATTTTTCCGACATTGAAAATGCCGAAGGTGGCGACGATCGTCCCAAGAAGGGCGACGAGGACAAAGCCGGAGATCAGCTTGGTACCGAGTTTTAGATTCTTAAACATGACGGGTATTCTGGTTGAGGTTAGCGAAATTCAGGGGAGAAACTCGACTTGGCCGGTGGCGAGGTCGTAGCGGGCAGCGACGATTTTGATGCTTCCGGCCTTCGCGGCTTCGGCGAGGATCGGGGCGGTCTGGGCGAGAGCTACCGCGGAAAGTTTGGCATTGATGCGGACGGCATTCTCCACGGTATCGCCGGGCTTCTTCTTCGCCATGGCGACGGAGGACTCGAGCGATGCCATGATGCTCTTGAGGTGGCCCGGAGCCTCGCCACCCGCGACGGCGGCGGTGACGGCCCCGCATTTCGAGTGCCCCAGGACGACGACGAGCTCGGCGTGCAAGTGCTCGACGGCGTACTCGATGCTGCCGATCACGTGATCGTCGAGGAGATTACCGGCGTTGCGAATGACGAAGAGATCGCCCAACCCCTGATCGAAAATGATTTCCGGTGACAAAGGGGAATCGGCGCACGCCACCACGATCGCGAAGGGATGCTGCCCCTTGGCCAGTTCGGCCCGATGCTCGTTTGGGGAGGACCGCTCACTCAAGGCGCCGGCGACGAAACGTTGATTGCCTTCGCGCAGACGGGCAAGCGCAGCGTCCGGACTCACCGATTTAGCCGAATCGCCGGCCATTGAAATCACGCCGAGAGCAATCACCAGAATTGTTGTAGCGCTGTAGCGGATGAAAGGAAAAGGATTCATGAATATTTAATGACGGTTTGATAAACGGCGGTTCACTTTAAATCGGAGCCCGGGCTTTTTCCTTAAAGGAGCGATACCTGAGACGCCTCAGGGTTTTCCTGAGGCGTGCGCAGCAGCACACCTCAGAAGATCGGAAATTTCCCGCGGATGACGCGGAGTGCTGCGGATAAAGACCAAGGGCATTGGACCGGGCATTTCATCCGCGATTATCCGGGCTATCCGCGGGAAATTTCTGAGTGTAACCGTGTTTGAGCCGCAGGCGAAAGCGCGGTGTCTGGCGGCCCCGTTTTCGGGCTGCGCCCTCAAACGAGGCTACCCGCATGATGCAAAACCAGACCCACGGGTCAGGAGACCCGTGCCACTTTTGACCCGACCCGATTTTTCCCCACGAATCACACGAATTCTTCACGAATGAAAACCAACTCGCGGAGTAAAACCACGTCAGGTTCGGCTCCGCGCTCTCCGCGTCCTCCGCGTTTAATGTATTTTCCGATTTGCGGCGCAGTTGAACTCACCCTCATTCCTCGGGATCAGCATTGTCTCGCGATGGAATCGAAGCTGACGAAGGCCCGACCCGACCCCGATTTTTCCCACGAATCACACGAATTTCACACGAATAAATCCAAGCCGGCGGAATGATTTCCCGCGGATCTCGCGGATGACCGCAGATAAAGACTAGGAAAATTAGATTAGGGATTTCATCCGCGCTATCCGCGGATAATTCCTGTTCGTTGTCTTTGGTTTTATCCGTGTACTCAGTGTAATCCGTGGTCAAATTTTCTGTTCGAAAAGCCCGGCCTATCCCAATCCCCCGGAGTTTTCACCACGGATTACCCGGATAGCACGGATGGAGAACACCAATCCCACGGGTCAGGAGACCTGTGCCACTTCCCCATCACGTCTTGTCCGCCAAAGCCTCGGCGACGGCTGATCCACATCGAAGATCCGCCCAAAAATCGAGATTACGAGAACGATTCTTAGTCTCCTCTGTCTCTCAGCTCTCAACTTCTACCCTCCGTCCTCAGTCTTCCGCCTTCGCTCCTCTGGCTCTCAGCTCTCAACGCTCAACTCCCCCGTCCCCTCCGACGCTCAGCTCTCGACTTCCCCCACATCACACGCCAAACGTCTGGCGGATGCGGTCGAACTCCGCGCTCGTGCTTAGCAGTATTTGCTCCACCGATTCTTGATTCAAATCGTAGTGATGCATGAAATCACTACCGACGGGCAGGATCGTCATCGTACCTCCCACCGAAGGAATAAAGGGAGTGCCGATGCCCTGCGGCAGCAGCGCAGAGGCAAAGAACAGCGCCTCCGCCAGCCAGTTGCCTTCGGCCAAGGACGCGGGCGCATCCTGTCCTCCGATGGCTTGGACCATCTCTTCGGGGAAGCGCCATTTGCCGAGTAACATCGCCCCAGCCTGAGCCTGCACGATGCCGACATTTTCCTGTTCCCATTGCGTGATTGATTCGGAGCCGATCCAGAAAAGTCCGCCGCGGAGATTTTCAATCGTCTGATTGATCGCCAATCGGCCAATAAACCGCAGCAAGCCCACCGTGTAGGCTTCTTCGGGATCAGATTCACCGGTCTCCTTGGCCAACGCTTGCAGGAACAATCCATTGAAAAGACTTTCGGCCCAAAAATCTGCACCGTGAATGCCATAGCAACCGAGATCGCGGCCACTGGCGATGCGCCCCACCGCCAGATTCAAGAGCCGGATCGTTTCCTTGGAGCCGATTTTTTGCACGGCATCACCGATGCTGTCGCAGCTACCGCCCGCATAAAAAGCGCTGTTGGCACAACGAATAATATCGGCCGCCAGCGCGGGATCACTGCCCACGAGCGCGGCGATACTATCGATGTCGGATTGTGGATCGCGCAGAAGTTTCAGAGCGTTCGAAAGGATGACCGGCGCCGGGCTGAAGCGTTCAATTTCCTCCAAGGCGACGAGAAATTGCTCTTTGGAAGGATGCAGGGAGGGAGAAGCGAGGAACATGGGAATCGGGGGTTAAGCAGGGAAACTTGTCGCTAGCCGATCAGGGCTTTTGTTCATCGGGCCTATTCGGTGGAGCAAAAGCTCCACGTGCAAAGGACGGGCCATGGTGGTGATGAGACATAGATAGGTATCCCCGCTCAGGCTAATCGACTGGGCGGGGGTGAACTTAAGAAAAAAGTCAGTCCGTCCCGTCGTTTCACAATTATCCTCAATTCAGCAATACCGGAGAGACACGAATTGCACGGATTAACCCTGATGGCTGAAGTGCCCCTCTCCCATCGTTCTCCTTCTCGTACTCCTAATCGTTCTCTCTTTACCTTCATCCGCATTCAAGCAACCCATCACCACCCGAGATTACGAGTACGAGTAAGAGAATGATAATGAGAACGATCTCCGTCCTCTACCCTCTGTCGTCCGTCCTCCTCTGGTGCAGTAGCCGCGTTGGAGTGAAACGACAACGTGGTCGGAGTCGCGCCCCACTGACCGCGTTTTCGCCATGGGCTCAACACGGCTACAAACCGATCCCCTCCCCAATCCCACAGACACGGAGGCCTGTGGCTACGTCATTCAACCCACCCACCACCACCCGCAATTACGAGAACGAGTAAGAGAACGAGAACGATCGCTGAAATCCCTTCGTCTCTTAGTCATTTAGTCCCTTCTCCTCCTCCGCCCTCTGTCCTCCGTCGTCTGTCCTCCGTCGTCCGTCCTCCGCCTTCCGTCCTCCGTCGTCCGTCCTCCGCCTTCCGTCCTCCGTCCTCCGCCCTCTGTCCTCCGTCGTCCGTCCTCCGCCCTCCGTCCTCAGCCTTCAGTCTTCCCCTCTCTCTTACCCCTCAAGCGCCTGCGTTTTCGTCCGATGTATCAGCAGACCGACGATTATTCGGCCATGACTTAGAATTTTTCTCCCCCCACCCCCAAACAGCTGCGGCATCCGCCACTTTCCTTCCCTCTATGAAGATCGCCATCATTGATGATTCCATGTTCATGCGGTGCCTAATCCGTTCCGTGCTGCTGGAGGCCCAACCGCAAGCCGAGATCGTAGATTTCAGTGATGCCGCCCTGGCCCTCACTGCCCTGCCCGGTCTCGCCCCGGATATTATCACGCTCGACATGCTGATGCCGGGCATGAACGGCCTGGCTTTCCTTGAACAGCTACGCGTGACCACCCACGCAGCGCGCGTGATCGTGATCTCCGCCAACGTCCAAAAAACCGTCCGGCAAAAATGCCAGGCCCTCGGCGCCACCGACTTCATTGAGAAACCGATCACTCCGGAAAAACTCCAGTTGGTTCTTGGAAAATTCGTGACGGTATGACTCCGGTTATCCCCATCCCCCCGGCCTCCGCCGACGTCTTGTTGGAATTCGTCAATATGGGCGTGGGCCGCGCCGCGCGCAGTCTGTCCGAGTTGACCAACCGGGAAGTCGCGATCGCCGTGCCGACGTTGGAACTCCTCAACCCGACCGAGTACGAACAACGCTCCATGATGGACTGCGGCATTTCTCTGCGCATCAATCAGGCCTTCTCCGGCGGAATGCAGGGCCAGGCGCTGTTAGTCCTCAATCGTCCCGGCGCCATTCGGCTCGCGCATCTGCTCCTCGGCAAATCCGAGGGTGATGATGCCTTCGACGATCAGGAACAAGGCGCCCTCCTCGAGCTGGGAAATATTGTGATCGGTAACGTCATGGGCCTGCTCGCCAGTGAACTTGATGCCCCGGTAGACTTTGAACTGCCACAACTTCAGTTGCGCGGGATTACTAATTTCTTCGAACTCATTTCTGATCTCCCCGATACAACCGCCGCCCGGCTCATTATCATGCGGGCCTCCCTTGCCATCAAAGAAGACAAAATCAGCGGCTACATCATCTTGGTTTTCCCGGAAACCAGTCTGCACCGACTCATCGCCAAACTTGCATGCCTGACCAATCCCTGACTTCGATCGCAACGGAACCCTTGCTTGATGCTCTGCCCTGCGGCGTGCTGCAACTCGATCAGGCAGACCGGGTCGTCCAGTGGAACCGGCAACTCGCCCGCTGGACGGGACTCTCCGCAGAGGAAGTCTGGGGCCGACCTTTGCCGGAAATTTTTCCCACCGCTTCCCGGATCGGCCCGCTGCTCACCGAGGTCCGGCAAAGCCGCCAACCGCGCGTGCTCTCCCAGATGTTTCACCACTGGCTGATCCCGGTTCGCCTGCCTGATCACCACATCAGCGGCCTGACCGAAATGCAGCAGGAATGCCATCTCAGCCCGCTACCAGGCCAAGAAGGCCACCTCGTCATCACGATCCTTGAGGTCACCGCCGGAGTCGTCGGCCAGCAACGCAGCCGGGTGAAAAATCTCGAGCTGAGCACCGCGCGCGACAAGGCCGAACGGGCCTTTCAGGATTTGGTCGGCCACCAATTCGCCATCGACCAACATGCCATCGTGGCCGTGACCGACCAGCGCGGGCTGATTATCTACGTGAACGATAAGTTCTGCGAAATTTCCCAATACTCCCGGCCCGAATTGATGGGACAAAATCAGCGCCTCAACAACTCCAAGCACCATCCGCCGGAATTTTTCCGGGAGATGTGTCGGCAGATCAGCAGCGGAAAGGTCTGGTACGGCGACGTCTGCAATCGGGCCAAAGACGGGTCGCTGTACTGGATGGCGACCACCATCGTGCCCTTGGGAACACAGGCAGGGAAGCCGGCAAAATATATCGCAATCCACACGGATATCACCGCGCACAAGCAGATGGAGGCCGACCTCGCGCAGGAAAAATTTCTGCTGCAGGCGCTCATGAACCATCTGCCGGAGCATATTTATTTCAAAGATCGCGCGAGTCGCTTTCTCCGCATCAGCCGGGCCATGGCCCGGGAGCTCGGGCTCAGTGAGCCAACATTGGCTGTCGGTAAATCTGCGTTCGATTTTTTCACGGCTGAGTATGCCCAGCAGGCTTTCGCCGATGAACAAGCCGTCATCCAGACGGGCCAGCTGATGATCAAGGAAGAAAAAGAGACCTGGCCCGATCGACCCGACACCTGGGTTGCGACCACCAAAGTGACCTTGCGCGACGAAGCCCAGAATATCATCGGCACCTTTGGGATTTCCCGCGACATCACCGTACAGAAACAGGCGGAAATAACCCTCCGCCAAAGCGAACTGGCCCTGAAGGAAGCTCAACAGCTCGCCCGCCTTGGTAGCTGGCAATGGGACGCCGTGCGTGATGCCACAATATGGTCGGATGAACTTTGTGCCATCTTCACCCATGACCGGAATTTGCCCGTGCCCCCATACGAAGAGCACCTGAAAGTCTACACGCCGGAGAGCGGACGGCGACTGCACACCATCGTGGATAATGCCCTCCAGACCGGTGAACCGTATGAAATCGATCTGGAGCTGGCCAGAGTCGCCGGGCCCAGACAATGGGTGGTGGCCCGGGGCGAAGCCGTGCGCGCGGCGAACGGCCAGATCACCGGCCTGCGCGGCACGGTCCAGCAAATTTCCGAACGTAAACAAGCGGAGGTAAAGCTCATGGTCAGCGATGGCGCCTTAAAAGCCATTTCCCAAGGCGTGATCATCACCGGTCCCGACCGGATCATTCTCTCGGCGAACAAGACATTTTCCGACATCACCGGCTACAGTGAAGCGGAAACTCTCGGCCGGGATTGCCGTTTTCTGCAAGGACCGCTGACCAATCCACAAACGGTGGAGTCGATCCGTCTCGCCCTAAATAATGGCACGGAATTTACCGGAGAAATTCTCAACTACCGCAAGGACGGCACCCCCTTTTGGGATGACCTGACGATCTCACCGGTGCGCGACGCAACGGGCCATCTGACCCATTTCATCGGAGTCACCCGCGATGTCACCGCCCGCAAGCATACCGAGCAAAGCCTGATGCAGGCCAAGCTGGAAGCCGAGAGCGCCAATCGCGCCAAAAGCGAGTTCCTCGCGACCATGAGCCATGAAATCCGCACCCCGATGAACGGCGTGATCGGCTTCACCGATTTATTGCTCGATACCCCGCTCGATGCCCAGCAGCGCACGTTCGTCGAGATGCTGAAGTCCTCCGGCCACTCCCTGCTCACCCTGATCAACGACATTCTCGACTACTCCAAGATCGAGGCCGGCAAATTCTCGCTGAATACCGAGGAGTGCGATGCCCGCAAACTCGTCGACGATCAGATCGCCCTCTTCTCCTCCCAGGCCGCCAAGAAAGGGTTGGCCCTACAGTCCAGCTTTAATCCTGGCTCGGGCAGTCTCGTCCGCGCCGATCCCGCGCGCGTTCGCCAAGTCCTCGGCAACCTGCTCGGCAATGCCCTCAAGTTCACCGTAAGTGGCGGCATCACCGTGCAACTCACCTCCGAACAAAATCACGGCCAGCCGCTCCTCCGCATCAGCATCGCCGACACCGGCATCGGCATCCCGCGACTGCAGCATGAACGGTTGTTCCAGCGTTTCAATCAGGCCAACAATTCCACCACCCGACTTTATGGCGGCACCGGTCTTGGCCTGGCCATCAGCAAAGGCCTCGTCGAACTCATGGGCGGGTCGATTGGTTTCGAGAGCGATCCCGGCCGCGGCTCCGTCTTCTGGTTCACCCTGCCGCACCCCCCCGGACATCTGATCATTTCGGAAACCCCCTCGGCCCCGACTGCTCCCGTCGCCCTCAATCCGGTGCAAGCGTTGCAAGCCCTCGTCGTCGAGGATAATTTCATCAACCAGGAATTGGCGAAATATCATCTCACTAAACTGGGCTGTCAGGTGACGATTGCCTCCGGCGGAGCCATTGCCCTCAAGCTGATGAGCACGCAACGCTTCGAATTGATTTTCATGGATTGCATGATGCCCGACATGGACGGCTACGAAACCACCCGCGCCATTCGGGAGATCGAAAGACAAAATCCGACTTGCCCTCGGCTACCCATCATCGCCCTGACGGCGAATGCCATGCCCGGTGATCGCGAGAAATGCCTCGAAGCGGGCATGGATGATTATTTATCCAAGCCCATCATTGCCGCCGATCTCACCGCCATGATCAAGAAGTGGCGGCCGGCCGGCAATCAATCCGGTTTCGGTCTTTAGCCAGAGACCTCATGATCCCAGCCCGTGAGCGACGTGGAACGAGTTTGAGCCGCAGGCGAAAGCGCGGTGTCTTACGGTCCCGTTTTCAAGCTGCGCCCTCAAACGAGGCTACACAGACAAGGCAAAACCCGCCCGGAGGTCGGGTTCCACTTCCCCATCACATCAGGCTCCGCACTCTCCGCGTCCTCCGCGTTAATTGTATTTTATTTTATCCCGATTCGCGGCGGAGTGAGGTCATCATAATCCATCGGGATCAGGATGTCTGATCCATATCGGCGCTAGAGCGTCGGTGTGGAAACCGACGCCCACCAGCTGCATACTTCCGCCTCAGATATGAATCGCTTCGTTAGTCGTGGCGGCGGCGGCTTCGCCGAGTGCTTCGGATAACGTCGGATGCGCGTGGATCGTGTGGTGAATTTCTTCGACCGTGGCTTCGAGATTCATCGCCAGTCCGTACTCGGCAATCAACTCCGTGGCCTCGTTGCCGATGATGTGCACGCCGAGAATCTCGCCGGTCTTCGCCTCGCTGATGACCTTGACGAAACCTTCCGAGTCGCCTGACGCCACCGCCTTGCCGACTGCGGTGAACGGAAATTTGCCGATCTTGTAGTCGAGACCTTTTTCTTTGGCCGCTTTCTCGGTCAAACCGGTGCTGGCCACTTGCGGCTGGCAATAGGTGCAGCCGGGGAAGTTTCCCACTTGCTTGGGCTTGGCATGACCAAAGATGCCGTTGACCGCGTTGATCGCGCGGAACATCGCGACGTGCGCCAGCCAAGGTGGTCCCTGGATATCGCCGCAAGCATAGATGCCGGGCGTACTGGTCTGATAGTTCGCGTCCACTTTCACGAAGCCGCGATCAAGCTCGATCTTCACCTTGGACGAGACGAGTCCTTCCAGATTAGACGTGATGCCGATGGCGACAAGAATGCTATCCACTTCGAGCTCGGTTTTCTGGCCGTCTTTCACGAGATCGAGCTTCACGCTGCCGGCACCGACCTGGATATTCTCGCACTTGGTGCCGACATGAACGGCGATGCCTTGTTTATCGAAACTGCGGTTCAGCGTCTTCGCGACTTCCTCATCCTCGACGGGCAAAATCTGCGGCAGCATTTCGATGAGCGTGACCTTTGAGCCAAAGGCGTTGAAGAAATACGCAAACTCCACGCCGATGGCACCGGCACCGATGATCGCGATGGATTTCGGCGGCGTCTTGTTTGCCAGCGCTTCGCGGGATGTGAGCACACGCACGCCATCGGCGGGCAAGCCGGGGAGCTGCTTTGGTTTCTGCCCGGTGCAGAGCAAAACATTTTTCGTCTTGAAAAATTTGCCGCGATGTTCGCCAGAAGTCACCTCGACCATGCCCGGAATCGTCACTTGGCCTTTGCCGACGATGTAATCGACTTTGTTTTTCTTGAAGAGAAATTCCACGCCCTTGGCCATCTGAGCGGAGACGCCCCGGGAACGCTCCACGACTTTGGCGAAGTCAAAGCTGAGACCGGTCACGCTCAAGCCATAGCTCTCGGCCTTCTGCATCGTGCGGTAAAGCTCGGCGCTCTTGAGCAAAGCTTTGGTCGGAATGCAGCCCCAATTGAGGCAGGTGCCGCCGGCGCGCTCCATTTCGATGCAGGCCACTTTCTTGCCCAACTGGCCCGCGCGGATGGCCGCAACGTAACCAGCAGGACCGCCACCGATGACCACCAAGTCGTAAATTGAATCAGGCATAGTTTGAATGTGTGAACGGCAAAAATCGCGCCGCTAGTCGGCCTCGTCAAACGGAAACTCAGTCAGCAAGCGCCCGATTCAAAAGCTGGAACGAGACCTCTGGGCGCGTTTTATCGGGTAAATGGCAAACAACCCGCCCGGAGGTCGGGTTCCACCTCGAACTCATCGAACCTTGTTCTATTTCCCGGCATTCAAATTCAGCGTCACCATCACCGGCCGGTGGTCGCTGGCTTCGTTCACGCCCGGCCCATCATACACCTGCCCGCGCCCGTTACGGATGAATGATTTCAACGGCGGCGAAGCCAAGAAGTAGTCGATGCGACTGTACGTATCTTCCTTTCGATAACGATGCGTCCAATTTTCACCGCGTGAATCGGCAGCCCAGACCAGCTCACCCAGCACGGTTTCCCCACGCTTCTGGAGTGCCTTCACCGGCTTGCTGTTTCGGGTGTCGTTCCAGTCGCCGCAGATCATAAACATGGCCTTGGCCGGTGTCGGGAATCGGGCCAGCACGAGATCACGCACCGCCACAGCCTCCTGCAACCGTTGCTGCCGGCTTTCCACATCATCGTCCTGCTCGGTGCGACGGCTTTTCAGATGAATCAAAAATAACGTCAGCTCACCCTCGCTCGTGGCGAAGCTGATCTCCAGCACGCCGCGTTTCACTTGGTCCTGCTTGCCGCGCAGCCGCACCGGCACGGACGCATGGGGGCTGATTTGCTTGAAAGGAATCTTCGAGAGCACCGCCACATGACGTTCAGGATCGGCAGCCTTGAGCAGCGTCGTGTAGGAGAAATCCACGCCGTCGGTCTTCAAGTCGCGTTGCAATTCGTCGAGATAAACCTGTGTGCCCATTTCCTGAACCAGAAGAATATCCACGTTCATGGCCTTGATCACCTGACGGAGCGCGGTCTTTTCCGCTTCGGGTTTCGGGTACGCCTCACGATAAACCCCGTCGACTAATCGGTCGGAGACGAGGTAATTTTCTACGTTGTAAGAGGCGACAGAGAGCGCGGCGGACGCGACCAACGCCGGGGCCAGCCAGAACAAAAGCATCGCAACGAAACACCCCAATATCTGCCTGCTTTCCGATGTAGGGCCGCCGCTTGTCGGCGCGCCGCTCTGGGCTCGCCGACAGGCCCGGCCACAAGGGCCGGCCCTACACTCATCAGGCAAATTTGAGTTCACTGGGCGAAGTTCTTCACGGTTACGCCAAACGGGCTCACCGATTGAGCGAACGTTCGCGTTCCGTGATGGTGGGATGCGAATAATAAATCGCACTGTACAACGGATGCGGCGTGAGGTTGCTCAAGTTTTTCTGCGCGAGTTTGCGGAGCGCACCGATCATCGGCGTCGCCGAGCCCATCGCATTTTTAGCAAAGGCATCGGCTTCGTATTCGTGTTGGCGCGAGATCCAATTGCCGATCGGGGAGAACCAGAACGTCACCAACCCGCCGAAAAATCCGAAGAGCAGAAAAGCCGGCGCGAGCTGCCCGGCCGGCAACCCGAAGGAACCATTAAACCACGGGGCTTGCGCGAGCCAGGCCACGACGCCGAATCCGGCGAACAACATGATGGCACCCGTGACGAGCCGCTTCGGAATATGCCCGCGTTTATAGTGACCGATTTCGTGGGCGAGCACGGCTTCGAGTTCCTCCTGCTCCAGTTGGGTGATGAGCGTATCGAAAAGCACGATGCGGCGAAAGCGTCCAAAGCCGGTGAAGTATGCGTTGGAGTGAGCGGAGCGTTTGGAACCGTCGATCACTTCGATGGTTTTCGCTTTGAAATCCGTGCGCTCCGACAAAGCCAGCAAGCGCGTGCGTGGCTCGCCTTCGGGCAGCGGCGACAGTTTATTGAACAACGGCAAAATGAGTTTCGGATAGAGGACGATCATCAACAGTTGAAAGCAAAACAGCAGGGCGAAACCCCACACCCACCACGCCGCCCCGACCCAATCCACCAGCGCGAGCAACCCCCAAGCGAGAGGAAATCCGATGACCAAGCCGAGCAACACCGATTTCACCTGATCCACCATCCAAAGTTTTGGGGTGCTTTTGTTGAAACCAAATTTCTCCTCGAGACGGAAGTGCGACCACCAGTCCAGTGGCCAGCCCGGAATGCTGAGCAACACCCCGGTGCCGACCAAAAACAGCGCCCCACTCCAAGCCGCGCCCGGAGCGAGCGCATCGAACTTCGCCCACAGCCACGGCAGCAATCCGCTGAAAAGCACAATCAACAACACCGCCGCATCATAGATCAGCTCGAAGGAACTGAAGCGACTCTTCGCGACAGTGTAGTCGGCGGATTTGGCAAACGTCGCTTCGTCCATCACCCCGGTCAGGGCGCCGGGCAGCACGCCCGCATGCAAGCGGGTTTCCGAGCGATTGAGCGCCTCCAGCGCGAGCTGGGCAGCGAGACGAAGGAGCAGGAGAATAACAACCGTAAGCGGAAGCCAATGCATGGCCGTACTTCACACGGATTTAGCCGCCCGCCAACCCCAAATACGACTTATGGCGTAGTTTGGCGTTTTAAAATGACCGCAGGTCATCGTCGGTGGCGCGCAGGTCTCGTTCTGCTGGCCAGCAGAATGGCGCGACCAGCGCGGAGCCTGACGTGATGGGGAAGTGGCACGGGTCTCCCGATCCGTGGGTATGGTTTTGCCTCGTGCGTGTAGCCTCGTTTGAGGGCGCAGTCCGAAAACGGGGCCGCCAGACACCGCGCTTTCGCCTGCGGCTCAAACGCGGCTACACTCCGGCACCCAGCGCGCCCGGCTTGTCCGTCGTAGCCTTGGCGAAGTCGGAAGGTCGCGCTCCATCTCGTTATAATTCATCCGGTTTGTGCCATGGCAGGCTCAGCTCGTTTCCTCGTCCCGAGTCACTCTGCGGGCTGGGATCAGGTTCTCTGAGCCCCAGCTCAGAGCGTCAGCTTTTTCGGGCTGTGAGCGACGCGATCAAGTGTTGCCACGTTTCGGCTTCGCCGGGATGGCCGTAGCGTTCGAGCGCTGCGAAAATTTCCGTCGGGGTTGGCTCTAGCACGGCGTGCTTGGGGTCGCCGGAAAATTCGGGGCGTATGACGCGGGTGATCTGCCAACAGGCCCAGGCGCGCCACCGGCGTTGTTCGCGGCGGGGTTCATTCATGCGATCCGCGAGGTGTTGGAAATGGACGCGGGGATTGCCAATGAAAATATCGGCGGGGGCGTAGTGGAGAAACCAGCCCATCGCGGCGTAAGGCAGGGGCCAGCGGTGCAGCTCGGGTTCGTCGCCGCGCAAATCGGCGCCAAGACCGCGATTGAGTTTCAACATGGCGCGGGCGACGAGGCCGCGTTGCCAGAGATACTGGCCGTAGGTGAGCGCTGTCAGATAAAAAGCTCCGTCGCGCGCGTCGCTGTGGGCCGTGAGTGCGCTGGCATCCATCTCCGCGGGGGCGGACGGTAGATGAGGGCAGGGCGGGAGTAGCATGTGGGCAGCGTCGAGCGGAGTTGAAGGTGGCTCAAGATTAACTTGGCGACCACGCGGTTCTCCTCGCATAACAGAGGCCTGCAAACCGAAACCACAGCGACGATCAATGAAGTCACCGGCTGGCGGCGCGTGGCGCTGTGGCTGCTCGCGACGTTGTTGCGGACATGGGTGCGGACGCTGCGCTTCGAGGCTGATCCGGAAACGTTGCGCCGGTTGACCAAGTCGGATGAGCCGGTCGCGGTCGTGGCGTGGCACAACCGTCTGTTTCTTTCGCCGGAATTTTTCCGCCGTTACCGTCAGCAACGCCGGATCTACGGTCTGGTGAGCGCGAGCAAGGACGGGGCGTGGCTGGCTGCACTTTATCGGATGATCGGACTGCACCCCGTGCGCGGATCGAGCAGTAATTTAGGCCGCGAAGCGGGGCGTATTCTGATCGAGAAAATGCGCGAAGGTCACGATATCGGCATCACGCCCGACGGTCCGCGCGGACCGCTTTACGTCGTGGAGCCCGGTGTACTCGTCGTGACGCGGCGGATCAATGCGCCGATGGTTTTGATGGGGGCAGAATTTGGCCGCGCGTTTCGACTCCGAAGCTGGGACCGGTTTTATATTCCGTGGCCGTTCACGCGCATTAAAATGCGGTGCATCATCCTGCCGCCGAAGAATGAGGCGGGCGAAAAAATCAGCGCCGAGGAAGTGCGGGCGGCGCTGCGGTCGATCAATCCCGATCCGTCGGAAAAAGCAGGCCGGATACATTGTGCTCGATCATGATATGGATGCACGCTGCGGGCTGATATGCCTGCGGCGAATGGGATTTTCTGTAGGTTGCGAGCTTGCCTCGTTCTGCTGGCCAGCAGAATAGCGTGAGGAGCGCGCTACCCACTACGGAATGATCCGGTCAGACGAATGCGCGAGAATCAGCCGGTTATCAGAACGTCGGGGTGATGGTCACGCTCTGGCCGGGTTCGACCACGTAGTCCTTGCCGGTGCTCCATGTCAGGTCGTTCACGAGGACTTTGAAAACCACCGGAGCGGTCGCGCCTGTGAGGTTGGTGGACCAAAGCAAATTGCTGCTGCAATCCATCGCCTGACCTTTGTCCCAGCTCAAGCCGGGGCCTTCGCCGCGCAGGTAGAGGTGATTGCCAAAGCCGAGGTCGACTTTGGCGGAAATGATGGTGGCGACCGCAGCAGCCGTGCCGGCGGGCTTCTTTTTCACCGGGGCACTCTTCTTGACCGGAGCCTTGATTGACTTAGTCACCGGAGCGAGGGCGGTTTTGATCGCAGAAGCGACCGTCGTCTTGGTCGTTGGAACGACGGTTGTCTTGCTGGCTGGTGTGGTCTTAGTGGTCTTTTTCATGGCTGATAGGGAGGTAAATTGAGTTCCGGAAGGTTTGTTTCTTCGGTGTACTCAGTGGGTGCAACAGCAAATTAGGGGCCAAGTTTACGGACAGGTTAAATCATTAGCCGATATCGACGCTCTGGCAAAAATTTTGTTTTACTCTGAGAGGCGTGTTCCTCAATAACTCCTCTTCCTGTTGGGGGGCAGTAGCTCAGTTGATAGAGCGCGTCGTTCGCAATGACGAGGTCGTCGGTTTGATCCCGATCTGCTCCACCATCCTTCGCTCATCGCTATGCGATGAACTTCGGATGGCACGGCCAGCCAGAATGAGGGCGGAATGAGTTTAAAAACCCACGATGCACTTGGCGAAGGCTGCCGCGCCGTAGTCCGCAGGACGTAGGCGGGCGCATGACGGGAGAATCGTTTGCCGCATCTTCCTTCGCCCAAACTCAATTCCGGATTGGCTGAGATTAAAGTAAACCTGTTAACGGTAGCGGCGCATGCCCCGAGCGCCATTTTCGCGCGCAGCGCACACTTCTCTTGGCCGTTGAGGGCAACGGCCTCTACCTGAACCGCGTTTCGGAATAGTTGAGAGCAACCCTATTCGGTATTCCCGGAATTCGGATTAAAGCGCCGGCAGACGTTTTATTTAGGCAGCGGTTAACGCGCCCACCTTCGTTTCATCGCCGCGCGCCCCAGAAAAATGCTGCAATTTCAGCAATGACTGGCCAAAAAACATTCGGTTGCCACGTCCTCGTAGCTCAACTGGATAGAGCACCTGCCTTCTAAGCAGGTGGTTGTGAGTTCGATTCTCGCCGGGGACGCCAGCCTTCGCTCGCCTCCCGGTGGTCGGCGAGCTTCGCATGGCAGGCCATCCAGCCGTTGAATACTAATGTTCCATCCACCAGCGAGCGAAGGATGCCCTTCGTCGCCATCTGAAGGATGGCGTAGCAGGGCGGATCAAATCGCCGCGAGCTACATTCACCTCTGCGCAAAAACCGTGAGGCATTTCCTAAATGGTCGGGCCGGTGAGATTCGAACTCACGACCTCTTGCACCCCATGCAAGCGCGCTACCAGACTACGCTACGGCCCGAGACCTTAGGAGCGTTAAAAGAGCCTCAGCATTTAAGCTGATGCAAGCCCTTTCCTGCATGATTTTCTGCCGCTGGGATGCCTAGCGGAGGTGGCGCGCTGGCCGCGCCATTCTGCTGTCCAGCAGAACGAGACAAGCTCGCAACCTACGGGGCATCGGAGCCAAATATCCTCGAGCAATAAGGCACCTGTTGTTTTCGCTTCCCAGTGGTATTATTACCGCGACGGGACGGGAAGATTTACTCAAGCTCCGTTCAATCATGATGCCGTTTAAGTTAATGATCCGTCGCGAGACTGTCTGGCCTTTCCTGCTGGCTGGGACGATCACGTGGTGTTCCGGGTTTCCGGCCACCTTGCCATCCTTTGATTTGTTTCAGATCGACAAGCTCGGGCATTTCGGGGCGTACGGGGCGCTGGCCACCACAATGGTTCGCCTCGGTGCGGTTCGCCGCTGGCCACTGCTTGGCGGGTGGTGGGCGCTTGTGCTGGCCTCAGCTTATGGCTTGGGCGACGAATTTCGGCAGAGTCTGACTCACGGAATCCGCCAATACGATTTGGCTGACTGGTTGGCCGACACCCTGGGCGCGATCACGGCCGTCGTGCTGTATCTGAAATGGACCGGCTACCGTCAGTTGATGGAAATGCCCTTGCGGCGTAAGAAACCGCCGGTTGAAATTTCGGTCGACTTTCCGTCTCCTCCTGCCGATGTCACCCGCTGAAGCTCAAAAACGTATCGAGGAATTGCGCGCCATCGTCGCGTATCACGCCGAGCTGTATTACCGTCAGACTAAGCCGGAAATTTCGGATCGCGAGTACGACCAACTGGAGCGCGACCTCGCCGATCTGGAGAAAGCATTTCCGCAGTTTGCGGTAGCGAAAGCGTCACCGACCACCCAAGTCGGCGATGATCGATTGGATGGCTTCGTCACCTATCGGCATCGCCAGCCCATGCAGAGCCTCGACAACACTTACTCGGAGGAAGAACTACGCGCGTTTCACCAACGGCTCGTGAAGCTTTTTGGCCGCGAGGATCTGGCTTACGTCGTCGAGCCTAAGATCGACGGCTTGGCCGTGAGCGTGACCTACGAAAAAGGAAAACTCGTGCGCGCCGTCACGCGCGGCAACGGTGTCGAAGGCGACGACATCACGGCGAACGCGCGGACGATCTACTCGCTGCCCGGCGAATTGAAAGCGGGGCCGAACACGCCGGTGCCGGAGGTGATTGAGATTCGCGGCGAGATTTTCATGACGTTGGCGGAGTTTCAGCGCATCAACCAAGCGCGCGAGGAGGCGGGTGAAGCACTCTATGCGAATCCGCGCAATCTCGCGGCGGGCACGATCAAGCAGCTCGATCCGAAGGAAGTTGCGCAGCGCAAAATGGAAATCGTGCTTTACGGCGTGGGGATCAGTGAACCTCGCGTCGCGGAAGCACAGAAACAGTGTCACGAATTGGTGAAGCATTGGGGCCTGCCCTCCGTGGAGCGTTATTGGCAGGCGCAGGGCATCGATGCCGTCTGGGCGGCGGTGCGCGAGCTGGACCAATTGCGCCACTCCTTCGCCTACGGCACCGATGGCGCGGTGGTGAAGCTCGATGATTTTCGCCTGCAACGCGAGGCAGGCAGCACGGCGAAAGCGCCGCGTTGGGCCATCGCCTATAAGTTCGAGCCCGAGCGGGCCGAGACGCGCATCAACTCCATCACGGTACAGGTCGGCCGCACCGGCGTGCTCACGCCCGTGGCGGAACTGGAACCGGTGTTGCTTGCGGGATCCACGGTGGCGCGCGCGACGTTGCACAACAAGGATGAGATCGCGCGCAAAGATATCCGCCCGGGCGATTACGTGCTGGTCGAGAAAGCGGGCGAAGTCATCCCGGCCGTCATCGAGGTGAATCTCCAGCGCCGCACGCCGGAGTGCCAACCGTACGAATTCCCGGCGCAGTGTCCGGTGTGCCGCACGGCAGTCGTCCAACTCGAAGGCGAGGTCGCGATGCGTTGTCCGAATCTGAGCTGCCCCGCGCAGGTGCGCCGTCGGTTGACCCATTTTGTTTCCAAGGCGGCGCTCGATATCGATGGTCTCGGTCTGGCGATGATCGACGATTTGGTGGAGCGCGGCTGGGTGAAAGAGCTGCCCGATCTCTTCAAACTGCGGCGGGAAGATTTGCTGACGATGGGCAAGAGCGTGGGCAAATCGACTGACAATCTTCTCGTCGCCATCGAGAAAGCTAAAGCCTGCGAACTCTGGCGGCTGATCCACGGTCTCGGCATTCCGCATGTAGGCGTGTCGGCGTCGAAGGATTTGGCGGCGCATTTTCAATCGATTGAAAAACTGGCGGCGGCCCAGTTGGAAAACTTTATCGCCAACAAGGCGAGTGTCATCTCCGGCATCGGTGAAACGATGGCGCGGGCGATTGTGGGATTCTTCAGTGTCGCAAATAATCAGGTGCTGATAGCCGAGCTGCTCCGCATCGGCGTGCAGCCGCAGGTGCCGACGAAACCGGTGGGAGCCAGTACGGTCTTCGTGGGGAAAACCTTCGTGCTGACCGGTACGTTACCCACGATGTCGCGCGATGAGGCCGGAGCGAAGATCGAGGCAGCGGGCGGCAAGGTTTCCGGCAGCGTGAGCAAGAAGACGAGCTATGTGCTCGCCGGAGCGGAAGCGGGTTCAAAACTCGACAAGGCCAAGGAGCTCGGCGTACCCGTGATCGACGAAGCGGAGCTGGTGCGAATGTTGAATTGAAATTTGTAGGAGCCTGCAACGATCGCCGCACGCTGAGTTGGCGATGTCTTGATCAATTGCCCCGGAGCTTGCTCCGGGGGCTTTACTTCCCTGGCTTCACGCCGCTGGCGAGGAGCGTCTCGAAATGGGGCTCGTTCTCCTCGTGGGAGACGACGGATGCTTCGACTTTTTGAAAGCCGGATTTTTTTAGAAAACCGTGGATCGTGCTTTCTTTGAAGCCGAGCCAGAGATCGCCATACAGTTCGTGGGCTTGTTCAAAGGTGTGCTCTTTGAGATCGAGCACGAGGAGCTGGCCGCCTGGTTTTAAGATGCGGAACGCTTCATTGACGGCGTTCTGCGGATGACTCGCGTGATGCAAAGCCTGTGAGAGAATCGCGAGATCCACGGATTTGTCGGGGAGCGGCACCTGTTCGATATCGCCCAGTTTGTAAGTGAGATTGGCGAGGCCGTTCTTGTTCGCCAGCTCGGTACCGACTTCGATCATCTTCGGAGAATTATCAATGCACCAGACGCGTTCCGCGCGGTGGGCGATGAGTTGGGAGATGAGACCTTCGCCGGCGCCAAGATCAGCCACCGTGATCGCCGGAACGAGCCGGAGCGCCAGATGCCCGATGGCCTCCCAGGTGCGCCCGGGGCAGTAACCTTTGCCGAGCCGCCCGGCGATGAGGTTGAAATATTGCTCGGAGACGCGACGGCGCTTGAGCAAGATGCGTTCCAGGCTGTCGCGGTCTTCGAGGGACTCGGGTAAATCAGCGACGGCCTCGCAGGCGGCGCGGAGCAACGCGAGCTGTTTGGCGGCGAGGCTGGGGAGAAGTGAGTAGAAAGCTTTTTTGCCGTCACGGCGATCGGTGACGAAACCGGCCTGACGAAGCAGCGCAAGCTGCGAGGAAATACGTGACTGACCCATGCCGAGAATTTCCTGAAGTTCGGCCACGGAGAGCTCTTCTTTCGAGAGCAAGGCGAGCAAACGCAGTCGCGTGGAATCGGAGAGTACTTTGAGATTATCCCAGGAGTTGGTCATCGGGCTTTAAAGCTATGGGGAAAATCGGGGAGGTTTACAAGAGCTTCGCTTGGATCGCCTGCCAGAGGGAGCACAGACCGAGAAGGAGAAGGCTGCCGGCGGTGAGAAGATGAATGACGCGCATACGAGCATCATTCAGGTGGCCTCGCAACCGGCCGGCCAGCAGACATAAGATTAACCACCAAGCGGATGAACCGAGAAAAACCCCGAAGACTAGCTGCAATGCGGTCGAACTACCGCCGAGGGATTGGCCAATACCCAGTCCGGCGAACACGGCGAAAAATAATAAAACCGTGGCCGGATTGGCGAGCGTGAGCAACAAGGTGGAAGTAAAGGCCGTCGCGTAGTTGGTTTTAATGACCGGACTTGGAGTGGTCATATGGGTGTTTTTGGCAAGAAGGCTCCGGCTGCCCAACCAGAGTAGAAACAGACCGCCCCCGAATTGCAGCCAAAACTGGATGCTGAGGAGAAGCGAGGAGATGGCGGTCAATCCGAGCGCTGCGACCAAACCATAAAGAGTGTCGGCACAGGCGACACCGAGCCCGGAGATGAAACCATTTCGCCGTCCGTAGTTCAGCGTACGTTGAATACAAAGCAGGCCGATGGGGCCGATCGGAGCCGCAACGGAGAAACCAAGAATGAGGCCTTTGAGAAACATGAACTTGGTTAGGGGCAAAAAAACAGCGGACCGTTTGGTCCGCTGAGAGTGATTGGTTGTTTGGAAGCTTTAGCCTTTCTTGGCGTCGGCGTAGCGAACGATGCCGGCGAGCTGATACTCGTGCTGGGTGCCGGCGATTTTGAGTTTCACGTGTTCGCCGAGCTTTTTGGCCATGAGCGCCTGACCGAGCGGGGTCTTGTAGGCGATGATGTGATTATCTGGATCGCTGTCCCATGCACCGAGGACGGAGTAGCGGACGGCTTTGCCGTTCGAAACATCGCGGAGATCGACGATGGTGCCGACCGAAACCTGATCGGTGGTGGCTTCGAGGAAATCGGTGATACGGGCCCGGGCGAGATCGCGCTCGAGCTGGGCTTTGTGGCCCATGAGAACGGCTTGATCCTGTTTGGCCATCTTGTACTCCGAGTTTTCCTTGAGATCGCCGTGTTCACGGGCAGTGGCGATGGCCTTGGAATTATCGGGGATGCGCTTGGAAATAATTTCTTCGTATTCGATGCGGCGGCGTTCGTAGCTGCTGCGGGAGACGAGGAGCTGGTCATCCTTGGTCTCGGATTCGCCGGCGACGAGTGTCTGGAGCGAGGGGAAGAGTTTGATGAACCGGGCGAGGAGCGATTTCTTGGTGAGTTCCTCGAAGCCTTGGTTGAGCAGCAAGGTGTTCGCGAGATCGCGGGCGGTCTCGGTGTCGGCGGAGGAGAGCAGATCCGAAATAAGGTCGGTGTCGTCGCTCAAAATTTCGCCGAGTGGGATACGGCGGGTGCCGGCGGATTGCAGCGCTTCGTAATCGATCGCGAAGAAGATGGAGCTGAGCAGGCGCGGTGTGACGAGATTGTTGAGCAGCTTGGCGAACTTCTTCGAATGACGGTTCTTGATGATCCAAAGCAGGACGGGCGCGCGCAGATTTTGCTCGGTCTTCCAGCGATCAAGGGTCAGGGCGAGTTCGTCGCTCTGGCCATTTTCGATGAGGAAATTGATGCACTCGGTGGTGAATTTGCCCTGCGAAGTCTTGAGGAGGGCGAACACGATGTCGCGCCACTCGAGCGGATGGGTTTCCTTCACGAGATCGAGGAAACGGGATTGGAAATGGACGGGAATTTTTTCGGCGATGGCGGTGAGGCCGCGCACTTCCTTGATCAACTCGGACTGCGGCGGATTCAGCACGGCGGCGTGGCCGAGGATTTTGGCGAGTTCGTCGCGGACGAAGGCACCGTAGAGACGCTCGGAGGCTTCGAGCTGGTTGCTGTCGCGGACGGCTTCGGTGAGTCCGGTCAACACGGTATGAAGACCAGCTTTGGACTCTTCTTTGATGGAAGCGGCGAGCAAATCTTCGGCGAGAGTGATCCGGCGGCGAGCGGAACGAGTGGCGCCGAAGGCCTCGAGAATTTCGTCTTCGGCGGAAACGGGTTCGGCGCGCAGGACGTAGAGCTCGGTCTTTTTTGCCGGGACGCTGATCCGCGGATCTTTGATCAGCTGCTTTTTCACGCCGGAGAACCAGCGTTTAAATTTTTCTTCGCCGACGACTTGGGCGAGGGTAAACTCCAGCTCGATGGCGCTGGCGGCTTTGTTGGCGTAGCCGGCGAGGGCCTCGACGACGAGCTGCACGGGCTCATCTTCAATGAGTTGTTTGATCTTGGCGGCCTCGTTTTCCTTGCGCACGAGGATGTGTTTCTCGGGGAGCACTTCCATTGAACCGACGCAGAAAGCGGGGTCCATGGCGTGGGCTTTCTTGCCCTTGAAATTGATCAGTAGCTTGTGATCGGATTCGCCGTGTTCTTTAATTTGGCCGAAACCCCAGCTGCGGTGCACGACATAAGCACCAGGCTTCATAGCCTCGAGCTTGTGTTTAGACGCCTTGAGAGCGGGGTTCTTGGCGAGGATAGCGGTAATGGCTTCGGAATTCATGATTGCGTAGCGAGTCAGTGAACCGATGACTAGAGGGCATAATGAAGCAGGATGTCAAACAGGGTTTCCAAAACACCACTAATCGCTCTTTGCCGCATGCCACCGATGGCTGGGGTACGGCCGTGATTCTCATTGAGCGTTGGCTGGCTACGCAGGAGAGAGTTGATACGCTCTTAGAACAACTTACGCCCGGTTTGCCAGCGCAGGAACGCGCCCGGGCCCAGCATCTTTTTTATGGCGTCGTGCGCTGGGCTGGACGGATCGACGGAGCCTTGGCGGGGCTCATGGCTGTACCGCCGCGGACTAAAGTGCGCGCAATTTTGATGATCGCCGGCTTCGAATTGCATGAACAACGCCTCGCCAGCGACAAAATCGGAGCCGTGGCCAAAATTATTCACCACGCCGTGGAGAAGTCCAAAAATCTCGCGAGCCCCAAGGAATCCGGCTTGGTCAACGCCGTGGCGCGGAAAATGGCGCTGCGTCTCGACGAGCCGGCAAAAACGTTGGGCGAGGAATTTGCCCACCCCGAGTGGTTGACATCGCGTTGGGTGAAACAATTCGGCCCCGCCGTGGCGCGCCAACTCCTAGAGTGGAACCAGCAACCTGCGCCGGTGTACGCGCGCTGGCGGACAGCGGATCCGGTTCCGGAGTTTCTCGCTCCGACCAAATGGGAGAAATTTTTCGAGGTGAAGGCCGGGCATTGGGAAGAAATTCGCAAGCTCGCGAATGATGGCGTGATCTACCTGCAAGATCCCTCGACGCGGCTCTGTGTGGACTTGCTCGCGCCTCAACCAGGCGAAACCATTCTCGATGCCTGCGCCGCGCCCGGTGGCAAAAGCCTTATGATCGCCGATGCGATGCAGAGCGGAAAACTCGTCGCCCTCGACGAGGAAGGGCCGCGCCTCATGCGGCTGCGGGAAAATCTGGCGCGCGCTCCGAAGACGGTCGACGTGTCGCTTATGCCCGCCGATCTGGAGAAAGTCGGCACGGTATTCTTCCGCGATTTCAGTCTGCCTGAATCCTACGATGCCGTGTTGCTCGACGCACCGTGCAGTAACACCGGCGTGATGCGCCACCGCATCGACGTGAAACAACGCCTGCAAGAGGGAGATTTTGCGCAGCATGCCAATCAGCAGCTCGCTTTGCTCCACGCCGCCGCACGCATGGTGAAGTCGGGTGGACGGTTGGTGTACAGTACGTGCAGTCTCGACGCGCAGGAAAACGAAGGGGTGATGCGCGCGTTTTTCGATAGCCGGGCCGGCGGGGTTTTCAAACGCGAGAAACATATCTTGGCGTATCCGTGGAGCGAAGGTCACGATGCGGCTGCGGCATTTCTGCTGCGGAAGAATTGAGGGTTTCTGGAGAAGCCACAGGCCTCCGGGTCTGTGGGCTTGAAGGAGTGGCACGGATCTCCGATCCGTGGGTTTGACGAATCACGGGTCGGGAGACCCGTGCCACAACTCGGCAGGCAGGGACGCCTGCCGCTACTCCCCGCCTTACGGCACCAGATCGAACACCGCGATTTCGTGGTCCTGTTCCTTGGCGGCGTTGAGGAAGGTGTAGGTTACTTTAGGCGCATTCTTGAGCAGCTTGCTGTAGCGTTCGTAATCCCACGCGCTCACCGGTTCGCCGTTGATGCGGATGCAGAGATCGCCAGGACGGAGAGGTAGCGCTATGACTGGCGTGTCGGGAATGAGGCTCAGTACTTTCCAGTATGATGATAGTCGCTGGAAAGAAATACCCGTGCTCCGCCGCGCAGGCGTTTGCACCGGTCCTTCCGTGTCGCGGACAAGCGTCACAAGACGGCGTCGTTGATCAAAGGTGAGTTTGAAGTGACGGAGTAAATCGCCGCCGAGCGAGGAAAGTTGATCGGTCAGATCGATCACCGGCTCTTGGATGACATGGGAACCGAGCGAAATATTCTGGGCGAGCCGACCGACGAGTTGCGGACGGTCGCCGCCGAGAGTGGCTGCGAGGTTGCCGCGGCGCGGGCCCTGGGAAAATTTCGGATGCAGTCCCGAGGGATTCAGGGAAAGACCGCCATCGCTGCCGGAATCGATCAACACCACGAAGGACTCGCTGCCCATTTGCACCGTGATGAGCGGCGTGGTTTTGCTGTTGTCGTAGTTGATCGTGGCGGTGCGGGGCGCGGGTTTGGTCGTGGCGGGACTGAGAAAGGGCTGTGCCGCCAACTCCAGTCGCGCTCCGGGATAATCCATCGTGCACAAGGTGTCGCGGAAAAGAGTGAACCCGAGCACGCCGTCGATGGGCAGCCCGACGTGGATGGAAAGTTCGGTGAGATCGTATTCCCGGGCCGGTACGCGGGCGAAGTGGACATCACCGAGGGAAATTTCCTTGAGCGTGATGGCCGGCAGTTCCACGACGCGGCCATTGGCTCCCTGAACGAGCATGGTGCGGGCTTGGCCTTTTTTTTCTTTCTGGCGCAGGGCGGAGGCGAGGGCGGGCGTAACGAGCGTCGTGGTAGAGCCCGTATCGATCATAAACCGGTACGTCTTCCCGTCGGCTTGTTTCGCCTCAACGAGGAAAAAATTAGAAATCACCCGGGCGGGCAGCACGGTGACGCGCGGACCTTGCGTGGTCACGGCGGGTCCGGGGCGCCGACTGAAACTGGAGCATCCCGTGAGAAACAATCCTGTAATCGCCAGCAATAATCCGCCCAACGCCAGTGACCGGCGGCGAGCCGTGGCAGGGCGGATCAAGCGGTGGGCGGCCAAAATCATTTCTGCGGTTGCGGGAGGCGAATGGCTAAAACGAGCGGCACGAAGAGGACGGCGGCCGCCACGCAGAAAGTAACCGTGCCGCCGGTGCGGAAGAAAAGCACGCCGGCCACGATGGGGCTGCAGGCTCGGGCCAGAAAACCAAGTGACCGATAAATTCCCGTGACCTTGCCCTGTTCCTCGGGCTTCGCATAGAGCGAAATCAGTGAGGAGAGGCCGACATTGGCGAAGCCCGAACCGATGGCGCAGAATGCGAGCACGATGTACATGAGCGGGACTGATCGGGCGACGCCGATGGTCAGACCCAATCCGGCCATGCTCAGCGCGATGAGTGAAATGCCAAGGAGGGTGCCGCGACGTTCGCCCATGGCCGGCATGGCGCGGCGGACCAGGAAACCTTGCGTGAAGATGGAGACCAGACCGGTAACCACAAAAATCATCGTGAGTTGCTGCGGTCCGAAGTGCAGCGCGTCAGCCGTGAAAAAACTGATGGTGGTTTCAAAAAAGCTGAAACCGAAAGTGACGAGAAAACCCACGAGATTGGCGCGGCGAATCGTGCGATCAGGCAGGGTGAGCAACGCGCGCAGCGGATTGCGCTCGCGCAGCGTGGTGCCGGTCCCGCGTTTATCCTCCGGCAGCGTTTCCTTGAAGCGCGCGGCGATCCAGCCGAGATTCACCACACAAAGTCCGAAGCCGATCAGCGCCGTTAAACTGAACGGATGAAAGCCGAAGGCGGCCAGTCCTGGATGGGCTTCGAGCAGATTCAGGTGCGCCGTGAGTCCGCCGATTGCGGGACCGGTGAGGAATCCTACCCCGAACGCTGCGCCAACAACGCCCATGCCTTTGGCGCGATTTTCGCGCGACGTGACATCGGAGACCGCCGCAATGGCCACCGCGAGATTACCGCCCATGATTCCGCTCACAATCCGGCTGATCAGGAAGACCGTGAAGGAACCGCTGAGCGCCAGTACGAGGAAGCTGAAGGCGTTGCCCGCAATCGTCATTAACAACACCGGTCGCCGGCCGACCTGATCGGAACGCGCGCCCCAGATTGGAGAAAAAATAAATTGGGTGAACGAATAAACCGAGCCCAACGCGCCGGCAAAAAGCGCACCGGTGGCGAGCGCGGGTGCTCCTGTGGCCTGGGCCATGGCTTGCAATTGGAGAAAGATCGCGTGGAAGAGGCTACCTTTCGCTTCGTGCTCGATGTAGTAGCTGAGCAGGGCCGGCCCGAGAGGAAAAAAAAGCGAGAAGCCGATGAGATCGATGTAGAGCGTCAGGAAGATGACGCCGAGGGAAAGGGGCTTGGCGGCAGCCGGAAATTTAACAGGTGTTTGAATGGAGGTGGTCACGAAAGTCGGCTAACTTGGAGGAAACCTCCGCCCACGCAAAGCTTGATTTGGGGGGATTTTTTTGGCGGGACCGGGGACAATTGAGTCGACGCGTGGGAGCCAAGCGACCACGCGGTGGGTGCTTCGATATCGCGGCCGCGCTTTCGCAATTGGCTCAAGCGCTATCAAAACAGAGCCGCGGATTAGCGACAAGCCTCCGGGCCGGTGGGAACAATCTGTGGTCCGAGTAGTCCCGTAGGTTGCGAGCTTGCCTCGCAACGGAGCGCGACCAGCGAACTACCTGCCGAAACGTAGTGCGACAAGCGCACTACCTACCACGATGTGGGAACAATCTGTGGTCCCCATAGTCCCGTAGGTTGCGAGCTTGCCTCGCAACGGAGCGCGACCAGCGCACGACCTGCCGCGTAGTGCGACAAGCGCACTACCTACCACGATGTGGGAATAATCTGTGGTCCGAGTAGTCCCGTAGGTTGCGAGCTTGCCTCGCAACGGAGCGCGACCAGCGCACGACCTGCCGAAACGTAGTGCGACAAGCGCACGACCTACCACGATGTGGGAACAATCTGTGGTCCGAGTAGTCCCGTAGGTTGCGAGCTTGCCTCGCAACGGAGCGCGACCAGCGCACGACCTGCCGCGTAGTGCGACCTGCGCACGACCTACCGCGTTGCGCAACTCCGATGACTGGCAGGGTCGCCGGTTTCTATGCACGGACGGTTGGAGAGATATTCGTTCTTTCAACTCACCACGGCGATCTGCTCGGTGGCGCGTTTTTGGGCGGACTCCATGAAATATTTCTGCGCGGCGAAGGGCTGCTCCCCTTCTTTGCGGACGGGTGGGGCGTAAATTCCATCGGACTGCAGGACGCGCGCATCGACGTTATCCCGGAGTTCGGTGGGGAGCAAATCGTCCGTAATGCGTTTCTTGATTTCCAAATCGTAGATGGGGAAGAGCGCTTCGACGCGGCGAAAAAAATTGCGCGTCATCCAGTCGGCGCTGCCGCAATACACGAGAGGTGCCCCACCGTTCTCGAAGTAGTAAACGCGCGAGTGTTCGAGGTAGCGGCCGATGATGTTGCGGATGCGGATGTTTTCGCTGAGGCCTTTGACGCCGGGCACGAGGCAGCAGGTGGAACGGACGACGAGGTCGATCTGGACACCGGCTTGGGAGGCGGCGTAGAGGTTGTCCATCGTCACTTTGTCCACGAGCTTGTTCATCTTGGCGATGATGCGGGCGGGTTTGCCGGCGGCGGCGTTGACGGCCTCGTTGGCGATGAATTCCTGAATGCGTGAGTGGAGATTAAACGGCGCGACGAGCAGGTGTTTGAATTCGGGCGAACGGCCAAAACCCGTCAGCGAATTAAAGAGCTGCGCCACCTCGGCCGTAATATCCAAATTACAAGTGAAGAGACTCAGGTCGGTGTAGAGTCGCGCCGTCTTGGGGTTGTAGTTCCCGGTGCCGAGATGGACGTAGCGGCGGAGGCCGGAGTCTTCGTGCCGGACCACCATGCTGCATTTGCAATGGGTTTTATGGCCCACGAGGCCGAACACCACGTGTACGCCGGCTTCCTCGAGCTCTTTCGCCCACTTGATATTATTGGCCTCATCGAAACGGGCCTTCAACTCCACGAGAGCGGTGACTTGCTTGCCGTTGCGTGCTGCCTCGATGAGCGCGCCGATGATCGGGGAGTCGCCGCTCGTCCGGTAAAGGGTTTGTTTGATCGCGAGCACGTCGGGATCGCTCGCGGCTTGTTGCACAAAATCCACCACGGGAGTGAAGGCCTCGTAGGGGTGATGCAGGAAAATATCCCGCTCCCGCATGGTGGCGAAAATATCGTCAGCCGCACGGATGCGGGGCATTTCCACCGGGGTGAAGGGCGGGTATTTCAGATCGGGCCGGTCGACCAGATCGCCCAGACTCATCATCCGCACGAGATTCAGCGGTCCTTCGAGCTGGAAAACATAGTCGGGCGAGAGGGCGAGATTTTCGCAGAGCAGGGTAAAGACCGCCTCAGGTGCGCCCGCTTCGATCTCCAACCGGACGGCGGCGCCGCGCCGGAGATTGCGGAGTTCTTCTTCGATGCGCTTCAGCAGATTCTCCGCTTCCTCGTCGTCGATGTAGAGATCGCTGTTGCGGGTGACGCGGAAGGCCTGCGCGCTGGTTATCTGGTAGCCGGGGAAAAGTTCGCCCGCGCAGAGTTTGATGATTTCGCTCAGGAAAATGAATTTTTTCGGCTCGTGCGGGACCGTGGTATCCGTGGACTTGGGGCCGGGGGCAATCGCCACGATGCGCGGTAAACTGCGGGGCACGGGGAGCACCGCCATGAGGTTTTCCACTTCTGGCGTATCGGGATTATCGAGCGATAGAATGACGTTGAGCGTCTTATTGGCGATCTGGGGAAAAGGATGCGATTGATCGATGGCCAGGGGCGTGAGCACCGGGAGAACTTGGCGGGCAAAGTAGTCCGCCATCCACGCGCGTTCGGGGACATTCAGTTGGGCCCCTGTCTTGAAAGTAATTTTTTCCTTCGCCAGCGCCGGTACCAGCAGCTCGTGCCAGCAGGCATACTGTTCCTTCACGAGTTTGGAGATATCGACGAAGGCTTTTTTCAGTTGCTCGCGAGGCGAGAGACCGTCGAGGCTTAGTTCCCCGCCGTTGGCGTCTTTTTGCTGCATCAATCCGGCGATGCGGATCTCGAAAAACTCGTCGAGATTGGAGCTGACGATCGCGAGAAACTTGGTGCGTTCGAGGAGGGGATTGGCTTCGTTCTTCGCCTGCTCGAGTACGCGGCGATTGAAGGCCAGCCAACTCAACTCGCGATTCGCGTACACGATCTTACCGCCGCCGGCCACGGTCTGGGCAATCGACTTGCCGGTCTTGGCGGTGATCTTGGTGGAGCGTTGCTTGGCGCGCGGAGTGGGAGACATGGCGAAGGGACCGCTATCAGACCGAAATCTTGCGGCTTTGCAAACGATCAGAAATGAGGGGCATGGAATTCATTGCCTGCACTCCCCGCCGGACCCGCTCAATAGAGTTCTGGCACAATCATTTCTGGTCTGACCGGTTCACGCCGGTAATTGGGGTGGTGGATGCGCGGCGGAAGCTTGATGGGTTCGTGCTCCACTTCGGTGTATTTCACTTGGGAAAGCAGGTGGTGGATGCAGTTGAGCCGGCCTTTCTTTTTGTCGGCACCTTGAACCACCCACCACGGGGCTTCAGCAATGTGGGTGCGCTCAAACATCACTTCCTTGGCCTTGGTGTAGAGTTCCCAGTGCTTGCGTGATTCGAGATCCATCGGGCTGAGTTTCCATTGTTTCAGGGGATCGTTGATCCGGCACCGGAAACGAAATTCCTGTTCTTCGTCCGGAATGGAGAACCAATATTTTATTACCTGGATGCCGGAGCGCACGAGCATTTTTTCAAAATCCGGCACGGAACGAAAAAACTCCTCATATTCCTCATCGGTGCAGAAACCCATGACCCGTTCCACGCCGGCGCGATTGTACCAACTGCGGTCGAACAACACCATTTCACCTGCGGCCGGCAAATGCGCGATGTAGCGCTGGAAATACCACTGGGTTTTTTCGCGGCTGGAGGGTGCAGGCAAGGCCGTGACCCGGGCCACGCGCGGATTCAGGCGTTGCGTGATACGCTTGATGGCCCCGCCCTTGCCGGCGGCGTCGCGGCCTTCGAACAGGATCACCATCCGGTGGCCCGTGGCGACAATCCAGTCGTGCATCTTCACCAGTTCGCCTTGGAGCCGGAACAACTCTTTGAAATATTGGTTGCGGGCCTTCGCGGTGGTATCCGTCTCGACGGGTCGGGCCGGTTGGCCGGCGTCGACGTGTTCCCAGTCTTCGCGCTCCATCTCGAGTTCCTCGTCGTAGTCGTCGATCAGTTCGCGATGAACTCGCTTGATGAGATTATTGTCGTGGTTGTGGGTCGGAGAATGTTTGGCCATGAAAAGGAGAGGGAGTGCGGGAGGAATAAAAACGGTCTGGCCCACCCGTGCAAGCCGGTGCGGGGTGCTTTTACCCCGGAACCCTGAAACGTAACACGACTGTCACATTGTCCCGTGGGAATTCCCCGCGTTGGGATTGAGCCATGGTTGCCGTACGCGAGGGGTTCCCGCCCCGACGAAATCGACCAAGCGGGCCGAAGAACAACGGTCGCTTTTTTGCGCTGGAGACGCAGCGCCCTCGCTGCGTGGCGTCGGGTCCTCCGCGCCGGGGGCGGCGCGGCTCCAGTCTGGCAAAAAAAGCACAGGCCTCCGAAACAAACGCATCTCCGGCTCGACAAATTTTTCGCGCGGGCCAAGCCTGAAGCCACATGGCGAAAGCAACGCAGCGTTTGTCCAAACGGACTTATCAAAACAGGGCGCAGAAGTTGCGCGAGGAACTCGTCCTGCTCCAAGTCGAGTTGAAGAAAGTTCCTTTCAAGGTGTTGCTCATTCTCGCCGGCCCCGAGGGCGCCGGCCGCGGCAATCTGCTCAACACCCTCGCTGAATGGCTCGACCCGCGCGGCGTGGAAACATTTTCCTATCACGCGCCGACCGATAATGAAGTGGCCCATCCGCACCAGTGGCGCTTCTGGCGGAGCCTGCCGGGGATCGGACGCATCGGATTCTACGCGGGTTCCTGGTACACCGAGACGTTGCGCGAGGAAGCCCTCAGCAAACGCGCGATCGGCCATATCACGCAGGAGGCGGCACGCATCCGCGATTTCGAAAAACTTTTATCCGACGGTGGCACGCTCATCGTCAAGGTCTGGCTCAATCTCTCCAAGGAAGCGCAAGGACGCCGGCTCCGCACGCTGCGCGCCGATCCGGCTACCGCCTGGCGCGTCACAGATGAGGACTGGCATCACCACCGCATCTACGACCGATTGGATCAGACCGCTGCGCTTATTCGGGCTAGCACCGATCGTCACGGCGCGCGTTGGACGATCATCGATTCGGAAGATGAACGGGCCCGTGATCTCAAAGTGGGGCAGCTCCTGCTCACACAGTTTCGACAGCAGCAAAAGAAGATTGCGCGGCTCGCGCGCACGAAGACACCGCTAACAGTGAAACCGCTGCGTCCCTCCGGCGTGAAGCGCCTCTTGGCGCTGCCGTTGGATCAGGAACTGTCCGAGAAAGATTACGACGCCTTGCGCGAAAAATGGCTGGGCCGGCTGAATCGCGCGGTGCATGCCGCGCTCGCGGCGAAACGTTCCCTCGTGTTTGCGTTCGAGGGCTGGGACGCGGCGGGCAAGGGCGGGACCATCCGTCGGCTCACGAGCGCGATCGATCCGCGAGATTACAGCGTGATCCCGGTGGCGAAACCCACCGCCGAGGAAAAACACGCGCATTATCTCTGGCGTTTCTGGCGCGACATCCCGCGCGACGGACGCATGGCGGTGTTCGATCGCTCGTGGTACGGCCGCGTGCTGGTGGAGCGCGTCGAAGGATTTTGCCGCGAAGACGAATGGAAGCGCGCGTACGGCGAGATCAACGCCTTCGAGCAGGAGCTCACCGATCACGGCACGATTGTATTGAAATACTGGCTGCACGTTTCGCACGAAGAGCAGCTCCGGCGTTTTCGGGAACGCGAGTCCACGCCGCACAAGCAGCACAAGATGAACGCCGAGGACTGGCGCAACCGCCGGCAGCGCGGCGCCTACGAGATCGCCGTCGGCGACATGCTCGCGCTCACCGATCAGGAGAACGCGCTCTGGCACCTCGTGCCCGCCGACAACAAACGTTTCGCGAGATTGGAAGTCCTTCGCTCCGCCAGTCGCCAGATCGAAGCCGCGCTGGAGGTGTGAGAATTTCCGTGGGTAGGGCGAGTTCTCCGAACGAGCCGAGACTCGCTCCAAGGAAAACGGCTCGTTCGGAGAACTCGCCCTACCTCAAGGCAAAGCCGCGCGTGGCGTTCGGGGCTGACGGATGGGGCTGACGGATGGGGTCGGGCTTGGTCGTTTGTCGTCGCAACGTCCGCAATGAAGCAGCGGCACGGCTCGCACCTGCTGGGCGCATCGTATGTTATTCGCGGCGGGCCCAGCGGTCCCGCCCTACCAAAATAAAAAACGCGCCCTCTCAGGCGCGTTTGAAATCTGACGAGCAACTCGTTGGCTTCGCTTACGATTCGGCTAGCGCCAGATCGGGTTCGAAGCTGACGGCTAACCGATAAACCTGGCCGGGGCGCATGACGAGCGGGTGGTCGCGGACGAACATCTGCACGTAATGAACCTTGCCGTAGTTGGTGCGGTAGGCCGGATCTGCGGTGACGGTTTCGGTTTCCTGCCAGTTGGCGTGGAAATCGTCCTTCAGCACGGAGCAGCGGTGGCCCAGTGGCCCGAGCGCGGGCGAATTGCCCTGGCGGTAACGCGAGTGCGGTGCGCCGATGACGATCGCCATGCGGAACTTGTCGAGCGTGATCTGATTCTTGACCGTGTAGGCGAACTCGGCGCTGACTTTGCTGCCGGTGAAGGTCCATTGCACTTTCACGCTGCCGATATTGCGGACGATTTCTTCCTTGGTGTTGATGAGCTCGGGCTGCTCGTAACGGAAGTAGAAGGAATTTTTCAGACCGAGACCGGTGACGCATTTCTGGCCGTAGAAGGCCGGGAGCGTGACGTTCTCGCCGAATGTGAGCTCGGGAACCATGACGGGCAGATAAAGATTATTCGGCCAGTCAAAGATGCCGGGGCTGTGCGGGAAGGGGAGATAGTCGGCGGTGGCGATGCCACCGGAACTGACGAGCGGGAGCTGGACGTGAAGACCACTCTCGGCGTCGCGATAGAGGAAGAGGCCCTGCTCCTTGCGGTTGGATTTGTCGTAGATGACGAACCGGCCGCTGGTGCGGGCGGGCTCGGCCTTGACGCCGTCGGGCATGTGCACGGTCTTGGCGAGACGGGCCCATTGGCAGAGATAACGCGCGGCATCGAAGTTCGCCATGCGCGTGGTGTGCGAGGCGTAGGCGGTGCGTTCGTCGTCGCGGATGTCGAGGAAACCGTGCTCTTGGTCGAGGTAGGTCTGGAAAAAGAAATAGAACAGGCGGCGCAGGATGTCGTAGTACTTGTTCTTTTGATCGTCGGGAATCCAACCGTCGCGGAGTCCTTGCAGGATGAGCGTGATGCAATGCATCTGGCCGTAGGCACCGGCGGCTTTGCCGTAGGCCCAGCCGAGTCCGTCGGCGCGCACGAGATCGGGCATCATCTTGATGTACTTCTCGGCGTAGGTGCGCAGGGTCGGGAGCTTGCGCTCGCGGAGGGCGGAGTTGGCGTGGAGCTGGAGCGCCGAGCGGATGAACACGAGGGACATCACGCCGTACAAATTGAAGTGTCCGCCGATGCCGGGCTCGGTGTCGTCGAAAAAACCGGAGGAGCTGGTTTGCTCGATGCGTTCGACCATGCGCTCGATGAGGCGCGAGGTTTCATCTTTCTTGGAAAGTCCGAGGGAGAAACGGCAAACGGCTTTGGCGACGTTGAAGGCCTGCCAATAATTATCGTAGTCGCTGCGGTGGAGGAGTTGTTTGTCGAGGCGCTGGCGGGTTTCGTCGACGAGGCGTTCCCAGACGGGATTGCGTTCTTTGGACGGACCGAAGGCGAGGAGGCCGAGCGAGGCGTAAGCGAGGCCGTTTTCAGCGGCGGGCTCGGTGAAAACCTGGGCGGTGATGGTGCGGGCGGCGAGATCGATGAGGTCCACGCCCTTGAGGGTAGTTTCACCGGTGGCGCGATAATATTCGCCGAGGGCGTAGGCCACGTGGCCGGGTTCATCGGAACGCGAACTTTCGTTGCCGATGGGCGTGAGAGAACCGTCTGGGTTGATGGAGTCGAGGTTGTGGCTCAACATTGATCGGGCCATATCGAGGCATTGCTCGGAGAAGCTATTCATTAAACAGGAGGGAGAGAGTGGTTGTTGTTGAAAGTGGAAGGGGAGAATCAGCGGGCGATGAGCTTGATGAACTCAGCGTTGGTCTTGGTCTTGGCGAGGCGCGTGACCATGGTGTCGGTGGCTTCCTCGATTTTCTGCTGCACGAGGGCGCGGCGGAAAAAGTGGATGCCTTCGAGGGTCTTTTCGTCGAGGAGAAGTTCCTCTTTGCGCGTGCCGGAAGAAGCGACGTTGACGGCGGGCCAGATGCGCATCTCGGCGGCCTTGCGGTCGAGGACGAGCTCCATGTTGCCGGTGCCTTTGAACTCCTGGAAGATCACGTCGTCCATGCGCGAGCCGGTCTCGACGAGAATGGAGGCGATGATCGTGAGCGAGCCACCGTCCTCGGTGTTGCGGGCGGAGGCGAAGAGCTGGCGCGGTTTCTCGAGCGCGCGGACATCGAGACCGCCGGTGCCGGTGCGGCCGGAGTTTTTCGCGGTGTTGTGCGCGCGGGCGAGACGGGTGAGAGAATCGAGCAGGAGCACGACGTCCTTGCCGGCTTCGACGAGGCGTTTCGCGCGCTCGATGCAGAGATCGGAAACGCGCAGATGGTTTTCCACCGGATCGTCATTGGAAGAGGCCCAGACTTCGGCGGGCACGCTGCGTTTGAAATCGGTGACTTCCTCAGGCCGCTCATCCACGAGCAGAATCATGACGTGACACTCCGGGTGGTTTTGAATCACGCCGAGGGCGATATCGCGGAGGAAAGTGGTTTTGCCGGTGCGCGGAGGGGCGACGACGAGGCCGCGGGTGCCTTTGCCGATCGGGCAGAGGAGATCGATCACGCGGTTGGTCATGCGACCGTCTTTCATCTCCAGCTTGATCTGTTCGTTGGGCGTGATCGTGAGGAGATTTGGGAAATCGAGCATCCGGCGGCGGGCTTCGATGTCCATGCCGTCAACCTTCTCGATGAAGCGGACTTTCGGATTCGGAAAGCGCCCGTCCGGCGTGGCTTGGGCGGTGACGAGGTTGCCCTGCTGGAGCTTGAAGCGGCGAATCAACTCACGAGGGACGAACGGATCCGTGGGGCGGTTCCGGCCGAAGCGATTGAGGTCGAGCAGGGAGCCGTTGCGGCTGCTGTCGATGTCGAGCACGCCCTCGACGCGCACGGAATTATCCGGTTGAGCGGGGGGCTGAGCGGGAGCGGCGGGAGCGGGAGTGGGAGTGGGAGCCGGCGCGGCCGGGGTGGCCGCAGGCTGATTATCATTTTCCATACAAAATATTAGTTATCGAGCTGCCGAGACTTGACCGTTGAATCTGTCGGCGGCATTGATGGAACTTTCGCAATTCCAACCCCCATTTAGGAGTACCAGTGACAGACCAAACGATAACCTCAGTGTCTCGGGAGAGTAGAGTTTTCAAACCCTCAGCCGATTTCACGGGCCAAGCAAACCTTGGCAGCTTCGCGGCATACCGTAGGCTCCATGCCGAGTCTGTCAACGCTCCAGAAAAATTTTGGGAAAAACAGGCCAAAGAACTCATCGTCTGGCGCAAACCTTTCAAGCAGGTCCTGCAATGGAAACCACCCCACGCCAAGTGGTTCTTGGGTGGAAAGTTAAATGTCTCCGAAAACTGCCTCGACCGGCACCTCGGTACGGTGCGGGAAAACAAGGCTGCATTAATTTTCGAAGGCGAGCCCGGTGACGTCCGCACGATCACGTATCGCCAACTGCATTTTCACGTCTGCCGCATGGCGCACATCCTGGAAAACATGGGCATCAAGGCTGGCGATCGCATCGCGATTTACCTGCCGATGATTCCCGAAGCCGTCATCGCGATGCTGGCCTGCGCTCGCGTCGGCGCGGTGCACACGGTGATTTTCGGCGGCTTCAGCGCCGAGGCGATCAAGGATCGCATCAACGATTGCCAAGCCAAACTCGTCATCACCGCCGATGGTGGCTGGCGGCGCGGCAAGGTCATCGAGCTCAAGGCCAACGTCGACAAAGCCCTCGAAGGCGCGCCGACGGTCCACTCGGTTCTCGTTGTGAAACGCTGCGGTAATCCGATTACGATGAAGGAAGGGCGCGACACGTGGTGGCGCGAGGCTTGGGAAGGCGCGCCGAACAAACACACCGCGAAAGCTTTCGATTCCGAGCATCCGCTTTTCATTCTCTACACGAGCGGCTCCACCGGCAAACCCAAGGGCGTGCTCCACACTTCCGCCGGCTACCTGCTCGGTGCCAAGCTGAGCTCCCAATACGTTTTCGATCTCAAGGACACCGACCGCTATTTCTGCACCGCCGACATCGGCTGGATCACGGGCCACAGCTACGTCGTGTACGGCCTGCTCTCGAACGCCTCGACGATTTTCCTCTACGAAGGCGCGCCCAATCAGCCCGAGCCCGACCGCTTCTGGCAGATGATCGACCGCCACGGCATTACGATTTTCTACACCGCGCCGACCGCTATCCGCGCTTTCATGCGCTGGGGCGACAACTACGTGCTGCGCCACCGCCTCGATTCGCTGCGCCTGCTCGGATCAGTCGGTGAACCGATTAATCCCGAAGCGTGGATGTGGTATCACACGATGATCGGCAAAAAACGTTGCCCGATCGTCGACACGTGGTGGCAGACCGAAACCGGCTCGATCATGATCTCGCCGATCCCGGGCGTCACGCCGACGAAACCCGGCTCCGCCACGCTGCCGTTCTTCGGCGTCAAGGCGATGGTTGTCGATTCCGACGGTAAAGAAGTCCCGCGCAACAGCGGTGGCAAACTCGTCATCACGCAACCCTGGCCCTCCATGCTGCGCACGCTCTGGGGCGACGACGAACGTTTCAAAAAAGCCTACTTCAGCGAATTCCCCAAGCATCCGCATTATTACTTCACGGGCGACGGCGCCCGGCAGGACAAGGATGGCTATTTTTGGATCATCGGTCGCATCGATGATGTGCTCAACGTCTCCGGTCACCGAATCGGCACCGCCGAGATTGAGAGCGCACTCGTCTCGCATCCCGCCGTCGCCGAAGCCGCCGCCGTTGGTCGCCCCGATGAACTCAAGGGCCATGCGCTGGTCGTCTTCGTGACGCTTAAGTCCACGCACGCCGCCAGCGAGGAACTCAAGGAAACCCTGCGTGCCCACGTCGGCAAAGAAATCGGCTCGCTCGCGAAACCTGATCAGGTGCGTTTCGCCGCCAGTCTGCCCAAGACTCGCTCCGGGAAAATCATGCGTCGCCTCCTCAAGGAGCTCGCCACGAACGGCACCATCAAGGGCGACACCACCACCCTCGAAGACTTCTCGGTGATCGCTGCACTCCAGGCCGAAGATTGAAAACGCAACCAAGCTAAATGTTTCTGGCTCCCTCAGGGGCCAATGCCAAACGTGCAGGCTTCACGCTGCTCGAGCTGCTGGCTGTGGTCGGGATCATCGCGATTCTCTCCGGCCTGGTGCTCGGAGTGGGGCGGCGCGCGATTGAATCCGGAAAAATTTCCCGCGCGAAGGGCGAACTCGCCGTGCTCACCGCCGCGCTCGAAGCCTGCCAACGCAGCTACGGCGATTTCCCGCAGACCGACGACGTAGCGCGCTTGCTTCAGTCGCTGATCGGCCGGCGCGGCCCGCAGAATGCCGCGCTCACCGGCCGCGCCTTTATCGAGGCGACGAAATTCACGACGGCCAGCGCGCTCGATCCGTTCACGAACACGACCGCCGTGCTGATCGATCCGTGGGCACAGCCCTACGTCTACGCCTACAAATCGCAGACGCCGTGGGCGAATCCCAGTTTCGTGCTTTATTCCCTCGGCCCAGACGGTGCCGATTCGCCCGTGCTGTTGAGTGGCGGCTTCATCGATCCCGCCCCGCCCGCCAACGCCGACAACCTCCACGCGAACCGATGATGAAGATGAAAACCACGGATGAATTTTCTGGCAGTGGCACGGGTCTCCCGACCCGTGTTCCCCTTACTCACGGGTCAGGAAACCCGTGCCACTTCTGCGGTCGCGGCCCAGTCCTTCGAAGCTTCGGTAGAAGCGAAGGAGGATTCACGTTCCTCGAAATCCTGTCCGTGATCGCCGTCATCGGGATTCTCGCCGCGCTGCTGTTTCCCGGCCTGAGCGCCGCGCGCAATTCCGCGAATCGCGCCAAGACGCGTGTGCAGTTCACTCAATGGGTTGCGGCCATCGAGTCGTTTCGCAGCGAGTACGGTTTCTACCCGGCATTCCACCGTTCCCGTCTCGTGAATCCACCCGGACAGAATGTCGATGCCAGCACGCTCCATCTTTTCCACGACATCCTCGCGTCGCGCCGCCGCGACGGGTCCGCTCTACCGGCCTTCTCCGCCAGCGCCAGCGCTCAATATCCCGAAGCGCAGAATCGGAAGCTCATTAAATTCTATGCCTTCGCCGAATCCGACTTCACCGCTGCAGATTCCTCAGGGCCCAATCTTTTATGCGATGCCTTCGGCAACACGGAGATCGCCGTCCTCGTGGACGCGAATCTCGACGGCGTGATCAACGCCGCCGACTATGGCAGCACCTTGCCAGCCGTGAACGGTCTCACTCCTGCCGCGACAGATTTTCCCGCCACCGGCATTCGCGCCGGAGTGGTTCTCTACGCGCCGCAACCGAACGCCACACCCGCCAACCCCGGTTTCATCTTCAGCTGGAAATGAAAAAAGCTCATCAGCAATTGGTGGGCGTCGGTTTCCACACCGACGCTGATCGCCGATATGGAAATCGGCGACCACCTTCTGCTGACAATTTTCCCCTTGATCCTTGTCCCTTGTCACTTCGGCGTCAGCAACGCGGTCGCGGCCCTGTCCTGCGAGGCTTCGTCAGATGCGAAGTAGGATTCACTCTCCTCGAACTTCTCGTCGTCATCGGTCTCATCGCGGCGCTTTCGCTCGTGTTGATCGGTGGACTTGGTGGCGGTGGAAAATCAGCCGCGCTGCAATCTGCCCAGGCCACTCTCGCCACTCTTGTATCCGCTACCCGCACGAAAGCCCAGGCTGGTGGCGGTAGGGCGCGTCTCCTCATCAATATTGATCCGACCAGCACCGCCGAGCCGGCGCGCTTTCTCCGCTACGCGGCGATTCAGATTCAAGTTGCCGGCGTGTGGCAACCGGTACCCGTGGTGGAAATCTATTTGCCTGAAGGCATCTACGTGGTGCCGGGAAATTTCGCGACAATACCTGCCGGGCTTTTTCCCGCCAGCACGGCCACTCCTTGGATCAAGACCGACAGTTCCTCCCTCCGCTCGACTGCGCTGCGGGCGAATCAAGTGCTCTCGCTTACCCTCAACGGCACCACCCCGGAACAGTGGGTGAGTGTGAGTTTCGCTTCCGCCGGTACCACGGCGCAATCCGGCGACATCATTCTGGCCATCGGCCGCAAACGTGCTCCCGGGACATTTGCAGTTGGAGAATCGCCCGTGGAATTGGTGAACCCGGAAACCGTGCGCGGGCTTTCCCTCAGTAGTTACGGTCTCCCCACTCAGATAAATGACCGGGCGAGCTTCTGAAATGAATCGAATGGCCAACTCCTTCCGGGCTTTCTCCCTCATCGAAGTGATTATCGCCGTGGGGGTGTTCGCCGTGGCGGTCGTGGTAATTCTGGCCCTCTTGCCTTCCCTCTCGCGAGCGGCAGCTGATTCGGCCGACACCTTGGTCGCGCAAAGTTTTTCGGATAGCATCCAAGTTGAACTCACGCGTTTGGCTACCAGTGGTGGGTTCGATGCACTCGCGAATCGAATCCCGGAAATGTCGGCGCCGCTCGTGGACGGGATGGACTTGATCGCGGCGCGGGATGGCCGGCGATTATACTCGCCGAACTATCTGCCGCCATCAGTGGCGGGGCAATTGCCGGAAGCGGAGCGATATTTTCTTATGGAAATTTGGCGCTTCAGTGCGCCGCCACTGCGCTTCGATCCGACGGCCGCCGTGCTCCCGGTTTATGTGCGCGTGAGTTGGCCCTATTGGAATCCCGGCGCGACATCCGCTACGCCGTCGTCGGTGCGCAGTCAGCACACGTTTGTCGTTTCACTGCGTCGATGAAAACTTCGATCCTCCTCCTTCGGTTACTTCGGATCCTTCGCGAGACACTCCCTGAATGTATTTCTCGCGAAGGGTACGAAGGGGGCGAAGGAAATCCCAGCAGGATGAGTTCTTTGCAAAATTCCCGGGCCTTCACGCTGCTCGAACTGCTGGTGGCGGCGGTTATCACGCTGCTGCTCGCCGGGCTGATGCTGTCCGTCACGACGGGCACGCTCACGCTCTGGCATCGCACGCAGGATAATTTCAGCTCCTCCACCCAAGCCAGGCTCGGGCTCGATTTGCTGGAGCGCGATCTGCAGGCCGGCGTTTTCCGCGCCGATGGCGTGAATACGTGGCTGGCGGTCGATGTGACCAACACCCCCTCGGCTTTACTGAATCACGGTTGGCAATCCGCATCGTTCATGAAACCTACGACGAGCGAGAGTCAGCGCGTGTTGCCCGCTTCGGTCAACGGACTCGACCCCGTGCTAACGGACGCCCGCTTTGGTTTCTCCGGCGCATGGTTGCGTTTCATCACCACGAATGTTGAAGCCAATGGCAGTCTGCCGTGTGCCGTCGCTTATCAGATCGCGCGTCGTCCGGTGAGCGGACCGAACAACTCCGCCACGAATCCTGCGCAGGTGCGCTACACTTTTTTCCGCTCGGCGGTCGCGGCGGATGCGACGTTTGCTACAGGCAATGATGTCATCGCGGCCGCGTATGGCAGCGGCTCCTCTGCGCCCTCGGTGGCGCGCTCCGCCGCCACGCTCACGAATCCGCCGCTGAGTGATGCTCTGGCGGTGAACGTCGTGGATTTTTGCGTATGGCTTTATGTGCGCGATAGCATGGGCGTGTTGCGGCGAATATTCCCTTTCGACAACCTGAGCCGCTCGCACACTGCGCGCGACGCGGGTTCGGCCAGCGACCCGAATCGTTATCCCGAAGTCGCGGACGTGATGCTGCGCATTCTCACCAACGAAGGCGCGCGCTTGATCGATGCGATGGAGCAGGGGAACGGGGCGATTGGCCGTCCGCCCGAATTTTCGAATGATGCCGAGTGGTGGTGGGCCGTGGTCGAAGCAAATTCCCGCGTCTATACCCGCCGCATCGAAATCAGAGGACCGACAAGATGAGTGACGCAGATGCATTGAACTCGTACTGTAGGGCCGGCGCTTACGTCGTGCCGTGGCTGCCGCAAGCGACAGCCCTACAAAAGACAAATCCTTTTCACCGAGAACACAGTGGCCTGACACACACAGAACAGGAGTTTTTTAGCCACAAAGAGGCACAAGAAATCAATTACGGTCGAAACTCACAATGCGCCTATAGGCGCGCGGTAATCTTTCGATTACAGGCAGAATACTTCTCGTGCCTCTTCGTGGTCAAACCTCTGGGAGATGCGGTCACTTGGAAATGTGCTGAATCAAGTGGGTATCACTCTGTGGCCTCGGTGTCCCAACTCCGGTTTTCTCTGTGACAAAATCTTCTCCACATTCGGCAGGGTTTGCTTTGGTGCTCACGCTCGCGTTGCTCGCACTACTCGTGCTGGCGCTCTATGCGTTGAGTGCGTTGGTGCGCGTGAACGGGCAGATATCCACCACCGGAATTTATCAAACCCAAGCGCGGCAGAATGCGATGCTCGGTCTGCACATTGCCTTCAGCGAACTTCAGCGTCACGCGGGCGATGATGCTCGCATCACCGGCATGGCCGGACTCACGGGCATCGCGGCGAGCGCGGGCAACAGCACGCGGCATTGGTGCGGGGTGTGGGATGCGAGCGGCAACTTCGTCACCTGGCTCACCTCGGGCGCATCGACCACGGGCCCGGCAACACTGCAAACTGGCGTGACATCGGTTGAGTTGGTCTCAGATGGAAGTGTCGGCGCGGCGGCGGCGAATTCGGAACATGTGATTGCGGGCAAAATTCCGATCGTGGTGAGCGAGACGCCCGGCGCACCGGGTGTGACGGCGACGGTGGGCCGCTACGCATTTCAGGTGAGTGACGAGGGCGTGAAAATCAGCGCGTACGCGCCGTCCGCCCAATTGATCATTCCCATTGTGCGGCCACTGCTCACCAGCACCGCGGCTACCTCGGCGCAGGCAAAATTGCGCGCGGCCGTCGGCACCTACGCGGCGAAACTTCCCGCCGTGCTCGCGTACGAGCAACTCGCGTTGCTGCCGGTGCCGGCAAGTCTGCTCACGCCCTCGGTTTTGGAGGATAACTTTCATCACGTCACGCTCAGCGCGCGCCGTATCGTGAGCAGTCAGACTTTCGCCGGCACGATCAATCTGAATACCACGTCCGCCATTGTGTGGCGCAGCATTTTGGAAACCTACAACTCCGCGCCCGGCGTCACCGTGATGTCGACGGCGAATCTGACTGCGAAGGGCAACGCCATCGCGAATGGTTTGGCGGCCACAGCTTCGGGAAAATTATCCAACAGCCCATTCACGTCGGTGGCCGCGTTTGGCGGGAGCGCGTTGCTCGCAGCGAATCTACCCGCACTCATCACGCCGAGCGATTTCATGGCCGCGATCGGCCCGATGCTCACCGTACGATCGGATACTTTCCGCCTCCGCGCCTACGGCGAAGCGGTAAATCCCATCGATGCCACGGAAATCGAGGCCATCGCGACCTGCGAAGCCATTGTCCAACGCACCACAGATACGGCCCCGAGCGGACTGGGCCGAAAATTTATCATCACCCACTTCCGCTGGCTCGGGCCGGAGGATATTTGAGGAGCGAGAAAAATGTTGTGGATTTCTCGGAAAAACTGTGGCTTCTACGACGTTCCTAGATCGCCAGAGTAGCTCAGCGGTAGAGCAGAGGACTCATAAGCCTTTGGTCGCGAGTTCAATCCTCGCCTCTGGCACCATTTCATTTCGCTGCAGACCCTTGCGCCTGGCAGATCCAGAGTCGAATTACACTCGTGTGAATTTCGGCGAAAGCGTATCAAAAATAGGTGACCCGGGCGCTCACTACCGTACAGCCTCTCGGCTCATGGGAGGGCCGGTGTAACCAGAAGCTACACTTTTCCCAAGGGATGGCACCCGAGTCGAAATTGAGTGAAAGCCGGAATCTCGATTTGTCGAGAATTCGTTATTCAGCCGGAATAATTCTTTCCGGACGGTTGGCTAACCATCCTGAGCCAGGACGGTGAGGGGCTTCCACGCGTTCGGCATAGTCCCGCGTCGCTCCGGTGTATTTCCGGGCCCAAGGGCCGGCGTTCCAGCCCAAGGCGAGACCATAGGTGTCGACTCGCAGTCCGCGTCGCAGATGCACGGCTTCGATCTCGGCCAGCACCCGGCGTGCGACCCGCCTGGTTTCCGTCGCCGATGCAGAGGCTTGATGCAATCGGCTGAATCGGGCCCAAGTGCTCGGCATGATCTGAAATCGGCTCTATTCGCCGCGTTGACCGACGGCGTCAGGCCTCACCCCCTGTTTCCACCTGGATATCGACCGGTTGGCTCAGCGCCTCTCCCATCAGATGAGGAGAAGAAGGAGCAGCGTGGATCATGGCGACACGTGCTCAAGTACCCCGTTATCGGGCTCTTCGTGGGCCTATCGGTCGGAGTGGCGTTCCTGTTGTATCAGCTGTCATCGCTATACGTGCCGGGTGTACCTCTCGGTGCACTGTACAAGAAGATGAAGGGTGATTTCTATCTCAGCAGTGCCGAACTGGCGGACAGTGACGACGAGTTCCACTCGGCACTAGCCAGCGCAGAAGAGGCCTACAAGGCCGCCTTAGCGGAGCTTGGAGTGGACACGCGGCCCAATGTGGCTGGGGCCCGAGCGGTGCACAAGTTCCTGGCTAGGCGACTCCGCACTGCGCAGCGCAAGCAGCGGGACCTGAAGGAGCAGCAAGACAGCACGGGTGCCCAGGTGGTGGACCCTGACGCTGAGAACGCTGGTCTGCTGGACTCCAAGGATGCTATCCCGCAGGGGGACAGTGATGCAGATGGTGATGGATCAGGTGCAGCATCCAAGGACAAGAGTGCTGCAGCGGGTGGTAGTAGTAACTCCTTCCAGCGCCTGCCGCTCACTCATCGCAGTCTATATATCCTGGCGCTGTGGAACTCACTGGGCGAGCTGCATAGGGAACAGGGCAATTATGCCGCGGCGGAGTGGGACTATTTCACACTGACTGGATTGTTTGCAGCCATGTTTGGCACCACATCACCTCTGCTGATCAGCCCTTTGCGCAATCTGGCGCTGGTATATCAAGATCTGCATAAACTGAAGGACGCGCAGTTCCTGCTGGAGTCATGGTACCGTTATTCGTCACAGTCGCTGTGTGAGCCATGTGCTGGTTGTGGTGGTGTGAAATCGATGTGGTGGTATCTGTGAGTTCTGTCTATCTTCGCTTATGCATGGCATCATTAGCTCCAGTCTGGCATCTGTGTTGACCTGCCTGTTCACGTGTGTATCCAGTGCTGGCCTCGCATATGAAGCTCTGCAACGCTATCAACGAGATGCTCAAGCCCACGCTAAATCGCAAGCGGATCCGTCAGGTTTGGCAACCTCTGCAGACGACAAGCCGTCCAGCAACAACAGCAGCAAACAGAGCGGCAGTTCACCCAGCAGCGCTTCATCCAGCAGCAGTGCCAACGGGCGCGCCACCGGTGGATCCAGCCCCATACTGTCGTGGGTATCGGAGCAGGAGAAGCAGATGGCGCTTCGCATACTAGGCAAGGCGGCACCTGCATCAGATGCAGTCAGCGGGGCAGATGATTCAACGTATGTGCTCACACGTGTCTCTATCAATCAAGATCTCTTTCCACTCAGCACGTGAATACTGTCTCTACGTGACACAGAGTGCTTCATCAAACTGCAGTGCTGGAGCGCGTTCTGCTTGCAGGCGATGCGGATCCTGTCAAGATCACGCAGGAGTCCCTGGCAGCGTTGTGTGAGGACCTCTCCATTGTCATGCGGGAACAGCGACTGTGGAGCGAAGCGTATGTTTGCTGCTGTGATATGCTGGGACACGCTTAAGCAGCTGGATTGTTTGCCTTTGTCTCATTGTTCTGGCCTGGCATGTTTCACTGATTGCACAGCGTGCGGTACGATCAGCGTACACTGCACTGGGTCACTCTAACCGATGGACCTAACAG
>ENA-ORBV01000942-ORBV01000942.1-microbial-mat-metagenome-genome-assembly--contig:-NODE-942-length-66282-cov-7.215256_pt1 | contig 66282 bp, 46 predicted proteins | sample MGYA00237777_ERZ505514 | MGnify/ENA primary metagenome ERZ505514 (study PRJEB26160, sample SAMN06269048) | microbial mat metagenome | isolation source: Oligotrophic lake microbial mat | place...
TCTTCGGCCGAGCGCAGATCGGGTTCGGATACGACCTCGAGCAGCGGCGTACCCGCCCGGTTCAAATCGATGCCGGTCGCGCCCGGATAGGCATCGTGCACGGACTTACCGGCGTCTTCTTCCAGATGGGCGCGCGTCACGCGTACTACTTTCCCGCGGCCGTCGGTCATCCGGATAGGCAATCGTCCGCGTGCGACAATCGGCAGCTCGTACTGACTGATCTGGTAGCCCTTCGGCAGATCCGGGTAGAAGTAGTTCTTGCGGGCGAACACCGAGCTTGGCGTGATTTCGGCGTCTAGCGCGAGGCCGAGCCGAACTGCCATCTCGACCACCATCGCGTTCAGCACTGGCAGCACGCCGGGCAGGCCGAGGTCGACCGGGCACGCTTGGGTGTTCGGCGCCGCGCCGTAAGCGGTCGGCGCGCCAGAAAATATCTTGCTGACCGTCGCGAGCTGAACGTGGATCTCGAGACCGATGACTGTTTCCCAACTCAAGTGCGCGGTGGTCGGGCGAGGTGCCAGACCGTCTCCTGCTGATACTGACAGGCGACGTTCAGCAGTCGCGCTTCGTCGAAATAGTTGCCGATCAGCTGCACCCCGACGGGCAAGCCAAGCACCGGCTCGGCCGGCATCGACAGCGCGGGCAGCCCGGCGAGGTTGGCGGCCGTGGTGTAGATATCCGACAAGTACATGCTCAGCGGATCGTCGGTTTTCTGGCCGATTTCGAAGGCTGTCGTGGGCGTCGTGGGCCCGAGGATGACGTCGACCTGTTCGAAGGCTCGCACGTAATCCTGCTGAATCAGCCGTCGCAGTTGCTGCGCCTTGCGGTAGTAGGCGTCGTAGTAGCCGGCTGAAAGCGCATAAGTCCCCACTAGAATGCGGCGTTTGACCTCGGCGCCGAAGCCCTCGGCCCGGCTGCGCGTGTAGAGGTCGTGCAGATCGCGCGGATTCTCGCAGCGATGACCGAATCGCACACCGTCGTAGCGCGAGAGGTTGGACGAGCACTCAGCCGAAGCAACGACGTAATAGGCGGGGATGGCGTACGCCGCGTGCGGCAGCTCGAGCGTCGTGGACACCGCGCCGAGGCGGCAGAGGTGCGCGATGGTGGTTTCGACTGCCGCGCGCAGGGCCGGGTCGAGACCCGCTGCGAAGTACTGGGTCGGCAGGCCGATGCGCAGCCCGGCGAGCGGCTGTTGCAGGCAGCGTGTGAAATCCTCTGCCGGACGCTCGACCGACGTCGAAGGCGTGCCGGGCGACCAGAACACCGTCTATGTAGGAACAGCGGCCGGCGGCATCTGGAAAACCATCAATGGCGGCACCACCTGGACCCCGCTCTTCGAGAAGCAGCCGACGCTCTCCATCGGCGATCTCGCCTTGGAGCCTGGGAACCCCGACGTCATCTACGCCGGCACCGGCGAGGCGAACACGCGCAATTCGGTCTCCTTCGGCCGCGGGATGTACAAGTCCACCGACGGCGGCACTAGCTGGCGTTTCCTCGGGCTCGGCGACACACGCCACATCGCCCGGGTGATGGTGAGTCCGGCCGACGTGCGCACTGTCTTCGCCTGCGCCGTGGGGCATATCGGGGGGCCTAACGCGGAGCGCGGCGTGTTCGTCTCGCGCGACGGGGGGACGACGTGGAGTCGGACGCTCTTTGTCGACGACCGGCACGGGTGCGCCGACCTCGACGTGGACCCGAAGAACCCGAACATCGTCTACGCGGTCATGTGGCACTTCGATCGCAAGCAGTGGACGTTCACTAGCGGTTCGGAGCGGGGTGGCATCTTCAAGTCGATTGACGGGGGCGCCACCTGGAAGAAGCTGGGCGGCGGACTCCCCAAGTTGCTGGGGCGCGTTGGAGTCAAGGTGGCACCATCGAGCCCCAACGTGGTGTACGCGGTCGCTGAATCGAAGGAAGGGTACGTATGGCGCAGCGACGATTTCGGCGAGACCTGGCGCAAGACAAGTGATGACGCGGCGACGTTGTGTCGCGGTTTCTACTACGCCGACCTGCGCGTGGATCCGCAGAACGCGGACCGCGTGTACGCCATCGCCTGCCAACTCTCGGTGTCCATCGACGGTGGACGCACCTTCCGCCCCTTCTCGCAGAACATTCACGGCGATCATCACGGCATGTGGATCGACCCGACCGATCCAACGCGACTCTGGCAGGTGAATGACGGCGGCATTGCCGAATCGCGCGACAAAGGAGCGACGTGGAACTTCCCCAACCACTTCGCCCTCGCCCAGTTCTACCAACTACACGCCGACAACCGCGAACCGTTCTATTTCCTGGGCGGAGGACTGCAGGACAACGGAAACTGGGTGGGCCCCAGCCGCACCCGCGACCCGCTCGGCGTGCTGGTGGACGATTGGAACCTTGTGAGCTACGGCGACGGCTACTATCAGGTCACCCACCCCGACGACCCGGACTACTTCGTTACCGATGCGCAGGGCGGGATGATTTTTCGGACGCAGATGCGCACGCGCGAACAGGAGGACATCTCACCACAACCGCGCCGCAACGACGGCGCCCCGGTCAACGCGCTGCAGTATCGCTTTAACTGGAACGCACCGATCGTCGCGTCGCCGCACGACGGCAAGGTGCTCTACTTCGGATCGCAGGTGCTGTTCAGATCCCGCGATTTTGGAGGGACATGGACGGCGATTTCGCCCGACCTTTCCAAGAACGACACCACACGCCACGGCTGGGCGGGAGGCCCAGCCATCACCGAGGCCACCACCGCCGAGTACTACAACACCATCTATAGTGTGGCCGAGTCGCCGGTGCAGAAGGGAGTCATCTGGGTCGGACTTGATGATGGCAATCTGCATGTGACCCGCGACGACGGCGCGACGTGGACGCGCGTGGATCGCAATGTTCCGGGCGTGGGGCCGGAGGCGGTGGTGAGTCATGTGGAGGCGAGCCGTCGCGCGGCGTGCACCGCGTACGCGACCTTCGAACGCAAGTTCATGGACGACCTCAAGGCGTACGTGTTTCGGACCGCAGACTGCGGCGCCACTTGGAGCAACATCAGCGGAAACCTGCCGGAGGGGGCGTACCTGCAGGTGCTGCGCGAGGACCCGAAGAATCCCGATGTGCTTTATGCCGGCACCGAGACCGGACTCTACGTGAGTGTTGCCGGTGGGAACGACTGGTTCCGGTTAGGCGGCAACCTTCCGGCGGTCCCGGTGCATGAGGTGCTCGTGCACCAGCGCGAGAACGACCTCATCGTCGCCACGCATGGTCGCGGAATCTTCATCCTCGACGACGCGTCGGCCATTCAGGAACTTGCCGTCGCGGGGGCCAAGCCGGCGCATCTGTTTGCCATGCGGACGGCGACGCGCTTTGCGACCAAGATGAACAAGGGCTCGATCGGGAACTCGCTGTTCATGGGGCCCAATCCCGCGTATGGGGCGATTGTCCGCTACCACCTGCGCGCGAAGCCCGCGGCGGAGACAGCGGTAAAGGTCGAGGTGCTCGATGCAGCTGGGTCGGTGGTCCGCACGCTCGCGCGCGTGCCGCGTGAGGCGGGAATCAACACGACGTCATGGAATCTCGCGTACGAGGCGCCGCGCCAGCGACGGCCGATCGATCCGAGCGATCCGGCGATCCAGTTCTTCGGGGCGCCGTCGGGGCCGCGGGCAGTGCCTGGCCGCTATGTGGTGCGGCTGACGGTGGGTGATCAGCGGCTGGAGCAGCCGCTCGAGGTGCGCGTGGATCCCACGTCGAAGACGACGCCCGATGCGCTCCGTGCCCAGTTCACCATCGCCATGGAGCTCCGCGAGCTGCAATCGCTGGCCAACGATACGCTGCGCTCACTCGACGGGCGCAAGGCCGAGCTCGAGGCGCGTCGGCGCTCGGCGCAGGCCGTTCCCGATGGAGGTGGGGCTGCGGTTATGCGGGCGTTGTCGGGAGAGTTGGCACAGGTCGATTCGCTCTTCGACATTTTGGTGAAGCCGGCGGGAGTGCCGTTCTGGAGTGATGGACCGCGCGTAAGTGATCGGATCGGAGCGCTGCTGCGGAATGTGGACTCGGGAAATTTTCCGCCTACCGCGCCGCAGCAGGGACTGGCCAAAGAGTTGGCGGTGGAGTTACGGCAGGCTTTGGATCGGGTGCGGAAATATCTCGGACGTTTTACCACCATGTAGCGCGACGGTGGGGGGAGTCCGTGGCGACGCGGGGCGTGCGTCGCTGGCGGACTCCCTCACGCGTACCAAGGGAGAGTGATAAGGGAGGGTGGGCTCAACGCCATTCCATCATCATCGCGGAATGAGATGGTCCTGAGTTGCGACATCGACAGGTACGATGCTGAGATTCCGCCACAGCTATTCCGCTTTCTTCGAGAGCCGACGCACAGCGCCGCTGTTACGGAGGGCAGCGTGTGGCTCAGCACTCTGCGCGCCTGTCGCGCGTACGAGGCGGAAGGTCGAGGTGACCCCGGTGAAGCCATCCATGAGTACGATACCGGCCAACTATGTGGCGTTGGCGACGACGCGGAGTTCGGACGCCGCGCCGCCATACGCGGAGTGAAGGTTCACCCTGGCGCTGAATCCATAGTCGTCTGGCACAACAGATACACATGGACACTCGTTGGCGATGAGATCGAGCGTTGGCTCGACGCTGAGTTCGAGGCTCCGGCTGAGGAGGCGATCGTCAACGTAGTCTCGGATTGGTCTTGTCGGCCCGCGACTGGAGGTTGCTCGCACGTTTCATTGCGGCCCAGGATGTCAGAACCCCTGCTCGGTTAATGGAGTAGATGACCCGATGGTCTGCATCGAAGAACGAGATCCTCTACGCCTTCAACGATCCGGAGAAGTTCATCTTGGCTATTGTAGAGTTCTTCGACGAGAAGCGGCACCGAGTGCACTACGTGCGGCGCCCGTTCGACCGGAGCGGGATCAGGACGGACTTCAATGGGGCGAGTGTAAACTTCTCGTTCGCGAGCCTGATTGCACGGGGGGAGGAGCCGCGGTGACGCGCGTTCCATGGAGAATGAGCTTTGTATGGCCGAATGGCCAAAGCGTTGCGTCGCTGGCGGCGGATGCACACCTGTCGCCGCTCGACGAGGCAGTATCTGACGCGACCGTCATCTTTGGTGGCCTCTCGACGCTGACGTCTCGCGGGCTGGAGCAGATCGAACGCTGGATCCAGATGCAGGAAGCGTTGAAAGTCGCGCTGCTGCTGTTCGTCCGACCGTCCTGCGGCATACGTGCCAGTGAGCTGTCACGCGCTGCGAAGATGTGCGATCGATTGACTGGACGGCTCGCGCTTCGTGTGCTCTCGTCTTCCGACTTCACTCCTCGCACGAGTTACCTCTGCTTCTCCGACTCGAGGAATGGTTCGACGACCGTAGCCTCCGGATCGGTCGAAGACTTGTGGCCAATACGCCCTGGCGACAATCGGGATCTGATGGTCTTTCGTGCCGACATGGCGCTGACAGTCGAGCTACAGAGATCCTTCGAATCAGATTGGATCCGAGCTGCCGACGTGCGCGGCCCAAGAGTCGCGCAAATTCCCGCGCTGATTCTACCGTCCGGGAGCGAAGAGGGCACTCGTCTTTGGCGTGACTACGAAAGTGTCGTCTCCGCTGCTAGCTCGCCGCCTGTCGCGGTGGGTGCAGCATCCACTCCGACTGACGGCGTAACATACGCGGGTGACTCCACGGCGGCGCCGACGTCAGTCACGGCAAGCCTAGGTCTCACCACACCCGACGATCTCGCGTGCGAGATTGCGGCGTTGTACGGGCGCGGGCGGATGGTGACGATCGAGAAACTCTCTCGGCGCCCTCCACTCGATGCGCCTTTGGATCCGCAGCTCTTCGGTGATCTTCCAGAGACCCGCACCGGAAGCGTGACGAGGCGCGTCAGCATGCGCATTTCGATCATCTCCGACCGCCACCTGAAACGGCTTGAGGGTCTACGCACTGGAATCCGGACCTTGCTGGGACGGTTCTCGTTCGCTCTGGCGGAGAACGTGCGGTGGGTTCCTTCCGAAGCGAAACCACTCTTCGATGAAGCTCTGACCAAGCTGGATGAGAAGGGCGTGCGGGCCCTTAAGGACGTCATTGGCGGGAATCTCGACTCATTCATGGCGTCGCGGCGCGAACAGCTACGAGAAGACATTGCAGCGATGTGCGCGGAACTTGGACAGAAGGCCCAGCGGAGTCGTGCCGGGCCTTCTGCCGAAGGTGGCGGATTCGTTGCGCAAGCGCATCCAAGGTGCCCACGGAACGAGCATCCTTCCGCTGCTCTCGTACTCTTCCGTCGCATTCGCAATTGCTGCGGACGATCATGCAAACCCGTGGGCGCAGGCGGCAACGCTCCTGTACGACATGGCGACCTACATGCGCAAGGCGTTGACCGACCGTCGGTTCTTTCTCGGAATTCAGGTTAGCGAGGACGCGCTGCTCGATGCGATGAACGTGGCTGATGATCACATCCTGCAACTGCCAGGTCGACAGGCAAGTCAGCGCGCAATGGGCGAGTTGGATCAGCTGAACGCGATTCACCAATCGGCACGCGAGCCGCGGCGAAGGTGCGAATTGATTCTTCGCGTGATCAAGGGAGGCGATCCGGGCGAGATCGATCGCGATCTGGAAGGGACATGAGGCGATTCGACTCCCGCTTTCGTCGCGGCCCCAAGTGGCGCTTCTCTGAGATCCAAGCCTGGACCGAGCAGCTCAGAGACGTACTGTGGGACCTAGACTCTGAAGTCGCTTCGCTAGCCGGTTCCCACCAGAACGCCACTTCTTCCTCCGCACGGTACATCGGTATTCGAGAGGTTGTGACGACGAAGCCTGGTGTCGTGCTTCTTCCGGCGAAACTTCTTTCCACACAGCGGACACTGGAACACGTACACCGGTCCGGTCCGAACGCCGGTCCGACGCGGCCGCGAGACCGCACTTCGCGCCGGCTCGATGGACGGACGTCGACTACTCGCGACCGGTGCGAATCCGAGTTCGATCGCGTACCGAGGAGTGAACGTGGTCTGCGTGGTGCGAAGGCCGACGATCTCGGCGACCTTGAACGACTTGACGATCCCGCTGGCCAACTCGTGAGCGTACAAGAGAAGATTTCCCGTGTCGGCAATCCGCAGCGAATAGGGCTCCGCCCTGCGCGGCTTTCCGCGATAGGTGAACTCGACCAGCAGTCGATTGGCACCAGCGAAGCGCAATCGCTCGATTGGTCCACCGAGTCCGCGCGGCGCCGTTCCCGACATGACGACGCCCTCGACGCTCGTCGGCGGCGACACCAGCGCTTCTCTAACACGCGTCACACGCTCATCAATCCATGCCAGCGCCTCGTCGATTCGCTCCAGCACCCCGTCGATCGGCAGCAACTCCTGCAGCTGATGGGCGAGCATGTTCGCCCACTCGGCGCGCAATTCAGCCGACGCCATGATCACGTCGACCAGCTCTTTCCGGCTCGGCGCGGTCAGCTGCTTGACGGCGCACTTCGAACGGAAGAGCATGCGCAGCCGCGAGACATCGATCCCCTCGACGTTGGTCGTGATGTAGACGACATCGTACAGGTCGCGCGGCCTGGTGCGCTCGAGCAGCGCACGCGTCTTTTCCGCGAGCAGCTCCTCGAACGAGTAGGTCCGCACGACCGCGTCCTCAGGGAGCGCATCGGAGTACGGATGAAGCACCCGACGCAACACCGGCTCCTCGATGATCGGCTCGTGCTGCGTGATGTCGAACAGGATTCGTGGCCAGTTGGGGGCCTGCAGCGGACCGCGGTATCCGATACGCCCCTCGAAGGTCGGTCGGCCGAGTTTGTCGCGCCGTTCCTTGACCACGATCTGGTCATGCGGCATCGCGATACCGCACATCTCCCCGACGAGCGCCGCCAGTCGAGTCAGAGTGCGCTCGATCGCGGAGACATCGTACGACACATCCGGACGCAGAGAGAAGTCCAGATCCTCGGAGAAGCGGTACGTCTCGATGAAGCATTTCTTCACGCACGTGCCGCCTTTCAAGATCCAGCCGTCGGACGTCTCCTCGTCCAGACTCACGGCAGCGAGCATCCAACCCAGAGCGTAGTCTTTCTCGACCACATCCGGGCGGAGGCTCCACTCCGCTGCACGCGAAAGGATTTCGGGCTTGCCTATCATCGTCGGAGCCTACACGAGGTCTGCGTTCACCACGATCCCCCACCGCCTAACGATGCGGCCGCCCCGAGCAACGCTGGGGTCGAGAGCGATGAGACCCTTGGTTGCCATGCGACTGAGCGGATCGAGCAGCTCGGAAGGAGTCCCGTCCTGTTCGAGTATGAAGCCCAGCCGCTTCGCCGCCGCTCCATTGCCCGATCGAGTCATCTCCTCGATGAGCGTCGCGACTCGCGCCGCACGATCGCCTTCGAAATATCGACGAAGGCACTCCGTCGTGTGGCGCATCCCTCCGAGCCACGTCGGATCGCGGAACGCGTCGACCAAGGTCCGCTCGGCCCCCGATACCGCTACTCGAGCGGAGCCGCGCCAGACGAAGGCAACGCCCGCAAGTCGCTCCCGGCGCACGTTCGCCAGGCGGAATTCGAGGCCCAGAAGGCGCTGTTGGCGAGAGCGAAGGACGGCGGCGGTCGCCACGAACGTCGATCGGAAGAGTTGTTCCGTCAGCCCCCAGTGCTCGGCAGCGCTCCATCCGCCGACGTAGCACGGATCGTAGGCGCGACTGGCCAGAACCCAAGGGTCCGGATAGGTGGTCTGGCCTTTCGTTGCGGCCTCGATGGGGAGGATGTAGTACAGTCCCCTTCGAACCCGGGCGAGCCACCCCGACTTGGCGAGTCGGGCAAGGCGCGCGGCGGCCTCCGTCCTGGGGGTGCCGAGCGCAGCCGACGCCTCGTCGACTCCGATGAGTCCGTTGGGAGCGCTGGCGCCGAGCGCAGCCAAGTGGGCCTTCGTGGAGCTACCGTCATGGAGTTCCATGGTACAGTCAGCATGTAGACAAATGCCAATAGTGTCAATAACTACACATACACTGTACCCACTCGGTCGGTTCAGTCCGTTCCACCTGAGCCGATCCAGCAGTCTCGCAGTCCTTGTCGCGCCACAAGCCGGCGCCCGCAGTTGACGACGTGACCGCCCCCAAGACCCGCAAGAAACTCATCGAAGTCGCCCTCCCCCTCGAAGCCATCAACAAGGCGGCGGCGCGCGAGAAGTCGATCCGGCACGGCCACCCCTCCACCCTGCACATGTGGTGGGCCCGCCGCCCGCTGGCGGCCGCGCGCGCGGTGATCTTCTCGCAGATGGTCGATGACCCGTCGTCGTGGCCGGAGCTCTTTCCCACGCCGGCCAAGCAGGAGAAGGCGCCAATTGGCCGCACTCCAACCCGCGCACTCCCGCAACCGCAGCACATTCTCGCCGACCGATACAACAGCGGTCCGCGTCTGCCAAGCTGCCCGAATTCGAGGCTGGCCATGGAAAGCGTGACCGCGTGGTACTCTCCCTGGACAGAATCTGCCTAACACCTGAGTCGGAGGACGGTGCGGTCGTCAGCGATCGGCTGCTGGCGAGGGCGGCTTGAGACTGTCGCCGAGGCTCTGCCACCGGCGGAGGAGCACGATCGGGAGAAGCTAAACCCACCGAAGTATGGCAAACGCCAGCTGAGGAGCGATCGCGATGACTGCGAATCGCACCGCACGGCCCACGAACGCGACCGTCATGAAAAGGGCGAAGGGGCAATTCACCGCTCCCGCAGCGATGGCGCTCAGATGGAACGGCGGCACACTCACCAATGCGCTGCTTCCGAGCGCGGCAGTTCCGAGCTTGGGGTACTCCGTCAGGAGCCGAAGCGCCCGGTCGATCTGCCTGCGAAGCCATGGATGCCGCACCCGGTCGTGTCGCGTACCAAGCCAGTACCACCCAGCCTTTCCCAGCACGTGGCCCAAGCTGAAGACCATGACCAAGGGCAACAACAGGCCACGTGGCTTGACGCCACCTATGGCCAGCACCACAAGTTCGGCTCCCCCCAACGGAATGACTCCAAAGAGGACACCTAACGCGAAAGCCGAACCCAATGCAGCTAGCGGTGTCGAAAAATCACCCAGCGTGTAGCCGAGGAGCTGAACAGATTCGACGTCCGCGGGGGACAGCATTCCACAATGCTAGCGTGCATTGCCGCTTCCGCCATACCCCGTCGGCGTACATGGTCGGAGCGACGCGGGGGACGCGTGCGCCGAGCACCGGGTGCGCCCTGCTCGTCCATGGAAGGCGGTCAAGTGCGCCGTGTCGCGTTACGCCAATATGCGAGATGGGCGCGACCGCCCGTGGCGTCGCGCCATGTCATTCCAACGGTTTATTCACCGAATGAATGACAATCATTCATTCGTGGCGAACAATGCCGGAGTACTCGGCACAGGCACGATCAGGGTACCACCCACACCACCGCTGTGCGTGGCGGCACGCTGAATGTGCCCGTGACGGGATTCCATGTCGCCAGCGCGGCGCGCGCATCGGCCGCACCGGGGGCGCGATGCACCGGGTGAAGCTCGAATGCCCTCCCCCGCAGCGCCTCGATCGACACCGCGTGCTCGGCCTTGTCCACGTTGATCAGGTACACCAACTCCCTGAAGCGGGCGCCCTCGTACCCGTCGCCGTTCAGGTGTCCCACGAGCACGGTCGGGACCTGCGCCGAGCCGGTGTTGTGAAAAGTCAGCCGCTGCACGATGTCGTTAGCCGATCGTAGGCGGAAGAGCGTCGAACTCGCCCGGATGCGGAGCAGGTCGAAGAAGGCATCGCGCGTCCAGCGGATTTCGGTCGCGGTAGGCTTGATGGACGAATCGGCCAACAGGGGCCGCATGAGGGGCCAGCTCTCGCCATTGTCACGTTTGGGTGGCAGCCCGGTGCCGAAATAGTTGTCGCTCAAGGTCCAGTCGAGGCGGTTGAACCAGTCGCCCGAGTCGTAGCTGTTGCGGTCCATCGATTTGCTGCGAAGCACTTCCTGTCCGGCGTGGAAGTAGGCGACGCCCTGGCTGAAGGCGACAATGGCGGCCCCCAGTGTCTGAACGCGCGCCCGGTCCGCGCGGCTCGTTCCCACGGGAAGCTTGAAGACACTAACGTCGAACAGCGTCTGATTGTCATGGTTCTCGACATAGTTCACCACCTCGCCGGGCTCGCTCGCGTAGCCGGCGGCTTGGCCGGCGTAGTCGATGCGCGCCAAGGGAACGGTCTCGTCGCGGTAGGTGTGCAGGGGATAACTGCGGAGCGTGCCCGCCAACCCCACACGCACCATATCCGCCGCCCGCATCAGGTCCGCCGAGGTGAGCGTGGAGGGGGCGAGGACGTTGCGGTCGTAGACCAGGCCGTTGATATAGCCTTGGCGCGCGATCTGGTCGGGGCCGTTGTCGCCCGCGCCGCCGCCGCGCACGGCGTCTCGACTACGGTCGCTGAAGGTCGCGATGCCGCTACCGCTGAGGGAGAGCTGCGACGCCTGCCGGAAGCGCGTGCCGTTGGCCACTTCGCCGAAGTTCCAACCTTCGCCGATGAGGGAAATCGGGCGCCCGGACGCTGCATTCACGGAGGTCTGCAACTGCTCCATCGCAGCGCGGGGCTGGTGGCCCATGAGGTCGAAGCGGAACGAATCGATTTTATGATCGCGCGCCCACACCATCGCCGACTCGACCATCAGCTTGGCCATCATGAGGTGCTCTGTTGCCGTGTTGTCGCAGCAGGTCGACGTCTCGACGCCCCCCGCAGCATTGAGACGGTGGTAGTAGCCGGGTACGATACGGTCCAGCACGGACTTTTCCTTCTGCCCAGACGCGCTGGTGTGGTTATAGACCACGTCCATGCCCACGCGCAGTCCGAGTGCATGCAGCGACTGGACCATGTGGCGGAACTCGATGATGCGCGTTGCACCGTCGGCTGCGTCACTGGCGAAGCTGCCTTCCGGCGCGGTGTAGTGGAACGGGTCGTAGCCCCAGTTGAAGCAGTCAGCGCCGGCCAGGGCACTAACGGCAGCCTGCTGGCTCTCGCCATCGGGCGTGCCACTCGGCTTAGCGGTCATGCATCCGGATTCTGGCACGGTAGCGACGTCGAACACGGGGAGCAGGTGCACGTCGGTCACACCGGCGTGCGCGAGCGCACGGAGGTGCCGCATGCCGTTCGACTCGGCCTCGGTGAACGCACCGTACTTGCCGCGGTTCGCCCAGGTGACGGTGGCGTCGTTGATCGAGAAGTCGCGCACGTGCAGTTCGTAGATCACCATGTCGGTCTGGGCGGCGGCCACGGTGGGCCGGGGCGCCGACTCCCATCCGGACGGCTTGAGGGACTGTGCGCCGAGGTTGGCGATGTAGCTGCGCTTCGAGTCCGTCGTTAGGCTTATGGAATACGGGTCGGTCACGCGGTTGCGCACGAGGCCGACGCCGTGCACGTACATGTCGATGAGGAAGGTGTAGTACCGGCCCGAGAGGTCGGTCCGGCGCACAACCCGCCAGATGCCGGTTGTGGCGTCGCGCTTCATCGGCACGATGGACTCGGTGCGGCCGGCGCCACTGCGGTAGATGCATAACGAGACCCGTTGCGCCGTGGGGGCCCACAGCTTGAATCCCGTCCGTGCGCGCGAGACCGACACGCCCAGATCGGGCACCTTGGCAGCCGCGCCGTACATGGCGTCGAGCGCGCCGGCTACCTGTGTCGCGGTGGCGGCGAGTACGCGGCCTCGTTCGTCCTCGCGCACCAGCACGAGTTGGCCTCGGTGCAAGGCACGGAGTCGCTGCTCATCTGCCGGTGCCACCGCGAGCGTTGCGCCTGCGGACAAGTACCCGAAGCGCTCGCTGACGGTCGGCGGTACGTCTCCGACAAGCGCTGACAACAACAGTGCACCGTCCGATCCATGTACCGAACCACCGGGGGTCGCGACGATCTGGCCGTTGGCGCTGTGATACAGTCGGAAGCGTGCGGCGGAGTCCATCAGTGGCCAGCGGAGCAGGCGTGCGTCGAGCCATATCGCGCGTGATTCCATTGGTGGTACAGGCGCGGAGGGGGCCGCCCGTAGCACGGATTGGAACCCGGGGATGTCGCAGGCGCGTGGCGAGGGGAGCGCGCCGACAGTCGTCGATACGCTCACCAAGGCGAGCAAGAGGGCGCGGTATGGGCTGCGCATCGCTGGAGTCTCCGTGCACGAAGTCGAGATGAACAGAAACAGTCGGCGGTGTCCGTCACCGAGGACCTCCGTTCACGGTTCGCCGTTCACGGTAACCCCTAGTCGAGGGGAATCTTCCCCGCGTTCTTCTCCAACCACGAATCAAACGCCAGCAGCTCTGGCGCAAACCCCTTCGCCCGAGCGACGTCGCGTTGCTCGTTGCACACGCCCTCGAAGTCGCGATAGAACTGGAACATGTTGCCGAGATCTTCGGCGCCGGGAAACCCGAAGGCGCGATAGACGTCCGGCGGCACGTCGTTGAACGTGACCGGCTGTCCGATCGCCTTCGACATCGCTGCCGCCATCTCGCTGCCGGTCAGTAGTTCACCGGCGACGCCGATCTTCTGGCCAACCAGCGACGTACCCTGCTTGAAGATCCCGTAGGCGACCTTGCCGATATCATCGGCGGCGACGCCCGCCATCTTGGCGTTGCCGATCGGTAGTGTGAGGGCGAGCTGGCCATCGGCTCCCTTCTTTGGGCCGGCACCAACGGAGATGAAGTTCTCCCAGTAGAACGACGCGTAGAGGAACGTGGTGGGAACGCCGAGGTCGATGAAGATGTGGTCCACTTCGCCCTTTGCGTCAAAGTGGGGGACCTTGTACTTGCCCTGCAGCGTGGGCATGCGATTATCTGTGAGGGGGATCCACCGTCTGGTGTCCTCGAGCGTGGACCAGATGACGTGCTCGAGCCCCGCTGTCTTTGCAGCATTCGCCAGGTTGGTCGCACTCGCGTTCTCCTTCTCCGGCGAGAAGTGGTTCCAGAAAAAGGTGACACAGTAGGCGCCGTACGCGCCCTTGAACGCGTCGGTGATACTGGCGAGGTCGTCCACGTCGGCCGCCACGACGTCGGCGCCGAGGGCCTTGAGCGCCTTGGCCTTGTCGGAATTCACGTCGCGGGTGATGGCGCGCACGGCGAACTCGCTGTTCGGGTCGGCGAGAATGGCGCGCGCGAGACCTCCACCCTGCGAGCCGGTGGCGCCGACGATCGCGATGATCTTCTTGTCAGACATGGTCGTATTACGGAACGACGCGTGGGACCGTCGCTTCTGGGAAGAAGAGTGTAATGACGCTGCTGGCCGAGCTGAAGGTAGTGGTGTTGTCTGGGTGGATTCAATCGGTCGTCGAAACACCTCATGAGCCAGGTTGACGATGACAAAGACGGGAAAGCGGAAGTCGACGCGGTCGACGAGGGGGAATTGCGGTCACCGGGCCGGCCGCCGGTGTTGGCGAAGGCCGCGCGACGGTCGGGAAGTGGCGCAGCTCCGAGAGGAGCGTGACATCTCATTCCCGCCGGTCGGACCCGACGAGCCAACCAGGCTTTCGGTAGGCCGGGTCAGGATACGAGTAGAACCCCTGACCCGACTTCACTCCCAGGTTCCCCGCCGCGATCATGTTCTCGAGCAGTTGGGGCGGGCGGTCAGAGAGGTCGCCGGTCTCGCCATAGTAGATCAGCTCGATATCACGAATTACGTCGAGGCCGACCTCGTCCATCAGTCCGCACGGACCCATCGGCGTTCCCCAGTCCAACATCCAGGCGCGGTCGACGTCTTCGGCGGAGATGTACCCGCCATCCAACAAATGAAGCACTTCTTTCTTCACCGCCCGCCAGATCCGGTTGGTCGCGTACCCCATGATCTCTCGCGAGACCACGATGGGAACCAGCCCGAGCGAGCGCACGAACCCCACCGCGGCCTCGAGGGTCTCGGGCGCCGTACCGGGGTGAGCCATCACCTCCACCTTGAGATGTTCCGGCTTTCCCCAGTTGAAGTTGAACACTTGCGCCGGTCGTCCAGTTGCTCCGGCGAGCCGCGAGCCCGGAATCGACGAGGTATTGCTTCCGATCAGCGCGCTCGTCGGGGCGTAGCGATCGGCCTCGGCAAACACCGCGCGCTTCACGGACACATTCTCGGCCACGGTCTCGATCACGAGATCCACATTGTCCACCGATTCCTGAATCGAGCGGCAGATCACCAGACGCTTCATTACCGTCTCCGGCGAATCGACCCTGCCGGACTCGCGGGCCAACCTGCGGTCGATCAGTCCCCGCACGGCAGGCACCGCGGCTTCGAGGGCGTGGGGACTCGAGTCATAGAGCCGGGTGCTCATTCCGCCTAACACGCAGCTGTAGGCAATCCGGCGTCCCATGGTGCCGGCGCCGAGAATTGCTACGGCCGAGATGGATGGCACGGCGGTTCCTCTCACCGTCGCGGGCTCGCCGGAACCGGCCCCGGCCACAGAGTCCGCGCTCACCGGCGAGCCCCCTCGGGGCGATCCCAGGCGTCGTCGGGCCGAAGGTCGGTTCGGAGGGCGTCGGGTGAATTCCAGGGCTTCGGTCCGTAGGGTCGGCTTCGCGGCCAGATCTCGTCGAGCGTGTCGCCGTTGTAGAGCTTGCCCGCTTTCATGACGGATTGGATGTCGACCGTATTCCGGATGTTCTCCAACGGGTTCGAATTGAGGATCACCAGATCGGCGAGCTTCCCCGCGACAACCGAGCCGATTTCCTGCTCGAGACCGAGGAAATGTGCGCCGCCCAGGCTCGCGGCCTCGAGCGCTTCCATCGGAGTGAGAGCCATGGCGTACGACCAGAGCTCCCAGTGACTCCCCAACCCGTCCTGCTCACCATGCGCTCCGACCGCGAGATATCCTCCTGCCCGCATGATATCCGCAGCTCCTTCGGCCAGAATCGGGAAGATGTACTCCTCCGCCGACTTGGCGATGAAGGTGCGTCGCGTCGCGATGTCCTGCCAACGATTCCATTCCAGGACCTTCCGATTCTTCCAAAGATCCTCGCGAGAGAACCAGTATTCCAGCGCATCTCCGTGCGGGTAGTCCGAGAGGATGAGCTGGGCGGAGTAATGCGCCCCGGCCTGACCGAAAAACCGGGCGACGTCGCTGTAGAACGGATGGTACTGAATCGGATGCTCCCATCCTGTGCTGCCGCCCATGATCAATCCGAGAAGGTAGTTGAGATCGGAGCCTTCGGAGGTCATGGTGATCCCTCGCCTCCGACCGACATCCGCGAGCATCTCCCGCTGCACCCGGGTACACTGCTTGTAGTCCTTGATCGAGATCGCGCCGGCGTTCGCGGCGCGGTCGATCTGCTCTGCGGCGTCGGCGTACGTTCTGATCTCCCGGAGGTCGTCGAAGTCGCTGCAGGTCAGCGGCACCCCGGTCGAGAAAGTTCGCGGACCAACCACACGGCCGGCCTCGATCATCTCCCCGATCGTGAAGCTGGGGTCCATGTCGGCCGCCGGATCGTGAGTGGTGGTGACGCCCCAGGCCAGGTATCGCGCGGACGACGCCCGATGCGGCTCCACGACGCTGCTCCCGTCTTTGCTCAGATGGTGGGCGTGAACGTCGACGATGCCGGGAATGATGGTCTTGCCGGCCAGATCGATCACCCGCTCAGCTCGGCCGGCATCGCATTCACCGACGCAACTGATCCGGCTCCCCGTGACGAGGACGGTGCCGCGCTCAATGACCTTCTTATTCTCGAGGGTCACGATCCGGGCGCCCGTCAGCGCGACCGTCCCCTTGGGGACGTCGCGCGGGATGCTGAACGCGATCCGGATGGTGTCGGTTTTCCCCGTGGCGAGGTGGTGTACCAGGTAGCGGTTGGCGCTCATCATCTCGAGCGTGGACGCGTCGCGCCAGCTCGGGTAGTAACCGCCCTCAGTCGTTAGGCGGTGAAGCCGGGCCGGCCCACGTCCCAGCTCAACGACGACCGAGTCACCCTGGCCTAACGAGGCCGGAAGCGGCGCCAGGTACACGTCGAGCTTCTGCTGAATCGCGACCCACTTTCCGTTGGGCGAGGGCACCACTTTCGCCTCGGATCCGCCGAGCACGGGATGAATCGAGGGATCCCTCTGGTGGTATGCCCGGCTCGCCACCAGCTTGGTTCCCGTGAGCCGGTACGAACGTCCCGCGGCGTCGAGTCCCGTGGACACCAGCGCCCCCACCGTTCGCAATTGTTCGGCGCGGCCGCCCGGCGCCGGCACTCGGAGCAACTCCCACCCAACGCCTCCCGGCACGTACGTCAACGATGGATCCCACCGATTCACCAGGATGCTCGCGCCGTCGGCGCTCCAGGTGGGATGAAGATAGCGGCCCGCTTCCTGGGTGAGCTGTGTCGGCTGTCCTCCGCCCGCTGGAACCCGCCAGAGGTGGCCGCCGCTGACATCGTCCCAAGTCGTGAACGCGAGCCACTTCCCGTCCGGCGACCAAGCCGGTGTCAGCTCGAAGCCGTTACGAGATCCACTGGTCAATGGGCGTGGCGCTCCCGCCGGCAAGTCCAGGGTCCACAGCTGTCCCACGGCCTCGAACACCAATCGTTTGCCGTCCCGGGTCGAGACCGGCCAGCGGAGGAATTTTGGTTCGAACGAATCGTCTTTGATCCGAACCTGGCTCCGAGCCATCTCCGAGATCGTGCGATGAACCCGGGCCCGGAATGGGATCGTCTCGACTCGCCCCGATTCGACCCATAACCGCCGCAGCTTCCCGCCCTGCGTCAGCACCAACGACTTCCCGTCCCGCGCCCAGCTATAGCCGGGGAGCACCCGGTGGTCCCACGCCGGGTGCAGCTCCATCCCGTCGCCGGTGATCGGATCCATCGCCACCCGCTCGGCGCCGGTCTTCAGGTTTCGGATCCACAGTGCGGTCCGCCCGACATATTCCTTGCCCCGGAACAACGTCCGGCCGCCCGGCAGCTTCCGCGCGAAGGCGAGCCACTGGCCGTCGGGCGACACTTCCGGTGCGACTTCGCCGAGCCGGAGCGGATAGGCCGGCCGGCCGCAGCAAGAGAGGTATTGGCTGCTCGAGGGCGTGACGTTTTCGACCGACTTGGAGCGCAGGTCGATTCGCCTGAGGTGCCGGTCGATTCCAGCGAAGAGCGATGAGTGGAAGTAGACGTACCGCCCATCGGGCGACGGCGACGGCCACTGGACCCGGTCGGCACCTGCCCAAACGCCGGCACGGGCGGGCGCTGACGAACCGGAAGCGCTTAGCCGTACCACGACCGAAGGTGTTCCGCCCGCGCGGGGAATTCTCCAGATCTCGTCGGCGGTCCGGTAGAACCCCGACGACGTCTTCATTTTTCTGGTGAAGAGCACCGATTGCCCGTCAGGCATCCACGCCGGCTCTGCCGCGCGCGAGTTGTCGTCCAGCAGCAGGGGACGGGGGTTGGACCCGTCCGCATTCATCAGCATCAGATTGTCTTGCCCTCGACGATCGGAGATGAAGGCGATCTCCTTTCCGTCGGGGGAATAGCGAGGATGATAGTTGAGAGCGATCCCGCTGTTCTGCGTTAGGCTCTCCGCTTCCCCTCCCGAGCTCTTCACCCGGTAGATGTGGCCCAGCAAATCGAAGACCACCCACTGCCCGTCGGGCGAGAGATCGACCGACATGTAGGTTCCTTCGTCGGTCATGAAATCGATCTCGCGCGTCTTGCCGCGGGGTTGGGTGACATCCCATTGGCCTTGGCCGGCCTGGGCGGCCGAAGGGATTGCGTCGGTCGCGAGGCAAGCGCAGACGATTGCGAAGACGACCCGCCCCTGTCGCACTCGGCTAGTCATTGGGACGACACTCCTTGGTTTGCGGCAGCGTCGCGCTGCCTGAAACGATCCGGCCATCAGTGACTTGCATTGGTTCGAAGATCGCCGTCGGGGAGTCGCGCATCAGGACGCCAGCATGACCTTGCGCCGCTCGACCTCGCTCGTCGCCTCGCGGCCGGCTCGGCCCCACCACCACAGCCCGAGTCCGAACCCGCCCCACACCAGCATTACCGCCCACTCCAGCGGAAACCCTCCCTCGGCTCCCTCGAGCTGCGCGTACAGCGAGCTGGCGAGGAGGAGAGCGCTCGCGACCGCGCCTAACGTCGCCACGAGCGCTCCGGCGGGGACCCGGTACGGACGCGGCCGGTCCGGCTCCCGCTGACGAAGCCGGAGGACGGCGAGACAGGTAATCAGATACGCGAACGCGGAGCAGGTCGACCCCACATTGACGATCGGCACGATGCCGTTCCGTCCAAGCAGGGTTGCGACCAGGGCAAACGAGATCACGAAACCGATCGCTACGACCGGGGATCCGTACTTGGGGTGAAGCCGGTCGAACGGCGGTGAGATGAGCCGAGCGCGGCTCAACGCAAACAGCACGCGGGTTGCGGCAATCGACGCGCCATTGCCGACCGTTATGATGCCGCAAATGCCGGCGATCAACACCAGGCGGGAGAAAAACTCATGCCCGTAGGCCAGTCGCAACGCGGCGGCGGGTGCCATTTCTTTTCCAGCCACCTCTTGCCACGGTACCGCGAACCCCGTGACGATGGCCGCTAGCGCGTAGTACGCCGCCCCCACGAGAATGGACAGCACCACTAGCCGGCCGACGAGAGAAACAGGCGTGCCCGGAGACTTTTCCTCCATGACCTGCGGAATGAAGTTGAATCCGCCGAAGAACCACGGCGTCACCGCCAAGACCGCGATCGCTCCGCCTAAGATGGAGCTCCCGGCGGGGGCGGAGAACATCGGCTCGAGATTCTCGACTTTGCCCACCAGCAGGCCCGCTCCGAAGAACACCACGGAGATAGCTAGCTTGCCATAGGTGAGGAGATCCTGAAACTTGGCCGCCGAGCGAACGCCTCGATAGTTGACGAACGCCAACCAGATAGTCCAGACGAGGCTGATGGCGAGGCTCCCGGCGTAGACCGGCGCGCCACCCCAGCGGTACAGCACCGGACCGGCGAAACCCGGAACCAAGAGGTCGAGCAACCAGGCCAGCGAGATCGAGATGTACGGCACGACGACGATGCAAAAGAGAACCATGATCCAGCCGACAATGAACGCCAACCGCGATCCGAAGACGTCGTAGGCAAACGCCGCCTCGCCGCCGGCCACAGGATTCATCGTCATGATCTCGGCGTAGCAGACGCCGACCGAGGTGAGCAGGACGCCGCCGAGCAGGAATGCCACTGCGGTCCCCATCGGTCCAGCCTGTGAGAGCCAGCTGCCCATCAGCACGATCCAGCCGACTCCGACTATGCTGCCGAAGCCGACCGAAAAGAACTGGGCGGGACCGAGAATCTTCTGAAGTTGGGTCACGGCATCGATGAGTGAAGGGAAACGATTCCGTCCCTAACGCTTTCGCGCATCGGCCGGTCCCATGGTCAGTCGGGTGGTCGACACTACGTGCCCCTCGAGCTCGGCCGACTCGAAATACTCCGGCTTGAGCCTTCGCTCGCTCGCCAGCGGGATCTGATCGATGTAATGGGGCGACTTGTGCTCGCCGCTCTGGCCGAAAAGGTGAAGCGAGTAGGAGCGGATCGGCTTCTCGAAGCTGACCAGCCTAAGCGCGCGCGAGCCGAGAAATGCCCGCCGCCGGCCGGTCGAGTCCGGCTGGCTAAAGGTCATCGCCCTGAGAGTGACGAGACAGGCCCAATCCCACTGGATCGGAATCTCGCAATTGCCACGGTTCTTGGGAAGAATGGACACGCCGCCGAGCGGCCAGGTCTGGCTGCCTGGACCCACCCGGAACTCGTCGCCAAGCGCGGTCTCGCCGGTCCCGTGTCGGCGTCGCATAATCGCGAACGCGGTGTCGATCGCATCGGTCACCGCCTTTGCGACCGCTGGAGGGGGCGCACCCGTCGACGCCAGGGCACGATCGAGGTCCGGCAACAGAGGCGCTCCGATCATCCATCCCATCGCCTCCTGCCAGTAGACGAACTTGAGGGCGGCGGTCGAGGTCGCCCGCGCCTGGCCGTCAAACCGGAGGATCGCGTCCGCGAACCGCCGGAACTCCGGCGGCTTTGCCCGCACCGATCCTGGATCCGAGGCCAGCGACTCGTGCAAGAGCCGCTGCCACCGTTCGGTTCCGTACCATTTCTCGTCGAGCGCGAGCTCGACGGCGTCGTCAACCGTGAACGCGTAGGCTCGGGAAAGGGCTTCGACCGCTCGGAGACCGCGGGTGTTGGTCCGGCCCGGCGTGTCGTTGAAGACGTACTTCGGGTACCGCTCTGCGGACACGGGCGGCTGCGGCAGCATCATATCGGGCGCGATGTTGTTGTTCGACAGATATCCCTGCGGCGGATTGAGAACTTGCACCAGATCTTCGAGCGGATGGAGCCCTCGCCACGCGGTGGCCGACGTGTTGCCTGGCACGGGGCGGCTCCAGTCGAAACCGTTTGGCCGGATTGGGGTCCGACCGGCCCGGACATACCAGATGTTCCCCTCGGCGTCCCCGAACATGAAGTTCTGGGGGAACACGCCCAAGGTGCGCATCGCAGCCTTTGCCTCGAACACGTTCTTCGCCAGGTTCAACCGGTAGACCTCTTCGTCGAACGCCGGCGTCGCCAGGGAATCCATATATGCCGTACTGACCACGTATGCCTTGTTCCCCACCCGGGCCACGACCGGCGAGAGCACACCATTGTGGCGGGTGTACTCCATCGTCCTGGTGACGGCCTGGCTGTCCTTCACGGCGAACGTCTCGCGGCGCGTCAACATCGACATCCACTTGCCGTCGTACTGATATCGCAGCGGGTTGGCGGGATCGACCTCGACTTCGTAGCAGTCGGCCACGTCCGGATTGCCGGTGGTCTCACCCCACCCGAGCGAGCGGTTGTGGGCGAGCAGCAGCATGGGACCCAAGGCATATCCCGCCGATTCGAGCGGTCCGGCATGCATCCGGTACTCGTAAAAGAGAGCTCCGTTGATCTCGCCGTGCGGATCACTCAGCACGATGGTCCCGCCCGCGGCGGTTCGCCAGGGCGCGAGGACCCATTCATTGGATGCCACAGACGGTTGCGCTCCGGGAAAGACTTCCCCCGCCTGAGCGAGCTTCACCCCACCGCGGCGGCAGTCAGCGAGCCCGATGCCGGCTTGGTACGCAACCCAGAGCACAGACCGGGTGAGGGCCATTGCGTCACGGGTCGTGAGCCTTGGAGCCCACGATGGGGCGGCTGAAGGATGTTTCGCGATGAACGCTTGAATCCCGGCGATGTACTGCCGATAGGCAGCCTGCAGCGTCGGGTTCAAGCGGTGAAAGCCCGCCTCGGCCGCCTCGACGTGCCGCCACCGTCGTTGCTCGATATCCGAGGTGAGAAAGGCCGCGCCCCGGGCCGCCGCCAGCTCACCCCTGGCGCGCAGAACGAGGGTGAGGATCCCCTCGAGAATGTCCTCGGCTTGGGCGTAGCCGAGCCCGTAGTAGCCGCCTTCAACCGACGACGCGAAGATATGGGGAACGCCGAACTCGTCTCGCTGAATGATGACGTCGCCCGGATCCTTGGTCGCCCCGATTTTCGGGGCGGCGGGACCGGCGACGAGAGCGGTCAACAGCAACAATGAGAGTGACATGGTCTTCTCTCGGGATGGTTTCCGGCTCATGGTGGCGATCCCCGGCGGTGACTGGCCCACTCTACCTCGGCGAGGACATCGCGAAGGTCGCCGTGGCCATCGATCGGGAGCATCCGGTCAATACTTGGTTGGCGTCGCCGAGAGGCCGAGCATCTGGCGAGCCTGGGCCGGGGTAGCGACCCCCCTATTGAGCTCGTTCGCCAACCGCGCCGCCCGCTCCACCAACTGAGCGTTGCTCGTGGCCTTCTCGCCCCGGCGATAATACACGTTGTCCTCGAGCCCGACCCGAACGTGGCCACCGAGCAGCATCGCGAATGTGGTCATCGGGAGCTGCTGGGGCCCGATCCCCGAGGTGAGCCAGAGGGTGTGCTCGGGCATCTCCCGCAACAGATGAACCACGTTCTCGAACGTCGGCCAGCTCGATGTCTGGTATCCCATCACGGTCTGGATCCAATAGGGGGCCTCGACCACCCCGTTCTTGATCAGGTCGTTCATGACCCACGGCCCACCACTATGGTAAGTCTCCATCTCCGGCTTGACGCCGTACTTCTTCATCTCGGCCGCAAACTGATTCACCAATTTATAGCTGAACGGCAAGCACTCATCGTAGAGCATCTCCTCCCGCGGAAACGGCAGCGGCGGCTTCCGAGCCGCGATCTTGAACTTGCTCATATCGGGAGTGAGGTTGAGCGAGGCCACCTCCGGCCGCGCCGGGAGGCACCGGAGCCGCTCCTCCATGGTCATGTCGGGACCGCCTCCGGTCGTGTTGTTGATGATGATCTCAGGGCAACGCTCCCGGATCTTCTTGTTAACGTCGTGCCAAATCTCGGTAGTGGTCGCGGGGCGGGTGTGGTTCTTGGGGTCGCGAGCGTGAACGTGAACCATGGTGGCGCCCGCGACATACGCCCCGCGCACCGAGTCGGCGATCTCGTCGGCCGTTTCGGGGAGGTTGTCGTTGGCCTCCTTACCCTGGATCCCGCCGTTACAAGCGCAGACAATGATGACTGGCGGCATCTTCCCGACCCGCTCGAGATACTCGTAGGAGTCGGCGTAACGCCAGAGATAGTCGTACTTGGTCGACATTGCGTTCGTCCCTTGGAAAGGTCGGTTCAGCGGCAACGGGTTCAATCGATCGTAGCGCCGGGCGTCGATCCATCGGGTCCCTTGCTCCCCCATCAGTGTACCGGCGGTTGCAGCGCTACCAATGTTGTATTACAATATGCGTATCTAGAGTTCAGTTCCGCAACCGGCAAGCACGGTCGCGGAGGCGACGTCGGTGCAGCAGGTCACGACCCGCGCCAGCGAGCCAGGGGGGCCCCGGAGCTGGTCGCCTAAGGATCCTTCCGCGGCCGAGCGCTCTTTCGGCCACAGCGAAGGTGCTATCCTCGGGCCGCTGGTCGCCACACGCTCGACGGACGTTGCCTTTGTCGTCGCGCTCGGGGGCCCGTCCTGAACGGTGAAGAGACCATAGCGTTGCAAACCGAGCTCATCGCACGAGCAGAGGGAGACGATGAACGAGCCCGAGCGGAGGCTCACAAGTTCATGGTCAAATTCTGGGCTCGGGCTGCATCTTCGCCTCGAACCTGCCATCTCCGGAGTCCTCCATGGCCCGCCGTCACCTCGGTTTCGTCATAGTGCTCGCCTGCACCACCGCGCCTGCCCTCGCGCAGGCGCCCGACTCCGCGTGGGACGTCACCAAGGCGCGCGGCACTCCTAAGGAGATCGACTTCACCACCAGCGAGGGGACCTGGATGTCGACCGACATCACCCCCGACGGGCGCTGGATCGTGTTCAACCTGCTGGGGCAGATCTACCGGGTCGCCGCCGCCGGCGGCGCCGCGGAGTGTCTCACCGAGAACACTGGAATCGCGGTGAACTATCACCCTCGGATCTCGCCCGCCGGGTCGACCATCGCGTTCATCTCCGACCGAAATGGTCAGGCCAACCTCTGGCTGATGGACATCGACGGCCGGAATCCCCGGCCCGTCACCCACGACATGGGCGGCCGGTTCCACGAACCCACCTGGTCGCCGGACGGTCGGTATCTGGTGGTGCGGCGGATCGACACGATCAACGTGTTCAGCTCCACTCTAGTGATGGTGCACAAGGACGGCGGTCAGGGCTCCACTCTGGTGAAAGTGGAGAACAACATGGTGCCGGGAGGTCCCAAGATCTCCCCCGACGGGCGCTACCTCTACTATCAGGTCTCGCTCGGCCCGGTGAGCGGCTACTTCAGCCGCAACGATGTCCTGATGGGCGACGTCCAGGTGCGCCGGCTCGACCTCCGAACCGGGAAAACCGGCCAGATCACGGCGGGGCACGCCCAACAGCAGGACCACGCCTCGAGCGGCGGCGGCTACGCGGTCGAGCTCTCGCCCGACGGCCGCTACCTCGCGTTCGCGCGGAAGATGCCCGACGGAACCATCAGCTATAAGGGGAAGAAGTTCGGACCGCGGACGGCGCTCTGGATCCGCGACCTCGAGACCGGCGCCGAGCGGCTGGCGATGGACCCCGTCGAGGTGGACGTTAGCGAGGGCATTGGGCCGGTCGACCAGGCGCTCCCGGGTTACCGGTGGACCGCAGACAATCGGATCGTGATCTCCCAGGGCGGGAAGATCCGCCGCCTCGACGTCGCGACCGGATCGGTCACCACGATCCCCTTCACCGCGCGGGTCCACCGGCTCGCCTCCGAGCGGGTGGTGCCCTCCCATCGGCTGAGCGACGGGCCGGTCGAGATCAAGTTCCCCCGCTGGCATACCGTGAGTCCCGACGGCCGGACCCTCGCGTTCCAGGCAGTCGGCCGAATCTGGATGATGGACCTCCCCACCGGAACCCCTCGCCGCCTAACGCCTGCTTCGTTCGGGCCCTACGAGTACACGCCAGCCTGGTCGCCGGACGGCCGGAGCATCGCCTTCGCCTCCTGGGACGACCGCGACCGCGGCGGCCTGTGGCGGGTGGCGTCCGCCGGCGGCGAGCCGGTCCGGATAACCCGGGCGCCCGGGGAATGGCTCGAGCCGGTGTGGGCCCCGGACGGCCAGACCATCGTGGCGGCGAAGGGCGCCGGCGCGACCGCTCGAGGCCAGGGCCTGGTCCGGAGCCAGTACTGGGACGTGGTCTCGCTGCCCGTGGCGGGTGGCGCCGGGACGGTGTTAGGCAGGACCGACGACGCCAACCGCGTCTCCTTCGCGAATGGACGCATCTTCTACGCCGAGGGCGCCCCCGGCGGTCTGCTCCTGGTCTCGGTCCGCCCCGACGGGCTCGACCGGCTCGAGCACCAGCGGCTCCAGAGCGCGGGCGAGGCGTCGGTCTCGCCGGACGGGCGGTCGGTGGCCTTCATGATGGGTGGCAACGCCTACCTTACGCCCCTCGCGCCCACGAGCTACGCCGCGGCGGTTCCGGTGGTCGGAAAGACGGGCGGGCCGCTGCCGGCGACCCGGCTCTCCACCGCGGGAGGCCTCTTCCCCCGGTGGCGCTCCGCCAACAACCTGACGTTCGGCAACGGCGCCTCCTTCGTCTCGTACGACCTGACGAGTCGCCGCGCCGATACGGCCACGATCAAGCTCTCGGTGCCCCGGGATCTTCCCTCCGGATCGATCGCGGTCACCAACGCCAAGATCCTCACAATGGCCAACCGTCAGGTCGTTGACGGCGGCACGGTGGTGATCAAGGCGGGACGGATCAGCTGCGTCGGGAACTGCTCCACCGCCGGAGTCGATCGGGTGCTCGATGCGAAGGGGAAGACGGTGATGCCGGGCTGGGTCGACATGCACGCCCATCATCACCATGAAATGGCGGGCGTCGAGCCGGTCCATGACTTCCAGAACGCGATCTACCTGGCGTACGGAGTTACCACCACCCACGATCCCGCAGCGGTCTCGATGAGCGCCTTCCCGCAAGCGGAGCTGGTCGAGGCGGGCGGGATGATCGGACCGCGGATCTTCTCGACCGCCGAGCCCATCGTGGCCGGCGAGAACGCTTTCAACAACGTCTTCGCCAACGCGGAGGAGGCGTACCAGGACGCCGCCCGGCGAGTCGGCTGGGGCGCCATCTCGCTCAAGGAATATCTCCAGCCCGATCGGCGGCGCCGCCAGTGGGTCGTCGAAGCGGGCCGACGCCTCGGCGTCATGGTAACGGCCGAGGGCAGCATCGACATCGACCACAAGACCAGCATGGCGCTGGACGGGCACACCGGATTCGAGCATGCCACCTCAATGGCGCCGCTCTATAGTGACTTCACCACGTTTCTCGGCAAGCTCGGCTCCGTCTACTCCCCCACCATCGTCGTCGGCGGCCCCGGCGCCTGGGAAGAGGAGTACTGGTGGCAGGAGAGCGAGGTCTGGAAGGACGCCAAGCTCCGACGCTTCACCCCGTGGCGGCAGCTCATCCCTCACACCCGCCGGCGGATCCTCCGCCCCCCGACGGACTACGCGTTTCCGATCAAGGCGCAGGGCGCGGCCGACATCGTGGCGGCCGGCGGACTGGCCCCGATTGGGTCGCACGGTCAGCAACACGGGATCGGGAGCCACTGGGACGTGTGGATGTTTTCGGAGGCCATGGGCGCGATGGGCGCGCTCGAGTCGGCCTCGCTGCACGGCGCCAAGTTCATGGGGCTCGACCGCGACCTCGGCTCGCTCGAAGTCGGTAAGCTCGGCGATCTGATCGTGTTCGAGAGCGATCCGCTCGTGAACATCCGGAACACGGCGACGATCCAGTACGTCATGAAGGGCGGCGTGCTCTACGACGCTAACTCGCTCGACGAGCTGTGGCCGAGGGCGCGGAAGTTCGGGGACTATCTCTGGATGGTGCCCGACATGTATCGGGCGGATGATCGGCCGGTCGACTGGTTCGACCGCTCGAGATGAGGATCGGCCCGTGTCCCGATCCAACCTGCTGGAAGAGCTGTCCTGGACCGATATTTCAACCGTTGCGATCATCGGCTTGGGAGTAATTGGACGCGCGTGGATTTCAGTGTTCGCTCGCTCAGGATGTCGCACTCGAGTCTACGACGTAGAGCCCAATGAGGTCGAAAAAGCGCTCGGTTGGTTCGCCGCGGAACTGGAGCAGGACGTCGAGACCGGCTGCCTGACAAAAGAGGAAGCTGCCGCTCGCACGAGTTTGGTGACAGCGGAGTCAACGCTGGGCGCGGCTTTGGGCGGCGCAGGCTACGTTCAGGAGAGCGGCCCCGAGCGTCTTGACGTAAAGCGGGCACTTTTCGCGGAAATCGACCGTCTTGCCGAACCGAAAGCGATTCTCGCCAGCAGCACTTCCACATTCGATATGACCGACATTGCGAGAGATTTGCCAGGTGCGCATCGTTGCGTTGTCGCGCATCCGGTTAATCCGCCGAACGTCATCCCGGTCGTCGAAGTAGTGCCATCTACAATGACGGATCTGCTGATTGTCGAACAGGCGCGCGATTTTCTCCGCAGCGTCGGTCAGAAACCAGTGGTTCTCAAGTCTTACGTCAAGGGTTTTATCATGAACCGGATGCAAACGGCCCTGGTTTGCGAAGCCTTTCGCCTCGTGGAGAGCGGGGTGGCTGACGTGGAAGCCATCGATACGGTAATCAGCGAAGGCGTAGGGTTGAGATGGGCGCTTATGGGGCCTTTCGGCGTAGGCAACACGAACGCGGATGGCGGGGCGCGTGAGTACTTCACCCGGTACCGTGATGCATTCATATCGACGTCGAATTCGCTTGGTTTCACACCATCTTTCGATCCCGACCTCATTGATGCGGTCGGGACAGCTATGGATCAAATGGTTGGAGTAGATCGCACTTCGATCCGGAAGTGGCTGAGATCGTATGGTGCGAAAAATCCGCTGTCTGAAGCAAGCGGATCCACCTCCAACAACTTTGACGTAAGCGGACCGGCGACACCATTTCCCAGTAGTCGGCCAGACTACACCGCGTAATCTCTTCGAATGATGGAGCGAGTCTTATGTCGGGCGCGCAGGATCTCTCGCATACCGCCGACGTTCAGGACGCAATTCGCAGCTTGAAGGCATTGCTTGAAGCGCGAGCGAACACTGGAGAAGGGGTGCGCGAACACCACAGCCACGGCGAGTCATATCATCCCGCTGCACTGCCGGATGTTGTCTGCTTCCCACGTACCTCGGACGAGGTGAGTGAGATCTTGAGAATCAGCACAAAATACCAAGTTCCGGTAATTCCGTTCGGTGCAGGCACCTCACTTGAAGGACACGTGCATGCGATTCGCGGTGGCATCTCAATTGATTTAGGCGAGATGAATAAAGTGCTGCGCGTGAGCCCGGAAGACTTGGATGCGACCGTCGAGGCTGGCGTCACGCGTTCACAACTGGAGAAGGCACTGGACAACACGGGAATGACTTTCTTCATCGACCCCGGCGCGGATTGCACCATCGGCGGAATGGCTGCCACCCGAGCTTCGGGAACCACAGCTGTCCGGTACGGTACGATGCGCGAGAACGTGCTCGCACATGCGCATTTTCGACGTTGAAGGGGGCAGTAGAGACGGTGATCGAGACGATTCAACTCGGCGTTTCGGTGGCGCGGATCGAACTGCTGGATGAAATTCAAATCGAGGCAGTCAATCGGAATTCGAAGACGACGCTCCCCGTGACGCCTACTCTGTTTTTTGAGTTCCACGGTATGAGCGAACGGTACGTGACGGAACAGGCGGAATTTGTGCAGTCACTCGCACATGAACGCGGCGGACATAGCTTTGAATGGGCGACGCGCTGGGAAGATCGCGAGAAGCTCTGGCAGGCACGCCATGCCGCGTATTACGCCTCGCTGGCGCTGCGTCCAGGATGCCAGGGCTTTATTAGCGATGTTTGCGTTCCGATCTCCGCCCTGGCGGAGTGCATCCTCGAGACGCAAAAAGACCACGTCGGACTTCCGTTTCCGGCTACGATCCTGGGTCATGTCGGCGATGGCAATTTTCACGTCATCTACGTCGTCGACACCAGAAACGAGCGTGAAATGGAGCGAGCGCGGGAGCTCGCTGAACGTGTTGTTACTCGTGCGCTCACTATGGGCGGCACCTGTACGGGTGAGCATGGGGTCGGATACGGAAAAATAAAGTACCTCGAAGCCGAGCATGGCCAAGCGCTCCGCGTGATGTGCGCCGTTAAGCAGGCTCTGGATCCAGATAACCGCATGAATCCCGGCAAGATCGTGGAACCGCGAATGCTCTATTCATGACCTGCTGTGCTGCCAGCCGACTAGTCCGGGCTGAACTCCGTGTCCTGTGCGACAATTGGATCTCCATATATGGGCATCAGAGCGGGAGCTATCCGACGGCTAGGAAATTCAATCGGGCTCGTGGGAGTATGCGGTGCGCGGCGGAAGGCGGCAACCGACCTGCGGGGCGACGGCGACCGTCCGCGGCAAGGCTCGTCCGGGGCCCGATGGCCACGGATGGCCGCGGGGACGGTCAGCGAACGTCGGTCACGGGCTTGTCGGCGGCGCCCCGCGGTGCGGGTCCCCGCGTCGCGCACACCAAAGGCCCCCGGCCACGCACCGGAGGGCGTACGGATCAAACGCGCAGGCTGAACGGGTGACGTGCGCGGCGCGAACGCTAGGCCGGCACGCGCACGCGGCGCACGTCTGCGCGCCGGGCGGGCCCCTGCGTCGACGGCGGCCCCTGCGCGTCGCCCCGCGTCCGGCGCAGGTGCGCGAGAATCCGGTCAATCACCGCGCCCTCAATAATGAACGCGAGGATCCGCATCGCGCCGCCACAGGCTGGGTACACCAGCGGGTCCACTTCATAGTTGCGCCGCAGGAGCTCAGCCCAACGCCGCCGCGCTTCGCGGAGCGGGAGCGCCTCGGGCGCGGCTAGGGTGATCTCTTCCTCGATCGGCGCCACGTCGGGATCCTGCTGACTGCCCCGCTATCGCGACGTGTCTCCTGTCGCGCGTGCTTGATTATTGCATCACAATTATGGTATCACAATCGTCATTGGAGGACCCCGTGGAACGTCGACTTCTCGTTGGCGCGCTGGCGGCCACGGTGTTGGTCGGCACCACGCCTGCCCTCCTCGCGGCCGCCGGGCTGTCGGGGGCGTCATTCACGTTGTCGACGCGGTCATTCTTCCCACAAAGTAGTTCGACACCGTACCTGAACGAATCGGTGGAGCCAGCGGCCGTCAGAGACCGCTGGCTCTTGCCATTTTGCGGATCGGCCGTCGGCACCGAATCAGCGCCGTCAGGGGGTTGGGAGCCGGTCCAGGACCAGACCCCTGACGCCGTTGCCCGTCACGACCATCCTGGCCGCCCGGCCGTTCTCCCGGAGGAACCGCACCACCGGGCTGATCGGCAGGTAGTAGCCCGCCCGTTCTTGGGTCGATTCGAAAATGTCGGCCGCCACTCGGGTCAGCAACAGACGATCGGCGAACCGGGCGCCGGCACCGATTCTCAACTCCAGCTGATTCGCGTTCCGCTTGCGAATCTCGTAGACGACTCCGTAGATCGACGAGCGGTAGAGCCCCACCAAGTCGTCCGGAGCTCCCGATGACGGCGCGGTAAACGCCGCGACCGGCATCAGCGGTCGAGGGGTGCCCCAGTCGGCGAACCCGAGGAGGACCTGAGGCTTTGCCCCCGACCGGTTCACCGCCAGTTGGATCAGGTCCTGCGAAACATTCTCGAAACTGCGATAGGAGTCGGGGCCGTCGGTCCCGCGGACCAGATCGGCCGTGGTACTGAGCAGCCGGTACCGGATTCGGTTCTCCACCCGGAGGAACTGGATCGGGAGTCCGCTCCGGGGCTCGATGAAGGTGCCCTGGAGCAGGGCGAACTCATCCTCGGTGAAGCGTTGATCGGCCGACACCTCGCGGGTTTGCTTCCCGAGCGGATTGTCGGGAGTCAGATAGTGGGCGCACCGCGGGTCGGTGCGACAGTAGGCGTCGACCACCTGATACAGATATGCCGTCATGCCGACGCGGGCGAAGTCCAGTGCGTTCCGCATGGTGAGAATCCAGGTGTCGAACTCCGGGAGATAAGCGATCTCCTTACCGTAGAGACCGCCGTGCTCGTACACCGTGAAGCCGCGGTACCGAATCACCCGCATGCCGTACCGATAGGTGGCCGGCATTCCGGGCCGGTACTCGACCGGCTCAACCAGCCGCTCGATGAGCGAGCGTCCGGTCGCGTCCTTCCGACGCAGGTACTGGGCGTAGTGCACGAAATCCTGGATTGATCCGCTGCCGGCGCCGTCGCCGCTGGTCTCGGTCATGATGCCGCCCACGACCACGGCGCCGATGTCGGGGTAGAGCTGCTGGGTCCGATCGAGGTCGTAGGAGGGGGCCTGGCGGTGGAACCACATCGGCTCGTACGGTTTGACCCGCGCGGTCTTCATCCCGGCCGGGTCGAACACGAGTTCCTTCATCGCCTGGGCGAAGCTCTTCCCCGTCACCTTCTCCAGGATCCGAGCTGCGTAACGCATCCCGGCATCGTTGTAGAAGTTGGACGTCCCCGGCCTGAACGACAGCGTCGGCTGCTGTTTGGCCAGCTCGTACATCTCCTCGTTGGTGATCGGAAAGGTGGAAGCCCCCGCGCCCAGATAGGTCACCAGCTCCTCGTCCTCCCAGAGTCCCGAGGTGTGGTTTAGGAGCTGGCGGATGGTGATGCGGTCGGAGAAGGTGGGGAAATCGGGGAGATATTTTTGGATCTCGTCGTCCAGGGACAGGAGGCCGCGGTCGGCGGCGGTCATGACCGCCACGGCCGTCATCGACTTGGTCGTCGAGAAGAAGGTGTAGATGATGGTCGGATCCCAGGGGACGTCGAACTCCCGGTTCGCCATCCCGTAGCCCTTGAGAAAGACCGGGTCGTCGCCGTTGAGAATGGCGATGATCGCGCCCGGCATCTGGGGTATGGTGTACGGCTGATTGAGCGAATCGATGATCCGGGTCAGCGCCGGGTTCGTACTGACCACCCAATCGGGCGAAACCGGTGGCCGGTCGCAGCTCACCAAGACTCCTGACAGGAGCAGCGACAGACTGCGGCCCAGTGGCGGCCGGCGCCGCACGGAGCGGTTACTCACCCGAAGGCCGGAGCGATGCGCCGAAGTCCACCCGCTTCGCAATCTCGCGTTCGGCCCGATTGATGGGGTGATCGCGGGCCGCCTGGAGCATGGCGTTGAAGCGGGGCAGCCCATTCTTCTCCTCGGCCGCCCACTCTTTGGCAAACGCGCCGGAGCGGATGTCGGCCAGGGTGTTTGCCATGGCCTGGCGCACCGGCTCGCCGAGGATGGTATCGGTCCGGCTCAACTCGCCGTACTGCGCGGTCCGGGAATGGAACCGGAGCAACTGCTCGAAGAAGCCGACCTGGGCACAGGCCTGAAACACCTCGGCCATTTCGCCCGACCCGTACAGTTCGAGGGTCACCACGCCGGGATCGAAGCCCGCCTCGACCAACAGGTCGAACCCCCACAACATGGACCGACTGAAGATCGGCATCAGCGTCTGCTCGAGGAACAGGTCGAGCACGGTCTCGTCCTCGAAGGTCATCTCGACTACGCCGGCCCGAGTGCAGCCAATCCCCTTGGCAATGGCGAGCATGGTCTGGTGGGCCTGGCCGGAGCCATCCTGACCTACCGAGACGTAGGCGGGCACGCCGGCCCCACGCTCGAACGCGGTCCGGACGATCGCGCCGATCATCCGGGGTGCCACCAGCACGACGTCGACCTCTCGGGGCGGCCGGATGTGGCCAAAGTGGTAGTTGTACCCGTGGGCGAAGCAGAGCGTGTGGCCCCGGCCCAGGTCGGGGGCGAGGAACTGCTCGTACACGCTCCGCTGGACTTCGTCGGGCACCAGGAGCAGCAGGATGTCGGCCCCCCGGGCAGAGCCCTCGATCGGGACGACCCGGAAGCCGTCGGCCTCGGCCTTCTCCGCACTCGAGTCGCGGATGCTGGCCACGGTGACGCGGGCTCCGCTCTCCTTGAGATTCGGCGCCTGGGCCCGGCCTTGTTTGCCGTATCCGATGACCACGACGGAGCGATCGTGAAGGTGGCCCAAGTCCGCATCGTCGTCGCGGTAGACGCGGAACGTCGGTTTCTTGCCGGCACCGGTATCTGTCGACATCGTCCTGTCCTCTGGTGGGATCATTTGGTGCCACGGCGGTACCCCGGCGATATTGAGGGCGGAAACGGGGTTCTGTCAATGGATTCCGGTATTCTTTGACGGGCGTGCCCCAAACGATATGATACGGTACGGTTGGCGACTCGAGGGAGGTCTCGGTGATCAGTGCATTGATTGGGGCCGCGCTCTGCGCGGCGGTGGTCGCGAAGGCGGAGGGCGGCTCCGGACTGAACGCATGGATCGCCTCGGCGCCGCCGGCAGGGCAGGTGGCCATCTGGCGGGATCCGTGGGGCGTCCCTCACGTCCAGGCCCGTTGTGAGGAAGACGGCTTCTACGGCTTGGGCTATGCCGTTGCCGAAGACAACCTCGAGGACCTCTTTCGCCAGTTCGCGATCGGTCGCGGCCAGATGGCCCGATTCTTCGGTGCCCCCTATGTCGAGATCGATCGTTGGTACGCCATGATGGCGGTCGGCCCGGAGGCGGCGCTCGGCTACAGGCGGCTGGCCGATCCGATTCGGCGCGCCCTCGATGCCTACGTTGCGGGGATCCGGCGCTACATGGCAGACCATCCGCGGGAGCTCCCGGTGTGGGCGCGGGGCTTCGTGCCGCGGGCCGAGGATCTGGTCGGATTCGAACAACTGTTTGTCCTGATGTTTCCGGTTAACACCTTTCAGGGCGTGGGCGACTGTCGCCGAGGCGGGATCGACCTGCCGTCGACCATGACGGAATTCCTCGAACTGTTGCGAACCGGCGGGCCCGGCGGTGCCTCCGCGTCCTGGGCAGTGGCGCCCTGGCGGACGGCCGAGGGCGTCACGATCCACCTAGCCGATCCGCACAACTCGCTGGACATTCCTTCACCGGAAATCCGGTTCCACGCCGGCGACCTCGAAATGAACGGCTTCCTCACCGCGGTTCCGTTCATGCTGACCGGCCACACCCGGACGGTCGCGTGGGGCACCACGTTCGGGTCGCCCGACGTGGCGGACTGTTATGCCATTCAGGTCGACCCGGCGCGCCCGGACCAGTTCCTCTTCGACGGTCGTCCGCAACCGATCGAGCGCCAGGAAATCACGATCGCGGTCCGGGGCGAACCGGACCGGCGGATGACGGTTGAATCGGTTCGGCTCAACGGACTGCGGGCGCCGATCGTCCGCCGGGTCGGCAACATCGCCTATGCGGTCGCGACGCCGTATCTGGAACATGCGGAAGGGAGCGTGGTTGACCTCTACCGAATGGCCAAGGCCCGCGATCTGGTCGAGTTCCGGGAGGCGATGTCGGCGCAGGGACTGTTTCCAGTCGGCATCACCGCCGCCGACGCCGGCGGGAACCTCTTCCACGTCCGGGCTGGCCGGAGCCCGGTGCGGCCAGCGGGGCAGGATTGGACGAGGCCGGTTTCCGGAAACTCGTCCGCGACGGCCTGGACCGGGCTCCATCCGTTCGCGAACCTGATTCAGGTCATGAACCCGAAGCAGGGCTACATCCGGGAAACCAACCTGGCGCCCTCCGACATGTGGGGCGAGGACCCGCCGGTGGTGATTTCGAACTACCCGGAAGACCTCGTCAGCGACGTGCCGGAACTCACCAAGGGCGGCGGCTCGCTGAGCCGCGGCTTCCGGACCGACGATCTGCTCTCCCGGTCGTACGCGATGACCGTGGCCGGCGCGATCGAGGTGGCCCTGGACCAGAGCTGGCCCTTCGTGCCGCGGTGGCAACGGGCCCTGGCGAGCGCGCTCCGCGCCGCCGCCGGGCGGGGTGATCACCTCGGATCCGAGGATCGGGGCCTGGCGGAAAGGATCCTCCGGTTTGACGGGGTGGCCGGCCGGGATTCACGGGATGCGGTGATCTTCTACTACTGGATGGCCGGCATCACCGCGGCCGGCGGAGGGACCGGGGCCCCAGAGGTGAGAGAGTTGTCGGAACAGATCCGGTTCGGACGGGAGGTGCCGGCGGCCGCCTTGGGGTTGCTGCTGACCGGGCTCCGGCGCGCCGCAGTGGACCTGACGAAGGATTTCGGCACCATGATCCCGGTCTTCGGGGACATCTTCCGGATCGGCCGGGGCGGCGAGACTTTTCCGGTCGGCGGCTGCAGCACGGCGTTCGAGGCGACGTTGCGGAACTATGCCTGCCCCAGGGTTCCGGGGTCCACTAAGCATTTGGCAGCGGCAGGGCAGAAGGAGCTGACGCTCACGGTATTCTCCAAGCCGATTCAGTCCTTCAGCCTTGCGGCCTTCGGCACGAGCTGGCGACCGACCGGATCCCGGCGCCACTTCAATGATCAGGCTCGACTGGCGAGCGAGCGCCGCCTCAAGCCGGCCTACTTCGAGTGGGACCAGCTACAGCGGGCCCGCCCCTCCAAGGTGGTTCTCAGGTACCGATGAGACCCATGGGGCGGACCCTGGCGATCGCGGCGATCATCGGACTCGCTCCCGGCGGCGCGAGCGGCCAGGCTCCGGCGAGCCCGCAACAGGTCCGGGCGGCGGAACCCGCCCAAGGCGTACCGCCCCATGGTCCGCTGGTTCTGGCCCGGCGGCGACGTTCGCGATGGCGAACTCCGCCGCGAGGTCCGGGTCCTGGACGAAGCGCACTTCGGCGGGGCCGAGATCCAGCCGTTCCGATTCGGCCTCGATCCACTACCGGATCGAGTTCACACTCGCCTCGGCCGACCTTGCCCGATCCCGCGTTGAACTCGATCTTGGCGTTGTTCGTGATGTGGCGGAGATTCAGGTCAACGGCAGACGCGGGCCAACCTTGCTGCTGCGCCCCTATCGGGCCGAGGTCACCTCCCTGCTTCGCCCCGGGCGGAATCCCCTGGAGGTAACGGTCACCAACCCGCCGCTCAATCGATTGATCGGCTCGGGGATGCGGTTGGGAGTGCTGTTCGCTGAATCGTACAGCCGGCCACCGACGCGGATTCCGGCGGGGTTGCTCGGGCCGATACGGCTGCTGATCACTCCCGTCGAGGATACCACACACTCGCGGCCGTAGGTAAGGTCGAGGCCACCGTCGCGACCCGGCTGCCGGTTGGACGCGCTTCCACCAATTGTATTACAATTATTGTATTACAATCTTCACCGGAGCATCCCATGGAACGTCGAGGTCTGATTCGCGCGCTGGCGGCCACCGTGTTGGTCGGCACCACTCCGGCCCTCCTCGCGGCCGCCGGGCCGCCTGCGGCACCCGACGACCTGACGTGGGTCGCGTGCCCCGTCGCACGACCGGATGCCGCAGTCCGCTGTGGCGTTCTCCGGGTCCCGGAAAACTGGCGGACCGGCCAGGGTCGCCGGATCGGAATCAGCTTTGCGGTCCTGCCCGCGCAGAGTCCGACCGAGCGCCGGCCGGACGCCGTCCTGTTCTTGAGCGGCGGGCCGGGCGTCAGCGCATTTGAGCCGCTGGAACGCTTTGCCCGCTCCCCGCTTCGCGCGAAGCGGGATATCGTCATCATCGAACTCCGGGGGTACGGCTACTCGGATCCCGCGCTGACCTGCGACGGCGTGGCCCAGCTACCCGACTGCTACCGGGCCGCGAAGATGGCCGGGATCGACCCCGACCAGTATGGCACTGAGTCGGCGCTGCATGACGCGGAAGCGCTCCGGCGAGCGCTCAAGTTTGTGCCCTGGAACGTCTACGGGGTGTCGTACGGCAGTTTTGCCCTGCTGCACTACGCCCGCCTCTATCCCGAGGGCGTCCGGACGATGCTGCTGGACAGCACCTATCCCCCTAACGCTGGATACCAGTGGTCGCTGCAAAGCGGCGTCAATGCGATCCAGAAGGTGCTCGACGACTGCGGCGCCGACCCGGCATGCAACCGGGCGTTCCCGAATCTTGAGCAGCGGTTCTTCGCGCAGCTGCGTCGCCTTGCTGACGCACCCGAGCGGTTCGCGGGGTCGGCGGTCACCGCCGAGCGAGTCCTCGACCGGGTCTACAGCCAGGTGTATGACTCGCGCGTTCTTGCGGCCGTCCCGCGGCTGATCGACGCCGCCATCCGCTCCGAGTGGGGCCTGGTGTTTCCGACCCCGTCGGCGCCAGTCAGGGCCGACGGCTATGAGTGGCGACGTCACGACGCCCAGGGTCTCAACGCCGCCGTAATGTGCGCCGACGATATCTTCTTCCCGGCCGATCCGCGCCTCGGCATAGCGTTCCGGAAGCCGTGGCCGGCTGACATCCTCTCCCGCCTGCATACCGAAGGCTGGGACTACGACCGACGCTGCGCGGCCTGGCCGGTGCGCCGTTCGGGCCCGGAATTGAACGCAACAGTCGTCTCGTCGGTGCCGGCGCTGCTGCTGGCCGGCGCATACGACCCGATCACGCCGCCCTCTTTCGCCTACGCGGCGGCGGAAACGTTGGCGAATAGTACGGTCGCGGTGTTCCCAACCCGCGCCCATGCGGTGGTGATCTGGGCGTTCGATTCCTGCGCCTTCCGGCTGGCGGAAGCATTCTTCGAGGCGCCCATGGTCAAGCCCGACTTGGCCTGCCTCGCGGAGGCGAAGTCAGTTCGGTGGGTCACGACCCCATGAAAGTGGATCCGACGAACGGCCCTTCGAGATGAACACCTTACCGATGGGCGACGTTCGCGAGCTGTCGCGAATGGAGCAGACCCAAGGAACCCGGGGTCGCTCCGCCGAACAGATCGACGCCTGGAACGCCACCTACGGACCCACCGACGCCGATGGGTACCCCCGGCGCCTCTGGGACCTCGCGACCGGCGAGATCGACCGCGAAGTGGCCCACTCGATGGGCGACCACGGGATTAGCCCCAGTGCCGACTCGGTGTACGGCGCCTACGAGGCGGGCGCCGCGATGGTGCACTTCCATGCTCGTGACCCGAAGAACTCGACCCGGCCGGCCAGGACGACCGAGGTCTGGTACGACGCGAACAAGAAGATTCGGGAACGGTACCCGGACCTCATCATCAACAACACCACCGGCGGCGGGCCCGCCATGACGATGGAGGAGCGGCTCCGCTGTCTGCCGGCCCGGCCCGAGATGGAGACCTACCACACCGGAGGCCCTTGGGTGATGCGCGACCTGACTACGTTCGCGATGCTGTTGGGCGGCCATATTCGGGTCGGGCTGGAAGACAACGTCTATTTCCAGCGCGGGCAGAAGGCCACGAGCAATGCCCAGCTAGTCGAGCGGCCGCCCGGTTGGCCAACGAACTCGGCCGCAGGGTGGCGACCCGGGCCCAGGCGCGGGACATGTTGGGGCTCTCGGCCGTTCCATCGAGATACTGACGTTCGAAGGGACCATGGGACGGATCCGGCCAGGTCAACGAGGCCGTCCCGCAGCGGGGCCTGGCCGGTGCGGCGTTCAGGACCCGAGTTGAACGCGGCGGGTGTCTCGTCGATCCCAGCCCTACTGCTGGCCGGGGCGTACGACCTGATCACGCCGTCTCAACGGCCCGGTCGTCGCGCGCTGGCGGTTCCCTCTGAGGCGGTATCACCCAACATGAGCCGGCGACGTTCCGCTTCTGACACCGACCGGCGATATCCGCCCGATCCAATCCAGACCACCAACCCCAGCGCGGCCCACACCAGGATGATCCACCACTCCAGCGGGATCCCCCGCGCAACCGCCTTGTACGGCTCGGTGATCGCCAGCCACAGCGCGATGGCCGACCCGGCCGCCGCCACCACCGCCACCACCGAACCTCCTGGAATCCGATAGGGCCTCGGCAAATCGGGCCGGGTTCGACGAAGCCTAACGATCCCCACCGCCAACAGCACGAACACTAGTGCCTGCACGGTCGAGGTCACGGTCAGGATCGGGATCAGCGCTTTCCGGCCGAGAAGCAACCCGACCGTCGCAAACAGCGCCACGAAGGCGATGGCCACGGCCGGGGTGCGAGACCCCTCCCTGGTCCGGGCGAACGCTGGATGAATAAACCGGGCCCGGCTGAGGGCGAACAGCAAGCGGGAACCGGCGAGGATCATCCCGTTCCAAACGAGGAGGAGGCCAATCAGGCCGGCAAACAGCACCAATTTGGCGAGGAACGCCGACCGAAACGCCATCTGAAACGCGTCGGCCGCCGGCAGCTTGGTCCCCACCAGCGTCGTCCACGGTACCGCCATCGCGCAGGCGAGAATCACCAGGCAAAAGAAAGCGGTTCTCACGACCACGGATAGCAACATCACGGCCGCCGCTCGACGAGACGAACCTGGCACCGACTCTTCCATCATCTGGGGGATGAGGGTGAAGCCAGTGAGGAAGTTGGGGGTCACCAAGAACACCGCCAGGATCCCCGGAAGGATCGCCCCCGACGCGGTCCGCTGAAACCCGGGATTCAGATTGGCGATCGAGCCGCCCAGAATTCCCGCGGCGATGAACAGCAGCGCCGCTCCGAGAAAGGTCCAACTGAGCACGTCCTGGACTTTGGCGGACCATTTGATGCCGCGGTAGTTGATATAGGCCAGGCCCCAGGTCCCCAACACCCCGGCGGCCAGGCTGCCGGTTCGGAGCGGCTGTCCGGCCACGGTAGTGAGCAGCGGGCCCTGGCTTCCTGGCAACAGACTCTCCATTACCCAGCCGATCGAAATCGCCTCGAACGACGCGATGGCGACATAGGCGAGCACCATGAACCAGCCGATGACGAACCCGACCCCGGGCCCGTAGACCTCATAGCAGTAGACCATCTCGCCGCCCGTGACGGGAAAGCTGCCCGCCATTTCCGCGTAGCAGAGCGCCGCGAGCAGCACCACTGCGGTACCAGCCAGAAACCCAACGATCGCCCCAAGCGGCCCGGCCTGCCGGAGCCACTCCCCGACCACGATGATCCAGCCCACCCCGATCCCGCCCGCGGCAATGATGAACAGCTGCAGCGGGCGGAGAACTTGGGCCAGCTCTTCTCGGCGGACCGTCATGTCGGGCCTTCCCTGGTTCGCTCAGCGACCATCGCTCGACGCCTCACCTTCCCAGCATCGTTGCGGGGAATCTCGGCGAACTCGTAGGTCCGCGGCACCTTGACGGCGCTGAGCTGGGTCCGGATGAAACGATCCAATGCCTCCGCCGAGACTGGTGGCACGGCGGGATCAAGCTGGATGGTCGCGTGGACTCGCTTCCCCCACTCATCATCCGGAAGGCCGATCACGACCGCGTCCGTCACGGCCGGGTGCGACAGCAGAACACCCTCGACCTCGGCGGGGTAAACGTTGACCCCACCGGTGATGATCAGGTCGGCCCGCCGATCCGCGAGGTACACGTAGCCTTCGTCATCCACCCAGCCCAAGTCCCCCACGGCGGCGAACCCGTCGTCCGTCGCGGGTAGCGGATCCCCACCGAGATAGCGATACGTTGTCCCGCTCCCCGCGGCGCGAAAGAACAGGAGACCCACCTGGCCGCACGGGAGGTCGTTGCCATCCTCGCCGATGACTCGCACCTCGGAATGGAACGGACGACCCACGCTGCCCCGATGCGACAACCACTCGTCGCCCCGAATGACGGCCGCCCCCACCGCCTCCGTGCTTCCGTAGGCCTCGACGACCCGTTCCGCTCCCAGAAGATCGATCCAGGCTTCCTTGAGCCAGGCCGGGCACGGAGCCGAGGTGTGATACAACATCTCCAGACTGGACCAGTCCCGCTGGCGGACTCCCTTCGCCTTGATCACCCGGTGCATCATCGTCGGCGACAGATAGCACCAATTGACCCGGTACCGCTCGATCGCGTCGAGGACTCTCCCCACGTCGAACCGATCGAGCACGACCAGCGGCTGCTCCTCGAAGAGCCCGATGTGCGACACCAGGAACGGGGCGTTGTGATAGAGCGGGCCGACCACGAGCTGCACCTGCCCAGTCCGCAACCCAAGGGGACGGTAGTGCTCGACGAATCCTCCCGGCGTTCCCTGCCAGGGGTTCGGATCGACGATCACCTTGGGCCGCCCAGTGGAGCCGCCCGACGCAATCGCCTTGCCCGGGTGAGCAATGACGTCGTCGAGCGAAGTTGCCGGCCACCTGTCCAAGTGCTCGAGTTCGGCTTGGCTGATGATCGCTCCCTCAGGATGGCCCCAGTCACCGATGACGGCCCGAGCCGCCGCGACGTCGGCGATCTGCTGCTTCTCGATCTCGGTCATCCGAGTGCTGAGCGGGAGGGCGCAGGCACCCAGCCGCCAGACGGCATAGCTGGCGAGGTAGTGAAGCGGCCCGTTGGGCAGGGCGATGATCACGGTGTCGCCCGCGGCGACGCCCCGAGCCTGGAGGAGCCGGGCCAGTCGGCGCGATCCGAGCGCCAGTTCGGAACGGGTCAGTTGGGACGGCGGGCCCACCTCGGGCAGGAAGACGATGGCCGGCGCCTGCGGTTCGGCAGCGGCCAGCTGATCGAGGCGGGCCGGAAAGCTTATCGGTTCGGTCACGCCGGGGTCGCCGTCGACGGCGGTCCGAACGCGACCCGCATTCGCCACGACGAATCACCTTGGCTGTTCGGGTACTCTGCAAATTTCGCAAAGCCGGCGCTCTGGTATAACCGGATGGCGGCATGGTTCCACTCGAACACGGAGAGCGTTATCCCCGGGTAGCGGCCGCGGGCAGCGTCAACTAGCGCCATCAACAGCTGCCGGCCAACGCCGCCCCCCCGGTAGGCCTCGGCCACCCCCAGTCCCATCTCGGGCGTGTGTTCGTCGTAGTAGCCGTAGCCGGGGTCGGAACTCGGGAAAAGCCGCATCCAGATCACGCCGGCCCGGGCTCCGCTGTCGGCGTCCCATGCCGTGAACGCGGTGTCGTCCGGCCTGCCCCAATCATTGACGTATCGAGCGAGACCAGGGGCCGATTGGGCCGTGACCTCGGGTACGTACGCCGCCACCGCACACATTTCCCACAGGAAGGGGAGATCCTCTGAGCGGAGCGGACTGACCGTGACCGTCACCAGCCGTTCCCGCCGGTCGAGCCTACCTGGCCTAGGTCAGCGAGTCGCACGGCGGAGTGAGTCCTCGGGCATTGCATTCGTCGGCGGGGACCAGCCGGTTGGGAAAAGTCACCTCGCCGGGTCGGTCCAGCGGCAACGGGTTCAATCGCTCGTAGCGCCGGGCGTCGATCCATCGGGTCCCTTGCTCCCTCATCAGTGTACCGGCGGTTGCAGCGCTACCAATGTTGTATTACAATATGCGTATCTAGAGTTCAGTTCCGCAACCGGCAAGCACGGTGTTGGTCATGAACGTCCCGGACAGCAAAGGCAACGACACGCCGTGAAGCGAATTCCCCGCCGAGCGCCCCTCCTTGCCGTACTGCTCGTCGTGGTCGGGTTGCCCGCCGTCGGGGTGGTCTGGCTCCGAACCTCGCTGCCGCGCTACACCGGGTCGCTGACCGTCACCGGACTGTCCGCGCCGGTCGACATCGTTCGCGATCGCCGGGCGATTCCTCATATCTTCGCGGCGAACTTTCCCGACGCCCTGTTTGCCCTAGGCTTTGCGCACGGCCAGGATCGCCTCTTCATGCTTGAATTCTACCGGCGCCAATCCCAGGGTCGGCTCGCCGAACTGCTCGGACCCGAGGCCCTCCCATCGGACCAGTTCGTGCGAAGCACTAGCCGAGGGGTGTCCGACGAGCGAATCCTGTCGGCGTTGTCAGCCGAGGACCGGCGACGGATGCAAGCGTACGCTTCCGGGATCAACGCCTTCCTCGCGACCAGAACCGGTGCGCTTCCCCCCGAGTTCATCTTTCTCGGCATCCGTCCAGCGCCGTGGACCATCACCGACATGGCGAAGATCGGCAACCTCACGGCACTCGAACGGGACGGTTGGCAACGAGAGTTGCTCCGAATCCGGCTCGGCGAACGGCTTCCGCCGGCCATCGTGGACGCCATTCTCTCGGACTACCGGGAGGTGAGCACCGACTCGTTGCGCGCCGCGTATGGGCAACTCGGATCTGCCCCACCAATGGCCGGCCAGCCGGCAGCGGCGGATCAAGAGGTGCAACTACTGCAGCTTCCGCGACTGTCGGTCGCCTCGAACGCCTGGGCCGCCGCGCCGAGCCGGAGTGTGACCGGCGGGGCCCTCTTTGCGGCCGATCCTCACATGGAACTGGTCCTTCCCTCGATCTATACCCCGGCCCGGATCTCGACACCCGAGATGGAGTTTGCGGGCTTCGTGATTCCCACGGTGGCCTGGTTCGTCGGCCACAGCCAGAACCTGACCTGGGGAATGACCCACGCGGTCGCCGACCAGGCGGACATCTTCGTGGAACGGGTCGATAGCGTCGGCACGAACTACCTGACGCCGGATGGGTGGCGTCCGATCCGAACCTCGGTCGAATCCGTCGCCGTTCGCGGTGGGCGGCCGGCCCAACTAGTCATTCGGGAAACTCACCACGGCCCCATCGTTTCCGATTACGGCCCCGAGGCCCGGGCTGCCGCTCGGGTACTCGGCCCCGAGTTCGCCCTCGCCATTGCGGGCTTGACGCCGAGCCAGGGTGCAGGGGACGGGCCGATGATTGCGGCGAACCACGACATCACGCTGAGTACGACGCTGTCCGAGGTGGCCGGGGCCATGGCCAGGTATCTTGGCGTCGACAACCTGATCCAGGCCGAGCGGAGCGGAACGATTGCGATCCGGCAGGCCGTCCCGAAACCCCGGCGAAGGCAGGGCGATGGCTCGGTTGCGGTGCCGGGCTGGACCCGAGATACCGATTGGAACGACGTCGCGGCGGGAAACGATTCCGGGTTCGTGAGCGAGCCGGAGTGCGGGATCGTGTTCAACGCCAACGGACCCTTGGTGACCGGGAACGACCACTGTACTCGTCCCGGGTCGTCGGGGTATCGCACCACCAGGCTCGCGGCGCTGCTGTGGTCGCAGCCCAAGCACTCGTTGGAATCATTCCGAGCGATTCAACTGGATACCAAGTCCGCCGCTGGACTCGCCATGGTCGCCGTGATGCCGCGGATCGCCCCGAGGGACCGCTACGAGGAACGCGCGCTCGACGAGCTTCGGTCCTGGGATGGGAGTACCGGACTCGACAGCAAGGCGGCCTTGATCTTCCACCAGTGGCTTCACGAGTTCGACGTCCTCGTCATTGGCGACAAGCAGGCAGCGTTGGGAGCGCCCCTGCCCCATCCGCCGCTGCACGTCTACAACCGGATGCTCCGGGAAGGCAGCGTCTGGTGCGGCCGGGGGGGTGCGAAGCCGGAAGACAGTGTCCGGACCTGTGCCGATGTTGCCGCGATCGCGCTCACCCGGGCCGTCGCCCGGCTCCGGTCGGTGGCGGGCGATGACATTGGGGCATGGCAATGGGGCCGATTTCATCATGCCGTCTTCGAGCATCCGGTCTTTTCGAGAGTTAAGTGGTTGCGGTGGTTCGGGGAGCGCACGGTGGCTATCCCCGGCGGTGCGGAGACCATTAACCCGGGGGGCGGGCCTTGGGACGCGCCCGCTCCGTTCATAACCAGGCATGGGGCCTTGACGCGTCGCCTCGAAGATCTGAACAACCCCGCGAATAACCTGGTGGCGTTCGCCGCCGGGGTGTCGGGAAACCCGCTGTCGCCCTACTACGACGACCAGCTCGAGCCGTGGGCGCAAGGGAAGTATTTTTCGATGGAAGGCAGCCGAACGGAAATCGAACGGAACGAGATTGGGACGTTGCGGCTGATTCCGGCCAGCCGGTAGTGCCGGTTGCGTGGGGTTGCTGGGCGGATCTCCGCCCACCTGACAGGAACCGGCCGCGATTGGTGGATATAATATCAGGAGTGCGGATCATGGGTCATCGCCGTTCGACGACTTCCACGTGGGCTCTGGCCGCCGCTCTGACCGTCGGGGCCGTCGCCCAGGCCCGGGGACAGTCGACCCGCCCGGATCAGCCTGCCCAAGTTTCCCGTCAAACCTATGACGAGTGGTTCCAGGCCGTTTCCAACTGGGGCCGGTGGGGCACCGAGGACCAGTTGGGCACGCTCAACCTCATCACCCCAGACCGCCGCCGGGCCGCCGCTCGCCAGGTGCGGGAGGGAGTGACCGTGTCGCTCGCCCGCCAGATGGTCATCGGACCAAGCCCGAACAACGTCACGCCAATGCGGTTTCGATACGTGTTCCAAGCGGACACGAACGGGGTCACCTGGACCGGAGACGAGCTGACCATCGAGTACCATGGCTGGACTTACAGCCACATCGATGGGCTGTCGCACACCTTGTACCGGAATCGGATGTACAACGGATTCGGCCCGGAACACCTAACGGCGAGCGGATCCGCTCGCCTCGGGATTGACCAATTCCACGATGGGATCGTTGCCCGCGGAGTATTAGTCGACCTCCCGCGCCTCCGCGGGGTGGCCTACTTGGACCTGCGCACCGCCTTCACCGTGGCTGACCTGGAGGCCTGGGAGCGGGCCCACAGGATCCGAATCGGACCGGGCGACATCGTCTTGATTCGCACGGGGCGCTGGGCCCGGGATGCCGCGCTCGGCCCCTGGGAGTTCACCAAGAGCGCGGCCGGCCCGCACCCGTCGCTCGCGGCCTGGCTCCGCTCACGGCAGGTCGCCGTGCTTGGCGGCGATGGCACCAACGAGCGCTACCCCTCGGTGGTGGCCGGTTTGACCGAACCGCTCCATCATCTGGCGCTGGTCGCGATGGGGATGCCGCTCCTCGACAACCTCGATCTGGAGGCGGTGGCGCAAGAGGCCGCGCGGCGGAACCGATGGACGTTTCTGTTCACCGCGGCGCCGCTCCGGGTTCCCGGTGGCTCCGGGTCGCCCCTGAATCCCCTGGCGGTCTTTTGACCACTACGACGTCGGAGTTGGTCCTCGCCCGGGTGGCTCGCTGGGTGTCGGAGCGACCCGACGCCCCGGCGGTGTCGATGGTGGGAGGTGGAACGTTGACCTATCGGGCCTTGGCCGACGCCTCGAATCGGGTCGCCAACGCGTTGATCGACCGCGGCGTGATCCCAGGCGACCGCGTCGCGGTGCTCGCGGAGAACTCGCTCGAGTACCTCGAAGTGTTTCTCGGCATCCTCAAGGCAGGCGCCTGCGCCGTTCCGCTGCCGACCTTGATTGCTCCGGCCGCCTTGCGGTTGATGATCGGCGAAGCCGCGCCCCGGGTCGTCTTCTGCTCGAGCGCGTACCACGATGCGGTTTCCGGATTGGCGACCGTCGTGGGCTTCGAATTCGGGCCTCCAGACGGAATCGAGTACGCCCAATTCCGAAATGGTGGCCGCCCGGACCATCCTGACGTTGCCATCGGACCCGACGATCTCTTCAATATCATCTACAGCTCGGGGACCACGGGCCAGCCCAAGGGCATTGTCCATACTCACGCGTTTCGGGCTCAGTTCGTCGCCGACGTCGAGACGCTGGCGCTGTTCGAGGTGGGGAGCCGGTTCGTCGCGGCGACGCCCTTCTATTCGAACGCGACCATCGGGCCGATCTTCGCGATGTTGGGGCTCGGGTGTGAGATGATCGGGTTCCGAAAGTTCGACCTCGATGGGTTCTTCGCACTGTGCGGTTCCGGTGGCCCGCGCCACGTGCTCCTGGTACCGGTTCAGATCGGCCGGATCCTGGACGACCCCCGAACCGGCGCCGAGACGCTCGCCCATGGGATGACGGTCTATTCCACCGGCTCCAAGCTGTCAGGCCTCCGCAAGGGTCAAGTGCTATCCCGATGGCAGGCGAGCCTGATCGAGAGTTACGGCATGACGGAGGGTGGTCCCGGCACCACGCTTCGGGTCGACCCCTCGACGCCCGCCGACAAGCTGGACTCGGTCGGGCAGCCGGCTCTTGGGTGTGAGATCCGGCTCCTCGATGAGCACGGTGTCGAAGTGCCCCATGGCCAGACGGGTGAGATCGTCGGCCGGTCGCGAATGCAGATGGCCGGCTACTACCTGCGGCCCGAGGCCACCGAGCAGCAGCTGTGGAGAGATCGCCAAGGGCGGGAGTTCATTCGGAGCGGTGACATCGGTCGCTTCGATGCGGACGGGTATCTCTACCTTCTCGATCGCAAGAAGGAGATGATCATCTCGGGTGGTTTCAACATCTATGCCTCTGACCTCGAGGCGGTGCTGCTCTCCCACCCGAGCGTCCTCGAGGCGGCCGTGATCGGTGTTCCCAGTGACCAGTGGGGCGAGACGCCCGTCGCGCTGGTCGTGCCCCGTCCGGACTCGGGCGTCGATCCGGCTGAGTTGCTTGCCTGGGCGAACAGTCAACTCGGCAAGGCGCAGCGGATCTCTCGGCTTGATCTCCGCGATGCGCTGCCGCGGGGCGGTCTTGGCAAAGTCCTCAAGGCGCAACTCAAGGCCGAGCTGGCGGTGCTCACGTGAACCCGGAGGGACGCTATGCCCGATACGTGCTGGCCGTCCTGACCGTGGTCTATACGGTGAACCATGCTGACCGACAGATCCTCTCGATTGTGTTGCCCCTCATCAAACACGACCTCGGCTTCACCGACACCCAGCTGGGAGCCCTTTCCGGGACGGCGTTCGCGCTGGTCTACGTCGCGGTAGGCCTTCCGATCGCGCGCCGGGCCGACGGTGGCCACCGGGTCACCATCATCACCCTGGCCTTGGCGTTCTGGAGCGCGATGACGGCGGTTTCAGGACTGGTCACCACCTACCTTCAGCTGTTGCTGGCGCGCATGGGGGTGGCCGTGGGCGAGGCGGGTTGCACCCCACCTGCCCATTCCGTCCTGTCGGACTACTATCCGCCCGTCCGACGCCCTGCGGCGATCGCCATCTACTCGTTAGGCGTCCCCCTGGGCACCGTGGTGGGTTTCATGGTTGGCGGATGGGTCGCTCAGTACTACGGGTGGCGAAGCGCCTTCCTCGTGCTGGGTCTACCGGGGCTGGCGGTCGCGTTATTGCTCCGACTGACGGTCCGCGAACCCGTGCGGGGCTTGGCGGACGGGGTCGACGCCTCGGCGACGAACCGCCCGCCGTTCTGGGACGTCATCCGGAGTCTGACCCGCAGCCGCCAGTTTCGACATTTGGCCCTGGCCACGGGCCTCTTGGGATTCCAGGGATACGCGGGCGGAGCGTGGATTCCAACTTTGCTGTTTCGGAAACATGGCATGAGCCTGGGCGAGATTGGTACCGCCTTCGCCATCCTCAGTCTGATCGCTGGAATCACAGGCAGCGTACTGGGCGGCTGGCTCGGGGCCAAGTTGGCGGGAGGCGATCGGCGCTGGCTGGCGTGGATTCCAGCGGCGGCGATGCTCGTGGCGACGCCGTTCTGGTTGGTCGGCCTCTACGCGGGGAACAAGTACCTGGCCCTGTTCGGGTTCTTTGTACCCACGATTGCGGAGAACGTGTACTTTGGGCCGGTGAATTCGCTCCTTCAGGAGTTGGCAGGGGTCCGGGCCCGCGCGGTGGCGTCCGCCTCGTTCCTCCTCTGTACCAATCTCATCGGCCTCGGCGGGGGCCCCCTGATCACCGGGTGGCTGAGCGACTTGCTCGGAGGCAGCTTGGTCGACAATGCGCTTCGAACGGCGTTGCTGGTGGCCCCAGCCAGTTGTCTCTGGAGCGCGTTCCACTATTGGAGGGCGGGCGCCAGTATCACCCCGCATCGATTGACTCAACTAGGAGCGGTTGGATGACCAAGGAAACAAATCCCGAGCAGGCACAGCAATACCTTGCCGAGGCGGAGCGCCGGGCGGCCGAGGTTCGCGATGTCCCCCATGGCCTCAAGCCGCTGTCGATCGAGACGGCCGGGGTCGTTGGCGCCGGGACCATGGGCGGGGGCATCGCCATGGCCTTTGCCAACGCAGGCATCCCGGTAACCCTGGTCGACCAGACCCGCGAAGCGCTGGAACGAGGCCTCGACGTCATTCGCCGAAACTACCGGAACTCGGCGGCCAAAGGACGCATTTCCGACACAGAGGCCGAACAACGTGTCGCCCGGATCCGTCCCAGCGTCGACCGGGGTGATCTCGGCCAGGCGGACCTGATTATCGAGGCCGTGTTTGAGGAAATGGAACTGAAGGTCCGGGTCTTTGGTGAGTTGGACCGGGTGGCCAAACCGGGTGCGATCCTGGCCTCGAACACATCCTTCCTGGATATCGACCGGATGGCGGCCGCGACCTCGAGACCGGATCAGGTGCTCGGCCTCCACTTCTTCGCCCCGGCCAACGTTATGCGCCTCCTCGAAATCGTGAGGGGTGCCCGGACCTCGCCGGTCGTCTTGCGAACCGGGTTGGATCTTGCCGCCCGGCTGCGGAAAGTTGGCGTGGTGGCCGGGAACTGCCATGGGTTCATCGCCAACCGTATGGGGGCGGGGTATTGGGCCCAGGCAGGCGAGTTGCTGCTCGAGGGAGCGGAACCGGCCCAGGTCGATCGAGTCCTCAAGACGTTCGGAATGGCCATGGGACCCTTCGCGGTCGGCGACCTCTCGGGGCTGGACATTGGCTACCAGCCGCCTGGTGAACGCCCCTCTGATCTGGAAATGACACCGTTCACCGCCCTGGCATATCGGTTGGTCGAAAGCGGGCGCCGCGGTCTCAAATCAGGATCGGGCTTCTACGACTACGCCGCGGGGAGCCGAACGCCAGAGCCGTCCGGAGAGGTCACCCGCCTGGTTCAAGAAACGGCCCGGAAGTACGGGATTGCTTATCGGGCGGTCCCCGACGATGAAATCCTCGATCGTTGCCTGCTGGTGATCGTCAACATCGCCTGCGATATCCTGGCCGACGGTATCGCCGAGCGTTCATCCGACATCGACCTCGTCTATGTCAACGGGTTTGGATTCCCGGCCGATCGCGGCGGGCCGATGTACCGGGCGCAGCACGAGATCGGGTGGGCGGAGGTGCATCGGCGGGTTGTGACCTTTGCCGAGCGGTACCGTGACAAATGGTGGACCCCGTCGCCGTTCCTCGCTCAACTTGCTCACCGAGGGGTCTCATGAAACTCTCCGGCAAAACTGCCATTGTCACCGGCTCGGGTCGAGGCATCGGCCGCGCCATCGCAATCAAGCTCGCCGCCGAGGGCGCCCGGGTCATCGTCAACGACCTCGACGCCGCCCCGGCGGAAGAAACCATGGCCCTGATCCGCGCCGCCGGCGGGCAGTGCGAGGCGTGCCTTGGCAATGTCACGGGACCCGATTTCGGCCCTCGCATCGTCGCCGCTGCGGTCACCGCCTTTGGCGGGCTCGACATCATCATCAACAACGCCGGCTTTACCTGGGACAACGTGATCCAGAAAATGTCCGACGAGCAGTGGCAAGCGGTGCTCGATTGCCATCTCACGGCGCCCTTCCGGATCCTTCGCGCGGCCAGCGATTTCATTCGGCCGGCGGCAAAGCGGGAGGCGGCCGAGGGGAGGGAGGTGTACCGGAAGGTCGTCAACATCTCCTCGGTGTCGGGGCTTAACGGCAACGCCGGCCAAGCCAACTACGCGGCGGCCAAAGCCGGTATCGTCGGCCTCACTAAGGCCATGGCCAGGGAATGGGCGCGCTACAAGGTCAACGTCAACGCGGTGGCGTTCGGGTTGATTCGCACTCGGATGACCCAGCCATCCGACGGAGCCGCCACCGTTGAAATCGAGGGCCGCCAGATCCGGGTGGGGATTCCGACCGAGATGTGGGAACTCTCGGAGAAGCTGATTCCGGCCGGGCGGGCGGGAACCCCCGAGGAGGCAGCGGGGGCGGTGTACCTCTTCTGCCTTCCCGAAGCCAACTACGTATCGGGGCAGGTGCTGCTCTGCGGTGGTGGAATGTGACCAAGGTTCGTTTCCTCTTACTTCTATAAGGATTGTCTCATGGATGCTGTCATCGTTTCGACCGCTCGCACCCCGATTGGGAAGGCGTACACCGGGGCGCTCAACAACACCCACGGCGCCGCGCTGGCCGGCCACGCCATCCGTCATGCGGTGGAACGCGCCAAGGTCGACCCCGGCGAAGTCGAGGACGTCCTGCTTGGCGCGGCCCTCGTGGAGGGAGCGACGGGCGCCAACATCGCCCGGATGGCCGCGATCCGGGCCGGCCTTCCGGTAACCGTTTCGGCCGCGACCATCTGCCGCAACTGTTCCTCGGGCCTCCAGACCATCGCCATGGCCGCACAGCGGGTCCTGACGGAAGGGGTCCCGGTCCTGGTCGCGGGCGGCCTCGACTCGGTCAGTCTGGTCCAGAACGAGCACATGAACACCTATCGGCTGCGCGACGAGTGGATCGACGAACACAAGCCGGATCTCTATACGCCGATGATTGACACCGCCGAGACGGTGGCGAAGCGGTATGGCATCTCCCGGGAGGCGCAGGATGCCTACGGGCTCCAGAGTCAGCTGCGGAACGCGGCGGCGCAGCGCGAAGGCCGGTTCGACCAGGAGATCGTGCCGATCACCAGCCGCAAGATCCTCTTCGACAAGAAGACCAAGCAGGTGACCGGCGAGGAAGAGGTGACGTTGACGCGGGATGAGGGTGCCCGGCCCGAGACCACGGCCGAGGGTTTGGCGGCGCTCAAACCGGTCCGGGGCCCGGGGGCCTCGATCACCGCCGGCAACGCGAGCCAGCTCTCGGACGGCGCCTCGGCGGTCGTCGTGATGAATGGCAAGCTCGCTGAGCAGCGAGGCCTCGCACCGTTAGGGATTTACCGGGGGTTCGCGGTAGCCGGCTGTGAGCCCGACGAGATGGGCATCGGGCCGGTGTTTGCGGTGCCCCGATTGCTCCAACGAGCCGGGGTACGGATGAGCGATGTCGGCCTCTGGGAGCTCAACGAGGCGTTTGCGGTCCAGGTGATCTACAGCCGAGACCGCTTGGGAATCCCGAACGAGATCCTGAACGTGAACGGCGGCGCCATCGCCATCGGCCACCCGTATGGGATGAGCGGGGCCCGCATGGTCGGGCACGCCCTAATCGAGGGCAAGCGACGCGGGGTGAAATACGTGGTGATCACGATGTGCGTCGGAGGCGGAATGGGCGCGGCCGGCCTCTTCGAGGTGGCCTGACCCATGAAACTGTTCACCGGCGGCCTCTTGGCGGAGACCACCGGATTCTCGCCCCTGCGGACCGGACTCGGCGACTTCGAGCCCGCAGACGGCAAGCTCTTCGGCGCGGTCGTCGGGCAGATGGTCGAGGTGTTCGACCGCCGCGGCCGCGAGCGTGGGTGGGAGGTGGTCCGGGGACTCTTGGCGGGCGCGATGCCGGGCGGGGTGGTGTCGCGGTCGGCGTATGAGACGCTCCGAGACCGGATGCTGGCGGATCTTCGCGCGGCGCTGCCGGTTGACGTGGTCATGCTGTCGCTTCACGGAGCGATGGTGGCGGACGGTTACGACGATTGCGAGGGCGATCTCCTGGCTCGAATTCGCATCATGGTTGGGCCGAAGGTACCCATTGGCGTGGAACTCGACCCTCACTGCAATCTGAGCGAGGCAATGGTCCGAGCCGCCGACATCCTGGTGATGTACAAGGAGTGGCCGCACGTGGACATGCTGGAACGGGCCAACGACGTCTTCGCGCTCACGGAGGCCTGCCTCGAGGGACGGATCAGGCCACGGATCGCGGTGTGGGACTGCCGGATGCTCGACTGCTTTCACACCATGGAGCCGCCGGTCAAGCCACTGCTCGACGAGATTCGGCATCTTGAAGGGAGGGACGGTATTCTCTCGATCTCGATCGTTCACGGCTACCCTTTCGGCGACGTCCCCGACGGCGGCACCAAGATGATGGTAATAAGCGACGATCAGCCCGAGCGGGGAGCTCGGCTCGCGGAGCAACTGGGTCGGCGGCTCTTCGCGATGCGGGGGAAGACTCGCCCGCGCCACCTGCCGCTGGAGGAGGGGCTCGACGCGGTCGAACAGGCCGTCCGGCATCCGGTGGTCGTTGCCGACGTGTCCGACGCCCCTGGTGCCGGGGCACCGGGAGACGCCACATCCTTGCTCGCCGGCCTCCTTCGGCGACAGATCCGTGATGTTGCGCTCGCCTACCTCTGGGATCCGGGGATGGTAAGCTTGGCGATCAACGCTGGCGTCGGTGCCCGGCTCCCGATGCGGTTAGGCGGCAAGACCGGCCCCGGCTCGGGCACTCCGCTCGACCTGGAGTGCGAGGTGGTGATGGTGGTCCGAGACCATGTCGTTCCCGGCGTTCAGGGTCCGACTCCGGTGGGTGACGTCGCCGTGGTCCGCACCAGTGGCGTCGAGATCGTCTTGTCGGCCCAACGACCCGCCGCCATGACCAGCGAACACTTCGTGTCGCTCGGCATTGACCCGCGGGCCCGGCGGGTGCTGGTGGTGAAATCGGTCAACAATTTCCGCGCCGGTTTCGAAGCCGTCGCCGGTCAGTTTGTCTACGTCTGCCCTCCTGGCACCCTCGACACCTCGCTCAGCTCGCTTCCATTCCGCCGGATCGGCCGACCCCGCTGGCCGTTCGACCAGGACCCCTTCGGGGCAACGGACCACCGCGAGGGTTCCCGATGATCCGCCGCGCCACCGGGGCTCGCCAACCCCGGGACGAGTCGGCCGGAACCCCGGCTCCGGATCGGGCGACCGCCGCCTACCATCGATTGCGCGATCTGATTCTGAGCCATCAACTCGCCCCGGGCATGGCAATCATCGAGACCCAGGCCGCGGCTCGGTTCGGCTTGACCCGGATCACGCTTCGGAATGCGTTGCAACGGCTCGAGCAGGAGGGGTATCTCGCCTCGATGACGCTAGGCCGCTACCGGCGCCGCGTCGTGGTCCCCTTGACCGTGGCGGATATGGAGGAGTTGTTCGGCTTAATCGGGGCGCTCGAAGGGATGGCCGCCTACCGGGCGGCCGGGTTGCCCGCAGGCCCCCGCCGGAAACTTGCGGCGGCGATGGGCCGGTGCAATCGCGAGATGCTCAAATCGGTCACCGCCGCCGAGCCCGACTCGGTGCGGGCCCGGGACGCCGATACCCAGTTCCACGACTTACTCCTGGCCGGGGCCGGCGGCATTCGGCTGCCCAGTCACCTCCAAGCGGTCCGGCCCCAGATCGCCCGGTACCGACGGATCTACTCGGCGCGTCTGGCCGTCAGCATGAGGATTGGCTACCATGAACACTTGGCCGTCGTGCGGGCGATCGGGGCGGGGGCGGCGGACGAGGCAGCCCAGGCAATTGAACGCCACTGGCGCGACGCGGCCGCCCGGATTCGGCCGGTGATCGAGGAGACCGGGGAGCAGGGGATGTTGGTCGACGATTGGCGGGCTGGCCCTGGGCAAACAGGTGGGAGGGCTAGCGGGTGAGGATCGCCGTGAACGGCGTTCGGCTCTTCTTCGACGTCGACGGACCGGGGCTCGTACCTAACGGGGCAGTGATGGTGTCCCGGCCGACGATTCTCCTGCTCCATGGAGGCCCCGGCCAAGACCACAGCTATTTCAAGCCGTGGGCCGCCCACCTCACCGAGTTTGGCCAGGTGGTATATCTGGACCTCCGCGGCAACGGCCGAAGCGATCGGGGCCCCGCCGATCGGTGGACGCTCGAGCAGTGGGCGGACGACATCGTCTCGTTCTGCCAGGCGCTCGACATCGAGACGCCCGTGGTGTTAGGGCACTCCTTTGGAGGGCAGGTGGCCCAGGTGCTCGCGACCCGGCACCCCGGCGTTCCGAGCCGCCTCATCTTGATGAACTGTGCCGCGCGGCTCCGGTTCGACGTGGTGCTCGATGCGTTCGAACGCCTAGGCGGCACCGCCGCTCGCCGAATCGCGGAACGATGCTTCCTTCACAACACGCCCGAATCGACCGCCGAGTTTGCCCGCAGGGTCATGCCCCTCTACGACCGCACGCCGCGGGACCTCACGATCAATCGACGAATGATCGTCAATCGGGAGTTGCTGGCGTCCTTCCTTCAGTATCCCGGTCCGCTTCACTCCTTCGATCTGCTCGAATCGCTCGGGGCGCTCACCATCCCGATTCTCGTGCTGACCGGTGAGGACGACCCGGTGGCGACACCGGTGCACCTTCAGGAAATGGTGAGTGCGAGTCGGCATGGCTCCATTCGGGGAATTTGCCTGCCGAGGTGCGGGCACCTCGCGTTTCACGATGCCCCCGAGGCCACCCTTGCGGCGATACGAGCCTTTCTCGACACCGGGGGGACACCAAGTTGACGGCGGCAGAGTTGGCGGTAACCGTTACGAAACTCAAACCAAGGCAGGCGACCGTGCAAAGAGTCAGCTTTACCCGGATGCAGGACGGCGCCCGCGAAGACTACCTCATGCTCGAGGACGCCGAACGGCAACATGCCTAAAGCGTCGTCGATCGAATCCTCGCCCAGCTTGGGGCCCTGAAGGAAGAACCCCTGCCACTCCAGGTCGACCGGCTCGAGCACTCGCTCCAGTCCGCCACCCGGGCCCATCGGGACGGGGCCGATGAGGAGATGGTGGTCGCGGCCGTACTGCGCACGGCGCGCCGACGCCAGTCCTTCCAGAAGCGCACTGCGGCGGCGCGTGACCGATACTGCCACAGGCGTTTGAGATCGTCCTTGAGGACGTAGACGATGAACAGCGCGCGATTCGCCCGCAGGAGCTCGCGCAGGCGCACCCGCTCGGCGCGGGTCTTCGACGTGCCTTTGTTGCGTCGCAGCAGCCACCGCGCGCTCTTGATGATGCGCCGCGCGGCGCGCACGGGCCCGGGCCCGGCGGCCTGGGCCAGCCGATTCGTTTCATCGATGCGCACGCGATCGATGACCTCCAGTCCGTACTTGGCCACGATGTGAAACAGATCGTAGACGGGCGCGGCCTGCGGACCGTGCGTCCGGAGCTCGGCGGCATACGGCTTCCACATATCGACCGCCACCGCCTCGAGCGCCGCGCCGCGCGCGGGGCCACGCGCGGTGAAGAAGCCGCGGAGCGCTTCCTGGTCACGACCGCGCGCGATCCAGACCACGCGCTTGCGGTCAAGATCCAGCACGACGCTCGCGTACTGGTGCCCCCGGCGAATCGCGAAGTCGTCGATGGCGAGCTGCCGCAGGCCGTCCAGGTGATCCTCGGGGGCGCCCAACCGCAGGGTGAGGGCCCGCTGGTCGATCTGCTTGACCGTATCCCAGCCCACGCCAAACCACGCCGCCACCTGCTTGACGGGAAGTACCTGCGCGAGGCGGGCGATCTTCTCGGCCAAACGGGTCGTCATGCGCTGATACCGATCGAGCCACGGCACCGCCTCCACCGTCGGGCCACAGCGCGGACACTAAAGGCGCGCGCGCGGCACGACCAGCCACGTATCCCACTCGCCCAGCGGCAGGTCGCGCACCCGGCGCTCGCTTACGTCGTGAATCTTCTCGACGACGGCCCGCACTGACTGCACCGCTTCCGGTGACCCCCGCCTTGGGCTGCAGTACCAGCACCAACCGGGGCGCGGGCGCACCAAACACGTCGTCGCCGACGTCTTCCGTCGACACGCGCGCGATCTCAAACCCCTCCCACTCCCCCACCACCTGCAGCAACGCCTCGGATACCGGCTCGGACATGGCCCACCTCCATGCCCTCTACCACGCCGATGGCGTCGCTCGCTGTCACGGGCGAATCCCGAAATTCCCGGAAGACCCGATTTTTGATAAACAGGAGCAGCCTGTCGATTACAAGTTCTTGGAAGTGAATCCTTCTTTCGAGAAGCAGTCCGGACTACACGACGCGGCGGGAAAGCGGATGCGCGAATTCGCCCCTGACATGGAAGCATCCTGGTTCACACGCTATGGCGATGTTGCCTTGACGGGTGAACCTGTTCGCTTCATAGTCGAATTGAAAACGTTCGATAGCTGGTTCGATGTCTATGCCTTTCGGATCGGCGGGCCGGAGAGCCGAAAAGTCGCCGTTATATGCAACAACATCATCCAACGCACAAAGGTGGAACAAGCATTACGCGAGTCGGCCGAAGCGTTGGCCGACCTGGACCACCGCAAGGACGAGTTTTTGGCGATGCTCGGTCATGAACTCCGCAATCCGCTTGCTCCCCTCTCGAACGCCGTACACATCCTTCGACTCCAGACGAAGGAAGAACCGCTTCAGCGGCAAGCGCGCCAGATTATCGAGCGCCAGGTGAGCCAACTGAAACATCTGGTCGATGACCTGCTGGAGATCTCCCGCGTTTCTACCGGCAGGCTGCAGCTTCGCCAGGAACGGATTGAGGTGAGCGGCGTCGTGGAGCGAGCCGTGGAGACGGCCCAGCCGCTTATAACGCAACGCCCACACGAACTCACGGTGTCACTGCCGCTGCAACCCATCTGGTTACACGCGGATGCGGCCCGGATGGAGCAGGTGGTGGTGAATCTGCTCACCAAGGCTGCCAAGTACACCGTCGAAGGTGGTCATATCTCTTTGACCGCGCAACGCGAAGGCGATGAGATGGTGATGCGGGTGAGGGATACGGGCGTCGGCATCGCCTCGGAATTCCTGCCTCGCGTCTTTGATCTGTTCACGCAGGCAGAAAGGTCATTGGACCGCTCGGAAGGTGGGTTGGGTATTGGCCTGTGCCTGGTGAAGCGGCTGGTGGATTTGCACGGAGGTACCGTCGAGGCGCAGAGCGTGTTGGGGCACGGCAGCGAATTCGTTGTGCGTATGCCGGTCATGCAGGCAACCCTGCCGGTTTTGCCATTGCACGTGATCGAATCGGCCCTGCCGACGGCGAAACGCTGTCGGGTACTGATCGTGGACGACAACGTGGATGCGGCGCAGAGCCTGGCGTTGCTGCTGACGGCGTCCGGCCGTGAGGTGCGAATGGCCCACGACGGCCCCACCGCCGTGGACGCGGCGGTGGACTATCGGCCAGACCTCGCGATCATGGACATCGGATTGCCGGGATTGGATGGGTATGAGTTGGAGCGAATGCACCAACAATCCGTGCTCCAGCACGCGCTGCTGGTGGCCATAACGGGATATGGGCAGGAGAAAGACCGAGTGCGTTCGTTGGCAGCAGGGTTCGATCACCACTTGGTCAAACCCGTCAACTTCGACAGAGTGCAGGAAATTCTGGCGCTCGTCTCGGCGACGGTCAGCTAATGCCATTCCGCAATCTCCTCGACACCTGCCGGATCCTCGCCCTCTAACGCGCGGAGGATTCGGCAATCAGCCACCGCCACTACCCCCTGACACCCGCCGATCACCCGCTCGAGTTCCGTTCGCAGCGCCGCGAGCTGTCCAAGCTTTGCGGCGACCTGGGCGAGTTGCGAGCGAGCAATCCGGCTCACGTGGTTGCAATTGCGCGTCGGATCGCCAGACGCCAATTCGAGCAGTTCCCGTACGTCATCGAGGCTGAAGCCGAGCGCGCGTGCTCGGCGCACGAAACGCAGCCGCTCAGCGTCCGTCTCGTTGTAGGTCCGATACTTCCCCGCCCCACGTCGCGCGGCCGGGGGGACAACGGCCTCGCGCTCGTAGTAACGGATGGCTTCGGGCGTTACACCGGTCTTGGCGGACAGCTCGCCGATGCTGAATCCCTCTACCGACGGCGCCCGGTCAGCAACCGAGTCGCAGCGATCTGGATCATCTACTCGCCCGGGGGTCGAGTTCAATCTTCGCACGCGCTACCTCTGCGGGGGAGTTGACCTTGTAGTCGCTACAAGGTGTAAGATACCGACGCGGTGAGGCGGATGCGATCCGTGTGCTTCTGGCCCGCCGCCCTCGCGAAATGCCGTCCACACTAACCCGAAGAGAGGTTTCCATGACGATCAATTCAAACCGTGCGGTCGATGCCTGCTGCTGCGACTGTCCCGCGTGCGCGTGCGGTTGCGAGAGCGGCCCGTGCTGTGGGGCGTGTTGCGGATGCGGCGTTGAGTGACGGACCCGGGCGTCGTGTTTGTGGCGGCGCCCTTGTCTGCTTCGCTCCGAGCGCGAGTCCGCGACCACCTTGAATTTTAGAACGGTCGCAGTACTTCCCTATTCACAGCACGCGAAGCAGGCCATCATCGCCTGCGCTGCCGAAGCGCATCAGGATGGACAGTCTTTCGCGCAGCCTTGGAAGGATCACGAGTCTCCCGACAATTCATTAGGGTGGCGCATAAAATTCCGTCGCTGCCGATCGGATGAATCCAGCCTGCCGCTCGACAAACTCAACGATCACGAATGGAGTCATGACCTTCGTACCGTTCTCGGATGTGCTGCTGGTAGACAGGAATAGGTCGAGATGCTGGCGTACAAATGTTGTAAACGTAGGCCCGGTCACATGCGCCAAAAATGCATTCTTGTCTTTGTATACTTCGAAGAACAAGACTTCCTGATTGCATGGCGTAGGAAGAGACGCTTGGCTCATGTCGGGAACATGAACCAGATAGATGAGGGTATCCGCTTCGTGTGCTTGCACCTGTCGGGCCAGATCTCTCAGGGCGGTGAGCGCGGCCTCTTCTTTCCCTTGCTGAATCGTCCACTTTGCTACGAGACTGTACATCGCATCCTCCGATTCGTGTAATAGGTGCGCTTTTCGTCCATTGGGCCGCTCGCCGCAGAGCGCCCAGCGCGGACACTCAGGGTTCGGCCGGAGCGCGCCGCTTCCCGCGTGAGCCGGACCACGTCACCCTGCTAGTCGATGTAGAAAGCCTTCTTGCTCTGGTAAACCATATCGCCCGCATGGTTTTCCGTCGAGTAGGTGGTGCTCGGGAGGCAGTCCGGCGGCAGCGGGCTCGGATGACGGCGCGATCGCATGAGCGGCTGTAGACTTCACGCTCCGGCTCGTATCTTCGGTCGTCGTCGTCTGCACCGAAGGCGGTGAGCCGACAGGAATCAGCAACCGGCATCGAATGAACACCAACCCCTTCATCGTTCAGAGCGACCTCACCGTGCTCGTCGACGTCTCGTCGCCGCGCTACGCCGAGGCGCGCGATGCGCTTGCACCATTCGCCGAACTGGTGAAATCGCCCGAACACATCCACACGTACCGCATAAGCCCGCTCTCGATCTGGAATGCCTGCGCCGCCGGCCTTCCGATGGGTGACATTCTCGGCGCGCTGAACGAATACGCACGCTTCCCCGTGCCGCCACACGTCGCCACACAGGTGCGCGACTTCGCCCATCGCTTTGGCCGCGTGCGAATCGAGCGCGACGAAGACGACCCTGCCGCCGAGTTTCTGCTGGTGCACACGAGCGACGCAGTGCTCGCCGAAGAGCTCGCGCACGGCAAACAGCTCGCGCCACTGCTGGCCGATCGGATTGCTCCCACCGTCTTTCGTATCCGTCACACTCTTCGCGGCCGCATAAAGCAGGCACTCATCAAGGCCGGCTTCCCCGCGGAAGACGTGGCAGGATACTCGGTCGGCGAATCTCTCGCCGTGGCGCTCCGGCCACTCACCCGGTCCGACATACCGTTCGCACTGCGCGACTATCAGACCGACGCCGTCAATGCCTTTCATGTGCATGGTGCGGAGCGTGGAGGATCGGGAGTGATCGTACTGCCGTGTGGTGCGGGCAAGACGATTGTCGGCATGGGCGCCATTGCCGCCGTGCAAGCCTCCACGCTGATCCTCACCACGAGTGTCACCGCCGTTAGGCAGTGGATCGCCGAACTGCTCGACAAGACGGCCATCCCGGAAGCGATGATCGGCGAGTATTCGTCAACGACGAAAGACGTGCGGCCGGTGACGGTAGCGACCTACCAGATTCTCACACATCGCTCGCGCAAGGACGCGGAGTTCACGCATCTCGCGCTGTTCGACCGGCGCGATTGGGGGCTCATCATCTACGACGAGGTACACCTTCTCCCGGCACCGGTCTTCCAGATCACCGCGACACTCCAGGCGCGCCGCCGACTCGGCCTCACCGCCACCCTGGTGCGAGAAGACGGCCGCGAAGACGACGTCTTCGCGCTCATCGGCCCGAAGAAAGCCGACGTGCCGTGGAAGGTGCTGGAGCGGCAGGGGTGGATTGCCACCGCCGTGTGCACCGAGGTACGGGTCCCGCTCGTCGAAGAACATCGTTTGCCGTACGCGGTGGCCGAACAGCGCAACAAGTTTCGCATTGCATCGGAGAATCCCGCCAAGAGCCAAGTCGTGCGAGACATCCTCGCCCGTCACGCGGGAGAGCCCGCGCTCATCATCGGCATGTATGTCGATCAGCTCGAGGCCATTGCCGCCGAGATGAAGGTACCGATCATCACAGGCACCACGGCCCAACTCAAACGCGACGCGCTGTACGAGCGCTTTCGGGCCGGCGCGATTCCCGCGCTCGTGGTCTCCAAGGTCGCGAACTTCGCGATCGATCTCCCCGATGCGTCACTGGCCATCCAGATTTCCGGTACCTTCGGCTCGCGACAGGAAGAGGCACAGCGGCTCGGCAGAATCCTGCGCCCCAAGCAGGGCGCCAACCAGGCGCACTTCTACAGCGTAGTGACCGCCGACACGGTGGAGCAGGACTTCGCGCTCAAGCGGCAACTCTTTCTCTGCGAGCAGGGCTATGAGTATGAAATCGCCGATGCGCACGAGCTTCGTGGAGCAGTCCCCGTGCCACTGTCGTCGTGAAGCTGTTCGACGTTAGGTGGGCGAATGTCCTGCGCGACCTTCCGCGATGGACTGCGCTTCCCCTGCCCGCGCGGCGAATTCTCCTCGACGAGTTGAAGCCGAACGGTTACGTGCAGGCGACGCGGTTCGGCGTACAGCGCGACGTCATCATTGCCTCGGGAATTCCGCTGGTGGACGCCGGCCAGACCCGCCTCTGGGTCGGCGACGAGCGCCGAGAATTGGTCAAGGTGCTTCGCGCCATGGACCGACACCCGATTTTCGATGCATCGGCAACGCCGGCACTCGTTAGGTACATGGAGGAGCATTTCACCAACGTCGAGATCGAGGTACTGGGTTCGCATGGACATGCGGGCGGCGGGTACGCCAATCGCCACACCCTGTCTCTGCGCGTGGCGTTCGCGGGATGGGTGTCCGACTTCCTCGACGCGGACCGCGACACGGCACTCGCGGCCTGGGCCAGTGCGCGAGGGGTGCCCTCCGGTGAGGCGTCCAACTTCACGCTCCGCAATCTCCAGCGGCTGTCCAGAAAGCTGCTCAACTTCCCCGATGGTTTACCCCTCAGGGAGCTCGTCGCGTCACTCGCCGAGGACGACGCGAACGATCTGGCGAATGCGCTTTCCTTGGGACTCGGGACCCTGATTGTCTTCGCCGGCATGCGGCATCGCGATCTCGAACCGATGGTCGGCCTCTGGCCAGGCATTGCGCACGAGCTCACGCGGGCACCTGTGCAGCCTCCGACAGCCGTTGCACCTGTGGAGCACTTCGCCCTCGCGATTCAGATGGAGGACATGACCACTCTGCTCGCTGCCATCGTGGCCGCCCCGGTCAGATTGCGCGCCGATGATCTCGCGGTCTTCGCGCGCACGAGGGTATCCGTGGAAAGCCGTCTCGTCCCGGTACCGATGTGGAGCGCCCAGCTGTTGTCCAGCCCTCACTTCACTCGCGTCGATGGCGCCGCCGGCGAACTCAGAAAGTACGGCTTCGTGCAGGTGCGCGATCTGCACGGCAATCCGCACCTCGAAGCGCTGCCGGCCGGCGCGCGCTGGCTCACCCTGTCGCCGCATGATCGTCTGGCGGCGCTGATCGATCCCCTACGGGCGTCGACGGATCTGAATCCACCGGGAGCGTACCAAACCTCGCGCGCGATCAGCTTCTTCCCCTTTTCGCTCGCGTACATGGAGGCGCCCAAGTCGCTTCGACTGCGCGATTCGCTGACGAAGGCTTTTCTCGGAGCGGCCAGCGGCTTCGTACCACTCGAAGCGTTTCTCGATCATGCCTCTCGAGAAGGGAACCCACTGCAACCGATGCCCGCGTCAGTCGGGAGGGACCCCTATGGTCTCATGTACTACGGCGATCGGGGAGATCCGCGCGAAGTCTATCGCGGCATGTGGCGCGGCATGCTGCAACAATTTCTGGTGCACCGGTTGATCGGATTGGGCGGTGCGAACATCGGTCACCTCGCAAGCGGCGCACTCTGCTTCTCGTTGACGGACGCGGGTCGTTATCTCTTGGGTGCCGCCGATGGCTTCGCGTATGGTGCTCGAGAGGCGGGGGACGTGGTCATTCAGCCGAACTTCGATGTGGTGTTTCTCGGTACTGCGCCGAGCATCGAGGCCACGCTCGCGCGTTTCGCCGAACGTGTCGGCGTGGCTCCGGGGCTCACGTTCCGAATTACGCGCAAGTCGGTGCTTGGCGCGGCCGAAGTGGGGGCGACCGCTGCGGAGGTGTTGGGAGAGTTGCGTCGAGCGTCCAGCAAACCGGTGCCGAAGAATGTGGAGCGCGAGATTGCCGGATGGATGGCGTCGGTGCGCCGGGCGCGACTGCGCATCGCCCAGCTAATCGAGTGTGCCGACGAAGAAGCGGCAGCTCGCATAGTGACCCTGCTCGGTGCGAAGGCACGACGGCTCACTGCGACCGTCTTCGAGTTATCGGCGGCAACGCCGAGTGCCCGTGCGGCGATATTGAAGAAGCTGCGGGGGGGCGGCGTCTTTATTGAGGATACGACGGGGCGGGTAGCTGAACAACCCGCGCGGGTGACGCGAGTGACGCGCCGGCGAAGGCAAACGGTTGATCCGGACGACTACTTCGACGACGATGACGATGACTTTTGAGGGGGTGCTGACGTCGGGTGCATAGGAGGCGCAGGGTGCGCAGGGGGCGCAGGGGGCGCGATCCGCCGGAATCACCCAGCGCTGCGGGAATCGATCGACCCCGAGCCGATGGAGTCTCGCCGGACGAGGCTAAGCGTCTTGTGCAGGGGCCAGCAGGCTACGGTCACGAGGTCGTAGTATTCGATTTCGCGTCACCCCTTGATGCGCGAGTTGGACGGGTCGTACAGCGGCGCGATCGATGCGAGCGCAGGATGTCGCTCGGCGGCAATCTCCACCTCCCATCGGCCGTCGTCAATCCACGCCTGCGTAAGCGGCATTCCTGCCTCGATCATCGCCAGACCCACGGCCCCGCCCACGGTGAAGCCATACGACGCCGCCCGCACGTAGCCCACCGCCACGCCATCGCGCCACACCACTTCGGCGTGGAACATCAGCGGCACCGGGTCTTTGAGTTGCACCTGCAACAGGCGCCGCGTCAGCGCCCCGGCTCCCTTCTTCGCCAGCACCGCGTCGCGCCCGATGAAGCCAGCGGGCTTCTTCAGGTCCACCGCGAAGCCAAGGCCGGCCTCGAGCACCGAGTCGGTGTTGTCGATATCGTGCCCGTAGTCACGGTACCCTTTCTCCATGCGCAGGGAGGCCAGCGCCTTGAGTCCGGCGTGCCGCAGTCCGAGGGGCGCACCCGCTTCCACGAGCCGGTCGTACACCGGGAGCGCCTGCTCGGCGGGTATATAGAGCTCGTACCCTAACTCGCCGAGGTAGGTGATGCGGAGACAGAGAATTCGCGCGAAACCGATGTCGAGTTCGTGTGCCGCGCGGAACGGGAAGGCGTCGTTGGAGAGGTCGTGCGTGGTGACGGTCTGCAGGAGTTCGCGCGAGCGCGGCCCCTGGATGTTGATCTGGGCGTAGGCCGAGGTGACGTCGGTGACGGTACAGTGTGCGTCGTTAGGTGTGTGGCGCTGCAGCCATGTCGCCACGTGACGATGTGCCGTATCGGACGCGACGACGAAGTAGCGCGTATCACTCAGCTTGCTCACCGTGAGGTCGGCTTCGAGCGTTCCGCCCTCGTTGAGCCACTGGGTGTACGTCACTCGGCCGGTGACATCGTCCACATTGTTCGCCGACACCTGGTTCAATACCGATCCCGCATCGCGTCCCTGCACGAGGAACTTGGACATGAACGACATGTCCATCAGGATGACGCCTGCGCGTGCCGCCTCGTGTTCCGCCTGCCAGTAGGGAAACCAGTTCTGCCGTCCCCAGGAGAGTGGGCCGACCACGGGCGCCGAGCCATCGGGCGTGTACCAGTCCGCACCCTCCCATCCGCTCACGTCGCGAAAGTACGCCCCACGGGCGGCCAGACGTGCATGCAGGGGCGAGAGCTTGGCCCCGCGCGCGGTGGTCATCGAGCGTGTGGGGTAGTGGCACTGGTACACCATGCCTAACGACTCGACCGTGCGTGTGCGCCGGTACTCCGGCGTGGCCTGGTACGGGTGCAATCGATCGATATGGAAACCTGTCACGTCAACGTCGGCGCGTCCATTGAGAATCCAGTGTGCCATCGCCCGCCCCACCCCACCACCGGTGAGAATCCCGATGGAGTTGAGGCCGGCGGCAACGAAGAAGTTCTTCAGCTCGGGCGCTTCGCCGAGGCAGGGGCGAAGGTCGGGGGTAAACGCTTCGGGACCGCAGAAGAGTTTTCGCACTCCCGTGTCGTGCGTGATGGGCACGCGGTTCATCGCTGTCTCGATGTAACCTCCCATCCGCTCCCAGTCGGGGGCGATTTCGCCGAAGGCGAAGTTGTCCGGCATGCCGTCAACCATCCATGGCGCGCAGACGGGCTCGAAGAGTCCGAGCATCAAGCCGCCCCCTTCTTCGCGGAAGTAGCCATAGGAGCCCGGATCCTCGAGCACCGGCCACTGCTTGGACACGCCCGCGATCTCTTCGGTGAGCAGGTAGTAGTGCTCCGCCGCCTGCAACGGCACGGTGACGCCCGCCAGCGCTCCCACTTCTCGTCCCCATGCCCCCGTACAGTTGACCACGAACTCCGCCTCGATGGTGCCGAAGGGTGTTACCACACCGGTCACTGCACCGCGGTGCTGCGAGATTCCTGTAACGGGCACACCTTCGAATATCGTCGCCCCCTGCAATTTGGCCCCCTTGGCGAGGGCCATCGTCGCGTCCACCGGATCAACTCGGCCGTCCTCTTTCACATAGAAGCCGGCGAGGATGTCGTCGGTGCGAGCGAGTGGAAAGAGTTCGCCTACCTCGCGCGCCGAGATCTCGTGTACATCAACTGTCTCTTATACACATCTCCGAGCCCACGAGACTAAGGCGAATCTCGTATGCCGTCTTCTGCTTGAA
>ENA-ORBV01000945-ORBV01000945.1-microbial-mat-metagenome-genome-assembly--contig:-NODE-945-length-66155-cov-12.709767_pt1 | contig 66155 bp, 57 predicted proteins | sample MGYA00237777_ERZ505514 | MGnify/ENA primary metagenome ERZ505514 (study PRJEB26160, sample SAMN06269048) | microbial mat metagenome | isolation source: Oligotrophic lake microbial mat | place...
GTCTGCTGCTATCAGCCCTTCCAGTGATGTAAATTCAATTTGCGTTCTGTCTGCTAATGGTATGTGTTCCATCGTTTTTTATTTGTACACAAAAATAAGTGATAGCTATTTTTTCTATTTTTACTTTTTCAAAAAAATACTAACAAATGCGTGTGAGTTTTTTTACACTCTGCCGTTAGCAGCAACCATAAACAAAGACATGACCAATTTAATACTGACGACACAATCACAATTAATTTTCAAATCAAAAACGAAACGACAATGAAAAAATTAACGATTACAACTTTGTTACTTGCGTGTTTCACATTTACGAGTTATTCGCAAGACACATTACAGAACAAACAAGACATACAAAAGCCCAATGTAACTTACACAGTAGGGTCTGCAAAGGTGACAGTTTGGCACAACGAGAAAGAAGGAAAATATGGGATTTTCACCGACAAGAACTTCAAAGTCGAGAGAGTTTACAAGAAAGACGACAAGTGGGAAACATCAAACTACTTCGACTTGACAGAGCTTCTTCAATTACGGGCAGCAATTGACAAAGCAATCAATGAAGAGGGAGTAAAAATAAAAGACGGGTCGGAGAAATAGCGGCTCGACAGTTACGCGCGGACAGATACCCACTGTGCCCCCCAATCTGCCGCAAGTATTATAACTGGTGCAAGCATCCGCTTGTACCCCATAATCCTTTAGCGTCCGCTATTTTGGTTTCTCCTCCTGGCATCAGCGCCCGTCCGAACGAATTCATCCGGGCGGGCTGCCAAACAATGCGCTAAAGAAATGAGAGAAGTACGCACCAAAAAAAATTAGTTTTAGCCTTTAAATAATCTGACCCATGAAAACCCTTCTACCCATTCTTTTCTTCTTCACTACAAATTTCCTTCATGCGCAAACTCCGCAACTGTGGGGCACGGCATCGCTGGGCGGCACCAACGGCATCGGCACGATTATGAAAATAAATGGCGATGGAGCAGGGTTTGAACGAGTTTTCTCATTTACCAACGGCAGCCACCAATCCACGCTCTTGCCCGCAGGCGGCTCGCTGCTCTATGGCAACACCGTTTCCGGTGGCGCGGGTTCAGCCATCGGCAGCATTTTCAGCTACAACAGCGGCACGGGCGCATTTGATGTGCTGTTTTCATTTGATACCGCTTCGGGCTACTACCCGCGCACGAGCCTTATTCCGGCTACGGATGGAAAATATTACAGCAACGCCAACAACGGGGGCACATTTAATGAAGGAACGCTGTTCAGCTTCGACCCGTCAAACAATACATTTGAAAAGCTGCATGATTTTAATGATACGGTGAACGGAAAATATCCCGTAGGCGATTTGTTCATGGCATCAAACGGAAAACTTTATGGCATGACATCGAGTGGCGGCTCGCTTGTCGGTGGTGGAGTGATTTACAGCTACACGCTGGCGGGTGGCGCATTTGCGGTGGAGTATGAGTTCACTTTTGCAAATGGCTTCACCCCGCTTGGTGGCAGCTTTATTGAGAAAGACGGATTGCTTTATGGAATGGCGTTTGGCGGTGGTTCGCTGGGCTTCGGAGTGATTTTCAGTTTCAATCTTTCAAGCAGTGCGCACACGGTGGTACATAATTTCAACGGCACCGATGGCTCCGCGCCAAAAAGCACGTTGCTGAAAGCATCCAATGATTTGTTTTATGGCATGAATTCGCAGGGCGGAGTGGATAATGACGGAGTGCTGTTCAGTTTCAATCCTGCGAACAATGCTTACACGGTGTTGCATGATTTTGTTGATTCAACCGGAAACCAAGTAAATGGCAGTCTGATGCAGGCAAGTGATGGCAACCTGTATGGTATGACGCAGAGCGGTGGTGCGAATGACCTTGGTGTAATTTTTTCTTACAATATCGGAACAGGCGTTTACACGAAGCTGCATGATTGCGACTTCACCAATGGCGCATTGCCTTATGGCGAGTTGATTGAATACAGCGGCACAACAGGCATCATTGAAAATAGAGCGGAAGAAAGCCGGGCGAACATCTATCCAAACCCGATGCAGGATGTGTTGCATCTTGATGTTGCGCAAAACAAAAACGAATTCATCAGCATCAGCGATGCCGCAGGCAAAATCGTGTTGTCAAAACAATTGAATGGGAAAGAAACTTTAGACGTGAGCCGCTTTGCAACCGGAGTTTATATTCTCCAACTGACAACGGAAAGCAAAACGATGGCTGTGAAGTTGATAAAGGAGTGACCTTTTATTGCTTACTTCTCATCCGCCACCGCAGCAGACCCCAATCTGGCGCAAGCATTATAACTGGTGCAGGCGTCCGCTTGTACCCCATAATCCTTTAGCGTCCGCTATTTTGGTTTCCTTATTTATTATTTGTCTGCGCAGGGGCTAAAGCCGCAGAGAGTCGTTGTGGTGGTATTCTTTTCACCCTGCCATTTATGGCGGGGCTACTAATTGCCACGCCTTTCAGGGTGTGGGTGGATAAGAGAAGCATAAAAAAAACAGAAAGAGCTTCATGCTGCGCACGCGAATGTGTGAATGATGTAACTCTTTTCTGGAATTATGTAAAGGTTATGAACGCCTGCGGCAGCACCTTTGCATGGATATGAAGTTACAGGGGCGCATCTCAGCATTCTTCGTGCTATTTGGAATTGATTTAATTACATCCGTAGGGTGTCTGTCAAGAAAAATCACACTGGAGAAGCTGGATGAAGGGGTGTCTGCAATTTTCAAAGACAGGGAGTAATACAGTGTAATAAATCAATAACAGGATACGCTCAAATAATAAAAATAAACCAGGATGTCAGAAAAAAACAAAAAACAGTTTGGCATATGGATAGATGCACATCATGCGACCATTGCAGGCAGGCAAAGTATTGATAGCGGAGATTTCGTTATCCTCGGCTATGTGACGAACCCCGTCTCGGATAAAAATCCAAATGAGACTTCAGCCAACAACCGGGAGATTGGCTTAAGGCATAAGTTCTTTAAGGAGATTTCCGCCAAAATGCCCAACATAGATGAAGTGCATGTGACAGGGACAGGGCAGGTTCAGGAACAATTTATGAAGTTCCTTGCCGACACGCCACAATATAAAAATGCCGTGTCCAGTGAAAGCACCTCGAATAAGATGGGTGATAAGGAGCTGATTACTTTTATTACCAGGTATTTTAATTAATCGAAGTTTCTCCTCCTGCTTTTAATTTCAGAGGTAACCATTTATTTTGCTAATATTAATTCCATCATTCAGATATTTTAAATGTACCACGAGCGATGGTCACATGAGCGAAGTTGAACTGGCGCGTAGGCAAACGCTCAATCCTTCGACTCCGCTCAGGATGACAACGCACACGGTATTCATTAAGGTCTAAATGGTATTACATCACAAATGAAACAATCAGATAATGGGCAAAAGAATAAGCGGATATAAAATAACGGGATTTCAAATAGTAGCTGTTATCGTAGTAGCCATCGGACTCATCGCTGTTCTGCTGCTATACCTTTAAAACCCGCATTCCAGCAAGCGTTTTACTTTTTGGTTTAGGCATTCCATCATACGATGCGCACAAAAGATTCTATAGATGCAGGCGACAGCGGGAAAAAGCCGCTGACGCTTATTATTGATAACCTTGGCTCACCCGATGCACCTGTGCAGATGGGCATTTATAACAGGAGCAATAAATTTCTGGATACGGAAGACCGGCTCATGCAATGTGTATTTACTCCACAAGGCGATATCCTCACCGCTGAGATCACTGACCTTCCCTATGGTGAATATGCTCTTGCTCTGTTCCAGGATTTGAATCGCCAGGGAAAAATTGCCAGGAATCTATTAGGCATCCCGACCGACCCTTTTGCTTTTTCAAACAACTATCAGCCTTCTCTCAAGGCTCCGAAATTTGATGATTGTTGTTTTGATTATAATGCAGATACGCACACCCTCCACATTTCGATGATAAGAAAAGGCGCATAGCCTCCCTCGCAATGACCCCTCGTTGTGTCAAGGTTCCGAAGGGAGACTTGGCACGAAGGATAATTGGGACGTTTTTCGACCTCCCGTACATAATTTGATCCCCACTCCATTTGCGATTTTCTTTATCTTAAAGGTAAAACATCCGGTGAGTTCTGCTTACAAGTTTTTAAACGCTGATGGAGTTTATTTTCTTTCTCCCGCGAGATTGTATCTCGCGGGAGAAAGCATCAATCCCCGCACACCATGCACATCGGGTCGCGGGCAACTTTGGCTCCGTACCAACGAAGAATGGAAGGCTTATTGAAATTATATTCCAGCTTGCTCCAGCTTTCATAAATATTTTCCCTGCGGTTTGCCCAGATATAGAAGTCGGAAATGAAATCTTCTTCAAGGCTTTTGATGCCGCTGTCAACCCCGCGTGAAAGCTCTACGAGCGCGAGCTTCACCATGAAATTTGAGATAGGCGCAATGTCAGAAGCAAGTCCCACTTGAATGACTGCCTGTAATTCTTTTTCACTGGTATATTCAGGTAAAAGTTTTTTCGCCTGTTCCTCCTGCGAGATTTCTTCATCATCGCTGCCTTCAGGGCGGATGTTTTGCGAATACAAGCAACTGTAACACGGTCCCTCAAAGGGGCGCACGCGCATCACATCACCGCCCGTAGCCCGCGTGATTGCCCTGCCGAAGATGGCGGTAATCTTATTGCGCAGCGCTACCTCATTTAAAAAAAAACGGCTGCGGTCATTGTCAGATGCAGCGATGATCAGGTCAACTTCTGCAAGCGCAGCGGCACATCCATCGCGCTCCTGCGTTACATCAGCTTCCAATGTTTTTATTTCAGCATAAGGATTTTTTTGCAAGAGGGCATCGCGCACGGCAAGCGTTTTGTATCTGCCCAAATCATGAATGCCGCACACGTGGCGCGACACATTGCTGAGTTCAAGCCTGTCGAAATCAATCAGCACAAATTTTCCCACGCCCGCTTTTGCCAACTCAACTGCAATGGGCGCGCCACCGCTTCCCAAGCCAACAATACCTACTGACTTTTTTGCCAGCGCATTCGTTTCGAGCAATCCTTTGCTGCGCGAGTAGAGTTCTGATTTTTCGGGAACCAACTTCACCTCACATTCCTGCACGGCTTTCTCATTCTTCAAAAATGCTTTTACTGCAATTGCATTCTTCTCATCGGCAAAAAACACAAGCAGTTTGGGTTTCGATTCATAGTTCTGAAGCGAAAGTTTAGCAACGTGATTTTCAATTTCACTGAATGCGCTTGTCGAAAAAATAAAATCACAATCGGCTGATTCACCCGCAGGATGCACGGGCGAATGCTTGGTGTAAGCGTGAAGAACAGTGTTGTTATCCCACGCGTAGGCGATTCCTGAAAACGAAGTTTTACTGGCGCTCTGCTGAAGCAGTTCTGTTAGTTGCTGTTCGAGGAGGTAAACAACGGGAGTCATGAACGGGCGCTGAAAAAACCGTCTTTATAAATTTGGTCAACAACAATTTCGTTAGGCTTATGCGAAGCATCTCCGGGATTCTTGATGATTAGCTCGCCCGTAGTGGGGTCAAACGTCAACTTCTTTTCTGACTGGTCGGCATTTTTCTTTGCCATTTCTTCCAGCACTTTCTTTGGGTCTTGGTCGTTGCTCATAACGTAAAGTTATACTTGGTGTCTGATAAAATAATCCAGCGGACGTCCCGTCACTAAATGTCCCTGATAAGCCTCCAGCCATATCCGCACTTTAATCAGCACATTATACAACGTGCGGTTTGGATTCCAATGCGTGGGCTTGAACGTGCAAATGGAAGGATACCCTTCATGCGGACTAAGCAAGTGCATGTTCGCGTCCTGACCATAATCTACTAAAGTTCTTCCGTGATAGTCAATCAAATGTTCGGGATACATAATCAACACATCAGGAATTGAATTGGGCATATCGGGCGGCAGATACATGCGCACCAGATATTTCGTGCTGAGATTTGTTTTCATCCACCCTTCTAAGCACACGCGCGTGTCCACATACTTCAGCTTGAAGTCAGGGAAATATTCCTGCACCAATTCCCATTCTTTATTCAGGCGTTTCTGTTGTTCTTTCGTCCAATACATTGCTGCGCTCCTCAGTTATTGCCCTTAAAGATATTCAGGGAATCCAAAAATTTTGCAATCTTTCCTTTTTGTTTTCTTCCCGAGCGCAAAATGACGCGGTAGAAATTATTCATCTTCACTTTTTCTATCACTTCTGGTTCAGCCTTTGGAAAGTTGTGCGGAAACCTGATTTCGTAAGCTGTGCTCTGGTGGCTGAATGCTATCGCCACACGGCTATCGGGAAGTTGCAGCAATTCCACCTCCGATAAATCATCTCTGCCATTCATCTTTTCAAATACATTCTTCAGATATTGTCTGCCTTCCGGCTTTGTCCAATAAGAATTTGCAGGAAACTGCGGCTTCACGGAAATATGTTTGCTCTGCACTTCAGGCATTTCGGTATTCTTCACATAAAAAGAAACGCCTTCTGATTCCGGCTCGATAAACAATCCGAGCAAACTCTCCCGCGCCTTCATTAAACTTTCGCGCATGGGACTTGTGCCGTCTAAAATTTCCCAGTTGCACGGAGTGTAGTCATGCAGGCTTTCGTTGCTGAACAGAAAACCATTCACTGCTACTTCTTCATGTTCAATGTTGCAAATGGAAATGATGAAGCGTGAAAAGCCCCCGTTGTTCATCGCAGTTTTCATGGTATGCACATCGCCCGCGCTCGGTTCAGACAATTCCATCGTGTGATGCGAGTGCCACGCGCCCAAGTGTTCTAATTTGAATTTGCCATGGAGCAGAAAACCACATTCGCGCAGATATTCGATGTCTTGATTGAAATGCGCGGGGGTGCGCTCCACATTCTTCCCCGGACCGATTGCATAGTGAATCACGGGAACGCCCTCTTTTGTCCACAAGCCGAAAAAATCACCGCCTGTTTCCAAATACGGATAATCCATCACGCAGCGGGAGATAAAATCCAACTCGCTTTCGTAGATGAATATTTTGGATGGCAGATTGTTCAAACTCATGCGAACATTGATTTGCAGAGGGCGCTATTCGGGGCTTAAGATAGAGGAAACAGGTATGAAATGCCCGCACTCTTTAGAGAATCAAAATTAAAAAACCATTAAAACAAGGAGAAATTTACTACAAGTGCATCTTTTCCTTCTTGGCAAGGAGTTGTTCTTTCGTTTCTACATGGTCGGGGTCGGGTACACAGCAATCAACAGGGCAAACGGCAGCGCACTGTGGCTCTTCGTGAAAGCCGGTGCATTCCGTGCATTTCTCAGGAGTAATGTAGTAATAGTCGTTTGAAATCGGGACATGTTTCTTCTCAGAATCAATCGTGGTTCCATCAACCAGCACAACAGGACCTTTCACGGTTGTGCCATCGGCAAATGCCCATTCCACACCGCCTTCATAAATCGCATTATTCGGGCATTCCGGTTCGCACGCGCCACAGTTGATACATTCATCGGTGATTTTAATAGCCATAGCAGGGGATTGTTTGGTTTAACTTTGCAGCACAATATTAAGAATATTGATGCAAGTGGCAGACGAAAAATCAGCAGCAAAAAAATTATCTCCCGAACAAAGTAGAGAAGCCTTTGCAACGCTTGGCAAACAATTGCTTGCGGGTGGAAAAGAACTGAATGAAATCATCGGACTTGCCGCGCTTCATAACAAATGGTTTACGGAAGTGAACATCCGAACTGCATTGAACGCTATCGCAGAAAACTTCCTTGATGAAATGCTTTTGAAGAAATGGATTTTAGCGTATAGAATAGAACCAAGCCGTCATCCTGAGTTTATCGAAGGAGGGCGCAAGCTAACGACACCCTTCGACTCAGCTCCGGATGACAGCCCTAAGAAAATCGCCCTTATTATGGCGGGTAATGTTCCCCTTGCAGGATTTCATGATTTGCTCTGTGTGCTACTGACAGGCAATCACGCCCTCATCAAAATGTCATCAAAGGACAAGCATTTGCTTCCTTATTTACTCAACCAACTTTGCATAATTGAGCCTGCATTTCACAAATCATATGAATTTGTTGAAATGCTGAAAGACTTTGATGCCGTAATCGCCACCGGCAGCAACAATTCCTCCCGCTACTTTGAATATTATTTTGGAAAATACCCGCATATCATCCGTAAAAACAGAAACTCAGTTGCTGTGCTTACGGGGAATGAAACAGACGAACAATTACAACGGCTCGGTAAGGATGTTTTTCTCTACTTCGGCTTAGGCTGCCGCAATGTTTCAAAGTTGTATGTTCCACGCGGCTATGATTTTCCGCAACTGTTCCGTGCGCTCGAACCATTCCATTCCATCATTCATCATCACGGCTACAAGAGCAATTTTGATTACAACCTCACGCTGCTCATCATGAACGGCACTCCCTATCATGCTTCGGATTTCCTGATGCTTACGGAAAATAAATCGCTCGCCTCCCCGCTTGCTTCGCTCCACTTTGAATATTACGACACGCTTGATGATGCAAAAGCATTCATTCAGGCGAGCAAAGATGAAATTCAATGTGTGGTTGCTGAATGTGAAATTGAAAACTCCATCAGTTTTGGAAAATCACAGCAGCCGCAATTTGCGGATTATGCTGATGGAATAGACACGGTTCGTTTTCTGCTTTCTTGAACTCCGAAATTAAAATCTACTTTTTCCCCGCTGCTTCTTCTCTTTTCTTCATCTCCTCCGGTGACACATCTTCCACGTGTGAGGCTATCCACCATTGATTGCCCCAAGCATTGAGCACACCGCAGGAACGGTCGCCATAAAATTCATTGGTGGGTTCGCGTAAAGATTTTCCGCCCGCTTCGATTGCGCGTTTATAAAAGCTGTCAACGTCTTTTACATACAAGTACAACATGCAGGGCATTGCGGGCCATTTCTCCTGCGCTTCACCCATCATGAGCATGGAATCGCCAATGCGCACGGCAGCGTGCATCACGATGCCATCTTGCGCATCGCGCCTGTCTTTCACTTCTGCTTCAAAGCAGTTTTCAAAAAATCGAGCAATTCACGCACTCCTTTGCAAAGCAGAAAAGGAGTAACGGTGTGATAGCCATCGGGAATTGGTTTTACTGCCATGATTTGATTTTTAGTGAGAAAAATTATCGCGCGATGAAAAGTTTTTGCGGTTGAAAGTTCTTGTTTTGAGCAGAGAGTTTCACGATATAATTTCCTGCGTCTAAATTTTTCACATCTATTCTTGCTGATTTTGTATTTGATTCAATTGATTGAGTTAAAACTAAGCGACCTGTCAAATCATAAATTTCCAATTCCTTTATACCCGCTATATCTTTTTCAAGATTCAAGAAAAAAGCATTGGCAGTAGGGTGGGGAAACATCGTGAATTCACCTGCCTGAGTTTTTATCACGCTGCCAGCGGATACAAGTGTTGAATCAGCTTTCATCATGTTTAATGTCGCATCCTGACATGCGCCTTCCTGCGCGATACACACGAGATAGTAGAGCGCAGTATCCGGCTGCACACTGATGGAAGATGAAACGCCACTTGTCAGGCAAGGCGTGCCGCACCATTTTATCTGCGCGTTTCCATTGTCGTTTGCAACAGTTGCAGTTACATCAAATGCGCCCAACGTGGGATTGTAGCGCACCGTATCATCAGCAGTCACCGTCACATCAAGCGGGCAACAGAAGGAGCGTCCGTTGATTACTGCATCCATGCGCAACATCAGGCGATACACCACGCTCTTGATATACTCAATGCCGAAATCTTCCGAAGGATGATTTTTCCCTTCCATCGTATAGATGTAACTGCACAGCCCTTTTGCCCTTGCTGCCGAATCCACCAAGTAGCTGCCATACATATTAAAAAAGCCAAGCGTCAATCCCGCAAATGCTCCGGCTTTGTAAGGCACAATGTCATCGTCATCGCCATGCGCAGAAATTACAGGAATGTCGCCAGGCTCAATCCAGTCTGGATTAAGAATTGCACCCGACACTTGAAAAACACCAAGGGTATTCCAATTATAATTCGGAAACATTCCCGTAGTGCTGTTGAATCCGCCCAGCGCATTAATCGGAGAAATATTTCCTGCACCCAGTTCAGCCAATTCGCTTTCCTTGTCACAGTATGCAACCATGAGCGCAGTGATGGCGCCTGAAGATGCGCCTCCAAGCAAAATCCTGCTCGTGTCAATATTGTAGTTGTTGCCCAACTCGGCATAATCGGCTTTCAGATATTGCACAGCAGCGCGCATATCTTGCATCGGTCGAAAAAAAATGCGCATGTGATACGGCACGCCTGTGAGCAATCCTGATGCTACTTCAGTAGCAAGTTCTCCGGCATCATCGTAAATCCGGTAATCTATCGAGGCAACTACGTAGCCTGCCCTGGCAAGAAAATTACACACAAGCACCACATACCAATCATCGCGTCCACCGGTAACGAATGCACCGCCAAAAGCAAAAATTGCCACTGGACGATTTGTTGCAGTATCACCATACGGTTCGTAAATATCCATGTAGAGTTCCTGCATGTTGCCATTGGCGCGTTCGCCTTCGCCAAACTTTACGGTGGTAACAGTCACCGAGTCAAAGATTGGAGAAACATAGCGGCAGTCAGAACAGGTTTGCGCGAAAGAAAAATTGCTCGCAAGCAATAACACGAGCACGAACAAGGGGGTAGGTTGTTGCATGTTCAAGGGGTTTTAGCGACCTTAAACTACTAAATTTTTAGATTTGGAAGAGTGAAATAATTGCTGGGGCTGTACGACACTTAGTTTTCTTGTCATTCCGGCTTTATGCCGGCACCCCCTCGAAAATTATTTTTTGGGATGCCGGAACAAGTCCGGCATGACACTACCTGTGTAGAGTGAAGTAAGTATTCAGTATCGTACTTCCATTGCAGAAAATGTTTAGCGTATTGAACTCAACGCGATGTGTGCGCGAAAAATTTCTTGTGCGATGAAAACTATTGCTTTAAAACTTTGAGCGTTTTTGAAAACGAAACAGTTGAAAGTTTCAGCAGGTAAACTCCCGCGTATAAATCATTTCCAAGCAACACTTCGCCTTCGCTATCCGGCAGTGAAATTGAATTGAGCAATCGCCCGTTGAGGTCAAAGACTTGCAGGTGAGATTCATTTTGAGCGGCATTCTCATTCAACTTGTAATGCACTGTGCTATAGTTATTGAAAAGGGTAGGGTAGGCTGAAAAAAGAATTGCACCATTCATCAGAGACTCATTGATGTTGACATACGTTGTGCAATTCAACGCAACATCAAGGTTTGTTACAATGCCGCTTTGCAAAGCAACGCCCGTAACAATTTTCGGAAGACATCCCTGTTTGTAAAAGCGCACATCATACAAACCAGAATCGGCAACTCCCATTTTATACACTCCGTCAGCAGTTGTATTTTCCAAAATTCCGGTTGCCATGATTTCAACTGAAACATCAACTATTTCATTGCCCGTTGAATCATCTGTAACTGTTCCCTTTAAATAACAAGCGCGTTGATAGTTTGGCGTGAGCACATATAGCCCCGTTTCCATATCGCTTGCGAGGATAGTTGAAGAAGGCAGATATGGATATACGCCCCAGCATCCCTGAAATCCATCGCTGTTGGGAAAAGGCGAAGTGTCATAGAATCCAACTTCAACAAGGTGCGCGGGGTTTGTCGCGTCAAGAATGTTGATGCCGTATTTGTAATATGCTGTTACTAAAAAATTATTCAGCACATGCGTGTTATGCGGAATCAACCCGCTGCCCGCGTCAGCCTGCCAGCGGTCAAGCTCCGTAATGTTGCCGACATCGCTCACATTGTAAGACGCGATGAATGCGCCTGAGCGTTCATCAGTCGTGAAAATAGAGTTGCCATCATCACTCAGCCAGCAATTGTGCGTGAAGCGGTTGGGAGTTTCCTGCGTGGTGATGACAACAGGATTTGCTTTATCAGAAACATCAATCACCGCAAAATTGCCTTGCGAAATTTGCGAAGCCCACAGCGTATCATTTCTAACATAACCATCATGCACATAATCAGCGCTATATGCGCCAAGTATTAGGGGTTGCTTTGGATTTACATTCAAGTCGCACATCAAAGTTCCGCGCGAATCGAAAGGAATGTTGCCTGCAAGATTGTTGTATCCAAATAAATAAAGAATGCCGTTTTCATCAATGAACAGAGTGTGCGCCCTGTTCAGCGCAGAGTCTGCATTCCAATAAGAATAGTTGATGGAGTCAGGCAGAAAATTCAGGTCAATAATCAGCAATCCGTTGCTGTTTTCATTCGTTGCGTAAGCATGATTGTTCCATGTTTTGATTTCGCGCCAGTTGCTGGTTGGACCGGGCGCAAGAAAGAGTTCAGTGATTGAATCGGGATTTGTAACATCAACAATTGAAAGTCCGTCATGCACACCCACCAACGCATATTCATTGCCGGCAGAATCTACGTGCCCCCACACATTGCTGAGTTGACGCCCATAAGAGAGCGTGCTGCGGAGTTGGATATTTTTTTGGGAGAAGGAAGGGAGGCTGAAAAAAAGGATGAGGATTGTGATGGTAGTCTTTTGCATGAAGTTTTTTTTCTTTCGCCTCAGATTACCTTACCCCGCCCCTCTCCCACAGGGAGAGGGAGTCCAAACAGTAACACAAATTCAAGGTAAGGTTTTTTTAGGCTATTTGATTTTTAAGAGCTTAATGTTTTTTACCTTAAAATTCTTGTTAGATAAAACAGCAAAATAAACTCCCGGTTTTTGGTTTGCGCCCCATTGTATTTGTGTTCCTGCGGGCAGATCAAGTTTATCTACTTCAACTCCCACAGAATTATAGAAAGTGATTTGCAGCGATTCGTTGCTTGTAATCAAAATGTTTTCACGGAAGGGGTTCGGAAAATAGTTTACAGCAAAATCATTTGCACCTGCAATGGCAGTATTTACGCCCACTGTAAAACTGTCAATCGTGGAGCAGCCGAGGGAATCCGTTACGGAAACTGCGAAATCACCGGGCAATAGATTATTAAAACCAACGGGGAGGCTTCCGTTGCTCCAGAGAATTTGATAGGGCGGAATTCCTCCGCTGATAAAAAGCGCAACGCTGCCGTTAGCGTTTGTTGCGGAAGACGCATCAGTGACAACTGATTGAACGGAAGGCGTTTCATACACTATAACGAAATCAATTTTCGTCAATGAATTTGTTCCTGCGCTGTTTGTGGCAGATAGCGTAACGGTATAAGCGCCTGCATTCGGAAATACCACTGATGGATTTTGTTCGGTGGATGAAGGCGGCACTGCGCCCGGAAATTCCCAAAACCAATTTGTCGGCTCGTTCGCGGAACTGTCGGCAAATACAAAACTTTCACCCGGACAACTTTCATTCTTATCAATGGCAAAATCTACAACAGGCGTCTGGATAAAATCGGAGTCACGCACAAAAAAGAAATCTACGCCTGCTTCAACAAGATGTCCGCTCGAAGCATTATCGCTTGTGATAAACTGCATCGCCATTGTTGGTGAAAGCGAAATAAAATCTTTCACTCTGAATTGATATGCATTCCATCCGTTGTTGCCTGTTGCAGCGGTATGCACATCAATCATTGCGGTGTCTGTTCCGTTTGAAAGCGTGACTATCAGCGAGTCATTCGGAGTTGTTGTGCCGCCATCATTAAAAAACCAGCGCGAGTATGTGATAAACGGATCGTTGAAACTCGAAAGGTCAAAGAGGGGAGAGTTGAGCGTCACGCTGCCATCATCCACATCATCATCGCCTGCGGAGCCTCCTCCATTGCCGGTTACATAACATGCGCTGCCAAAATCATCCGGCACATCCGCATCGGGATTTGAAACATCTCCATTGAAATCTGTTCCAATAGGCTGCGCGCGCTCCCAGTCGCCAGTCATTGCAGTAGAAGATGTAGTCCATTCGAAATCAAATAGAAAATCATCGTAGTACCCCGTTTGCAATCCAATCGCAACAGTTGTTGCAGATGAAAAAATATTCACGCTTTGCTGCTTGGTGAGATAACCCCACTTGCCTGCAAACACATTATAGATGCCTGTTTCAAAGCTGTCAATCGTAAAATCTCCGTTGGAATCGGTTTCAGTTTGATAGGCGTTGATGGTGTTTTCAAGCAACACATTGCAAAACGAAATTTTTTGCCCGTTGGAAACATCAAACACCGAGCCGGTGAGCGTTATCGGAATCGCGGGAATCAGATGCACATCAAGCGTTGTCGTGATTCCGTTTTTTAGCACGATATTATTTTCAACATGCGTTTGATAGCCTGACTTTAAAAACTGCACGGAATAAATTCCGCTGTCGGCAATGCCGGTTTTATATTCACCGGAAAGGTTTGTGACTTCTGAGGGATTCACGGGCAAAATTGTTACTGTCACATTATTCAGCGCACCGCCATTGGAAATGTCTGTAACAGTTCCTTCGAGGTAACACGCCTTCACGTAGGTTGCGCCCAACACAAACAAGCCCAACTCAATATCCGACACCAGCAGATTTCCCGAAGGCAAATACGGATACACGCTCCATGCGCCATTGAACCCACCGCCCGAAAATGGCGTGGTGTCATAGTTTCCAACCTCAATGAGATTTTTTGGATTGCTTGCGTCAATGATTACAACGCCATCACGATAATAAGAGATGACGGCAAACTCACCACGATAATGCACATTATGCCCGATGGAGCCGCTGCCGGAATTCGATTGGTATAAATCGAGCAGTTGAATGTTTCCTAAATCTGAAACATCATAGGAGGCGATGTAAGAACTATTCACTTCATCAGTAGTAAGCAAAGTTGTTCCGTTGTCAGAAAGCCAGGTGTTGTGTGTTTTGTTGCTGGGCGTGGAGTTGGTGGTGAGAATCACAGAGTTTGATTTGTTTGAGATGTCAATCACCGAAAAAATGCCGTTGTTGATTTCAGCCGTCCACATCGTGTCGCCCCGCACAAACACATCATGCACATAATGCAAATCATAGCGTCCGATAAGCGCAGGATTTGTTGGATTTGCATTTACGTCAAGCATCAAAATTCCCCTGCCTGCGCTGTTGTTGCCGCCAGCGATGTATGCGATTCCGTTTTCATCGGTGAAAATGGTATGCCCGGTGTTGAATCCTAAGCCGCCACCTGTCCAGATGTAAGTTTCAATGCTGTCGGGAAGAAAATTCAAATCAATAATCGTAAGCCCTCCGCCTGTTTCATTTGTTACATAAGCAAAACCATTCCATGTTGCGATGTCGTGCCAGTCGCTGGATGCGGTGGAAACAAAAAACAATTCAGCGGGAGCGGTTGGATTAGTTACATCAACAATAGATACGCCAGAGCGAACACCCACGAGCGCATACTCTTTTCCATTTGCAGCATATCCCCACACATCGCTCAGTTCTTCGGTGTAGGTTTTTCTGCCGAGGAGTGAGATGTTTTGTTGGGCGGAAAGCAGGCAGCATTGCAGTAGTAGAATTGGCAGCAAAAGAATTCTCATTGAAGTTGATGGCATTTGAATAAATCAGGGAATTACTACAAGGTTGTCAATGTGTTTAAAATGAGCATCGAAGCTAAAAACACTTAACCCATACTGTTTGGCTGAAACTGCAATCCACATATCATTAACAGGGATGGGTTTCCTCTTTCGTTTCAGCAGTTTGAAAATTGCTGCAAAATGTTCTGCTGTTGTGAAGTCAACATTGATTTGTGTGACTTTATGAGAATTAATAAATTCAGTTATTTCGCTGCGATTGCGCTTTTCTCTACTTCCTAAAACAAAACCAGATAGCAACTCGCCAACTACAATTGTGCTTAAGAAAATAGCATCGCACTGTTCTATTATCTCAATTGCTTTTGTTTCCCCTCTTTTAAAAGTAGCATAAGCATTAGTGTCAATAACAACTGAACTTATTTCCATAATTGCTCGTCAATCTGGCGGAGGTCAGCAGTATTATCCATAAACTCACGATACTCTTTTTTATTCCATGTCCCTGCTAAATCTTTCAGTTCTTTTTTGCTCCCTTTTTTTCGGTTGGGCTTTATGTCAAAAAAATTTGCCAAAAGCTGAACCAGAAGAGCATTCACATCCTTCCCTTGTTTTTTTGCTTCTTCTTTCAATTTTTGAAACAGGTCATGGTCAAGATTTTTTATTGTAATGCTTTTTTCCATGCTTGAAGTTTTCTTAAAGATAGTCGCGCTCTGTCAATTTCTGTTGTCTGTGGTAGAAAGAATTACTCCACTTCCTTCACTTCGTAGCCTTCATATTTGAGTAAACGCACGTACTTGTTTTCGATGAAATCAGTGACTGGTATTGCGGGTGAGCCGTCAATCGGGTTAGGTGAATTGAGTTCAGCGGGATGAATTCCAAAGCGGAATTTGGTATGGATGCCGTTGAACTGTTCCACGTACAACATGCTGTCAACCTGCGCGCCATATTTCACCAAAAGATTTCCGAAGAACAGCATCAAGTCATAGCCTTTGATTGCATATTCCGAAGGCTCTGCATGAAAGGAGTCAACGTAGCTTTTATAAAACGGATTTGCAGGTGAATAAAAATCAGGCGCTATGAACGAGGAGGAGGTAAAATGCACATTCAGCTTCTGCGCATAATCGAGTCGCATTCCTTCCTGATCGCCCCATGCAGGTAGTCCTAAAATATTAATAGCAAACTTGGGCGCATCTTCTATTTCTTTAGGAGGTTCGATAAAGGCGTAAAGTTTTCGCGCGATGCTGTGGATATAAGCCTTATCAACAGAGGGCACGATGACAATGTTATAGCCGTCAGAACTGAAATTTTTTGCAAGCGCCTCATCTACTGAAGTGAGGTCATCGCCTCCTTCATCTTTCGGTAAGAAACGTACTTCGGTAAACTGCACGGAGGTGTCACCGGTTTCTGCGTGATATTCGTTGAGAAATGTTCTGAACAGAGATGCGTATTGTTCCTCCACAGCAGAGCCGGGGCGGGTGAAAAGTAGGATGTTGTTGCCATTGTAACGATGAATCGCATGTGCAAAAAGTTTTTTGCAATGCACCTCAATACTCGGATTCACCATGATATAATAGGGATTCTGATTGGTGATGTTCATTGCGGGCGAAAGCGGTGACACCATAAATACGCTGTCACGCTTTGCTGATTCAGCCATCAGCCGCAGGTTATTATTATAAACGGGACCGAGCAGTAAATCAAGTTTTTTAAAAACAGGTAACTGCGCGATTTTCTTCACGCGCTCTTTATCGTTCATGTCGTCATACACATGCAGCCGCGCATTGAATCCAAAGGAAGAGAGTTGATTCAATGCCATCTTCACTCCGTTATAAAATTCGATTGCGAGCGTGCTTTGGTCGAAATAGTTTACTTCAACAGAATCCGGCAAACGAGAAACAGAATCAAGATAGAACGGAAGTATCAGCCCAATGTCAAACGTATCAGGACCAAGCGGCAAGTCGTCTTGTTTTTTTTCTTCCTGAAAAACTTCCCCTGTTTTTTCCTCTTTTGGTTTTACGGTTGGAGAAGTATTGGTTTGGGAAGTTACTTTTTGAGTGGTGCAGCTTGAGATGAAAAGAAGAAGAATGAAATAACTCCATACAAGCCTCATCCCGCCCTTCTCCAAAGGAGAAGGAGTCCATTCATTATTGCTTTTATTTAGCAGATAATTCATTGTTTGTTTTAACTGAAAACTGTAAATCGTGTACGACACTTCCTTTCATTGTCATTCCGGCTTTATGCCGGAATCCCCTCGAAAATTAAAAATCAGGGGATGCCGGAACAAGTCAGGAATCACTCCCACTCAATCGTAGCAGGCGGCTTCGAGCTAATGTCATACACCACACGGTTAATGCCTTTCACTTTATTGATGATTTCATTCGATGTTTCTGCAAGAAAATTATAGGGCAGTTGCGCCCAGTCAGCCGTCATGCCATCAGTGGAAGTAACGGCACGAAGCGCAACTACACGCTCATACGTTCTTTCATCGCCCATCACGCCAACACTATGGATTGGAAGTAAAATCGTGGCAGCCTGCCAAACGCCATCATACAAATTATGCTTCTTCAGATTACCGATGAAAATTGCATCCGCATCTTGCAAAATCGCAACATCTTTTTCATTCACCGCTCCAATAATTCTGATTGCCAATCCAGGACCGGGAAATGGATGTCGGTTCAAAATGTTTGAAGGAATGTTTAACGCTTTTCCAACCAATCGCACTTCGTCTTTAAAAAGAAAACGCAAAGGCTCAATCACTTTCAGGTGGAGTTTTGCAGGCAACCCACCCACGTTGTGATGCGACTTAATCATGGCTGACGGTCCATGCACAGAGGTTGATTCAATCACATCAGGATAAATTGTTCCCTGCCCAAGCCATTTGATGCCTTTCAGTTTTTTCGCTTCACGCTGGAACACATCAATGAAAATTTTGCCGATGATTTTGCGCTTCTTCTCAGGATCAATTTGATTCTTCAAACCCTTCATGAATTCTTTGCTTGCGTCAACACCCTTCACATTAAAGCCCATGCCTTTGTATGAATGAAGTACACTCTTGAATTCATCTTTGCGCAGCAGTCCATTGTTTACAAAAATGCAAAGCAGTTGTTTCCCAATGGCTTTATGCAAAAGTTCCGCAGCAACGGTGGAGTCAACCCCACCCGATAAACCAAGCACTACGTTTTCTTTCCCGACTTTTTCGTGGATTTGCTGAATAGATTCTTCAATGAACGAAACAGGAGTCCAAGCGCCATGACAGCCGCAAATGTCACGCACAAAATTTTTCAGAATAAATTTTCCTTCAGTGGAATGATATACTTCCGGGTGAAACTGCAAGCCGACAACCGGATTCTTGAAGCGACCATTTTTATTATGAAAAGCCGCTACTTCAACGCTTTTGGTGCTGGCGAGTAATTCAAAATCAGCGGGCAGTTTTACAATCGTGTCTGCGTGTGACATCCACACCTGTGTGTTGTCGGAGATGTTGTGCAGTACACTTTCTTTCTTCAAAATCTTGTCAAGATTTGCTCTGCCGTATTCGCGTTTTTTTGAAGCTTCCACTTTTCCTCCGAATTTTTGCGCAATCAACTGCGCACCATAACACAAGCCCAGCACGGGACGGATTTGTGTGAGTCGCTCCACATCAATGTCGGGCGATTTCTTGTCGCGCACTGAAAAAGGGCTGCCAGACAGGATAATGCCTTTCACCGTTTCGTCAATCGCAGGAATTTTATTGAAGGGAACAATCTCGCTGTACACATTCAACTCACGCACCCTGCGCGCGATGAGTTGCGTGTATTGCGAACCGAAATCAATAATCAGAATTTTCTCATCCATAATGCGGGGCAAAAATAGATTGAATTGCGGGGGAATGGAAAAAATAGTTTCTAACGGATGTGGGGTGTTTCTCAGAGCATTCCACGTTTGGGGAACCTGAACAGCTATTTGAATTCAGTGCAGTTATATTCTATCGCTTCCAAGTTGAAATTGGCGTAAATGAATTCTCCTTCAGGCATATGCCAGATGGCATCAGCTTCACTGCACACATTTCTTCCGTTAAAATTCTGATAACTTTTAATTGGAGTTGACCAGGTGTAGCGTTCATACTTTTTTCCATCTGCTGAAAGATAGCGGTCGTCAGAAATGAAATTGATGAGTGCGCCACGTTCATCAAACAATAATGTTGCAGAGAGGGTGTTTGCACCGTTTGTAAATCGCGCTTTCACCGTGAGCGAATCTACTGTTTCCCATTGAATGTTCTTGTCAATAAGCGTTGCGGGAGCCATCAGGCACATGTCATTAAATATCGTGACGGTTTCGCTTTGATTCATCTTTTCGCCTTTTGCGTCAGCCACCTGTAAGAGGTGCGCTAATTTAATTTGCATAGTGGCGTTTCCTTCCGCGAAAAGATGTAACCCGTCAAACGGAATTCCAAACAATGCTGACTTGATATAGAAAACACGCGCTGGCTCACGAATGAAGTTGTATTGCTTTGAATGAATTGGAATCCATTTCTCCTTCTTGTCTTGCTTCATTTGCCCGCTGAATACCGATCTTGAATTGTAAACTTTTGGTTTGCCGACAGCATCAGTAAAATATAAGTAGCGCTGCACAGGCAAGGGTAGTTGTGCAATGTCGCTTTCAGTCAATATTGAAACTGTTTCATTGTTGTTCAGCCTTTTTATTACTTCCGCTTCATACCTGTTTTTAAAACTTGAGGGCAAACTGCCCATGAGTGCAATGATTACCGGGACAAGAATCACTACGTTTGCCAGCGTGCCGAATTTCGCATCCGTCCAGCTTTTGAAAATCAAGATTTGCGACAGCACTATTGCCGCAGTTGCAATCAGCCACCAGCCTTCTTTATTCAGCAAGAACAACGCGAGCGAAACGAGAAATAATAAAGTTGCCAATAGCCAAAGTGAACCGATTGGTTTTGAAATAGGCTGCGTCAGTTGGCTGATTGTTGCATAATTAAAAGCCTTTGCAAAACCCATCAGGTGAATGAGTCCGTGCAGAGCAAGGATGCAGGCGATAACTATCTTCATGTTACTTATTTATCGTGAGTTCGGGATAAGCAAAGTACTAAAACGGTCGCCCTTACAGGGCTTTATATCAAAAAGCAAATTCTTTCTACCAAACGGTCGCCCCGTTGGGGCTTAACAGCCTCGTAGAGGCGACCTATTGGTAGCAGAAAGAGTATCTGAATTCCAAAAGCTCCGTAGGAGCGACCTTTCTGTTTCTTATCCCGAACTCAAGTTATTTCAGAAATTTTTTTCTTCCATAAATAATCGTGAGGCGGTTTTCTGTAAATCAAAAATGCGGCCATGCTGACGAAGATGCTGAATGGAAACCCGGAGCCTACGCCCAGCGGTGCAATGGCAAGCAGAAACACAATCGCTCCGATGCAGGCAATTTTTACCCACGCATCTTTCAGCAACATTCCAAGCGCAATCAGGAGTTGCCCGAACGCGATGCAAACTATTATTCCTGTGATATGATAACTGAACCATCCACGAATAATATTTTGATAAAGTGGAAGGGACATGTCTGCGTACCCAAGATACTTTTCAGGAGTGTTAAGCGAGGTGGCGCTGTTCGTCCATGCAGCCCAGCCGAACAGCAAAACAAAAAACAATCGTCCAAGGCGCATTGATTTCCATGTGGCAAGCAGGATGAAAATTGCCGCTACGTTTGAGATAGCGTAAGGAAGTAAATATTCTTTGAGATGCTCCACGTTTTTTTTAAACGAAAGCGAAAGTAGAGTAGGGATGCCTTCGATTATATGACAATAGTCATTTTGAATGGCTACTGAGTTCCCGCGCTCCAGCTATAATTCACATCACCGATTTTCACTCCGATGAAATTCTGATCGGGTTGATTCGTGGTGAGGTTGTTGTATGTTTTCGTTGTTACAATAGTAAAAGGATTGGTTGCCATGTTATAGCTGCTCACAAATTCCCACAGCCTGCTGTTGGAAGGAGGAAATTTGGCAACGCTGCTTAATACCACAATTCTCACCAATGGAATATCTCCGGTGGTAACGGCACCGTTGCCGGTGGCATCCGCAGCAATGATTTTGTAAGGAGAATCAAGCAAAATACTTCCGAGCACATGCCTTCTTATTAAGGATATATCAAGCGATGTGATGCCGTTGTTCGTAATGACATCGTTGTTTTTTAAAGGCGTAACAATGTAGTTGCCGCCCTGCGCAACTGCAAAGCTGTAGAACCCGTCACTGCCGGTAATCACTGTATCGCTTGCCGAGCCAGAAAGGATTACAGAAACACCAGTAACAGGCGTGTCAATCGCAGTTTTTATATAACCTGAAACCGTAACTCCTCCGCAAATATTGAGGTGTGTGCAAATCCCGTTTGAACAGCCATCTGTTGTGCAGGCATTATTGTCGTTGCAGTTTCTGGGATTAAAAACACAATTACCCGCGACACAAATATCAATTGTGCAGGCATTGTTGTCGGTGCAAACAATCGGTTGATTTGAACACTGTCCGTTTGCATCGCAGTTGTCCGTAGTGCAAGGGTTGTTGTCATTGCACTTAATGGGGTTTGAACATCCACCAACACATACATCATTGGTGCAAGGGTCGTTGTCAGAGCAGGATAGCTCGACTGTTGCCGTGTCGCTGCACCCGGAAAAACTTTCTGCAACAATGTGGTATTTACCTAATGAAACATCCGACCAAAGTAGGGATGAGCCGGAACTACTGCTCCACGATTGCAATACTTCGCTGTAATCGTTGTTGTAGAGATAAGCCACCCAGTTGTTGCCGCAGGTCAATGCTGAAACATCGGCAGAAATCGAGTTGTTATCACAGTCCGCCACAGTTTGCTGCGCATTTTGAATTTGGATGCTGCATGGAGGTCCGTTTGATACAAGTACGTTTTGCTGATTGATGCTGCATGCTTTATTATCTGTAATGAAAATCCGGTAATTGCCAGTGGGAAGATTATTCCAAACGATGGAATTTCCCTGTCCGGAAAGCCACGTGCCGATGGTCGCATTTGCAGCATTAAACAAAGTGGCAAACCACTCATTGTTACACACAACTGCCTGCACTGTTGCGGAAACGCTTCCGTCATTGCAGCCTGCTACCGATGTTGGCGATGAATTTAAATTGGCAATTTGAATGCTGCATGAAAGAGTTGTGCCGATACTTACTTGCGCTGAGTCTTTGCAATCGCCAAAGTCAGTTGCTACAATTAAATAATTGCCGACCGGAACATTATTCCACAGAATAGTTGCGCCCTGTGTTGAATTCCAACTCTTTTGAATGGTGTTTCCGTTGTAGAGTAACGCATTCCATTCTCCTATGCAATTTGGATGACTTACGGTTGCCGACACAGTGCCATCACTGCATCCCTGCACGGAAATATTTGTGGAGGATACATTACTGACTGCAATCGTGCATTTGTAAATGCAAGTGCCGTTTTCGCATACGTCATCAGTACAAGCATTTGAGTCGTTGCATTGGGCGCTGCCGATTGCCACTTCAGCAGCGTTGCTTGTGCTGGAAGAAGCGCAGCCATCTACGATAATTACTTTTCTTCTATACCACGTTGTTACTCCGACTGATGAAGGCAAGTAGTTTTGGCTGTTGCTGTTACCCGCTACAGGAGCAAAGCCTGCTGAAGAAGATGTTGTGCTGCTTTCCCATTGATAAGTAAAAATGTTTCCACCTGAAGGCAGCGAGCCGATGATAGTTACAGGCAGTTGCCCCGCGCAAATAGTTTGGTCACCGCTGATTGTGTTGTTGCCCACTGCCGGGCTTGTAACAGTGATGGCAAAACTTGCGCAAGTGGTTCCTGCAACAGGACATGTGCCTACTCTTTTCACAAAGTAAGTAATGTTTGCCGATGGCGTGACAGTGATTGAAGCAGAAGTTCCTGTGATAAGCGTGCCTCCGCAACTACCCGAATACCAGGCATATTGTGCGCCACTTGCATGAGTGCCGCCAGTTGCGGTAAGTATAGTTTGTGTGCCTCCGCAAAATGAATTTCCTGCGCTGGATGTAATTGAAGCGGGCGCGGTGGAGTTGGCGATTACTGTGATAGTGATGGTTTGGCAGGAAGAAGTGCCATTGCAACCTCTTGCGAATACATCAAATCTGTTTGTTCCTGCCGAACTAAATGAAATCGTTCGCGCGTTTGCAGCGCAATCTCCAATTAACGGATAAGGAGGATTCATTTTGCAGCCAAGATTTATAATAAACGGAGCCGTCCAATTATAAACGCTGCCGTCTGCAAGCGAGCCATTTACTGTAAGTGTTGAAGTCGTTCCAGCGCATATAGATGTTCCTGCCGATGAAGTAATGCCCGTAACGGAGTTTGCCGCGCCTGATGCAAAAGAATAAACGGGCATACCCGCAGCAGTGGCAGCGCCAAACGTGTTTTTCGGAACAACCCTCCAATAATAAGTAGTGGATGCCGCAAGCGAGCCCGGGTTGTAAAAGTTTCCGGATAAATCACTTGCAATTAAAAGCGGAGTGGATGCTGTTCCAAAATAAACATCATAAGCGGTGGGAACCCCGTCACAAGCAGACCACGATAAAATTGAGTTGCGGCATTGGTTGGTTGCTCCGTTTGCAGGAAAGTTGTAATTAATGCAAGTCGGAATTCCGCTTGCAGGCGCTGGCAGCGTGCGCGTGAATGTAATTCTGGAGTTAGCCTGCGGAACAGTTGAAAGAGTGTTGATGGCATTTGTGCTGAAAGTTGCGGTATTTGCACTTTGCTGAGCAAGCAACTGAGCAGATGCCGAATTTAATCCGCAGCTATAATTTTTAGAAAGTTCATCCCCACCTGCTGTCATCGTGCCATAGATAAATTCAATTTTGCCGGAGGTTTCATACAACTTCACCTGAAAGTTATAATTACCGTAGGCGCAGGGATCACTACAGTTAGAGGAAACATCCTTTGACATCCCGCGCCATTGCACGGTAAGCACTCTGTCAGGCGCAATACCGGATGTCTGATAATGCATGCTTGAATTCAGGGAATAACCATCTGTCACCAAATCATCAAAAAACGGTGCTACAACTGAGATGGAGCCTTTCGCTCCTGCTATTGAAAAATTAGTGTTATCTCCTGAATAGGCATCACCGCTTCCACACGCAACAAGAAAATCACCCGTTGCATTTGTGGCGATATTGAATGTGATAAATCCATTTGTGGAAACTCTGAATTGCGTTTGCGAACTTCCATCATAATTAAATGCGAAGCCGATGTTTACTGTTTGGCTTAGGTTGTCATCTGTGCTGCTTCCGTTGCGCCAGGAAGTAACAGCGGTTGCTCCGGAGATGTCGGTATAACATGCGCAGTTGGGAGCCGTGCGGCTAACGGTGTAATTATCAAGAGCTGCGGATGCAGAGGAAATGCTCAGTAGAAAAAAGATACAAGAGCCATAGAGGTTTTTCATCCGCATGGCTTCTAAGGTAAAGAATACTTTTTGAATTACGGAGTGCCCGGTGTCCAGCTATTGTTCACATCGCCCACTTTCACCCCGATGAAATCTTGGTTGAGTTGATTCGTAGTGAGGTTATTGTATGTCTTCGTTGTTACAATAGTAAAAGGACTGGTTGCCATATTATAGCTGCTCACAAATTCCCAAAGCCTGCTGTTTAATGGGGGAAATTTAGCTGTGTTGCTTAACACAACGATTCTAACCGGAGGAATATCTCCTGTGGAAACTGTTCCGGAATTACTTCCATCTGCTGCTATGATTTTATAGGGTGAATTAAGTAAGGTGCTGCCCAGCACATGTCTTCTTATCAGGGAAATGTCAACTGTAGTTACACCGATATTGGTTGTCAAGTCATTCACTTTTGATGGAGTCACCGTATAGTTGCCGCCTGCATTCACCGTGAATGAATAAAGCCCATCGCTCGCTGTGTTCATGCTTTGCGTTTGCGAGCCGTTGAGATTCACCGTTACTCCCGGAACGGATTTATTATCTTCCGTTTGTATTTTTCCTGAAATTGTCACGTTGCAAATATTTGTATAAGTGCAGCCGCCAACTCCGTTGCAGATGTCTTGTGTGCAAGCATCGGTATCAGCACAATTTGGCAGGATGCTGGTTGTTCCGCCTGAGCAGATGCCGCAGTTGTCAACAGCCGCTGTTCCGCCACACACGCCTGCGCAGTCTTTGGGCTGCACAACAAAGGTGCCGGCTAATGCGGTATCAATATTGGTTGTAAAACAAAATGGGCATGTACCGGCAACAACGATAGTTACAGTTGCATTCGTTTGTGTTTGATAGGTTCCGGGTGTTGAAGCAGTTCCACTGATAAGTATGCATCCTCTTGCGCCTCCATTAATCGTGCAGTTTGCCGGATTGCATTGATAAGATATTCCCGGAGGGAGCCCGTTAATGCTGTTTACCTTTATTTTTTGAATTGGATAAGTAGTGGTTCCACTGGTAATCGAAACCGGAACGGCAAGCGTCAGCACTTGTGAGAATGCTACATTAACACATGCAGTAGATGCAGTGGATGCGCATATCAGCGATGCAAACGGACAGTTGGGATCAGCAGAACACTGCGCGGTTGCGTTTATCAGGAAGCCTGCGAGCAACAGGAATAACCAACATATTTTTTTCAAGGAGAAAGGATTGTTGCACTAAAATAAGGAAGATGCTTTTCTTTTCAACGAAGAACCCCGAATCTTTTCAGCACCTTGGGAAAATCTTAATCCTTTGTCAGCACATACCCATTTAGGGTAATGACCTTATACGCCCCGGCATCCTCATCTTTATCAATGGAGATTTCACGCAGTTGCAGTTCCACTGCTTTGCCTGCTTCGCTTTGCAGCGCAAACGTCATTTGTTCCTCAGAAAGAGCATTGCCGTCATTCGGATGTTTTATCAACGCTGCCATTACAGAATCGAGCAAGATGGTTGCCACCAGCGTGTCGGCATCAAACACCCGCAGCTTGTTTTTTATGAGCGCATTGGTATTGTTCTCCACATCATCATAGTTATCTGCGTAGAGTTTATAGATTCTATCATAGCCCGTAACGTGGATGCCTTTGTCTTCGCGATTATCCTCGCAATAAAAATTAAACGCATAGCTTCTCGCGGCAATCACGTTGGAAGAAAAGCCTAAACAATCTTCCAGTTCATACGCGCTGAGCGCACAGCTATCCGTTATCCATTCTGCAACGCCAGCGAGTGTGTGATTCTGTTCCAAATAATATAAGATGGAGGTGATCTCCGCCACATCTTCATAATTCACTTTCGTTGCTTCATCAGCAGTCAGCTTTCTGATTTTTCCGTTTTCAAATGTGCCATTTTTCACAAGTAACGCTTGCAGCCGTCCCATCTGGCTGCGCTCGCTCATGCCGAACATGCTCCAAGGACCGAAGGAACCCAGCATTAAAAACACAAACAGCAGGACGGGAATAACGATAATGTTTTTCCTTTTTGAAAACAGAAAATATAGCGTAATCACAGCCAGCCATACGCCCAGTACAAACACGATATATCGCTCGATGGTAAACCCATAAGCATGGATACGCTTGCCGATGGCGACAAAGAGCAGCACAATCAGCGGCACGAGGCTCACGTAGTAGAAGCGTGAAAACGCTTTAATCCAGCCGTTGCTTTCCTGCTCGCGGATGGGCCACACGAGCAGCAGCGACAGCGTGCCCGCAACTGAAAATCCTAAGATGAGATTTGCCACCCAACCCTTCGGCAGCGACCACGCGATGCCGATTTTAAGCATGTAGGCATAAAGAATAAGAAGGTAAATCATCACCAATGGCACGAGTACATATTGAGTAAAGATTTTCAGCCCGCGCGGGTAAGCAGTTTCTTCCAGCAATCCTGTGACAGGCGCGGGAATTCCTCCGAGAAAAAAAGCCGTGTTAAACAACCCTGCGATAAAAATCCATAAGTGTGCATACAAGGTACCGTCCACGTTGATATTAAAAAGATTATCAACTGCCAGCAGCGCGCCCGCCAGCCCGAGGTAAAGCACGCTTGAATAGAGCGCAGCCGTGAGAAAGCGCAGGAATAACAACTTATTAAACTGCCAGAAGCCATTCACCTCTGAATAAACATAAAATGCGCTGAATGCCACCAGCAGGTGCATTGCCATGCTCAGCGCTGCATAACGATACATCACCGACTCCGGCTCAAACGTCACAGCAGGCAACAGGATAAAATAGCCGACAAGCGCCCCCACGCCTGCCATGTGCAATGCCCACCGCTGCCAGAGTGCCATGTTGCTGCGCTCGCAAAAAATTTGCACTGCAAAAAACAGCGGCAGCCCGAGGCTTGCCGTCATCAGCATTTTTTGAAACAGATGCTCCGCCACATCAGCCGCCTTATTCTCCACCAACAGCATCACGCACAGCGTGCCGATGACAGCCGCAACAAGCGCCAGCGGAAAGCGCAGCACCGTAGTGAGGATGGATTGTTTGAGCAGCTCGAGCGAGGGAAGTTTCATGCGCAGGTGGATTGACGTGAACCGAATGGAAATGATGAATCAGGAGGAAAGGTAATGAATAAATGAAAAGGGAAGGGCGAGCATAGATGAGAAGCTATTCTATCTCGATTATTTCTCCTTGCATTTTTAGTAGAGGAATCACCTCTATGGGAAATGTTGGTTTATCGAATTATTTCTCTGACGGAGTGGACAAGTCTTTTCTATTTCCCCAATTATTCCAGCAACGCATTTAACGTACTCAGGTCAATGCCTTTCCGCAAGAGCGCTTCATAGATTTTTTGCTCCGGCAAGTCAAGGTTCGTGTATCCCCGTTTCTTTAAGTAGAGATCAGGCTCAATCCATTCAAACATCCAGGTGATGCTCTCCTTTTCTTTCCGTACAATCGGATAAACCATGAATTTCTGCATTCTGCCCGCGTCTGATGCCAATTCGCCATAGAGCGTAATGCTTTCTTTGTTGAAGGCTAAGTTTTGAATCGAATACGTAGTATCTGTCGCGAGGTCTGGTTTCACTGTATCCGGTTTTTCTGCTTCATCGCTCACCTGATATTTTGACCAATCGAAATCCTGCAAGCTGTCTAATAAAGACTGTTTTTCTGAAATGGTCATCCTTTCAAAATCGGTAAACGTGATGCTTTCGGAAAAAAGGTTTGCATTTCTTGCTTCAAGAAAAAAAGTGCGTGATGTAATTGGGCGCACATAGGTATTCTCGCCATTCACGATTTTATTTTGTTCGATGGAGGCATCATTGAAATAATAAAACCGCCCGTCATCGGTTATTTTGAAATACTTCTGCTGTGCGGATGCAGGATTGATGGCAAAGGCGCACATCAATGCACAGAGCAGTAAAAATTTCAAACAGACCTTCGGCATCTTCATCGCGTCCTGTTATACGGACATGGTAGGGTAGGGTTATGCAGCAATTGAAGTATGCGTTTCTTGATTTTAGGGTTAATCGTAACTTTCTCCCGTGTTTCGTGAAATCAGTCTGCTCATAAAAAAAGATTTACTGCTCGAATGGCGGATGCGTTATGCTATCGGGGGCATTGTCCTCTATGTGGTGGCGACTGTGTTTGTTATTTATATTATCCTGAGTAGCGAAAAGGCGACTGAGCTTGTGAGCTATCGCTGGTGGAGCGTGCTGTTTTGGATAACGATGCTGTTCACAGCAGTGAATGCGATTGCAAAAAGTTTCACGCAGGAAAACAAAGAGCGGCTACTTTATTATTATACGCTCGTACGCCCGCAATCTGTGATTCTTTCCAAGATGCTTTACAACATGCTGCTGATGCTGCTTCTTTCCGTTATTGGCATGGTCGTGTTTTCACTGATGCTTGGAACGCCTGTGAAAAACTATCCGCTCTTTTTGCTGGCGCTGTTGTTTGGCGGAAGCGGATTGTCTTTTGTGCTTACGCTTGTTTCGTCTATCGCTGCAAAAGCAGATGGCAATGCAACACTAATGGCGATACTCAGCTTGCCGGTGATGCTGCCCCTGATAATGGTGTTGCAGCAGTTTGCAGGCAATGCTTTTTTTATCAACATCCAGCTTGCTGACGTGTTGAAGGAAGTTGCAGCACTTGCCGCGTTTGATGTACTCCTTGTGGCAATGTCATGTATTTTGTTTCCGTATCTTTGGCGCGATTAAAAAAGAATGAGTCTCCTCAGGCAATTGTGGTGGAAGTTTCTGTGTATCCCCCTCCTTTTTTATGCTTTTTTCACTGGCATGTATCTTCCGCTTGGTCCGGGCATTGTGAGGGTAACTCCCGCATCTGTGCAGCGGGGCGCGACAATCTCTATAGATATTCAGGGTTACAATACGCACTTTAAAGAAGACGACCCTTCTTTGAATGTCATTTTGAAAAATGACAACAACCTCCTTTGCGCCAGTGAAATAACCATTGGCAGCAGTTCCGTAATTAACGCAGAATACGGCATTCCGCCCGACTTGCGCACCAACAACAAAAAAGATTATTACAACCTCATTATTTACAACGAACAGGATGGCACATTTTTTCTGCGTGACGCTTTTGCCGTAGAACGCGCAGACACCGCAAAGGGCATCAGCATGAAATGCACTACGATTCTCGAAATGGTTTCTCCCGAAGGAAAAAATTTCCCCTACCGCGAAATTCTTTATGAATCAATTCGCAATCTTTTCTTTCATGTGCCCATGTGGTTCACCATGATTTTTCTGATGCTGATTGCGTTCATCGGCAGCATCCTTTACTTGTCAAACGGGAAAGAGGAATATGACCTGATTGCTTCTTCCGCTGCGGGCGTTGGTGTTTTCTTTGGAACGCTTGGAATTCTTACCGGAATGCAGTGGGCAAATTTTACATGGGGCGCTCCGTGGGTAAACGACCCTAAGCTGAATGGCGCAGCGTTGGGCATGTTGGTCTATCTTGCTTACTTCGTGTTGCGGGGTTCGTTGAATGATGAAACAAAACGCGCGCGTGTTTCAGCCGTATATAGCGTGTTTGCATTTGTGATTTTCATCGTGTTCATTTTTGTCATTCCGCGCCTCACCCAATCGCTTCATCCCGGCAGCGGAGGCAACCCCGGTTTCAATACTTATGATTTGGATAGCGTGATGCGCCCTGTGTTTTATTCCGCAGTAGCAGGATTTATCATTCTTGGATGCTGGATGCTTTCGCTCACTGTGCGCTACCGCCAGTTATTTAAAATTCAATCAGAAAAGAATTAACAATGAAAAATCTATTGCTCACCCTGCTTTTGATGTGCGTGTTGTTCTCCCCCCTTTTCGCAACCGGAACCGAGAACCTGTGGACGACCGGAAAGATTCATGTGGTGCTGGGCGTGTTGCTTACGATTCTTGCAGGCATCCTCGTTTTTCTTTTTGTGCTGGAAAGAAAAATCAGCAAGCTGGAAAAAACGAATTAACATTGAAAAAACCCCTTTCTTCGTATGGCAACAGTAACAAAGAAAATTCCGAAACCTGAATTTAATTTCTTTCAGGGCGTAAACGACAACTTCAACAAGGCTGCTGAATTCACCAAAGTGCCCAAAGGACTTTTGGAACAAATCCGCGTGTGTAACAGCGTGTATCGCATGAAGTTTCCGGTGAAAATCGGGAATGAATATCAGGTGATTGAAGCCTATCGCGTGCAGCACAGCCACCACCGCACTCCCACCAAAGGAGGCATCCGCATCAGTTCGATGGTGGACCAGGATGAAGTGATGGCGCTGGCGGCATTGATGACTTACAAATGCGCCATTGTGGATGTGCCGTTTGGTGGAGCAAAAGGCGGCATTAAAATCAGCCCGCGCAAAGTAACCTCCAACCAGTTGCAGCGTATCGTGCGCAGATATACTGTAGAATTGATTAAGAAAAATTTTATCGGACCCGGCATTGATGTTCCGGCTCCTGACTATGGTTCAGGCGAGCGCGAGATGGCATGGATTCTCGACACGTATATGTCATACAACCCCGGGCAGTTGGATGGCTATGCTTGCGTAACGGGCAAGCCTGTGAGCCAAAACGGAATCAGGGGCAGAAAGGAAGCAACCGGCAGGGGAGTGATGTATGGCTTGAAGGAAGTGGTGAGTTTCAAAGAGGACATGAAAGAAATAGGTCTTGAACCGGGCTTGGAAGGAAAGACAGTAGTAGTGCAGGGTTTTGGAAACGTAGGCTACTACAGCGCATTGTTTCTTTATGAGCAGGGAGCGAAGGTGATTGGCATCTCCGAAATGGAAGGCGCAGTGTATAGCGCAAAGGGATTGGATATTCCCGCGCTCTATAAGCATCGCGATGAAACAGGCTCGCTGCTTGATTTTCCGGGGGCGCAGAACATGCGGGATAAATATGCCGCGCTGGAACTGGAATGCGATATTCTTGTGCCTGCCGCGCTCGAAAACCAGATTCACGGAGATAATGCCGACTGCATCAAAGCCAAAATCATTGGCGAAGGCGCCAATGGTCCCGTGTCGCCCGAGGCGGAAAAGAAGTTATTGAAAAAAGGGGTTTTGATTGTTCCTGATATTTATCTTAATGCGGGCGGTGTCACCGTTTCGTATTTCGAGTGGCTGAAGAATCTTTCGCACGTACGCTTCGGCAGGTTGCAGAAAAAGTTTGACGAAACCTCTTCGCTCGGCATCATTCAGCTTGTGGAAAAACTCACCGGTAAAAGCATTTCGCAACGCGAGAAAAATTTTATTGCGCGTGGCGCGGATGAAATTGACCTCGTGAACTCCGGCTTGGAAGAAACGATGACCTATGCCTATCATCAAATCCGCGAAATCTGGATGCGCAAAGAAGTGAAAGACCTGCGCACCGCAGCCTTCATCAACGCCATCAACAAGGTGTCGGCTGATTATATGGCGATGGGCATTTTCCCCTGATATGTTATGGCGCAGTCATTTGCTCACCAATGAACAAGAGTCATTGGGTGTACTAATATATTATAGGCATTAAGGTGCGTTACCAAGGCAACCTTAACTTCGCCTCGTGAGCATTTCCATTCATGAATTTCTTTCTCTGCGCAACGAACTGCCGGTGGTGGATGTGCGCTCGGAAGGTGAATATGAAAAAGGGAACATACCGGGAGCAATCAATATTCCTCTTTTGAAGAATGCAGAGCGTGTAGAAGTAGGGACTGATTATGTGCAGAAAGGGAGGCTTGAAGCTATCATGACCGGCTTTCGCTTAGTTGGTCCTCGCTTGCATGATATCATTAGCGAGACTGAAAAAATTACTTCCGGCAAGGAAATTATCGTGCATTGTTGGCGGGGCGGCATGCGGTCATCCAACTTTTGTGGGTTTGTGGGGATGGCAAGAATAAAAACGCACCAACTAAAGGGCGGTTATAAATCCTACCGGCAAGCGGTGTTGGAATCATTTAAAAAACCGTTTCAATTTACTGTGATTGGCGGATGCACGGGAAGCGGGAAGAGTGAAATTTTGCGAGCGTTGGCTCAGAGAGGTGAACAAATAATTGACCTTGAAACATTAGCCGGACACAAGGGGTCTTCTTTTGGCGGACTGAAACTTCCACCGCAGCCTACCACGGAGCAATTTCAAAACAATCTCTTTGAAAAAATTTTGAAGCTGGATGTAAACAAGCGCATCTGGATTGAAGATGAATCCATTTCGATAGGAAAAATATTTCTGCCCAATGATTTTTGGAAAACGATGGGCGCAAGTCCCGCACTGACAGTTGAAGTGAGCAAGCCGATTCGTGTCAGTCGTTTGGTAAACGAATATGGTGATGCCGATAAAGAAGAATTCTTAAAAGCGATGGAGCGCATCACGAAAAGACTGGGACCGGAACAATTCAAAGCAGCGAAAGCAAGCTTACTGCAAGGCGACATGTTCGCCACCATAGAAACGCTGCTTACCTATTATGACAAAAGCTACCTTCGTTTGCTTGAAAAAGTTAAAGGCAGAATAATAGCTACTGTGTGTTGGGATGGAGAAAATGTAAATGCTTTTGTTAAAGACCTCGCGAATAATATTGAACCAGAGAGGCACATAGGGCACAATATTTAAAAATTCATTATGGAAAAAATCAAACTCACACAATTCTCCCACGGTGCCGGATGCGGTTGTAAAATTTCACCTGCCGTGCTTGAAAGCATTCTTCATTCTGACTTTCCAAAAGCTGCTTTTCCCAATTTGCTCGTGGGCAATGAATCGAAAGATGATGCAGCAGTCTTTGACGTTGGTGACGGAACATGCATTGTCAGCACTACGGATTTCTTCATGCCGATTGTTGATGACCCTTTCACCTTCGGTGCTATCGCTTCGGTGAATGCCATCAGCGATGTGTATGCCATGGGCGGTGAACCATTCATGGCAATTGCCATTTTGGGCTGGCCTATCAATAAAATTCCACCGATTGTTGCCCGGGAAGTGTTGGAAGGAAGCAGGAAAGTATGTGCAGAAGCAGGCATCCCATTGGCAGGCGGTCATAGCATTGATTGCCCCGAGCCTGTGTTTGGATTAGCCGTGAGCGGAAAAGTGAAGAAAGAAAATTTAAAGAGAAATGATACTGCAAAGGTTGGCTCGCTTTTGTATCTGACTAAACCACTCGGCATCGGCATTATCACCACCGCACAGAAAAACGGGATAGTACAAGAATCGCATATTCAACAAGCAGTTGACACGATGCTTACGCTAAATAAACTCGGGGCTGAGTTTGGGAAACTTCCATACATCAATGCCATGACTGATGTAACCGGCTTCGGATTACTCGGTCACTTAGTGGAAGTATGTGAAGGCAGCGGAGTATGTGCCGAAATTGAATTCAGCAAAGTGCCCACCTTTGAGTTTCTCAACGAATACATTCAGCAAAAATCCATGCCCGGAGGCACACAGCGCAATTGGGAAAGCTACGGCAGCAAAATCAGTTCAATCACCGATGAACAAAGAGTTATCCTCGCTGACCCGCAAACCAGCGGAGGATTGTTGGTTTCGGTAGATTCAGACAAAGCCAATGAGTTTGAATCTTTCGCGCGCTCAAGAAATTATGAGTTGAAACCGTTTGGCCGGTTGGTGAATCAGGGTTCGACTATAATAAAAGTGCGGAATTAGCATTCGATTAACCCACATTAAAAAACCATCCCAGCTTCAATCCCACAGAATAAGCTATCGGAGGAATCTTGGCAGAGTTAAGTCGAAATTCAGGCTGAATCATTATACCGTTTTTATCCCCCACTTTTAAAATAGGACCCATTTCAACTCCTATTCCTATTGCATCAGCAAAGTAATCAAATGAAATATTCCGGTTATAATATTGCGGTCCGCCATAGTAATCAACAATGCCTTTTGAATTTTGAAAAACAATAGTTTGAAAGGAAGCTCCCATTGCAATTTGAAACTCAAGATTTCTCCTTTTCACAACAGTGAACAGAATACGCAAGGGCAAATCAATTATGCTGGTAGTTGAGGTTCTTTCTGAAGACTTAACGTAAACATTAAGTGTTGGAGCAGTTGGACGAGTTAAGCTATCCGAATAAAACGATGAATACGAACGATGCAGGATAAACGTCAACCCCGTGCCAATTGAAAACCATTTCAGCAATTTCACATTATACTCTAATCCGCAATTCAATACATATCGGGATTCCTGATTTCCGTTGTAGGCAGTTTCCGTTATTCCCGTCACTGCATTTGTATAAAATGGAACCAGTTGATGTTGCGGAAGTTTTTCTGTCTTTTTATTCTTTGCCGACAGTGAAGCGCAAAAAAGAAATAAGGTTAAAGTGCCAATGAAGTGTTTCATGCGGTTGGTTGAGCGCAGAAACGACAGGCGCTACCACTTTATTTCCCTGAACTTTTATCCCCTCGCCTCTCCTTTACACATTTACCATTCGTAATTTCACCAAATGTCCACTTTCGTGGTGAAGAAGGTTGATACAATTTGCCTAACTTGAGTTATATCAAATATGAAAATTCTCAACCTTGCTGTTTTATTAGTGTTCCCCGTTGCGGTATTTTGCCAGAACCTGACGCCACCGGATTGGAGGGAGCCACAACTCAATATTTATCATTCCCGATACTCCGCTTTTCATTTCCACAAAATCAATCCAACTGCACATAGCTTTGACAATAATTCAGTTTCCGCATTATCTCAAAACGCGCCTTTCATCCCGGTTTCCACTTCACCACAAAGATTACCGATGTTTTGCGCTCTTGAAAAAAAGCTGAGGGAAACGTGCAATGTTTGGATTAAGATTCGCCTGCCTGAGCATCCTTAGCAGCTACAATTCTGAAAGGAACTTTCCTCCCCCACCTTCCATTTATCCATTCATCATTCGTAACTCTTCATTCGTAATTTCACTCAACAATGTCCCTATCTCCCACCGACCCACAATCCAAACAAAACGGCAAAACACTCAAAGACCAGTTCTCTGCTTTGAAAAATCTTCCCGAGTTCTTCAGGCTCATCTGGCAAACCAGCAAGCCCCTCACCATCAGCAACGCGCTGCTGAGGATTGTCAGGGCAGCGATACCACTCGCGATGCTCTATGTCGGCAAGCTCATCATAGATGAAGTCATCCGCCTCATCGGCATACATGGCGAAGGCAGCATGAGGTATCTCTGGACTATCGTTGCCATCGAACTCGCGCTCGCACTCGCTTCAGACATCATCAACCGCATTGTCACGCTGCTTGATAGTTTGCTCGGTGATTTATATTCCAACAAAACCTCTCTCCAACTTATCAAACACGCAGGCACGCTCGACCTCCACCAGTTTGAAGATGCCGAGTTCTACGACAAGCTCGAACGCGCGCGCAGGCAAACCATCAGCCGCGTGGTGCTGATGTCGCAGGTGCTCACGCAGTTCCAGGATTTCATCACCATCATATTTCTCGCGGTAGGGTTGGTCGTGTTCAACCCGTGGCTCATCCTCATCTTGCTGGTCGCGGTCATCCCCTCATTCGTGGGCGAAACACATTTCAACGAAAAGACCTATTCCCTCTCGCGCAGCTGGACGCCCGAGCGCAGGGAGCTTGACTACCTCCGCTACATTGGCGCCAGCGATGAAACGGCAAAAGAAATCAAGATATTCAACCTCCCCGGCTTCATCGCGCAGCGGTTCAAAAAGCTGAGCGACAAATATTATGAAGCCAACAAAGTGCTGGCGGTGAAGCGCGCGTGGTGGGGCGCTGCCCTCTCGTCCCTCGGCACGCTTGCATATTATGGAGCATACGTGTTCATCCTCGTGCAGGCGGTTGGCGGCATCATCACCGTGGGCAGCCTCACGTTCCTTGCCGGCTCGTTCCAGCGTATGCGCGGGCTGCTGCAAGGCATCATGACGCGCTTTTCCGAAATCACAGAAAGCGCACTCTACCTGCAAGACCTCTTCGACTTCTTCCGCATCACCCCCGCCATCAAAGCCGACTCCACTGCCCGCAAGGCGCCCAAGCCCTTCACCAAAGGGTTCACGTTTGAAGGCGTGGGGTTCAAATATCCCGGCAAAGAAGAGTGGGCGCTGCGCGATGTTTCCTTTCACCTACACGCGGGCGAGAAGCTCGCGCTGGTGGGCGAGAATGGCGCTGGAAAAACTACCCTCGTGAAACTGCTCGCGCGCCTCTATGACCCCGCGGAAGGCAGGATACTGCTCGATGGCGTTGACCTCCGCGACTACGACCTCACCGACCTGCGCAGGGAGATAGGTATTATCTTCCAGGATTATGTGAAGTTCCAGATGAAGGCGGCAGAAAATATCGCGGTGGGCGAAATCACCGACCTCGGCAACCGCGAGCGCATACAGACCTCCGCGAAGAAAAGCCTTGCCGATGCCGTGGTGCAGCGCCTGCCCGAAGGCTATGAGCAGGTGCTCGGCAAGCGTTTTAAAAATGGCGTGGAACTATCTGGGGGTGAATGGCAGAAGGTTGCGCTTGCACGAGCTTATATGCGTGATGCGCAACTGCTGATTTTGGATGAGCCTACTTCATCATTGGATGCACGGGCAGAGCATGAGGTGTTTCTCAGGTTTTCGGAATTGATTGCCGGAAAAACGGCTGTGCTGATTAGCCACCGCTTCTCCACCGTTCGCATGGCTGACAGGATTGTGTTCCTCGAAAAAGGATGCGTGCGCGAACTCGGCACCCACGCTGAACTCTTAGCCTCTGGCGGAAAATACGCAGAGCTCTTCGGCTTGCAGGCGAAGGGGTATGTGTAACGTGTCATGCCGGACTCGTTCCGGCATCCCCTAATAATTCAGATTATAGTTTGGCGCGTACTTATCTCGTTTCTTTATCGTGTCGCATTAGTAGCGCTCTCGTCAGGAGGGTATCATTGTTTGTCAGAAATTGGTGAGATGCCCTCTGCAAACTATTCCTTTATCTTTACTTGGCACAATTAACCTTATTAAAAGAATCATGGCAAAAGCGAAAGGGAAAAAGCCGAAACAGATTTTAGAGTTGGAGAAGTATTATGGATTAATATGGAAGGAAAAGGAAACTATCGGGGATGACTATATATGGGGTGATGACACACAACAATATGCTCTTGATGAAAGAGGGAAAATAATTTCATTAAGCATCAACCGACAAGAGATAAAGGATATTGAACCAATTACGAGGATAAAATCATTAAAGCATCTTAATTTATGGGGTAATCAGATTTCAGATATTTCTGGTCTGGAAGGTTTAGGTAGTTTAGAAAGTCTGGACCTTAGCGAGAATACTATAAGTGATATTTCAATACTGGCAAAACTGCATAGTCTTCATACACTTAGTATTTCTGGTAATCCTTTAATAAAGTTTCCTTATTTGGAACTTATTAATTTAAAAATATTACGGCTTTCTGGAACTTCTATAAACAATATTGAATCCCTAAGTGGTCTGAAGAATCTTGAAGAGTTAAATATTGGTAAGTGCGGAATTGAAAATTTAGAGCCTGTTTCTGAACTTAAAGAATTAAAAATATTAGATGCCAGCCAAAATTACATCAGCGATTTATCACCGTTGAAATTTTTGAAGAACTTGAGAGAAGTCAGTTTGAGTTATAATGAAATAAAGGATGTGTCGGTTCTATTTCAGTTGCCTCAATTAGAGAAATGCAGCTTGATGAAAAATCTGGTTTTCGAAATAAAACCAATGGAAATAAAACGAGTTCGATTGCATGATGATTACGAGGAATTTGAATTTGAGTATGAAAATCCGGAAGAACACAAAAATGACCTGTGGATTAATGTTGCAGGAAATCCTCTTTCATTCCCACCCATTTCAGTTGTGGGGCAAGGCGATAAAGCAGTGGATGCTTATTATAGTAATGCTAATTTGTTTGGGGCGCATCCACTTAATGAAGGCAGAATTATTCTTATAGGCGAAGGCTCATCCGGCAAATCGAGCTTAGTGAAACAGGTTCTTTACAATACTTTTAACGACAAAGAACTTCAAACCAACGGCATCAAGATTGACCAATGGCATTTACCTTACGAAGGAAGAGATTTGGTTTTCAACCTGTGGGACTTTGGCGGGCAGGAGATACAACATGCGGTGCATAAGTTCTTTTTCACTTCAGGCTGCCTTTATGTGTTAGTATTGGATAACCGCAAAGAGGAAGAGCCGGAGTATTGGCTGCAGCAAATAGAAAGCCTCGGGGGCAGCGCACCCGTGCTGGTTGTGTTTAACAAAGCAGATGAGAACAAGAATGAAACGGCTGACCGGAAATTCTTGAAGGAGAAATACCCCAACATTGTCGGCTTCTTTAACACCAGTTGCAAGAGCGGGCAAGGTATTAAGGAATTTCGTGAAACGCTCCAGAGGCAGGCGGTGAAAATCAGTTCGGTGAATGACCAGTTTCCCGGAAACTGGTTTAATATCAAGAAGGCGATTGAGCAGATGACTTCGGATTCGCAGCATTACCTTACTTATGAAACCTATAAAGCGATTTGCGATGAAAACGCAGTGAAGGACGAGGAGACACAAAAGCTGCTGCTGAAATATTTAACTACGATAGGAGCGGTTACATGGTTTGGGGATACCTACCTGACTTTTATGCAATTGCTGAATCCTGCGTGGATTACGCAAGGGGTTTACCGGATTATCACAGGAGCGAAAACCGCGCGGCAATTCGGTCAAATCCATATCAGCGATTTTCACGAACTGCTTCATCCAGAAAACGAGAAAGATTTTACCTACGAGGAAAAGCATTATGGCTACATCCTGAGCCTGATGAAGAAGTTTGACTTGTGCTACACGGAGGATGATGAGCATATACTAATACCTTCCGCTTTCGGTAAGGAGCCAAGGGTGGAATACAGTGATTACAAAGGGGAAAGGGTACGCACTTACATTTTCCAGTTTAAGGACTACCTTCCGATTGCATTAATTCATAAATATATTGCGCGGAATATCGAGCATGCTTATGATAATAATTACTGGTATTCTGGAATCGTTTTGAGAGACCCTACAGACAGTAGCACGCTAACGATGGTACATGCGGATAAAGAGGCAAAGCGGATTTATGTGCGGGTGAAGGGCGATAATAAACTGCCAATGTGGGAGCGGGTGCGCGGGGAGTTTAATAAAATCACTTTGAATTATGCGCGTGTGCTTTACAGCGAGCAAGTGGTAATTGGCGAAAATCCTGAAATATTAGTGGAATATGAAGATTTATTGAATCACTTAAGGGCGGGGCGAGCAAAATACTTTCATTCCAAGCAGATGAAAGACTATCAGGTGGCGTATTTAATCGGATGGTTTGAAACGAAAGATGAAACGTTGAAAATGTTTGAGCGAGGAATTGTAGATGACTATGAACCTTATGATGAAGGCGATAAACGGATTTTTTTGAACATACAAAACATCCTGAACCAACAGGTATCCGTGAACCAGCAAGTTGAAATCAACATCCATATTCAGCAGCAAGCGAGCGAACTGAAGACTGAGGCGAATTACTTGTTAGAGGAGGTAAAAGCGAATAAAGAATTGAAGGCGGCTCTTCAAAAAGTGGTTGAATTTGCTGACGAAGTGAAAAGAGCGAAGACTGTTGAAGAGGTGAAAGAGAAGGGTTGGGGAAGGAAACTGAAAAATATTCTTCCAACACTTAGTAATGCGGGCGAGCAGGTGAAAAACATTAAGGATGGAGCGGAAGCCTTAGCATCCATCATGAATTACCTGCAACAGATGGGCGAGCACTTTCAACTGAAAGATATTCTCTCACTTATCTCTTAGTTATCCTTTTATCTTTGCCCTGTGCTTACAGAACAGGAAATTAAAAAGCAAATCAGTTTAGGAGAAGATTCCAATCGGCAGTTCAAAGAAAAGCTGAATAATGCCGTTCAGATTGCTGCCGAGATGTGCGCCATGAGCAACAGTTCAGGAGGAACTGTCTTTGTCGGGGTAAGAGATGATTTAAGTGTTGCAGGGCTATCTCAGCAAGAGATAGGAACATACAATCAATGGATTGCAATCGCTGCAAGCGAGCACATAAAACCAGCCGTTTATCCTCAGACGCAAACTGTTGACATTGACGGTAAAAGAATTATCGTAATCTACATTTCAGAAGGTCCTTCAAAACCTTATTGTACTCAGGATGGAGCTTATTGGATAAAAAGCGGCAGCGATAAACGTAAGTCATCTCCTCAGGAATTGTTGAGAATGTTTCAAAGTAGCAACCTGTTTCATTTAGATGAAAGCCTTACATCCGCAACGGTTGAGAAAGAAACTAATGTTGCTAAATTCTCAACCTTCTTTGAAAGAAACTTCGGGCAGGAAATTTCCGCAACAGGATTGAAGATTGAGAAGATTCTGGAAAACATGAATCTTGCTAAAGACGGGAAACTCACCCTTGCCGGATTACTTCTTTTCGGAAAAACTCCACAGACTTTCAAGCCTTTCTGTATCATTAGGGCAGTGAGTTATTACGAGAATGAAATCAGTGATGACAAGTTCATTGCAAAGAATGATTGCACCGGCACTATTGACGAACAATATCAGGCAGCGATGACATTTTTAAAAAACAACTTGTCACGTAGGCAAAAAGAGGGTTCCTTTAACCAATCGGGTGAATTAGAAATTAGTGAAAGAGCATTGGAAGAAACATTAGTCAATGCCTTACTGCATCGTGATTACAGCAAGAATGCTGTGATACGCGTACTCGTTTTTAAAAACCGCATAGAAGTTATCAGCCCAGGAAGTTTACCCAATCATCTGACTATTGAAAATATTAAGAGCGGTAATTCAGTAATGCGAAATCCCTTGCTCACATCTTTTGCCACCAAAAACACCTTGCCCTATTCCGGTCTTGGCTCCGGAGTTCCCAGAATATTCAAATCCCATCCATCAACCGAGTTGATTAACGATGCAAACGGAGAGCAGTTTGTTACTATTCTGAAGAGGTAATCTTACCATTATCCCTCACTAATCCATAGTCTTCCCCTCAAGCCCGCGTTCCAGCGACTACAGGCTTAATCAAAAAAAACTATCAAATGTTCTAATCTTTACTCCTATTAAGATTTTTATTTAGAACAAGGAGAGAGAAACAACAACTAACAAGCAGGACTTAATTTCACTTTGAAACAAACCGTGAAAAATGCCTTTCTCTAAAACCATTAAACGTGAAATAGAGGCTGCCTTTTCAAAGCATGCACAGCCTATATGGTTCAGAGTGGTGAAATATATTTTGCTTGGCGTTGTGCTCTACTGCTTTTTTGGAAGCCAATTACTGTGGGTCATTTTGCTGACCTTGTTTGTTGATGCCCTGTTGTTACATTTTTGGTATCGCTATAAAACTGAAGGCTGGACAAAAAGCTATGGCTTCTGGAAGCATTTTCCTTCTCGCTATCAGTAGCCTATTCGCCAAGCCCGCGTTCCAGCGATTATGGATTTAAATATTCCTGCTTCTTAATTGCTTCAAAACTTTTCATCAATGGCGGGGAACATTGAAACAGCTGTGCAATTTGTCCTACACCCCCAAATACGGGTTAGCCAACAAGGTCTTTGTATTCCGGTATATTTTCTAAAAAAACGAAACTGCCCTTTTCCAAATCAAGCTTGCAGCACAGGGTGAGCAATCCGTTGGTAACAAGCAGATAAGGCACTTTTATCGTGAGGTTGTAACGCGCAATTTGGTCAAACACATCCTGGCTGATTTTCACCGAGGGGGCTTTGCACTCAACCAGCAGCGCGGGCTTGTTGTTTTTATATGCTACGATATCGCAGCGCTTTGAAAGCTTGTGTACCAAGAGGGCAACCTCAACGCCCAGCAAAGCGCGCGAAAAATTTTTTTCGTGAATGAGATACTGAATAGTGAATTGCCGCACGAACTCTTCGGGTGTAGCTGCAACATTTTTCCTGCGCACAGGGTCAAAAATGGATTTCGATTTACCATGCGCGGTAAAAAAAGAGGGAAACCCGGGCAAGTCAATAATTTTCATCCGCCCTAAAAATCTTAAAAATGGGTAACTTCAAAAATTCTCTTTATCAACGATGACGGAATACTCGCAACTACTAAAGGATTTAAAAAACAAAATCTATCACCCGCTTTATCTCTTGCACGGGGAAGAGCCATATTACATTGACCGTGTTGCAGATTATATCGAACAGAATCTGTTGAATGAGGGCGAAAAAGCGTTCAACCAAACTGTGCTTTACGGGCGCGACAGCAACGCAATCACGCTGCTTGACACGCTGAGGCGCTACCCGATGATGTCGAATTACCAGTTGGTGTTGCTGAAAGAGGCGCAGGCTTTCAAAGACTTAGATAAGCTCGAATCGTATTTTGAAAACCCGATGAAGTCAACGGTGTTTGTGCTCTGCTATAAATACAAATCGCTTGACAAGCGCACACGCGCTTACAAACTCTTTTCAAAAGGCGTGGTGCTGGAATCGAAAAAGCTGTATGACAATCAGGTACCCGCTTTCATTGAGCAGCTTGCGAAGGAAATGAAAATGTCTATAAGCGGGGATGCTGTGCAGTTGCTTGCTGAGTATCTGGGAAATGATTTGTCGAAAATCATGAACGAAGTGGAGAAGCTGGGATTGAACCTGCGCGATGTGAAAATCACTCCGCAGCACATCGAAAAATATATCGGCATCAGCAAGGAGTATAACGTGTTTGAGTTTATCAAGGCGCTGGTGCAGCGCGACAAGAGCAAAGCGTTTCGTATCGTGAAATATTTTGAGCGCAACCCGAAATCAGGCGAGCCGATAATGGTGCTTGGCATGTTGTATTCTTTCTTCAGCAAAGCCTTGGTGGTGCAAAGCGCAAGGCGCTCGCCCTACGACATGATGAGCGAACTGCAACTGCGCAAGCCGATGGCGGATGATTTAAAAGTTTACCAATCAAATTACAAGATTCAGGATACGGTGCGCATCCTGCACCTGCTGCATGAGTATGATTTAAAAACGAAGGGCGTTGATTTTGCCGGCTCTGAAAAGACGGTGCTGATTACTGAGTTGGCTTATCGGATATTGAATTAGACAATTCGTGTTATAGCGGATTTATTCCGCCATCCCAAAGAGAAAAATATTAGGGGATGCCGGAATAAATCCGGCATGACATTTACTCGCTTACAATTTTGCAATTCGGCAACGCCAGTCGTGCTTTTTCAATTTCTCCTTTTGCTAATTTGTTATCCTTGATGAGAAACTCGCGCAGGTTGGTGAGATCGCTTAATCCTTCTTTCGGAAGAAAGTTCAGGTAGTAGTTTCCGCTGAGGTCAAGCACTTTCAGCTTTGTGAGTGTTCCGATTTCTACGGGGATGGAGGACCAATAGTTGTAAGGAAGATAGAGGCGCTCCAAGTTTTCAAACGTGAGAATTTCTTTTGGAAATGCTTTGAGCTTTTGCAAACTCAAATCGAGATACAGCACTTCATCAGGATTTGCTTTTGCTTTTTCCAAATCGCTGAACCAGTTTTCAGAAAACATCAAGTCGGTGATTGCTACTTCGTTTTTGCCTTGTTCCTGTGCGTGCAGCGCAAAAGAGGAAAGCAAAAGGAAAAAGAGGTTTAGAGTTTTCATTTCGTTGATTTTGATAATGTTTGTTTCGTCATGCTGAGCGACAGCGAAGCATCTCACATTTTATGAAGAGCGAGATTCTTCGCTATGCAGAGCCTCCCGCTCAGAATGACGATTCTTTATTGGTTTTTAGAGCGCGTAAAATTTTCAGGGAAAATTCTTTGTCTTTTTTCAGTTGATGTATCAATTCATCCACCGAGTTGAATTTCATTTCTTTCCGGATAGATGCGACCAAATCAACGCCAATGTTCATGCCGTAAACTTCTTCGTTGAAATCAAAGATGTGAACTTCAATGGTTTGTTTCTTTCCATTGAAAGTCGGGCGGAAACCGATGTTGAGCATTCCGCCAAAATTGGTTTCATCCACTTTTACAATTACAGCATACACGCCATTGGCAGGAATCAGTTTATCGGCATCTTCAATTTTGAGATTGGCAGTAGGGAAGCCAAGTTTTTTTCCGAGATGCTCGCCTGTGACAACTTTTCCCGTGAGCGTGTAAGGATGCCCAAGTAAAGAGTTAGCAGTTTCGATTTCACCGCCTGTTAAAGCATTCCTGATTTTGGTGGAGCTGACGGAAATATTCTCCACCATCTGTGCTTCGATTTCTTCCACTTCAAATCCTAATTTCTTTCCCATTGCTGTCATCAGTTCAATATCTCCGGTTCGGTTGTTGCCAAAGCGATGATTGAAACCCATCACCACTTTGCGCGGATAAAATTTCTTCCAGATGAAATCTTCCACATACTGTTCAGCCGTTAGCTGTGAAAACTCTTTTGAAAAAGGCGTAACGACAAGATTATCCACTCCGTATTTTGAAAGCAGGCTGGTTTTTTCTTCCAGCGTGTTGAGCAGTTTCAGGTTGCTGTCATCCTTGTGCAACACCATTCGCGGGTGCGGATGAAAAGTAAGAATGATATTTTCACCATTGCTGTTTGCGGCAAGTTGATTAAGCCGCCTGATAATTACCTGATGACCGGTATGTACGCCATCAAACGTGCCAGTGGTAAACACGGGGTTCTTGAATTCGGGAAGATTTTCAATGCCTCTGAAGACTCTCATTCTGACAAGACAAAATTAACCCTCATTGATTTGTATCAGCAACTCCGGCAATTCCTTTGCATTCTCTAATGAAAAGCTACCAATGCGCGTGCGGCAAAGCGAGTTGAGATATGCGCCACTCTCCAATGCCTTTCCGAAATCATGCGCCAGCGAGCGGATGTAAGTTCCTTTGCTGCAACGCACGCGAAATTTCACTAAGGGCAGCGCAATTTCCGAAAGCTCAAATTCAGATATCGTAACGGTGCGCGGCTCCAGTTCCACAAGATTTCCTTTATGCGCTTTTCTATAAACGGGTTTTCCGCCAACCTTCACGGCAGAGTAGGAAGGTGGAATTTGTTTTGTTTGTCCCAGAAATATTTTTGCAGTTGAATGTAAAAGTTCAGACGTGATATGCTGAACGGGAAATGTCTGGTCATCTTCGGTCTCCCTGTCAAACGATGGGGTAGTGGCGCCCACGTAAAATGTACCGGTGTATTCTTTATCTAATTCTATAAATCCTGTGATGTCTTTCGTGGCTTTACCCGTGCAGAGAATCAAAAGTCCCGTAGCCAATGGGTCAAGTGTTCCGGCATGTCCAACTTTTAATTTCTTCCCCAGTTTTTTTTCAATGGTATAGCGCACTTTTTTCACCACGTCAAACGAAGTCCATTCGTAAGGCTTGTTGATGAGCAGCATTGCGCCATTTTCAAAATCCAGCATCAATCAACAAGATTAAGGTCGTAGCCAAGCGCGAGCAATGTGAGCAGAATTAATCCAAGCGTGATGCGGTAATAGCCGAAAAGTTTGAATCCATGCTTCTGCAAAAAGGAAATAAAAAATTTGATTGCAAGCAGCGCAACAAAAAATGCAACAACATTCCCAATCAAAAGAATTCCGATTTTATCGCTTGTCAGCGCAGCATGATTTTTATACAACTTGTATACGGTTGCCGCAAACATCGTGGGCACGGCAAGGAAGAAACTGAACTCAGCCGCAGTTTTTCGCGTGAGCCGTTGCGACATTCCGCCAATGATTGTCGCAGCCGAACGCGATACTCCCGGAATCATGGCGATACATTGAAACAAGCCAATCTTCAGCGCTTTGAAATACGTGATTTCATCATCGTCATCTTTTCCCGCCAGCCATTTGTCAATGAATATCAAAATCACTCCGCCAAGTAATAAGGATACTGCAACTACCTCCACACTGCCGAGAATCATGTCAACGTAATCACCGAACAATTTCCCGATAACCGCAGCGGGAATAAAAGCTACTAACAGTTTTTTATAAAAATCAACGGACTGGATAAATCGTTTCCAATACAACACAATCACCGAAAGGATTGCGCCAAACTGGATGCTAATGATATAGATAGTATTAAACTCATCGGGTTTCATTCCGAGCAACTTCTCGGTGATAATCATGTGCCCGGTGGAAGAGATGGGAAGAAATTCCGTGATGCCTTCAACGATGGCGAGTAGAATAGCTTCAAATAAAGACATCGTTCCGGTTGAATCAGTCTTTTGCTTTCACCATGATGGCGAATACTTCGATGATAAGTCCGATGATGATTACGATGGGAGCAATGGTGATGCGTGTTGCGCTGTATAATTCTTTTGAATTGAATTCAGCAGGATTTTCAGGATGCCCGCCAATCATCAGCACATAGCCGCAAGCGATAACAGCCATTCCCGCCAGCATTAGGATGTAATTGATTTTTCCGAAAACAAATGCGGGCGGGTTTCCCGTTTCGTTCTTGCTACTTAATAATGTCTTCGCCATTTTTAGTTTAGTTTAAAATTTGGACTTTGGAGTTGGTTTGAAATAAACTTCAAACTCTAAACTTCAAATTCCAAACTAATAAAGGTCATCCAACTTCAACCGCAAATATTTCGACACCGATAAGTAGGTGCTGAACCAAGTGATGATTACACCCAAAATAATGATTGCAGCGAAGATGGCTCCAAAGTTAAATAAATCGTCAGTGGAAACAATCAAGGTAGGCAATTGAGTTTGCGCATAATAAAGTAATCCCATCAGCCCGATTACTGCAAGCGCCCCGCTTACAAAGCCATTGAAGATGCTGCGCGCCATAAAGGGCTTGATGATAAACCAGCGTGTGGCGCCAACAAGTTGCATACTCTTAATGAGAAAGCGGTTGGAATACATCGCCAACCTGATCGTGTTGTCAATGAGGGTGATAGCAATCAGCACGAGCATCACTGACACGCCAAGCAAAATGAGCGTCACTTTGCGGATGTTCTGATTAATCAGTTCAACAATCGCCTTAAAGTAATAGACCGATTCAACTTGCGGATATTCCATCAGTTCGGTTTCAATCGCTGTAAGACTGTCCGAGTTGGCAAAATCTGATTTCAAGTGAAAATTGATGGAAGCATACAACGGGTTGTAGCCGAGAATCTGCAAATCTTCTCCGAAATCTTCCGCGAGGATTTTTGCGGCATCATCTTTTGAAATGTATTTGGTGGATTTGATGTAAGGCTTCTTCTCCAACTTTTTCTGAAACTGAAAAATATCCGCATCGCTCAATCCCTCTTTCAGGATAATTGAAATCTCGATGCTTTCCCGAAAATATTCCGATAGCTTTTGCGAAAACATCAGCACATGCCCTAAAATGCCAAGCATAAACAACACCATGGTGATGCTGATAATCGAATAAATGTAAGAGGGTTTTGAACGCTTACGGGGACCCTTGCCGACTTGTTCCAACACGCTGATTTTTGATGCTTGCGAAAATAGGAAAATAGAGGAGAGGGCTTGGGAGAGATACTAACAGGGGTAAAGTGGCTATTTATTTAAGGGCTAAAACTCTTGCTATTTTGTAGTTCTAATCTGCCTTCTCGTTTTATGGCGGGGATATGAGCATTAGGTCGGGGTTAGAAAAAAATAAAAAGCGGAAGAATAAAAGAGCAACTTCCCCACGCGGATTAACGCGCACTCAGGTATTTAGTAAAATCCGCCTGCTTTTCCTGAATTCCTGCGCATACCCGGTAATGATTTTCCGATTGAATGAGCTTTCGTTTTTTACCCTTCCCAGCATTTTCAATTCGCTCATCCGCAATATAATCTGCTCTGTTGGCTTATCTTCACCACCGTTGAAAACGATACCGAGGATTTTGATGCCACGCGAACGCAGCGCCTCCACAGTGAGCAGCGTGTGGTTGATTGAGCCGAGATAGTGGCGCGACACGAGCAATACAGTTAGGTTGCGCTTATCCGCCCATTCGGCATAGAGGTCTTTCTGATTGAGCGGCACAAGCACCCCTCCCGCCCCTTCAACAATTTGGTGGTTAGTGGTTTTGGGAAGTTTGAGTTGCTTCATCTCGATTTTTTTTCCTTCCGCTGCCGCAGCATGATTGGGGGGATGCCGGAAGATTGAAGCGATAGGCTTCGGGATGAAAAACCGATTTCTTATTACTCACCAACTGTTTTACACGCATCGTATCTGAATCAAGCAAGTTGCCCGATTGCACCGGCTTCCAGTAGTCGGCTTCCAGTGCGCAAAGAATGGCGGAAACGATGGTTTTGCCTACTCCGGTGCCGATGCCTGTAACGAAGATGTGAATCGCTAAGATTTTAAAACAGGAATACTGAGAAGCGCTGATGACAGGTTCTGGATTTCCTCTTCCGTATTAAAGCTATGCACCACCAATCTGATTCTTTCCCTGCCCCTTGGAACGGTAGGGTAGAGGATTGCCTTTGCATAAAAGCCCGCCTTCTCCAATTCCTGTGAAACCGATAAAGCCCTGTCATTTCCGGGGATAAGGAGGCTTTGAATCGGGCTTTCGCTTACAATCAGTTCTGTGTCTTTAATTTCCTTTATTAACTGTTGAAGCAACTCGTGCAAAGTCCTGATTTTTAATATTCTATGCTGTCGCTTTGACAGAATGTCATAGGCGCATCTTATCGCGATTATTGAGTGAAAAGGCAATGCTGTGGAGAAGATAAACGGGCGGGAAAAATTGAGGAGAAACTGTTTCAAAACTTCTGAGCCAAGCACGATTGCCCCGTGGCAACCGAGGGCTTTGCTGAAGGTGTGGATGCGGGCGAACACCGCTTTTTCCAATCCCAATTCAACCACTCTGCCTTCGCCTTTTGGTCCGAATAATCCGGTTGCATGGGCTTCATCTACCACAAGATTTGCCCCGGTCTTTTCGCAGATTTCCACCAGCTCTTTTAACGGGGCGAAGTCGCCATCCATGGAATAAATGCTTTCAACAGCGATGTAAATATTTTCGAATTCACCTATTAATCTAAACTTCAAGTCAGCTATGTTATTGTGTTGAAATTCAACAGTTTTTCCGCGCGTCAGTTTCAATCCATCTCGGATGGAGGCATGAACAAGTTCATCATACAACACCAAATCATTTTTCTGCGGCACGGACGAAAAGAACCCCACATTGGCATCATATCCTGAATTGAAAATCAACCCCGCCTCGGCATGATGATACCCTGCGATGAATGTTTCCAATTCCTCAAACAGGGGATGATTACCCGTGATGAGCCGCGAGCCGGTGGAGCCTTCGGGATAGCTGCCGCTTCTCTCCAGCTCCTTTTTGATTTTATCCCTTAATAATGCCGAGCGGGAGAAACCCAAATAATCATTGGAGCAGAAATCTATGAGATGCGATTTGTCGGGCAGTGAACGGATGGAGAGGTCAGCCTGACGTTTGGAAAGGAATTGCGAAAGGAGCAACAAGGTTCTATTTTCTTCTGTCAGAAACATAGTAGTGGTCTCTTATCGAAGTGATTTAATAAACACCTGTTTATCACCCTCCGATGTTAAATCGAGCGTATCACCGGTTGCTTTACTGATTTTCGATACGGAAATAAAATCCTCATAAAAGATAAATAGAGAGTCATGTTGAATTTGGTATTTATATTCAGGAAGTACAGAATCGGGATAAAATATAGTGGAGTCTCCAAGCATAAAGGGAGAATTAAAAGTATCGTCAATAGCCCGCCAAGCCCCTTTTATTTTAGAGTTGTAATCGAACTGGATGTTTTCTTCTTTTTTATCCAGAGGTTCCGGAAGAATATTCTGAGCCTCACCAGAAAATGAAGAATATAAGTAAAAGGTTGTAAGAAGGAATAATTTCTTACAGGCTATCAACTGTTTCATGTTGTTCCTTAAACGACTCCCGTTGAGTCAATCCCAGCAATGCAAACATCTGCTTGTCTTCATCAAGGGCGGGGTTGGGTGTGGTGAGCAGCTTTTCGCCTGAGAAGATGGAATTCGCGCCTGCGAGAAAACACAATGCTTGCTCTTCGGTGCTCATTTCATTGCGCCCTGCGGAAAGGCGCACCATCGCCTTTGGCATGAGGATGCGGGCGGTGCCAATCATGCGCACCATGTCCCACACGTTCACACGCGGACGACCTTCAAGCGGAGTACCGTCAACTGCTACGAGCGCATTCACCGGCACGCTTTCGGGATGTTCGGGCAGCGTGGCGAGCGTGTGCAGCATGTTCATGCGGTCTTCATTGGTTTCGCCCAAGCCGATGATGCCTCCGCAACACACGCTGAGTCCCGCCTTACGCACATGCCCGAGTGTTTCCAAACGGTCATCGTATTTGCGGGTGGTGATGATTTCGCCATAATAATCTGCCGAGGTATCGAGGTTGTGGTTGTAAGCATAAAGCCCCGCTTCTTTCAGCTTCTGCGCCTGACTTTCAGTGAGCATTCCCATTGTGCAGCAGACTTCCAAGCCCATTTCATTTACATCTTTCACCATGTCAAGCACCCGGTCAAAATCCTTGTTGTCGCGCACCTCGCGCCATGCCGCGCCCATACAAAAGCGCGTTGAGCCTGCCTCTTTCGCTTTTTTCGCAGTTTCCACTACGGTTGTTTTATCCAGTAGCTTGTGCGCCTCCACATCAGTATTGTAACGCGCAGCCTGCGGGCAGTATGAGCAGTCTTCCGTGCAGCCTCCTGTTTTCACCGACAGCAGCGTACACACTTGCACTTCACCTGTTGCCTGATATTTGCGGTGTAAGGTTGATGCGCGATAAATCAACTCCAATAAAGGTAGTTGATACACTTCTCTTACCTCGTCACGTGTCCAATCGTTGCGTATTTGCATTCGGGGATTTTTAGTGGGATAAATTTAGATAAATTATAGCTGATGCGCTGATATGCCCATACGATTAGGTTTCGATTTGATCAACGCCCAATCCTCCACCCTAACAAATATTTTGCGCGTATTTATTTCATTTCTCTACATAACAGGAATAATCGAATCCGGCAGGGACGTTTTCGTTTTAAATTGCACAGTTTCGATAAGGCATCGCGCGAAAAATAACGAACAAGATTTGTTGTAAACTTGTCAGCGTATGAGCGAGCAAAAGAAAAAGTTTCCGCAAGCGGGCGACACGGTTGACGCGCTGAAAAACGCGATGCGCGAGGCGCGCCAAAAAGATGCGCGCTGGCAGGATGGGAAAACATTCAGCATGGTGTTTTATCCCGGTGAAGAAGTTGCAAAAATTCAGGAAGATGCCTACCGCCAGTTTTTCTTTGAGAATGGATTGAATCCGTCTGCGTTTCCAAGCCTGCGTAAATTTGAAACGGAGGTGGTGGCGATGTCGGCAGATTTGGTGCATGGAGATGGGGATGTGGCGGGCAACATGACATCGGGCGGAACGGAAAGTATTCTGTGCGCAGTGAAAGCCGCAAAGGAGTGGTGGCTTGAAAAGAGCGCGGATGTCATTCTGAGCTTGTCGAAGGATGGCGCGGGCTTTCAGCCCGAAATGATTATTCCGCTAAGCGCGCATCCTGCATTTGACAAAGCCGCAAATTATTTTGGAATAAAAATTCATCACGCTCCGCTGCGCGATGATTATCGCGTGGATGTGGAAGAAGTGAAAAAGCTGGTGAATGCAAATACTGTGCTCATCGTTGGTTCTGCGCCCGCTTATCCGCATGGCGTGATTGACCCGATTGAAGATTTGGCAAAACTCGCATTAGAGAAAAATGTGCTGCTGCATGTGGATGCTTGTGTGGGCGGATATATTTTACCGTTTGTTGAAAGGCTCGGTTATCCGCTGCCGAAGTTTGATTTCCGCGTGGCGGGCGTCACTTCCATGTCAATGGATTTGCATAAGTATGGCTACATCACGAAGGGGGCTTCTGTGGTGCTTTATAGAAATTCAGACATCCGCAAAAAACAATACTTCGTTTATATCGGATGGCCCGGAGGCATTTATGCATCGCCTTCTGTGTCGGGTAGCCGAGGTGGTGGCGCGATTGCCGCAGCGTGGGCAACGATGAACTTTCTGGGAATAGAAGGTTATCTGAAAATGGCAAAAGCCGTGATGGATGCTACGGATAAAATAAAAGAGCGCGTGAATGAAATAGAAGGCATTCACCTCGTGGGCAATCCTGATGCGTGTGTGTTTGCAATCACTTCCGATAAGCTCGACATCTTCGGCATCGGTGATGAACTCACGCTCAAGGGCTGGCATATTGACCGGCAGCAAAATCCCGGGAGCCTGCACTTCACAATATCTTATGGCAATACTGCGCACATTGATACCTTCCTCACCGACCTTGAGGCGGCTGTAAAAAAAATGCGCAAGCCGAGCATTCATCAACTCACCGCAAAGGCAACAATCGGATTGGTGAAAGGCGCATCAAAGGTGTTATCGCCCAAAGCAATGTCGCGCATCACTTCAAAATTCGGCAGGCAAAAAAAGAAAGGCATCCCGCAGCGCTCTGCAGCAATGTATGGAATGATGGCAGCTCTTCCTAACAAAGGCGACATCCGCGAAATCATCGTGAACATGCTCGATGGCTTAAATAAGATGGATTAAGTGGAGTGGGAAGCCGTCATCCTGAGTTTATCGAAGGATGGCGTAAACTCTTGAAAAAAAGGGCAAAAAAATAGGCAAGATACTTATATCACACCGCTCAACCGTCTACCCTTGCTGCCTTCCGACCCTGGGGGAATTCAACAGGAGCTAGTTGTATAAGTCTTGCCCGCTGCAAATATAAAGAGATTGAACCGAAATACGCTTACGCTAAATCAATTTCTTTCGCGAGATAGACATCCTGGACTGCATTGAGCAATTCAACACCTTCTTTCATCGGCTTTTGAAAAGCTTTGCGTCCGGAGATAAGTCCGCTGCCGCCTGCGCGCTTGTTAATCACCGCAGTGGTTACTGCTTCAGCAAGGTCAGAAGCGCCTTTTGATTCGCCACCGGAATTAATCAATCCCACTCTGCCCATGTAGCAATTCGCTACTTGATAGCGGCACAAATCAATCGGGTGGTCGCTCGTGAGGTCTGAATAAACTTTCTTATGTGTTTTGCCAAAATTCAGCGCAGTGAAGCCGCCATTGTTTGTCGGCAGTTTTTGCTTGATGATGTCCGCCTGAATCGTTACGCCAAGATGATTGGCTTGCCCTGTGAGGTCAGTCGAAGTATGATAATCTGTGCCATTGTGTTTGAAGCCGCTGTTGCGCAGGTAGCACCACAGGATAGTTGCCATGCCGAGTTCATGCGCCATTTCAAATGCTTTGGCAACTTCCTGAATCTGCCGCGTTGATTCATCGGAGCCGAAATAAATTGTTGCGCCAACGGCAACTGCGCCCATATTCCATGCATCTTTCACGCTGCCAAAAGCAATCTGGTCAAACTTATTGGGATAGGTAAGGAATTCGTTGTGATTAAATTTTACGATGAAGGGAATTTTGTGCGCATATTTTCTCGACACCGCGCCCAGCACTCCAAAGGTAGAAGCAACCGCGTTGCAGCCGCCTTCAATGGCGAGCTTCACGATATTTTCAGGATCAAAAAATTCAGGATTGGGAGCAAAGGATGCTCCAGCGGAATGTTCAATGCCCTGGTCAACGGGAAGAATGGAGAGATAGCCTGTCCCTGATAATCTGCCGTTGTTATTCAGTGTTTCAAGGCTCCTCAATACATGCGAACTTCTGTTTGAATCGCGCCAAATGCGGTCAACGAAATCAGCTCCGGGATGATGGATGGTGTTTTTGGGAATCGTCTTGCTGACGTGGCTCAAAAGACTGTCCGCCTGTGCGCCAAGCAACTCGGCTATCTTCTCAACTTTTCCTGCTGTTTTTACTGCCATGATGTTTTAAATTTTACGTAGCAAATATAAATGGGGTGGGGGAGAAAGGCGAATCAAATTGTGAATCAGGAATTGTGAATTACGAATTACGAATTACGAATTAGCAATTAGCAATTAGCAATTAGCAATTAGCAATTGAATGATAATAGGGTAAGCAAATTAGGAGACAGAGCTTACAAAAACAGGATAAAGTCTAAATCAACTTAAAACAGAAGACGGAAAACAGAAAACCGGGATTACATCCCTGCTTTTTGGAATTTGTAGGAGTTCAGCAGGTTGCCGTTGCTGGTGAGGCGGAACAGATACATGCCAGAGGCTAATGAGCTTACATCTAATTGATAGTTGCTCACTTGTCCTTTCAGCACATCGAGATTATCAGAGTTAAGAACGCGACCAAGCATGTCCACCAGTTCTATTTGAATGCGCGAAGTATTGTCATACTTCACATCCATGTGAATGGATTGAATCGTAGGGTTTGGATAGAGACTTACAAAAACATCGCTCACCGGAATCTGCCTGATACCAATAGGAAAATCCCGCTCGTCTGATTGCTGAAAGCCCTGCGTAAGAATCACATTGATAGAGCCATTTTCCACTGTTTCAATCACTGTTTCGCCAAGTGTCCAGGATAATGAGCCAACAGGCGAAGTGAAATAATCACCCGCAGATGCAATTACATCACGGCTGATAGATTGTGCATTCGCTGCAAAAAACAGCAGAAGTGAAAAGGCAAGCGAGTAAAGCGTTTTCATAAGGAGTTGGTTTGAGCCTGTTGAGTTGTAACGGATATAAAAGTAGCAATTTTTAAAATGATTTGCAAGAAACAATGGGAGGAACGGATTCTTATACAATCTCCTCTTTCTTCACCCTCACCGTAAGATGGTTGTCGCTTTTCAGTCGTTTGAGCAATCCCGCTGTTTTTGGAATTTCATACTCAAAGAAATATTCCAGCGCATGGAGCTTTGATTGCAGAAACTCCGCAGAATAATTTTTCGTGCCTGCCTGTTGCAGTTCTTCCACCTTCACACCCTGCTTCAGCCACTGCCATCCGATGGTGAGGATGCCAAACAACTCCAAATAGAGCGTTGCATCAGCAAGAAACACTTCAGCGCCTTCGCTCTGCGCTTTGCTTACTAAGTGCATTGTAATCTCTTGCAGCTTTTCAAGTTGATTTTCCAGTAGCGATGCATAAGGATTCAGCAACGCAGATTTCTTCGCGCTTTCAATATCACTGAACACTTCCTGCATGAGCAGCATCGTGGCTTTGCCGTTTTGCATCATCACTTTTCTTCCGAGCAAATCCATGCCGTGAATAGCAGTTGCGCCTTCATGCAGCGTGTGGATGCGCGTTTCGCGGAAAAATAATTCTGCAAGAAAATCTTTCGTGTAGCCATAGCCGCCAAAACATTGTAATGCCGCGCTCGTGGTCAGGATGCTCATCTCAGCAGGATACGATTTCGCGATAGGAGTAAGCAATTCCAGCTTCAGGAAATTATTTTCCTTCTCCTCACCTTCGGTGGTGTGATAATTATCATAATAAACAGCCGCCTGCAAGCACAACGCCAGCGAGCCTTCCACAATAGCTTTCTGAAACAGCAACATGCGCTTCACATCGGCATGTTCAATAATCGGTATCTGCGGTTTACTTGGGTCTTTATCAGTAATCTTTCTTCCCTGCAAACGGACATTCGTATAATCAAGCGCATTGTAATATGCAGCCGTTGCGATGGAAGTTGCTTGCATCCCCACGCCAATCCGCGCTTCATTCATCATCTGAAACATATAGCTCAACCCCTTGTGCGGCTCGCCCACTAAATAAGCGCGGCAGTCATCGCGTTCACCCATTATAAGATGTGCGATAGGTGCGCCATGATAACCCATCTTGTGAAACAGTCCCGCAGTATGCACATCGTTGAACATAAGTTCGTTTCCTTCCGGGCGCATACGCGGCACCACAAACAGCGAGATGCCTTTCGTTCCTACAGGCGCTCCTTCAATACGCGCGAGCATCAGGTGGATGATATTGTCGCAGCCGTCATGGTCGCCACACGAAATAAAAATCTTCTGCCCTTTCAATAAATAATATCCTTTATCGGTAGGCTTCGCAGTGGTGGCAACATCCGTGAGCGAACTGCCCGCCTGCGGCTCAGTAAGCGCCATCGTGCCTTGCCATGCTCCACTGAACATGCGCGGGATAAATGTTTCTTGCAACTCTTTGCTGCCAAATGTCTCGATGAGGTGTGCCGCCCCAGTGGTGAGAAACGGATACGCCATCGTAGAATAATTTGCTGCCGCCATAATGAATGCCGATGCCTGCAACACAGTGAAGGGCACCTGCTGCCCGCCATATTCATACGGTGCCGACATCGAAATCCATCCGTCTTCGCCAAACTGCTTCATCAGCTTGCGCATGTCGCGATGCACTTTTATTCTGCCCTTTTCAATGTAAGGCGGGTTGCTGTCCATCTCGGTGAGGATGGGGCGCAGGTGATTGGTAGAAAGCGTGTCAGCCGCGTCAAGCATCATGTCAAAACTTTCGGGCGTGTGTTCTTTGAAGTAAGCACGTTTACAGAGTTGCTCCACCTGCAACACTTCGTGCAGTAGAAATTTCAGATTTTCTTTTGAATAGAACTTGCCTTGCATCGTCAATGAAGATTTTTATGGAAATATTACGAGCGGCAAATTATGGATTTTAGAAAATATTCGCTGAGCCTAAATCACGCAGAAATTTTAAGCGGCAATATTTAGCGCTTTCGCGCTTTTGCAAATTGATTTAAAAGTGGAAACTCTCGCTGGAACATGAGGACGCTAATTTGAGCGTTTGGCTTCTTGTGTCTGTCCTTTCTGGCAATCTGCCTAAGGCTGCCTAGTGTACTAATCTTTAAATAAGCGAACTAATTTGGTTGATATGTCCATTTAAAAGGCTTGGCTCTATGCTTATTGTATGTATTGATGTATTCCATTAGTTGATTAACGAGTTGCTCTTTGGAATGCCATACGGCTCCTTTCAATACATCTTTACTTAAAATGTTAAACCATATTTCTACCTGATTCAACCATGAAGAGTAGGTTGGCGTGTGGTGCAGGTTAATTCTTTTGTTTTTCAAGACCCAATCTTTAACGCTTTGGTGTTTATGCACAGCGAGGTTATCGGCAATGATGTGCAGTGTTTTTTTAGGATAATTTTTTGCCAGCCTTTTCAAGAAGGAAAGGAAATTTCCGGCATTGTTGCTTTCGATAGTTTCAGCTATTACTTCGCCTTGATGCACGGCTAAGGAAGCAATAAGATTTACAACGCCATTACGCTTATAGGTGGTTGTTTGCCGTTTGGGATTCCCGCTGCGCAAGGGCAATTCCGGCTGAGTCCTATCCAATGCTTGTATCTGTGTTTTTTCATCTACACATAATACAATGGCATTTTCAGGTGGATTCATATACAAGCCTACGATATTGAGCATTTTGCTTTCAAATTCGGGGTCGGTGCTTTTGCCACACCAATAATCAACTTTATGCGGCTTTAGGTCGTGCTGTTTTAAAATGGTGTGAACCTTGCTTTGGCTGATTCCCACTTCTTTGCCTATCCGCTCTTGACTCCAATTGGAATAACCTCCTTTGGGCTTACTGCAAGCTAATTTTATCACCTTATTTTTTTGTGATTCCTTTATTCGGGTTGGCTTGCCGCTGCGCGGTGCATCCTCCAAGCCTTTGAAGCCATGCGCATGAAATCGTTTTCGCCATTTGGCTATTGCTTCTCGATGAACACCGCATAGGGCAGTTGTTTCATCATAGCTTTTGCCCTCGTACCACAGCATGATAATGCGGGATCGTTCTTTAATTCTGCTTTCTACTGTTTTGCTCCGCAAGACAAGCTCCAATTCTTGCTTATCTGCTTCACTCATGTTTACTGAAAGGGAAGGTCTTGCCATTTTTTTTGTTTTGGCAAAGATAATATTAGTTCGTTAACTAACAAATAATTACACTAGCATTGCATTTTGGTTCACTGTTTAATTACTTTTCCTCTTACCGGATAATTGCGTTGAGAGGGTAACATCATATCATCAATTACCACTTCGTAGTAATAAACGCCTGCCGGAAGATGCGCTATATTCAGGTTGTTTGTATTTCTTGCTTCAACAAGAATTTTTCCTTGTAAATCATAAAGCAGGATTAATTCAACAGAAGCATATTTAGACAAGGTAGAAAAATTGATTATGTCGTTTGATGGGTTGGGATAAACCCGCAAGCCCTGATGTTGATTCATTGGCTCATTAATGCCCACTGTATCATCTTCGCAATTTGGGTAGGGTTTGTAGTAACAATTAGTATCCGTAAGCCCGCAGTAATCTCCCATGCAGCCGAGGCTGTCGAGTTTAACAAGCCAGAAGTCTGAATTAACATCAAAAGTATTACCCAAACAAATAAACCCCCCATCACGAGTAGGCTGTATGTCATCAAAAGCTGAAAAGGCTAATCCGTTATTACCAACCTCTTCAGGGTAAGCGTATTTCCTTTCCCACATAATATTGCCGTCATTATGCAACCGGAGAAGCCACCCGTAATCATTGTAAGCACCGTAAACCGAGTCATAAGTTCCTCCTGCAACTATGTATCCTTTGCCCGGTGCAACTTCCCGCACCATATCTATATGCTGAAACCAATTGTAATTGGTAATGTATCGCCAGACTATTTCACCACTCAAATCAACCTTCATAATGAAGTTTGACCATAATTTTTGCCCGGTGGTAGTGATTAGATTAAAAGTGTCAATCCTGCCCCAAACGATGTAACTGCTATCGCTTGAAGGGTTGATGTATGCCCCTCCGTCTTCATTTTTCGTTCCGTATCTTTTTTTCCATTGCTCATTTCCTGAACTGTCTGCTTTTACCACATAAATATCTCTGTTATATCCCGGAGTATAGCCCCATCCACTCATGATATAACCACCATCATGCGCACGGGCGATAGACAATCCTCTTGAATCCGATGACTGAACATAAGTGTTCTGCCATTCAAAGTTTCCAAGGCTATCTGTTTTTACAAGATAAAAGGCGATGCCGAAACTAGTTGTTTTGCCAATCAATGCAAAGCCTTTGTCAGGGGTTTCAATCACTTCGTTGGCAAGGTCATCTGATGCACCTCCAAATCTTTTTACGAAAACAGTATCTCCATTCTCAGTATATCTCATTAGAGTTGCTTTAGCATTGTTTCTTGTCGAATCAAATTCAGTAACTCCAATGGCATAACCATAAGTTGAAATTTTAATAAAGCTTCCTGCCCACCCGGCAAAATGATTGACGGTTCTTTTTCCATAGAAATTAGAAAGCGTAGTATCTCCGTTTGAATCAGTTTTAATAAAAACACAACCTACCCACCCTCCTATTAAGGGATAATTATTTCCAAATCCCATAATGACATATCCTGAATCTATCTCCACCACAGATATACCGGATTCAAGACCTGTGTTAAAATCAATTGCTTTGTTGAAAGTTATTGTTTGAGAGCAGACCTCTAATGTTAACAATAATATAAATGCGAATCTCCACATTATTTGATGACCACTAATTTCTTGGTGCAGTTAATTCCTTCCGAATTATCAATATTTAGCAGGTAGATTCCGTTCGGAAAATCTTTCAAACTGAAGACAAATTTCCGTGTGTCTGATTCGATAAAGAGTCGGGGTGTACTGCTTCCAAGTATTCCTGCAATCTTCAACTGCCAATCTGAATCTGATTCAGGCAATTCGATGATTATCTCATCTTTGGCGGGGTTCGGGTAAATTTTAATTAAAGATTCGGGAGTGGATATTTTTTCGTTCAACGGCTTCCTCGTTTCCGTGTTGCCGGTTTTCGGACTTCCGCCTTCTTCAACTTCCTCGATTAGTTCTGCAAAAGTGGTGTCGAGCAACAAACTCAGTACATTTTGCGCTTTTACTGACGACTTGGTTCTTGTTTCTACAATATCCCATAAATCATCTATCATGTTGCTGTCAGCATCCAACCAGCTTTTGTCATCGTTTCTCAATTCGAGATAAAGTTTCGTTAGCTTATGATATTGTCTTAGTTCATTGTTATACAGCTTGATTGAATCGAGCATTTCACCCGCATCATCTAAGGAATCAATAGTGAGGTAAGTTTCAATAAGTTTCGTCTGCGATTCTATATCTGTTTCCAGTATTAACGAATCAATCACTTGGTCAAGCGTAATGTCGTTAGAATCTTCTAAAGCATACCGGATGAAAGTATTGTAAATAATGTGTTTCTCATGCTCAAGAGCATAGATGATGTTCATTGTATCCAACCTGCCTGTTGCCGGGCTGTCTTGCGCGGCTTCTATTTGAGGAAGCACGTCTCCACTGATTGCGGGTATGCGCTCGTAAACCGCCCGCATCACCTTTTGAGAATTCGGTGCATTAGCCACCAAAATATTTCTTAACTGAACATCACTGAAAAACTGGTTATCATCTTCTTCCTGCTTTTTAATGAGGGCATCCAATAAAATTTCATCAATCAGACGATTTCCTTGATTGATAAGAGAATCTTTTATGACAGATGCAGAGAGCGAATAACCGTTCACCATCGTGCGAAGATTTTCCCAATCGTTATGCAGCCCCATACGATGGTCACCAATATTATCATTGATGCAAATGATGCAAGTCCCTGTGTGCCCGGTAATCACGCCCGGATTTGTAGGTGGATTGCTTACGAAGTAATTTATTTTGGATGGACAAGATGATGAAAAGTCTTCACATCGTTCAAGACGAACATTTGGGCTCGCACAGGTTGAGGAGGGTTCTTCATTACCGTTCGGTTCAAACCAATACCTAAATAGTCTGTTGTCATTGTCATTGTAGATATGAGCATAAGTTAGAGAGGTATTGCAAGTCGAAAATGTATTTCCGGCAGGCGGTAATTCCTGCATACAATTCCCTTGGTCAAGCGCAATAGTAGCCCCCTCAAACACCGCAATATGATATTCGGCATCGTTCATTTCGTTGCAGAGAAATTGGGTGTTGTCGTTAGTTTCGCTTGCGGAGAGGGTATGATATACGAAATCAAGCTGGTTTTTATACACTTCCTCAGAGGTAATACCCGTGCGGTCAACATAAATTCCATAGTTTTTCACCTGCACACCCTGCGCGATATTATTTTCTTCCACAGCAAAGCCGGTGGAACCCTGCACATAAATGCCGTAAGGGAGATTGATGCCTTCATTCATTGCTGGTCCTAAGGTGATTTCATTTAAAGTTACGACTGCATAATCAGCATGGCTCAACAAAATACCCCGTGAGTTATTTATAAAAATGTTGCGGCTGATTTTTGTTTCGAGCAGCGTTCCAAGATTATAATATTGAATGCCGTAGGTAAGGTGTTCAAACCGGTTTTGAAGCCTGCTTGCATTGTAGCTGCCACTGACAACCTTATACCCATGCGCGCGAAAAGCGCCATAGGCGATAATTCCCGCTCCCCTATCTTCCGGCTTGTAGGTTTCAAGCGCGATGTTTTTGAAAACATTATTTCCGAAAAACGGGTTGCCGTATTTTAAAACGTCAATGAATACAAACGCTTCAGGGTAAGTGTTGTAAGCTGAAGCGAGCAAACCATCAGTAATAAACTCAGAATTGACAATAATAGATTTGTTGCGGATGTTTGAGGAGGCAAAATAAACCGCCACCTCGTTGTCAATAAACACGGCATCATCGGCAAACAATATTCCGCCTGTTTTAGAAGAAGTGCCGAGTTGAATGCCGATTTCTGCGTATTCGATAGTCGCGCCATCTCTCAATACCACCACGCCATGGTCGTTAGAAGCGAGCGTAAAAGTTTCGGCATTGCTTTTAGAAATGCCAGATGGTTGCGCTTTTGTGCTGTTACCTTCCACAACGATGCCCTGCCACAAATTAGCCGCGCAATTCGTAAGCGTACCGTGATGCACAACCAATTTTCCTCCTTGCTCTACCACCAATTTAGCATTTTCCTTAAACCTCACAGTGGTGCTGATTGTGAGCGTTACGCCTGATTCAACCGTGAGCGTTGCAGCAATGTTTTGTGGAGTAGTCCACACGGTATTGACGCTGATTATAGGGTCTGTCGGTGTTTTGTAATTTTCTGCCAAGGAGCAGGCGGCATAAGCATCAAGGAGTCCGGCACCTGAAAGCCCCAAATAGGCCTGGTTAGCAAGATTGCTATTGGGACTTGTATTTGCACTGGCTTTTAAAATATACTCAACATCGTCAGGGGTTAAACAGGGATTGATAGAGAGAATGAGTGCTGCTACTCCGGCAGTGATGGGGCTGGCGAAAGAAGTGCCATTTCTGGAATCTCTGTAATAATTACCTCCATTGTCTCCCCACCCGGTAAAAGCTAACCCGGTAAGGCGATGCGCGGGCGCAGTGATGTCCACCCTCTCATTAAAAGTGAAAGTATACGCGGGTCCTTCATAGAGATTACTTTTTGAAATCCCTCCAACTGAAATTACATGATCGAAAGACGCTGGGTAAACGTACCCAAGAATATAATTTCCGTTGTCGTCTTCACAACTTTGAGAGCCATCTTCTCTTACATTGCCATTTCCTGCCCCTGCGATTACGACCACATTTTTGTCATAAGCGATTTGTATAGCTATTCTTAATTCCACACCATCCAGACTGGATTCTGATTCGCAAGCAATAACATAGCTGTTATTTATCACTTGATTCCCATTTATTACTGCTTGTAAAATTGCGTCTGCCTTAGTCACTAAAGGAAAGATGTCAGGGTAATATGGAACCCCAAGTATAATCGGGCTGAATAGAATAACGTCCAGTTTTGAATTATAGCCAGGGGCTGCAATTCCTAAATCATTGTTTGTTACAGCGGATGCAAATCCAGCTACACTGGTGGCATGATCTCTATCAGATGAAGTGGGGAAATTATTAATATTCTGAGAAACTCTATTTGGTGGACGAACCATGTTGTCCGCTAAATCCTCATGTCCTGAATCAAATTTATTAGTAGCATTTCCAGGAGCTTCCACAATTGCTATTTCAATTTTTTCAGAGCCAGTAGTTATATCCCACGCATCATCAGCTCTAATTTGGTCCAACCAGTCTGAATTTCCAAATGCCGTAGTGCTTGAATAATAATCATTTGGGTGAAATAATGAATTACTTTGTTTCAAGACAGTTGGTGATTTATAATTGATAGAATCAACGGCAATAATTTTTTGTTTGAGTATTTCTTCATTGCCATAAAAAACAAGCAGGTATGACTTCTTTAATTCCTCAGACAAAATATGTTCAATTAACCATGCTGTAGGGTTTGCCCGTTGAAACCAAAAAATTCCAAAATCATTAACGAGCTTGTCCATATCAGCATCAGGAAAAGTAACTGTCGTAGGATTATCTGCTTCTGCTAGTTCCGGTAGGTAAGCAGCATCCTCTATTCTTATGTGTAAAATATTCCAGTAATTTTCATTCAGAAATCTCAGCTTCACTTTAAACTCAGACACCTCGCTTCCCTCCTGATAAACCGCCATGAAATATTTTTCTCCTACTTCAAGGCTATCATACCGCAGATACATGTAATCGGTAGAATCGCTACCAACAGATTCGGCAAGTTCGGTTGGCGAAGAGCAGTTGCCGCGAAAGAGTTTGATTTTGTTGATGTGAAAATCAGGCGAGTCGAATTGATACGCGCTGAAATCAAACACCGTATTCTTTGCCGTGAACTTATACCAGTAAATCGTGTCGCTCATTTCATAAGTAATGTCGTCAGCATCGGTTTCTAATAGCAGGTAAGCATAGTCGCAGTTATTCCCGTCATTGCAGAGTGTCGGTATTACTCTCTCATGCAACGCGAGCACGCCATAGCTTGCAGTAGTATCAGTTTGATATGTGCGCGAAGCAGAATCAATCTCTCCATCTAATTTTTTCCAGCAGTTGCCATCCCACCTCGAAAGCACAAGGCTGTCAATGGTAATCACGTTATCACCTTCTGCTTCAGAAACGAGATACGTTACTTTCAGTTTTCCCGTAGGTATATTGTTATAATTCTCAGCTTCCACTTTCCAAAACCTGTCTGTAATCTTTAATGGCGTTTCTAAAATCATTCGCGCTGCATCATCGCCCATTGCAGCAGGCAAAGGCGCGTTGTCGTTTTCTGTTTGATACGTGCTGAAAGTGAACTGCCCCAAGCTATCACCTGCCTGTAAGATTTTCAGTTCAACAAACACATCTCCCAATGAATCAGAAAACGGCACAACATATTTTCCTGTATTGTCAGCAACATTCCAAACTACGCTGCCAAGCAATGAATCGCCCAGCAGTAACTTCCCCTCCGTCACTTGTAGCGCATTCGTATCGCCATTCAGCAACACTAATTTGTTTGAGTTCAACTGCAACTCGCCTTTCTGCAAAATCATCCCGCTATCAATCACGAGTTGTGCAGCATTCCCTGTCAACCGAATATCACCCGCATTTTTAAGCGTGTCCGTTTTCAGCGTGGCGTTGTTTTGAATCACGCTTGCCGTGTCCATCAGCATTTTACCTTTCACCGTCATCGCTCCGCCAGAGATAGTGATTTTGCCTCCGGTGGAGTTGAGGATTTGGGCGTGGGTGAGTAGTGGGTATTGGGTAGCGAGTATTGAGATAAATACAAACAGCCGGAATGCAGAAACCGCAAAGGACGCAGAGGTTTTCGCAAAGGGCGCAAAGAAAATTCTTTTCATGGCTTTGCCTTTAAGGGTGATGAATTACGGAGCAACTGCTCCTGTAAAAACAATCCAGTTCGAGCCGCTTGCGACAACTTGGTAAAAATTATTCGTGTTGTCGTCTTGTATGTAAGTTGTCCATCCATTGCCTTTTGATGCTGGACTGGTGAAAAATGAATCCAGCTCTGTATCGGTAGGCGGGTTGCTTACATTCCTCGTGCTGATGCTTTGCTTGATGTTGCCGTTTACATGCAGTTCGGTGTCGGGGTTGGTGGTGTTGATGCCGAAGCCTGTTGTTTTCAGCAGCGTTGTCAGCGTATCGCTGCTGCTGTTTGTTACTGCCGAACGGATTTCACCCGCCTGAAAAATTTGCGATGCAGTATTATTCCCTTCATACGAAGAAATTTGAATGCCGCTTTCCGTTGGTGATTTCACAATGAAAATTCGCTGCCCGTCCTCATCAAAAGATTCCCCGCATCCCCACCATGTTGCCATGCCTTCATCAAAACTTCCCATCACCATCCCTGCATGAACGGTATCACTTGCTAACGTATCATTTACTCCAAATAGCACAAAGTGCCTATCCGTATTAATGCTATCGCTTTCCCATCTCCCTGCCCACACGCTGTCCACATCCATCCCGAAATAACTGCCGATGTAGTTTTCCTTCGCTGAATCACTTGTGAAAACCACATTGCCTCTTACGCTCAAATCGCTCGCATAAGGCTCAGGAAATGGTTTACCGATTTTTACTTTTCCTGCATCATAAATAATATCGTCACCACTCTTGCTCCACACTCCATCGCCCAGCGTATCGCCATTGAGCAGATACGCGCTTGCATTCACTGCGCCATTTACATCCAATTTTGAAGCGGGCGACAATTTGCCGATACCTACATTCCCGCCAAAGTAAGATTGCGCATCGCCTGCTGCATACACGTTAAAATCATGGACGCTGTCGTTGAAATTGCG